>Ga0302311_10003731_pt1 | contig 16566 bp, 12 predicted proteins | sample III_Palsa_N1_3_FD_200449 | JGI IMG/M metagenome (GOLD analysis project Ga0302311, IMG submission 200449) | Peat permafrost microbial communities from Stordalen Mire near Abisko, Sweden - III_Palsa_N1_3 | ecosystem: Environmental > Terrestrial > Soil > Palsa > Peat permafrost | place: Sweden... | reverse complement strand
TTTGAAACGCGCCATCGCGGCGTCCTGGCTCCAATCCCGAGATGCGGCGGCGAAGTGTACCGGCTTGGGGTCGTGCATGTCTGAATACTCCAGGTTGCTATAATCGTGCGAGCGTAGGGCAGCCGGCTGCTAGCGGCTAGCAGGAAGTCTTCTTTTTTGGAAAAAAGCAGGAAAACTTTTGTTAATTAGCAAAAACAGCAGGCGTTGTGACAGTGGTCCTAAAATAACAACCGTTCACCATCAAAATATGGGTCGGTTTAGGAACCTATTCTTTCTCGATGATTCCAGTGACCGCCGCAAAAAGATGGTTGCCGCGTTCAGTTCGGCCCCAAGCTGACAAAGTTTTTTTGCTTCCTTTTTGTTCACAAAAAGAAGACTTCTCTCATTCTAGGTTCCGCCGATCATCTTCTCCGGCACCACCCAAGCGTCGAATTCCGCGGCGCTCACGTATCCCAATGCCATGCTTGCCTCGCGCAGTGTCAGGCCATCGTGGTGTGCCTTTTTCGCGATTTCGGTGGCGGCGTCGTAGCCGATATGGGGTGCGAGTGCGGTCACCAGCATCAGGCTGCGGCCAAGCAAGTCCGCGATCCGGTCCTTATTGGCGACGATGCCGACAACGCAATGGTCGGTGAAGCTGCGGCAGGCGTCCGCGAGCAGTCGGATCGATTGCAGAAGATTATAGGCAATCACCGGCTTGAACACGTTGAGCTCGAAGTGGCCGGTGGCGCCGGCGACGCTGATGGTGACATGGTTGCCCATCACTTGGGCGCAGACCATGGTCATCGCCTCGCATTGGGTGGGGTTGACCTTGCCGGGCATGATCGAACTGCCGGGTTCGTTGGCGGGAAGGCTGATTTCGCCGATGCCGCAGCGCGGGCCGGAGGCGAGCAGGCGCAAGTCGTTCGCGATCTTCATCAGCGACACCGCCACGGTGTTGAGCGCACCGGAACACTCGACCAGGCTGTCGTGCGCGGCGAGCGCCTCGAATTTGTTGGGTGCGGGCACAAAGGCGAAGCCGGTGAGTTCGGCGGCCGCTTCGGCGAAGGCAGCGTCGAAGCCCGCCGGCGCGTTTAGCCCGGTGCCGACCGCGGTGCCGCCTTGGGCCAGGCGCAGCAGCGCCGGCAGAGTGGTCTGCACTCGGGTGATGCCATAGCCAACTTGTTGCGCGTAGGCGGAAAATTCCTGGCCGAGAGTAAGCGGGGTCGCGTCCTGCAAATGGGTGCGGCCGATTTTCACCAGCGGGGCGAATTCCTCGGCCTTGGCGTCCAAGGTTTGTTTCAAAGCCAGCATCGCCGGCAGTAGGTGGCGGTTGATTTCGACCGCGGCGGCGATATGCATCGCGGTCGGGAAACTGTCGTTCGAGGATTGGCTACGGTTGACGTCGTCGTTGGGATGGATCTTGCGCTCGCCGCCCAGGATCTCGGCGGCGCGGTGGGCGATCACCTCGTTGGCGTTCATGTTGGTCTGGGTGCCGGAACCGGTTTGCCACACCACCAGCGGGAAATGTTCGTCCCACTCGCCGGCGGCGACTTCCGCCGCGGCCGCTATGATCGCAGCGGCAAGGACCGGGTCGAGTTGTTTCAAGTGCCGGTTGGCCTGGGCGGCGGCTTGCTTCTGGATGCCGAGCGCGTGGATCAGGGCGGCGGGCATGGTTTCGCCGCCGATCCTGAAATTCTGGCGCGAGCGCTCGGTTTGGGCGCCCCAATAGCGGTCGGCGGGGACCTCGATCGGGCCGAAGCTGTCGGATTCGGTGCGGGTGGCGGGGGATTGGGTCATGGTTCGCTCCCAATTGGGGTTCGGGATATAAGGGAGCCGGCCGTGCCTGCCGCAAGCGGCCGGGTCCCGATTTGATCGCAAGGATCGGGATGTGAGCATGGGCGCAAGATGACAAACAGCGCGGAGGACTAGTGACGGAGACAAGCATGTCGATTGAACAGGACCCGCGGTGGGGCCGGCTACTGGCGCGGGACAAGTGCGCGGATGGCGGATTTTTCTATGCGGTCGCGACTACGGGAGTCTATTGCCGGCCCTCCTGTGCGGCGCGGACACCGAATCCGAGGAATGTGCGGTTTTACGCGACTGCTGCGGAGGCCGCGGCGGCTGGGTTCCGGGCGTGCCAGCGATGCCAGCCCGATCTGGCCGGAGTCGGGCAGGACCGAGCCGCGATGATCGCGGGGATCTGCCGAATGATCGAAACCGCGGAGGAAAATTTAAGTCTGGCGGTGTTGGCGCGAGCGGCCGGGCTGAGCCCGGAACATTTTCATCGTGTCTTCAAAGCCGCGACCGGTGTCACGCCACGCGCCTACGCGGCCGGACTGCGCGAACAACGGGTGCGCGCGCGATTGGCGCAGGGCGCCGGCGTGACCGAAACGATCTATGACTCGGGTTTCAACGCGAGCAGTCGGTTTTACCAGGCTGTGCCAGGTATGTTGGGAATGACCCCGACGAAATACCGTGCCGGCGGGGTAGCCCAGACCATCCGCTTCGCCGTGGGCGAAAGCTCGCTGGGCACGATCCTGGTGGCACGGAGCGAGATCGGAATTTGCGCGATTTTGCTGGGCGACGATCCGGAAGCGCTGCTGCGCGATCTGCAGGACCGGTTTCCCCGGGCGCAGTTGATCGGCGGCGACAGCGATTTCGAGCAGCTGGTGGCACTGGTGGTGGGAGCAGTGGAAAATCCAGCGACGGGCGCGGATTTGCCGCTCGATGTGCGAGGCACGGCATTTCAGCAGCGAGTTTGGCAGGCGCTGCGCCGCATTCCCGCTGGATCCACCGCAACCTACGGCAGCATCGCGCGCGAAATCGATGCGCCGCGCGCGGTGCGCGCGGTGGCCGGGGCCTGCGCGGCCAATCCGTTGGCGGTGGCAATTCCCTGTCATCGCGTGGTGCGGCGGGATGGAGATCTGGCAGGCTACCGCTGGGGCATCGAGCGCAAGCGATCGCTGCTCGAGCGGGAAACGAAACGATGATGGATTTGTTCGCAAGTCCGACCGCCGAGCGGATTCTGGCACCGGGAGCGGTCGTGCTGGGCGGGATGGCGCGCGATGAAGGTCTGCTCGCGGCGCTCGACCGCGTCGTGCAAGCGGCACCGTTCCGCCATATGGTAACACCGGGGGGACGGGCGATGAGCGTCGCAATGAGCAATTGCGGCGCACTCGGCTGGGTGACCGATCGACGCGGCTATCGTTATACCACGCACGATCCTACCAGCGGCGCGCCGTGGCCGGCGATGCCGGTGGAATTTCGCGCGCTCGCGGTGCGCGCCGCGACACAAGCCGGATTCGCGAAATTCGAGCCCGACGCTTGCCTGATCAACCGCTACGCTCCCGGCGCGCGGATGGCATTGCATCAGGACCGCAACGAACTCGATTTCGCCGCACCGATCGTCTCGGTGTCGCTCGGATTGGCCGCGATGTTTCTTTGGGGCGGCGTGGAACGCGGCGACCGGCCGCAACGGGTCCCTCTTTTGCACGGCGACGTGGTGGTCTGGGGCGGCCCTGCAAGGCTCAATTTCCACGGCGTCGCGCCGCTGGCGGAAGGCGAACATGCCGTGCTGGGGCGGCAAAGGATCAATTTGACCTTTCGCAAGGCCGCCTGAGCCGGCGCGACTCGGTGCGCCTCCGGGGGTGGCGAATCGGCCGAGTCGCGCGCCGGTTCAAAAAAAATGACGAACGTAGGAGTGCCGAACAACAATTGGGGCGCCGGCGATCAGATGACAATGTCGCCCGCGATAACAGCGATAACGCCAAATGCACGATATGATGCGAACCAAGGCGGTGTGAATATGCATCTTTTCGTGCGATATTAATACAGCGTCTCGGAACAGATTAACGGAGGCGCGAATGATCGCGAGCGAATTGGCTTCGATTGCCCCTTGCAAAACGGCCCATGCAGACGATGATGGGCCAAGCGATAGCGGCGAGGCGACCGGGCATATGACAGCACAACAGCGGGCAGGCATTGAGACGGCTCACAGGCCGAGACACACGTGGCCGGGAAAATGGGAGCTTAGGGCCGCCCGAGCGATCGGGCGTGGCGCCCGATGGGGGGGCCTGCTCGGGTTGATCGCAGCAGGTGCCTGTTCGACCACCAACTCGGGGGTGACCTCGGCGGGGGTTCAGGGGTCAGGTGCGACCGGCACCAGTCTGCAAGCCCAGGTTGCGCTCGACATCGCCGGGCGCGAACACGCCTCCGGGGATTACGCCGAGGCAATCGCCTATTACCGCAGCGTGCTCGCGCTCAACACCAACACCACGCTGAAGGTAAAAGCCTACGTCGGCCTCGCCGATACGCTGCTCGATGCCGGCGCGGTCGAGGAAGCCAGTGAAGACTACCGTCAGGCGCTCGCGTTGTCGCCCAAGGACGCCGACGCCCTGATCGGGATGGGCAACGCGCTGGTGGCGCTCAATCAACCCGACTCCGCGCTGGCGGATCTACAGAGCGGGCTCGCCTTGTCGCCAAGTCCGCGCGGCTACCGCGCGCTTGCGATCGCCGACGACCTGCTAGGCAATTACCAGGCGGCGGTAAGCGATTGCGGCAACGGTCTGGCACAGTTCCCGGAAGACGCGGGATTGCATGTCGATCTCGGCCTGTCCCAGGCGCTCGCCGGTGACTATGACGGTGCCGTCGCGACGATGCAGGCGATCGCATCCTCGCCCAACGCGACCGCGCGCGACCGGCTCAATCTCGCGCTGGTGCTGGGTCTGGCCGGGCGCGATGCCGAAGCGGCCCAAGCCGCCGCGGGCGATCTCGATCAGAAATCGATCCAGAGCAACCTGATCTATTACGCCGAACTGCGGTCGTTGCCGACCAATGCCCGGGCGCGAGCGTTGCTGAAGCCGTCTTCTTCGATCGGTGGCCCGGCCCCGGCGGCGATCGAGGTGCCCAACACCGCAGCCCCGGTCGAGGCGCCGGCGACCGCCCAGGCGCCGCAAGCTCCGATCGCTCAGGTCGCACCGACCGTACCCGTGGCCAATAATCCGCTGCCGGCGCCGGGCGCGGAAGTTGCTGCCGCCCCTGCCCCGGCTGAAACGCCCACGGTGGTCGCGTCTCAGGCTACCCCGCCACCCGCGCCTGCTCCGGCGGCGCCCGCTTCGCCGCCGCCTGCTTCGGAAACGCCCGCTTCGCCACCACCGGCTGCCGCGCCGGTGGCTGAAGCACCGCCGCCGACGACTCCAGCCGCGCCGCCGCCGTCGGTTGCGGCCGCGCCGGCAGCCGCCCCGGCCCCCACCGCACCGCCCGCGCCCGAACAGGCCTCGAGCAGCGGCCCACGTCCGGTGGTGGCGGGACCCTTGACCGTAACCGGCGGAACCCTGGACCTCGGCACCACCACCCAGGCAACCAGCGCCGTGACGCTGCAGAACGGCACAATCCAGAACGGTGAACTCGATTCGCCATCGTTCGACGTGCAGTCGGGCACGATCAACGCGGTGATGGGCGGCTCGGCCGCATTGACCAAGACCGGCCCCGGCACGGTGACCTTGACCAAGAGCAGCACCCTGCCGGGGGGCACGACGGTTTCCGGTGGCACGCTCGACCTCGGCAGCACCACCCAGGCCACCAGCGCGCTGACGCTCAAGGGCGGAACGATCCAAAATGGCGAGGTAGACGCGCACAACTACGACCTTCAGGCCGGAACGGTAGGCACGTCGCTGGGCAGCGAGGGCCAGCTCAACAAGTCCGGCCCGGGAACAGTGACGATTCTGAAGAACAACGAATTCGACGAAGGTGCCACGGTTTCCGGCGGCACGCTCGATCTTGGTTCCACCACCCAGATCGCGAGCGCGGTCACGCTCAATGACGGGACGATCGAGAACGGCAAGGTGATCGCGCCTGCCTTCACCGTGCAGCAAGGCAAGATCAGCGCGGAGCTCTCCGGTCCGGGGGCCCTCACCAAGACCGGGACCGGCACGGTGGTGCTGACGAGTCCCAATACCTACCGCGGCGGCACCATGGTTTCGGACGGCACCCTGGCGCTGACCCCCGGCGGGACGCTCGGCGCGGCCAACCCCACCCCCGAGAGCGCTGCGTCCGGCTACTTATTGCCCAGGCAGGCCGTCAGCACCCCCGCCCGGACCCGTCACAGGCGTGCCCATCGGCGGCATACTTCCACCACCACCTGCCAGCAGAATTGCACTTCGCACTGATGGATGCGCTTTTTCAGCCGACTCCAGCTCAGGTTTTGCCCGCCCGATATTCCAACAAGCTCGTTCCGCCGGCCCCTTGAACCTGTCCGGCTCGCACCTACGTCGTGACATCCGGAAACAACCTCATCAGCCGCCGGCCACGCCGAAGTTGCTCGTTGCTCATTAGGAGACCGCGGGAACTTCGGCTATTCTGAAAGCCGGCGGCAGAACCGCACTCAGGAGAACATCAATATGACCGAAGCGGCACCCAAGGATGCGCCATGCTTGTGCGCCCTTACGCCCGAACAACACGCGGTGCTGCGTGAAGCCGGCACCGAACGCCCCTTCAGCAGCCCACTCAATAAGGAAAAACGCCGCGGCACCTTCGTCTGCGCCGGCTGCGGCACGCCGCTCTATTCGTCGGCGGCCAAGTTCGACAGCGGCACCGGATGGCCCAGCTTTTGGCAGGCACTCGACGGCGGTATTGCAACCCACCTTGATAAATCCGGCGGCATGATCCGAACCGAGGTGACGTGCGGCAACTGCGGCGGCCACCTCGGCCACGTGTTCAACGATGGACCGGCGCCGACTGGGCTAAGGTACTGTATGAATGGGTTGGCGTTGAATTTCACGCCGGACGGGGCGTGAAAGGCAGGAAGTCTTCTTTTTTGAAAAAAAGAAGCAAAAAACTTTTGGCAATTTAATACCTGATGCTTCCCGTCCAGGACTCGATGCCGGCGCTGCTCGGGGCGCTCGCGCAAGCAAGCAACGCAATCCTGATCGCACCACCGGGGGCGGGTAAGACCACGCTAGTACCGCTGGCACTGCTTGACGCAACCTGGGCCACAAACCAACGTATCGTGATGCTCGAACCGCGCCGACTCGCGGCCGAGGCCGCGGCCCGGCGCATGGCGTCGCTGCTCGGAGAAACCGTGGGCAGGACAGTGGGGTTCCGCACCCGCCTCGCTTCCGCGATGTCAATCCAAACCCGCATCGAGGTGGTTACCGAGGGATTGCTGGTGCGCCGCCTGCAATCCGACCCCGGCCTCGACGGCACGGCCGCGGTGATCTTCGACGAAATCCATGAGCGCACGCTCGATTCCGACCTGGCACTGGCCTTCACGCTCGACCTTCAGCGCGAACTGCGGCCGGAACTGCGCCTGCTCGCGATGTCGGCGACACCCGACATCCCACGCCTGCGCGCGCTGCTCGCAGCCCCGGTGATCGAAAGCGAAGGACGGATGCATCCGGTCGCGATCCACCACAGCCCGCGCGACATCGCCGACCCGCGCGACCTGCCCGCAGCCGCCGCGCGCGCCACGCGCAACGCGCTGTCGCAACATGAGGGCGACATTCTGGTCTTTCTGCCCGGCATGGCCGAAATCCGCCGCACCGAAGCCGCCCTCGCTGAGGTCACGGCCCTGGTGCTGCCGCTGCACGGCGAACTTTCGCCGGAAATCCAGGAGCGCGCGCTCCGCCCCGATCCGGATCACCGCCGGATCGTGCTCGCGACTTCGATCGCCGAGACCTCACTTACCATTCCCGGCGTGCGGATCGTGATCGATGGCGGCTTCCGTCGCGCGCCGCGGCTCGATCCCGCCTCGGGTCTTGCGAAACTCGCCACCTTGCGGATCTCGCGCGCCGCCGCCGACCAGCGCGCGGGGCGAGCCGGACGGGAGGCGCCGGGGATCGCGATCAGACTGTGGAGCGAGGCGCTGCACCGCGGCCTGGCCCTGTTCGAACGGCCGGAGATCGCCGAAGCCGACCTCGCCGGGCTGGTGCTCGACTGCGCCGCGTGGGGTGCCGCACCAGCCGACCTCCCGTTCCCCGACCAGCCTGCGGAGGGCGGATTGAAAGCCGCGCGAACCCTGCTCGCCGCCTTGGGCGCGCTCGACCAGGCCGGGAAACTCACCGCCCACGGTCGCGCGATGTCGCGGCTGGGCGCGCATCCGCGGCTGGCGGCGATGATGCTGGCCGCGCGCGACCAGCCGGAGCGGGCACTGGCCGCCGACCTGGCGGCGCTGTTGGAGGAGCGCGATCCGCTCCGCGCACGCGACGCGCCGGCCGACATTGGCTTGCGGCTGGATGCGATCGCGGGGGGTGCGGCGGACGCCGACCGCGTGACGCTGTCGCGGATCCGCCGCGGCGCCGACCAATATCGGGCGCGATTGCAGGCCGGCCGCGGTGAAGCGCGGGGCAATCCCGCCCGGCTGATCGCCGCCGCTTTTCCCGATCGCATCGCGCAGTCGCGTGGCGAGCCGGGCTCGTTCCGGCTCGCCGGCGGCGGCGGGGCCAGGCTCGACCGCAATGATCCGCTCGCTACGGCAAGGTTCCTCGCCGTGGCGGCGCTGGAACTGAAGCAAGCGGCGCGCATCCGGCTGGCAGTTTCATTGTCGCTCGAGGATCTTCCCCAGTCCGTCACGGCTTCCATCACGACTCAGGTCGAAACCGGTCTCGACCCGGTGACCGGATCGGTGCTGGCCCGGCGCCGGCGGCGGCTGGGTGCGCTGATCCTCGAGGACCGCACCGAGCCGGCGAGTGAAGCTGAGACCGCGGAAGCGCTCGCCCGCGCCGCTTGTGCCGACCCGGAGCGCCTGCCCTGGACCGACGACGCACGGCAGTTCCAGGCACGGGTTGCTTTGGCGCGATCCTACGATCCCGACTTCCCCGATTTGTCGGATCAAGCGGTCCAGCGCGACGGCGCGGTTTGGCTGGCGCCACATCTGTTGGGCATGACCAGACTGGCTCATCTCGCCGACCTGGATTTGTTCAAATTACTCCGCGCGCAGTTGAGTTGGGAGCAGGCCGCCCGGCTCGACCGTGACTTGCCCGCCTATCTATCGTTGCCGCGCGGCCGTGCGGCGATCGACTATCGCGAACCGGTGCCGCTGGCCTCCGCCCGCGCGCAGCATTTCTATGGTTTGGCGGCTTCGCCGCAGTTGGCCCAAGGCCGAGTACCGCTGCGGATCGCCCTATTATCCCCCGCCGGTCGGCCGATCGCGATCACCGCTGATCTCGGCTCGTTTTGGCGCGGCGCCTGGCTGGACGCACGCAAGGATATGCGCGGCCGCTACCCCAAGCACGACTGGCCTGAATTTCCCGGCGTGGGGTAGGGAAAAGGAAGTCTTCTTTTTCTTGAGAGAAAAAGAAGCAAAAAGAACTTTGAACGTGTTGGGCCGATGGGATGATGGTGAGATCTTTGCTTGGGGTGAGAGCGGGCCGGTGGGGCCCGCACTTGCTGGGATGTCTCAGGGGCGCCGCACCGGCCCAAAACGTCCAAAGTTCTTTTGCTTCTTTTCTTTCAAGAAAAGAAGACTTCCTTCTCCGCCTTACTTCGCGCTTGCAGCATTGCCGTCACCTTAACTGATCTCAACTTGTGTGCTAGGCCTTGACATGTCATGGGAAACAACGATGTGCAGGTCATCGCCGTTTGCCCTGAGCAAAGAATCCCCAACGCTCATATAACACTGAGGAATCAGATGCGTATTCTAGTGGTGGAAGATGACCGCGACGTTGCAGGCTTCGTAGTGAAGGGGCTGCGCGAGGCCGGCCACACCGTTGAGCATGTCGATAACGGCAGGGACGGATTATTTCTCGCCGCCAGCGAGACTTTTGACGCCATCATCCTCGATCGCATGTTGCCTGGCGGGGTGGATGGGGTTCGTTTGCTCGAAACCCTGCGGGCCCAGCAGATCACGACTTCGGTGTTGTTTCTGTCGGCGCTGTCTGGGGTCGACGATCGGGTGCGCGGTCTGCGCGCCGGCGGTGACGACTATCTTACCAAACCGTTTGCCTTCTCGGAGCTGCTCGCCCGAGTCGAGGCGCTGTCGCGCCGCGGTCGTTCCGAGGTGCCGGCGACCAAGCTTGCGGTCGCCGATCTCGAGGTTGACCTGCTCTCGCGCACGGTCAAGCGTTCGGGGCAGAAGATCGATCTGCAGCCGCGCGAGTTCCGTTTGCTCGAGTTCCTCGCCCGCCATGCCGGTCAGGTGGTGACGCGGACCATGCTACTCGAAGGGGTATGGGACTATCACTTCGACCCGCAGACCAACGTCATCGACGTCCATGTTTCGCGCCTGCGCCAGAAGGTGGACAAACCGTTCGGCAGTTCGCTGATCCATACCGTGCGCAACGCCGGCTATATGCTGCGCGCCGAATAGAAAAGTGCCGAAGACTCGCTTTTGGCGCTCGGCAAGCGTCCGGCTCGCCGGGCTGTATGCTGTGCTATTCGCGGTGTCTTCGCTTGCTATGACTGGCGTCCTATGGTGGAGCACCGGCGACCTGCTAAATCGCCAGGTCGAGGTCGCCATCATCACCGACGCCAAGGGACTCTCGGCGACCTGGACCAACTACGGCATGCCCGGCCTGGAGCAGGCGATCGAGGACCGGCTGGTCGGCAACATCGACGACGACTCGCTCTATCTGCTGGTCGATGGCAACTTCCGGTACATCACCGGCAACCTTCCCTCGTGGCCGGCAGGCTTCAATCAAACCGGAATTTTCTACGATCTGTCGATTGCCCGCGCCGGCGTGCCGTCGACCGCGCTGATCGAGCGTTTCGACCTGCCCGGCGGCTACCACCTGCTGATCGGCCGCGACATTCAAACCCTCACGCGGGTCCGCAACACGATCGCGAGCAGCCTGGTCTGGGGGCTACTGCTGGTGGCCGTACTGGGCACGGTCGGCGGCGTGCTGGTGCGGATCGTGCTGGCGCGCATGCTGGCCAACGTGTCGGTCACCGCGCGCGCCATCGCCGCCGGCGATCTTTCGCGGCGCGTCAAATTATCCAAGCGCGGCGACGAATTCGACGAACTCGCTGCCACCATCAACGACATGCTCGACCGCATTTCTCGTCTGATGGACGGCGTGCTGCAAGTTTCCAACGCGATCGCACACGATCTCCGCACGCCGATCACTCGCGCGCGGGCCCGGCTGGAGGACGCCAATCGCGAGGATGCGTCGGCGGAATCATTACGTAATGCGATCGATCGCGCCACGTCAGACCTCGATGGCGCGGTGGCGGTGTTCCAGGCCCTGCTTCGTATCGCGGAAATTGAGTCCGGTGCCCGCCGCTCCGCGTTCGCGACCATCGACCTCGTGCCGGTACTTACCGACCTCGCCGAACTTTACGAGGCTGTGGCTGAAGAATCCGGGAAAAAATTCAAGCTGTCACTGCCCGCGCCGGCAGGTCGCCCGATATCGACCCGATCGGCGCTCACGACCTACGGCGATCGCGATATGATCCAGCAGGCACTGGCAAACTTGCTCGACAATGCGCTAAAATACTCGCCGACCGGCGCGAGTGTCGAACTCCGCGCGGCAAGGGACGGAACGGACGTGCGGATCGATGTCGTCGATCATGGTCCCGGAATGTCGGACGCCGACATGAAACGGGCAACGGAGCGATTCTTCCGCGCCGAGGCGGCGCGCAATAGCCCAGGCTCCGGGCTGGGGCTGGCGCTGGTGCAGGCGGTGGCGGTGCTGCACGGGCGCGATCTGGTCTTGAGCCACGGCAACCCCGGTCTGATCGCCACACTGCGCCTGCCCCGCGCCGCTCCGGTAGTCACGGAAGATGCTAAGGCCCATGCCTAACATCGTCTTCACCCCACGCACATCACAGAAATGGATGCGGGGGCGTATGATGTTTCGCATGCGTCCGCGAGCAACAATACCCAATGCGGTGGTTACTGCGTTCTTCCTCGGTTTAATCGTAACCCAGGACGCCTTCGGCGCGAACAATGCCCCGGACAGCCCGGCTGAAGTAACCACCGATACGGCGGCCTACTGCGCATTGCTCGCGGCCAAGATGGATCAGGAATCCGATGCGTCGTTCGACGCCATCGCACTCGGTGCGCAAGGCAAACAATTATGCGCCGACGGTGAGTTCAGCGCCGGCGTGGCCCGACTGCGCCGCGCCCTGCTCGCCGCCCGCGATGACGGCTACGACCCCGAGCTTACGATTCCGGCGACGGGTGGCGCCGCCACCGCTCCGTCGGCACCTTCGGTGGGATTTCCAAGCATCATTGGCAGCGATGGCCCGGAGAACGGGACAGTGGTCTTTCCCCCGCCGCCGACGAACATCCCGGACCGGCCGGCAGCGGATGGCCCGCCGCACGGGGACGGGCGCGGACGATAGAGTTAGCAAAAGGAAGTCTTCTTTTTGTGAACAAAAAGAAGCAAAAAAACTTTGTCAATTATGCCGGTGCGAACGCCCTAAGCCGATGCCGCTGGTGAAATTTATCAAAAGTTTTTTGCTTCTTTTTTTCAAAAAAGAAGACTTCCTTCCGCTTAGCTTTGTACCGGTCTTGATACGGTAGATTTGGTATTAGCTGTATCCGCCGGCGGTGAGCGTCGCCGTCCCGGCAACCGAAATCGTCTGGTTCAACTGAAATATCTGGCCGATGAACGGTACGGTTTGAATGCCGGGCATCAAAGGCGTGTAAGTCACGGAAATCGATATCGCCACGGTATTGCCGGGCGAATTGGACGGTTCAGTAACGGTGGCACATGACGAACAGCTTATGCCGTAGCTCGACACCTCGTTATCCACATAGGCCTGAACCTGCGTAGAAACGACGGAGTTCGCATTTTCGGAGTCATAGACAGTAGCGTAACGCAGGCCATCCTGCAGCGAATTCTGCACCATCATCTGGATGTAGATATAGTGCGCGGTCTCGAAGATGCCATAACTGATCGCGATCATAAACGGCGCGATATACGCGAACTCGGTCGCTATCCCGCCAGCCCTGCCAAGACGCTGCCACCAATCGGTTAGGCGCCCGATGCAGGAGCGTACCAGCACTGACGGCCGATTTCCCGGAATGCGGGCCATCAATTTACCTGTTCTATCGACTGTCCCGTCAACGTGAACGACGCCGGAATCCACGGGTAAGGTACTATGGTAGTGTAAGTCTCGGTTGCCTGAACTACGACATAGAGCGCTTGGTAGCCCGACGTTTGAGTGGTACTGGTGCCGGTACCACTCTGCCCAACCGTGCAAACATTTTGCCCGGAAGCAGCGGTATTGCATACGCTGTTGCTGGTAGCGGGACACGTGCATTCGGTGGGAGTGACGGTAAGCGAGCTAGAGCTATTATTCGCATCCTGCTGCACGACCTGGGTGATGCTACCGGCACCGGACGAAGCCGACAAAGTTGACCAGCCCTCGTTGCCGTTAGGACTAAGTTCGTAGACCGCATATTGAGCTCCGGCGTTTGCCGCAGCCGTCAGATTGTATTGGATGTATAGCGCCCGCCCGAAATCGAAAGTACCGGTCATCAGAAATGCCACAAAAGGCAGGAGCAGCGCGAACTCGATGATCGCGCTGCCCTCCTCTCGTGATTTCTCAAGCCACCGCAATAGCACGTGCTTCGACATCATCACGTCTCGTTATTGCACCACCGCGACCACGGGAACGTTGAAGGTGTAGCCGGAAGGAAGCGGCACACTGCTCGAACTTGTATAAGCCGGTAGATTCAGCGTGCCCCCTGAGCTTTGGTCGACGGTCACGTTGCCGGCTTCGATCATCGTATAGCTGGCGTTCGCGTTTACGGTGCCGGAGCCGGAAACCGTCAGATTGTGACTGCCGAGATAGGTAACCCCGGAAATATCCACGCTTCCGCTGCCACCCACCGTGTTGGTCATCGGCACCCCATTGCACATCGGGGTGGAGCTGCCGCCCTGACTGCCCGCGCTGGTGGTGCCATTGTCCACCGAAACCGCAACCCCCGCGGTCGTGCCGGTGGTCGGCGCCGTTATCGTCACCTTGCCGCCGGACGAAGGCTCAACGTCGAGCAGGGTCGTATTGTTCGGATTGCCGTTGTTGTAATAATGGTCACAATCATGGTGGGTAAAATGGTCATAGCCGAATTCGCCGTAGTTGCTGGAGCCGCCGGTGCCAGTGAAATAGATGGTGACGCCGGAGCTGCCGTCGAGCGTACCGCTGCTGGTGAAGCTGAACGGACCATCATACATCACATACACGCCGGGTTTGAGCGTTAGCGACGCGGTGCCCGAAGCGGTGATACCCCCATAATAGATCCCCGGCTGCAGGGTCTGCGAGCCTTGGGTCATCGATACTGCGTTCTGACAGCTGTTCACATCACTGGACGACGGCGTCGGCGGGTTCATGCCGAGCGATTCCGGCACCCCCGGGCACAGTGACTCGTTCCCGTTGGTGGCGCCCGCGGTGCCGTCCGGCCCGCAGAACAACGAGCTGGTGCTGGTAGGAGTGACCGAAACCCCGGTCGAGCACGCCATCGTGTCGGTCACGACTGCGCCCGAAGTCGTGATCGTGCCGCTGCCGGCGGTCGTGATGCAGCCGGTGCCTTGCACGCCGCCATTGTTCACCAGGGTCTGGATCGGCGTACTGGCGGTGGTGCCGCAGCTACCGCTGCCATTATTGCAGCCAGACGGCGGCGTGGTCGACGAAACCGTGGTGGTCGGAGTGGAACAGCCGCCGGCGCTGCCGGTGCAGGTAGTGGTCGTGGTCACCACCGGGATCGTACTCGGGTTGTTATTATTAGTATTGGTGCAGGTCGATGACGTGCACGCATTGTCGACGTAGCCGGTGGCGGTCACCGAGATCGGCGGCGCACTGCCGAGCAATACCCCGGCCAGGAACAGGTTCGCCTTCTTGGTCACGGTGACATTGACGGTCTGCGTGCTGCCGAGACCGCCGTCGGTAACCTTCGTGGTGAACTTGACCGGGTAGATCGCGGAGCCGCTGGCGAAGCCGGTCACGTCAGGGATTCCGTCGTTCACCGCGGCGATGCTGGCTTCGGAAGTGACGGTCTGGGATGCCGTCGGGTTTTGGTAGAGATAGAGTGCCCCGCCCATCGCCGCTGCGTCCGCCGCGGTCTGCATCGCGCGCTTGGTCGCAAACCAATCGCCGACGTCGACCGCGAGGCCGCTGACGCCGACGAAACTTGTTACCATCAGCGCCGCAACGATCGCGGTCGCGCCCACCCGGTCGCGCGATGCCCGGCCGAACACCCCGCCTATGCGTTGCCGAGCAACGCCCCCGATCCGGTTCCAGAATTCTTTGAACACGTTAACTTCTCCGACTTAACGACCACCATGAAGGCAAAGCTTGCCGCGCCAACGGTTAACGATGGCGTCATGAACTGAATATATACCCTGGCCGCGTAAAAAGTGCGTTATAGAAATGAGCGCCGGATGTAAAAAACATTCACGATTAGGGCCGGTGGTGAGGTTTTTTAGAACAATCCCTGAACGCTGCACATCCTTTGGGGTACCCCGGTATGAGAAGTCCGGGCTAGCCCCGTCCGCTCAATTCGTTGCCGGCGTCAGGCGCAAAACGCAGGCTGATCAGCGGCGCCAGTAGGCCTACCGCCGAAACCATAACGAAGGCCACCGAAAAATCGCCGAGGTGCAGGCTGGCGTGCCCGAAGAAATAACGCGACGCGCCCAACGAAGTCGCCGCGACGATGATCCCGAGGGTAAGGCACACCTGCTGACAGGTGGCATAGAAGCTGGTCGCAGCACTCATCTTTGCCGGCGAGATATCGGCGAAGGCGACTGTGTTATAGGCGGTGAATTGCATCGCCGCGCTAAATCCGCCCACCAGCAGGGCGAGATAGATCAGCGGCATCGGCCAGCTCGGCCGGAACAGCGCCTCGACCGCGAACAGCAGCACCGCGATCACGCCGTTATATACTAGTACATTGCGAAATCCCCACCGGCGCAATGCCCGTGGTGCGACTGCACGCATACCCATTGCACCCGCCGCGCCGACAAAGGTGATCATGCCGCTGGTTGCGGCCGACACCCCGAAGCCGATCTGCAGCATCAGCGGCAGCAGAAAAGGCTGCGCGCCCATCGCCACCCGATAGAGCGACCCGCTCGCCACCGAGATCGCGAAGCTCGGCACCCGCAGCAGCCCTAGGTCGATCACCGGGTTGGGATGGTGGCGGGCATGGAACCAGTAGGCTACCATCAGCGGAACCGAGGCCGCCAATAGGCCGAGCCCCAGGCGCGCATCCAGGCCACGCCCGGTCATCTCAAGCCCCAGGACCAGGCATGACAGCGCTGCGCCGGAAATCACGCTGCCGCGCAGATCGAGCGTCCCCGCGCCCTCTTCCCGGACGTCGGGGATGAACATCGTCGCCAGCACCAGCCCCAGCACCCCGATCGGGACATTGATATCGAAGATCCAGCGCCACGACAGGTTGGTCACGATGAAACCGCCGACCGGCGGCCCCAGGATCGGCCCCAACGTAGCCGGCACCAGCAGCCACGCCATCGCCGAGACCAGCCTGTCCCTCGGCACCGAGCGCAGCAGCAGCAGCCGCCCGACCGGCACCATCATCGCGCCGCCAATCCCCTGAGCGAGCCGGCAGGCGACCAGGACCCCGAGGCTTTCCGACCGACCGCACAACACCGAGCCGATCGTGAAAATCGCGATCGCCGCGCGGAAGACATT
>Ga0302311_10003723_pt1 | contig 16578 bp, 11 predicted proteins | sample III_Palsa_N1_3_FD_200449 | JGI IMG/M metagenome (GOLD analysis project Ga0302311, IMG submission 200449) | Peat permafrost microbial communities from Stordalen Mire near Abisko, Sweden - III_Palsa_N1_3 | ecosystem: Environmental > Terrestrial > Soil > Palsa > Peat permafrost | place: Sweden... | reverse complement strand
TCAAGATGACGGTGGAGCTGATTGCACCGATCGCGATGGAGCAGGGTCTGCGCTTTGCGATCCGCGAGGGCGGACGTACGGTCGGTGCAGGCGTCGTTTCCACAATCCTGAAGTAAGGGCAGCAAGTTAACGGGGCGTTGGCCCCGCGCGTCGAGTCGGTAGCGGTGGCAGGGAGTTGAAGGCGAGAACCCTGACGATGCCGGAGCTCTCAAAGGCGCGGGCAATGCAGTGATGATCACAGGCCAGTAGCTCAATTGGCAGAGCGGCGGTCTCCAAAACCGCAGGTTGGGGGTTCGATTCCCTCCTGGCCTGCCAGCTGCAGACGGACGATGACTTTCAGGACGTATGGCGGAAACGATGAATGAAGTGAACCAGCAAGCACCTGCCGGCAGCGGCGGCGACACCGCGAAACTCGTGGTGGCGGTCGTGCTGGTATTCGCCGGCATCGCGGGCTACTACGTGCTCAGCGCCCAGCCGGACTGGCAGCGCTGGTCGGCGATGGTGGCCGGGCTGGCGCTGGCCGCGCTGGTGTTCTGGAGCTCGCAGACCGGACGGAATTTCGGGCAGTTCTTCTTCGATTCGCGGATCGAGCTGCGCAAGGTGGTCTGGCCGAGTCGCGATCAGGCGATCAAGACCACGATGATCGTGTTCGCGTTCATGGTCGCGGCCGGATTGTTTTTCTGGGTGCTGGATTGGTTTCTTGCACTGGCTACGAAGTATCTGACCGGGCAGGGAGGCTGATCAAGTGTCGCTGAAGTGGTACGTCGTGCACGCCTATTCGAACTTCGAGCACCGTGTGTCCGAGGCGCTCAAGGAGCGCATCAAGCGCGATGGGCAGGAGGCCAAGTTCGGCGAGATTCTCGTTCCGACCGAAGAGGTCGTCGAGATGCGGGATGGCCAGAAGCGGCGCAGCGAGCGCAAGTTCTACCCCGGCTACGTGCTGGTGCAGATGGAGATGGACGAGACGACCTGGCACCTGGTGCGCGATGTGCCCAAGGTGCTCGGCTTCATCGGCGGCACGAGCGACAAGCCGGCCCCGATCTCCGAGAAGGAAGCCAACCGCATCCTGCAGCGGGTCGAGGAAGGCGTGCACAAGCCGCGGCCCAAGGTGCTGTTCGAGCCCGGCCAGGTGGTGCGCGTGACGCATGGACCGTTCAATGATTTCAACGGCGTAGTTGAGAGTGTGAACTACGAGAAGAACCGCCTGCAGGTCGCAGTCCAGATTCTGGGCCGCTCGACCCCGGTGGAACTCGATTTCTCGCAGGTCGAGAAGGTTTAGGTTTCTTAGAGGTTATCGGCACCGCGAAGGACCGCGGCGCTGCACTGATGGCACGGATGCGAATGGGGAGCCCGCTGTAGGGCGCATGGACCCAGGAGAGTAATGCGACATGGCTAAGAAGGTACAAGGCTACATTAAACTGCAGGTGCCAGCGGGATCGGCCAATCCGTCCCCGCCCATCGGCCCGGCCCTCGGTCAGCAGGGCGTCAACATCATGGAGTTCTGCAAGCAGTTCAACGCGCAGACCCAGAAGCTTGAGAAGGGACTGCCGATCCCCACGATTATCACCGTGTATTCGGATCGCAGCTTCACCTTCATCATGAAGACGCCGCCGGCCTCGGTGCTGATCCGCAAAGCGATCGGCATTGAGAAAGGCAGCGGCGTGCCCAATACGCAGAAGGTGGGCAAGGTGACCCGGGCGCAGCTCGAGGAAATTGCCAAGACCAAGATGCCGGATCTGACAGCCGCAGGGCTCGAAGCGGCGGTTCGCACCATCGCGGGCAGTGCCCGCAGCATGGGCGTTGATGTGGAGGGCCTCTAACATGACCGTAGTCGCCAAACGGACCAAGGCCTGGAAGTCAAAGCTCCAGCCCGGCAAGTCCTACTCGCTCGATGAGGCGCTCAAGCTCGTCAAGGAATTCGCCACGGCCAAGTTCGCCGAGTCGGTCGATGCGGCCGTCAATCTCGGGATCGATGCCAGCAAGTCCGACCAGCAGGTGCGTGGTTCGACCGTGCTGCCGCACGGCACCGGCAAGACGGTGCGCGTTGCGGTGTTCACTGGTGGCAAGAATCAGGATATCGCGCGCGCTGCCGGCGCCGATATCGTGGGTCTCGAGGACCTGGCCGAGAAGGTCAAGGCCGGCGAGATGAATTTCGATGTCGTGATTGCCAGTCCCGATGCGATGCGCGTCGTGGGGCAGCTCGGCCAGATTCTGGGCCCGCGCGGCCTGATGCCGAACCCGAAGGTCGGGACGGTCACACCGGATGTCGCCACTGCGATCCGCAATGCCAAGGCGGGCCAGGTGCGCTACCGCGTCGACAAGGCCGGGATCGTGCACTGCTCGATCGGCAAGGCGAACTTCGAGATCAATGCGCTGAAGGAAAACCTGCAGGCGCTGATCTCGGATCTGCAGCGCGCGAAGCCTGCAGCCGCCAAGGGCATCTATCTCAAGCGCGTCACGGTCTCCTCGACGATGGGGCCGGGTATCGCGGTGGATCAGTCAAGTCTGAGTGCAGCCGCGGCCAGTTAAGGCCGCGCGCTCGCAAGAGGGTATTTGGTTTTTTGAAGTTTGGTGCGGGCTGGCGCGGCGAGGCGCTGGCCATCATCGAAGACCGCAGGCGAATCGAAGAGGGCAACCTCGTTAGATTCTTAATCGCGAAACAGCCTGCGCAGATGGTGCAGTCACCTAAAGGATGCTGCGCGCTGGCCCTGGGGCAACCCACGGGGCGGCGCGCTTCTCCTGCGGGCGAGGATCACCGTCACAAGGGTGGAGCTAAAGCCTAAGGGGCTTCGGCTTCGTGGTGTTAACAGGTGATCTTGTGAAACCAGGAGGTGTGTCGAGATGGCACTTAACCTAGACGATAAGAAAGCGCTGGTGGCAGAGGTCAGCAAGGTCGCGGCGACGGCACAGTCCGTGGTTGCGGCCGAGTACCGTGGTCTGACGGTCGGACAGATGACCGATCTGCGTTCCAAGGCACGGGCCCAGGGCGTGTACATGCGTGTGGTCAAGAACACGCTGGCGCGCAAGGCCATTGCCGGGACCGCATTCGAGAACATCGGAGCCGTCCTCAAAGGACCGCTGGTACTGGCCTTTTCGAAGGATGATCCGGGCGCTGCCGCGCGCGTGCTCAAAGCCTTCGCGAAGGACAATGACAAGCTGATCGCGACGGCCGTGTCTTTGGGTGGGCAGCTGCTGCCCGGCAAGGATCTGGACAAAGTCGCAGCCCTGCCGACGCGCGAGCAGGCGCTGGCGCAGCTGATGGGCGTGATGCGGGCCCCGATCCAGAAACTGGTCGGTACGCTGGCAGCCACCCCCTCCAAGCTGGTCCGCACTCTGGATGCCGTGCGCGTCCAGAAGCAGGCCGCGGGCGCTTGAGAAGTAATTTTTAACTGAATATTTAGAGATATCTGAGGAGATTGATCATGGCAGTTTCGAAGGATGAGATTCTGGATGCGATCGCATCGATGAGTCTGATGGATGTCGTTGCGCTGATCAGCGACATGGAAAAGAAGTTCGGTGTCACGGCAGCCGCCCCGGTGGCGATGGCCGCTGCGCCGGGTGCTGGTGGCGCTGCTGCGGCTCCGGCCGAGGAGCAGACCGAGTTCACCGTCACGCTCAAGGAATACCCGGCTGACAAGAAGGTCACGGTCATCAAGGTGATCCGCGAGATCACCGGCCTGGGCCTGAAGGAAGCCAAGGACCTGGTCGAGGGCGTGCCCTCAACCGTCAAGGAAGCCGTGTCCAAGGGTGATGTAGAGACCATCAAGAAGAAGCTCGAGGACGCCGGCGCCAAGGTTGAAGTGAAGTAAGGGCGGATGCGCCAAACGGGACCGATGCCGGTCCTGAACCACGCTGCTTGTGGGGCAGCACGCTTAAGGTCGGGTAATCCGGCCGGCGCTGCCCCGCAAGCACGTTTTTGATCTTTCGAGAGGGTTTTCACGATGGCTTATTCCTTTACCGAGAAGAAGCGCATCCGCAAGGACTTCGGCAAGCAGCCGGGGATTCTGTCGGTGCCTTACCTGCTGGCCATCCAGCTCGACTCCTACCGCAGCTTCCTGCAGGCCGATACGGCCGAGGAAACGCGCCGGGACATCGGTTTGCACGCGGCATTCAAGAGCGTGTTCCCGATCTCGAGCTACTCCGGCCACGCAGTGCTCGAGTATGTGAGCTACCGGCTCGGCGAGCCGGTGTTCGATGTCAAGGAGTGCCAGCTGCGCGGGCTGACCTACGCAGCGCCACTGCGCGTGAAGGTGCGCCTGGTGGTGTTCGACAAGGAAGCCCCAGGGGCCAAGAAGCCCGTCAAGGACGTGCGCGAGCAGGAGGTCTACCTAGGCGAGCTGCCGCTGATGACCGACAACGGCACGTTCATCGTCAATGGCACCGAGCGTGTCATTGTTTCCCAGTTGCACCGCTCCCCGGGCGTGTTCTTCGACCACGATCGTGGCAAGACCCACTCCTCGGGCAAGCTGCTGTTCTCGGCGCGGATCATTCCGTACCGTGGCTCATGGCTCGATTTTGAATTCGATCCGAAGGACTGCCTGTTCGCGCGCATCGACCGGCGCCGCAAGCTCCCGGTCTCGATCATCCTGCGGGCGCTCGGCATGGTCGAGACCGAGATGCTCGATACCTTCTTCGAGAAGAACACCTTTGATGTGGATGCCAACACCGTCTCGATGCACCTGGTGGCTGCGCGCCTGCGCGGTGAGACCGCGGCGTTCGAGATCCGCGTCGGCAACACGGTCATCGTCGAGGAAGGCCGGCGCATCACCGCGCGCCATGTGCGCCAGCTCGAGGATGCCGGCGTCAAGAAGCTGATCGTGCCGCGCGACTACCTGCACGGCAAGGTCCTCGCCCACGACATCGTCAACAAGGATACCGGCGAGATCATTGCCAAGGCCAATGAAGTGCTGACCGCGGTCAGCATGGAAAAGATCATCGAGGCCGGCATCACGCAGATCCATACCCTGTACGTCAACGATCTGGATCGTGGCCCGTACATCTCGGACACGCTGCGTATTGATCCGACCAAGACGCGCCTGGAGGCGCTGGTCGAGATCTACCGCATGATGCGTCCGGGCGAGCCGCCAACCAAGGATGCGGCCGAGAACCTGTTCAATAACCTGTTCTTCAACAGCGAGCGCTACGATCTGTCGGCCGTGGGCCGCATGAAGTTCAACCGCCGTGTCGGCCGCAAGGAAATCACCGGCTCTTTCGTGCTCTCGCGCGAAGATGTCCTGGATGTCCTCAAGGTGCTGATTGATATCCGCAACGGCAATGGCACGGTCGATGACATCGATCACCTGGGCAACCGTCGCGTCCGCTCGGTCGGCGAAATGGCGGAGAACGCCTTCCGCGTCGGCCTGGTGCGCGTCGAGCGCGCGGTCAAGGAGCGGCTGACGATTGCGGAGTCCGAGCCGCTGATGCCGCAGGAGATGATCAATGCCAAGCCGGTAGCGGCGGCGGTCAAGGAGTTCTTCGGCTCCTCGCAGCTCTCGCAGTTCATGGACCAGAACAATCCGCTCTCGGAAGTCACCCACAAGCGTCGCGTCTCGGCGCTTGGACCGGGCGGCCTGACGCGCGAGCGTGCCGGCTTCGAAGTGCGCGACGTGCACCCGACGCACTACGGCCGCGTGTGCCCGATCGAGACCCCGGAAGGTCCGAATATCGGTCTGATCAATTCACTCTCGGTCTATGCGCGCACCAACCAGTACGGCTTCCTCGAGACGCCCTACCGGCGGGTCGATAACGGTAAGGTGACCGATAAGATCGATTTCCTCTCGGCGATTGAGGAGGGCGAGTTCGCGATTGCCCAGGCCAATGCCAAGATCGATGCCAAGGGCGCCTTGTCCGATGATTTGGTCTCGTGCCGCTATCAGAGTGAATTCACGCTGATGCCCGGCGCCCAGATCAACTACATGGACGTGAGCCCCAAGCAGATCGTCTCGGTCGCGGCCTCGCTGATCCCGTTCCTGGAGCACGATGACGCCAACCGCGCACTGATGGGTTCGAACATGCAGCGCCAGGCGGTGCCGACGCTGCGCTCACAGACCCCGCTGGTCGGCACGGGCATGGAGCGTCCGGTCGCGATCGACTCGGGTGTCACTGTCGTGGCGCGCCGTGGCGGCGCGGTCGACTCGGTCGATGCCTCGCGCATTGTCGTACGCGTCAATGACAACGAGACCACCGCCGGCGAGCCGGGCGTGGACATCTACAACCTGACCAAGTACACGCGCTCGAACCAGAACACCTGCATTAACCAGCGTCCGCTGGTCAATGCCGGCGACACGATCGCGCGCGGCGACGTACTGGCTGACGGTCCCTCCACGCACCTGGGCGAGCTCGCGCTCGGCCAGAACATGCTGGTCGCCTTCATGCCGTGGAATGGCTACAACTTCGAAGACTCGATCCTGATCTCCGAGCGCGTCGTCCAGGAAGATCGCTTCACGACGATTCACATCGAGGAGCTCACCTGCGTCGCGCGCGACACCAAGCTCGGGCCCGAGGAAATCTCGGCCGACATCCCGAACGTCGGTGATGCGGCACTGGCCAAGCTCGATGAGGCTGGCATTGCCTTCATCGGCGCCGAGGTGCGCGCCGGAGACATCCTGGTCGGCAAGGTGACTCCCAAGGGCGAGACCCAGCTGACCCCGGAAGAGAAGCTGCTGCGAGCGATCTTCGGCGAGAAGGCATCGGATGTGAAGGACACTTCGCTCCGCGTACCGCCGGGCATGGACGGCACCGTGATCGACGTGCGCGTATTCACGCGCGATGGCGTCGAGAAGGACTCGCGCGCCCAGTCGATCGAGAAGGCCGAGATCGAGCGGGTGCGCAAGGACCTGCTGGATCAGCGCCGCATTCTCGAGGATGACCTGTTCCAGCGCGTGCGCGGCATGCTGCTGGGCAAGGTCGCGAGCGGCGGCCCGAAGAAGCTCAAGGGTGGCACCAAGGTCACGACTGAGTACCTCGATACCCTGACCCGCGAGGAATGGTTCCAGATCCGGCTCGAGGACGAGGAAGCCAACACCCAGCTGGAAGCGGCCGCCGAGCGCGTGCAGGCCCAGCAGGCCGGCTTCGACAAGCGTCTCGAGGAGAAGCGCGCCAAGATCACCGCCGGCGATGATCTGGCCCCGGGCGTGCTCAAGATGGTCAAGGTGTACCTGGCCGTGAAGCGGCGCGTGCAGCCCGGCGACAAGATGGCCGGCCGGCACGGTAACAAGGGCGTGATTTCGACCATCGTTCCGGTCGAGGACATGCCGTACCTGGAAGATGGCACGCCGGTCGATGTGGTGCTCAATCCTCTGGGCGTCCCCTCGCGTATGAACGTCGGCCAGGTGCTCGAAACGCACCTTGGGTGGGCTGCGAAGGGCCTGGGCCTGAAGATCGGTCGCATGATCGAGGCGCAGGCGAGCACCGCCGAGATGCGTGGCTTCCTGCACAAGATCTACAACGAGACCAGCGGTCAGAAGGAGCGGCTCACGGAGCTGTCCGATCACGAGATCGGAACGCTTGCATCCAACTTAAGCCAGGGCGTGCCGATGGCCACCCCGGTATTTGATGGCGCGGCCGAAAGCGACATCAAGAACCTCCTCGAGCTGGCCGAGCTGCCGACCTCCGGGCAGACCTGGCTGTTCGATGGTCGTACCGGCGAGCGCTTTGACCGTCAGGTCACCGTTGGCTACATGTACATGCTCAAGCTCAACCATCTGGTCGATGACAAGATGCACGCCCGCTCCACCGGACCGTACAGCTTGGTCACCCAGCAGCCCCTTGGCGGCAAGGCGCAGTTTGGCGGACAGCGCTTCGGCGAGATGGAAGTGTGGGCCCTGGAAGCCTACGGCGCGGCCTACACGCTGCAGGAAATGCTCACCGTCAAATCAGACGACACGATCGGACGGACGGCGATGTACAAGAGCATCGTCGATGGCAATCACGAGATGAAGGCGGGCATGCCCGAATCCTTCAACGTGCTGGTCAAGGAAATTCGTTCGCTCGGCATCAACATGGAACTCGAGCAGGACTGAAGCGACAGCTTCAAGGTGTATAAATGAAAGACCTACTCAAGCTCTTCAAGCAGCAAGCCCCGATCGAGCAGTTCGATTCAATCAAGATCGGACTCGCTTCGCCGGAAATGGTCCGCGCCTGGTCGTACGGTGAGGTACGCAAGCCCGAGACTATCAACTACCGGACCTTCAAGCCGGAGCGCGATGGCCTGTTCTGCGCGAAGATCTTCGGACCCGTCAAGGACTACGAGTGCCTGTGCGGCAAGTACAAGCGTCTCAAGCACCGCGGTGTGGTGTGCGAGAAGTGCGGCGTCGAAGTCACGCAGTCCAAGGTGCGCCGTGAGCGCATGGGGCACATTGAGCTGGCGAGCCCGACGGCCCACATCTGGTTCCTGAAATCCCTGCCCTCGCGCATCGGACTGATGCTCGACATGACGCTGCGCGAGATTGAGCGCGTGCTGTACTTCGAGGCCTTCGTAGTCATTGATCCGGGCATGACCCCGATGCAGCGCGGCCAGCTGCTGACCGATGAGCTGTACCTGGAAGCCATCGAAGAGCACGGCGATGAGTTCGATGCCCGCATGGGCGCCGAGGCCGTGTGGGAACTGCTGCGCACCCTCGAGCTTAAGGCCGAGGTGATCACCGTGCGCGAGGAGATGGGTAACACCTCCTCCGAGACCAAGCTCAAGCGCCTCTCCAAGCGCTTGAAGCTGCTCGAGTCATTCATCGAATCGGGCAACAAGCCCGAGTGGATGGTCATGACCGTGCTGCCGGTGCTGCCCCCGGACCTGCGTCCGCTGGTGCCGCTCGATGGCGGGCGCTTCGCCACCTCAGACCTGAACGATCTGTACCGGCGCGTCATCAACCGCAACAACCGCCTGCGCCGGCTGCTCGAACTGGCAGCACCGGACATCATCGTGCGCAACGAGAAGCGCATGCTGCAGGAAGCCGTGGATGCGCTGCTCGACAACGGGCGGCGCGGACGGGCGATCACCGGCACCAACCGCCGGCCGCTCAAGTCACTGGCCGACATGATCAAGGGCAAGCAGGGCCGCTTCCGGCAGAACCTGCTCGGCAAGCGCGTCGACTACTCGGGCCGTTCGGTCATCGTGGTCGGCCCGACGCTGCGCCTGCACCAGTGCGGTCTGCCCAAGAAGATGGCGCTTGAGCTGTTCAAGCCCTTCATCTTCCACAAGCTGCAGATTCGTGGTGAAGCTTCGACCATCAAGGCGGCCAAGCGCCTGGTCGAGCGCGAGGGACCGGAGGTCTGGGACATCCTCGAAGAGGTGATCCGCGAGCATCCGGTACTGCTCAACCGCGCCCCGACGCTCCATCGCCTCGGCATCCAGGCCTTCGAGCCGGTGCTGATCGAGGGCAAGGCCATCCAGCTGCATCCGCTCGTGTGCACGGCGTTCAACGCCGACTTCGACGGTGACCAGATGGCCGTGCACGTGCCGCTCTCGCTCGAGGCTCAGCTCGAAGCGCGTGCACTCATGATGAGCTCGAACAACATTCTCTCGCCCGCCAATGGCGATCCGATCATCGTGCCCTCGCAGGACGTGGTGCTCGGTCTGTATTACCTGACCCGTGAAAAGGTCGGCGCGACCGGCGAAGGCATGATGTTCAGCGACGTGCACGAAGCACACCGTGCCTATGAGAGCCGTACGGCACATCTGCAGGCCCGGGTGCGTGTGCGCCTGAAGGAATACTATCGGGACGACAACGGTGATCTGCAGCCGCGCATCCGCCACGTCAAGACGACGATTGGGCGGGCGCTGCTCTCAGAGATCCTGCCGCACGGCCTGTCGTTTGATCTGATCAACATCGACATGACCAAGAAGGCGATCTCCGCGATCATCAACGCGTGCTATCGCGCACTCGGCCTCAAGGAAACGGTCGTGTTCGCGGATCAGCTGATGTACACCGGGTTCCATTACGCGACCCGCTCGGCCGTTTCGTTCGGTATTGACGATATCGTCATCCCGGAACAGAAGGTCAAGCTGGTGGCAGCGGCCGAGCGCGAGGTCAAGGAAATCCAGGATCAGTACTCCTCGGGTCTCGTGACCAACGGCGAGCGCTACAACAAGGTGGTCGATATCTGGTCGCGTGCCAATGACCAGGTGGCCAAGGCGATGATGGAGCGCCTCGGCAGCGAGGAAGCGACCGACTGGCGCGGCAAGAAAGAGCGCCAGAAGTCCTTCAACTCGATCTTCATGATGGCCGATTCAGGCGCGCGCGGTAGCGCGGCCCAGATCCGCCAGCTGGCCGGCATGCGCGGCCTGATGGCCAAGCCTGACGGCTCGATCATCGAGACGCCGATCACGGCCAACTTCCGCGAGGGTCTGAACGTTCTGCAGTACTTCATCTCGACGCACGGCGCCCGCAAGGGTCTGGCCGACACGGCGCTGAAGACTGCGAACTCCGGCTATCTCACCCGCCGCCTGGTCGATGTCGCCCAGGACCTGGTGGTCACGGAAACCGATTGCGGCACGACTGACGGCCTGGCGATGGCGCCACTGGTCGAAGGTGGCGACGTGGTCGAAGGCTTGGGTGAGCGGGTACTCGGGCGCGTTAACGCGGCCGACATTCTGCACCCGGGCACCGAAGACGTGCTGATCGCGACCGGAACCCTGCTGGATGAGGCGCTGGTGCGTCTGCTCGAGCAGCAGGGCGTTGATCAGATCAGCGTGCGCTCCCCGATCACCTGCAAGACCCGCTATGGCGTGTGCAGCAACTGCTACGGTCGCGATCTGGCGCGTGGGCGCCTGATCAACATCGGTGAGGCGGTTGGCGTCATTGCGGCGCAGTCGATCGGCGAGCCCGGCACACAGCTGACGATGCGCACGTTCCACATCGGTGGCGCGGCATCGCGAGCCGCAGCCGCGAGCAGCGTCGAGATCCGCAACAAGGGCACGCTGCGCTTCCATCGCGTCAAGACCGTGGAGCACGAGAAGGGCCACCTGGTCGCAGTGTCCCGCAGTGGCGAGATCGGCGTGGTCGATGAATTCGGTCGCGAGCGTGAGCGCTACAAGATCCCCTATGGCGCAACGATCAATGCGCGTGAGGGGGCCAAGGTCACCTCGAATCAGATCGTGGCCACCTGGGATCCGCATACCCATCCGGTGGTCACCGAGGTCGCGGGCTTCATCAAGTTCCAGGACTTCGTGGACGGCATGACGGTCACCACGCAGCTCGATGAGGTCACGGGCCTCTCGAGCACGGTGGTGATGGATGCCAAGCAGCGCGGTGGCAAGGATCTGAAGCCGACGATCAAGCTGGTCAATGGCAAGGGCAAGGAAATCACCTTCGCCAACACGATCATCCCGGCCGTGTATACGCTGCCCTCGGGCGCACTCATCAACCTGGAGGATGGAGCCAAGGTGTCGATCGGCGACATCATCGCCCGCATCCCACAGGAATCCTCGAAGACCCGCGACATCACGGGTGGTCTGCCGCGCGTGGCCGACCTCTTTGAGGCCCGCAAGCCCAAGGATCAGGCGATCCTCGCGGAGAAGACCGGTACGGTCAGCTTCGGCAAGGAGACCAAGGGCAAGCGCCGTCTGGTGATCACCGATGAGACGACCGAGAAGTATGAGGAGCTGATTCCCAAGTGGCGCCAGCTCAACGTCTTCGAGGGCGAGCAGGTCGAGCGTGGCGAGGTCATCGCCGATGGCGAGCCGAACCCGCACGACATCCTGCGTCTGCAGGGTGTGGAATCGCTGGCCAACTACCTGGTTCGCGAGATCCAGGATGTGTATCGCCTGCAGGGTGTGAAGATCAACGACAAGCACATCGAGGTGATCATCCGCCAGATGCTGCGCAAGACCGAGGTTACGGTCGCTGGCGAGACCGCGCTGTTGCGCGGCGAGCAGCTGGACCGTGCGCGGGCACTTGCGATCAACGATCGGGCCGAAACGGCCGGCAAGGAAGGCGCCAAGCTTCAGCCGGTGCTGCTCGGCATCACCAAGGCATCGCTCGCTACCGAGTCCTTTATCTCGGCGGCTTCGTTCCAGGAAACCACCCGCGTCCTCACCGAGGCTGCGGTGCGGGGTCTGAAGGACGATCTGCGCGGTCTGAAGGAAAACGTCATCGTCGGGCGGCTGATTCCGGCAGGTACGGGCTTCGCGGCCCATGCCCACCGCCGTCGCAAGCACGAGGGTCAGGAGCGTCGTAACTTCATGGACGTGGGTGGATCCGTCGCCGAGATGGATGAAACCAGCGTTGGTGAGGAAGAGAGCGCCGCCACCTGAAGAGGGCTCAACGGCCGCGTCGGGCGATCTTGAGCCCGGCGCGGCCGAACCCTTCAAGCTTGGGCACCTGGTGCTGTTGCGTTGCAACAGCAGTGGGGCGTGGGCGCGCAAATCGTTGACTTGGAACGGTGCGCTACCTAGAATCGCCGGCCTTTCCCGGTCCGGCCGATGCCCGCCAGACCAGAAAAAGAGTGTTTCAGCGTCGGGCCGCCCAATTTCGGGTGGCCCGATGCTTCTTAAGTATTGAATTAATTGGAGTTTTCATGGCCACAACAGGTCAGCTGATCCGCCAGCCTCGCCGGCAGGCGACAGAAAAGACGAAGGTACCGGCCCTGGGTGCCTCCCCCCAGAAGCGCGGGGTCTGCACGCGCGTCTATACGACGACGCCGAAGAAGCCCAATTCGGCGCTGCGTAAGGTCGCACGTGTGCGCCTGACCAACGGCTATGAAGTCACCAGCTACATCGGTGGCGAAGGCCACAACCTGCAGGAGCACTCGGTAGTGCTGATCCGCGGCGGCCGCGTCAAGGATCTTCCCGGCGTGCGCTATCACACGGTGCGCGGCACGCTCGATTGCGCCGGCGTCAGCAACCGCAAGCAGAGTCGTTCCAAGTACGGCGCCAAGCGGCCGAAGAAATAACGAGGTAATACCACTATGTCCCGTCGAGCTGCGGCCCCTACCCGGACGATTCTGCCGGATCCGAAATACAAGAGCGACATGCTGGCCAAGTTCATGAACGTTGTCATGGACAGCGGCAAGAAGTTCGCGGCCGAGCGCATCATCTACGGTGCGCTCGATCGGATTACGGAGAAGACCGGACGTCCGGGCGCCGATGCGATCGAGGTGCTCTCGCAGGCACTCGAGAACGTCAAGCCGGTGGTCGAGGTCAAATCACGCCGCGTCGGTGGCGCGACCTACCAGGTTCCGGTCGAGGTGCGCGCCAGCCGCCGCCAGACCCTCGCCATGCGCTGGGTGATTGAAGCCGCGCGCGATCGCACCGAGAAATCGATGGCGCATCGCCTGGCCCATGAACTGCTCGACGCCGCGGAAAACCGTGGCGCCGCCGTGCGCAAGCGTGAAGACACGCACCGCATGGCCGAGGCCAACAAGGCCTTCGCTCACTACCGCTGGTAACAGCGGCGCTGAACTGCGAATTGCAGCAATTAATCTCAAAGAGGTACCTGTCGTGGCTCGCGGCACGCCCATCGAACGCTATCGGAACATCGGCATCTCGGCGCACATTGACGCCGGGAAGACGACCACGACCGAACGCATTCTTTTCTATACGGGTGTGTCCCACAAAATTGGCGAGGTTCACGACGGCGCCGCGGTGATGGATTACATGGAGCAGGAACAGGAGCGGGGCATCACGATCACCTCCGCGGCCACGACCTGTTTCTGGAAGGGGATGGACAAGGCCTTCCCCGAGCACCGCATCAACATCATTGATACCCCCGGGCACGTCGACTTCACGATTGAAGTGGAGCGGAGCCTGCGGGTGCTCGACAGCGCGGTGGCGTTGTTCTGCGCCGTCTCCGGCGTGCAGCCCCAGTCCGAGACGGTCTGGCGGCAGATGAACCGCTACAGCGTGCCGCGCATCGCCTTCGTCAACAAGATGGACCGGGCGGGCGCAAATTTCATGCGCTGCGTGGATCAGATCCGCACGCGCCTGCGCGGCAACCCGGTCCCGATCCAGCTGCCCATCGGCGCCGAAGAGCAGTTTGAGGGCGTGGTCGATCTGATCCGCATGAAGGCGATCTACTGGGACATGGAAACCCAGGGGATGAAGTTCGAGTACCGCCCGATTCCGGAGGCGATGCGCGCTGAGTGCGCTGAATGGCGCCTGAAGCTCATCGAAGCCGCCGCCGAGGGCGATGAAGCGCTGCTCGATAAGTACCTTGAGGGCACCGAACTGTCCGAGGATGAGATTCGCGCAGGCCTAAGAGCCCGCGCCTTCAAGAACGAGATCGTGCTGTGCATGTGCGGCACGGCTTTCAAGAACAAGGGTGTGCAGGCGCTGCTCGATGCCATCATCGAATACATGCCCTCGCCGATCGAGATGCCACCGATCAAGGGCTTGGATGCCGATGGCGAGCCGATCACGCGCACGGCGCGTGACGATGAGCCGTTCGCGGCGCTCGCCTTCAAGATCCTGACTGACCCGTTCGTCGGCAACCTGACCTTCTTTCGCGTCTACTCGGGCACGCTCAATACCGGCGACACGGTCTACGTGCCGACCAAGGATCGCACCGAGCGCATCGGGCGACTGCTGCAGATGCACGCCAGTGAGCGCACCGAGATCAAGGAAGTGCGCGCCGGTGATATCGCCGCCGCGGTCGGGCTGAAGGATGTGTTCACCGGCGATACGCTGTGTGATCGTGAAAAGGTCATCACGCTTGAAAAGATGGTGTTCCCGCAGCCGGTGATCTCGGTCGCGGTCGAGCCCCGGACCAAGGTGGACCAGGAGAAGATGGGCGTGGCGCTCTCGCGCCTGGCGAAGGAGGATCCATCCTTTCGCGTGCACACCGATCCAGAATCCGGGCAGACGATCATCTCCGGAATGGGCGAGCTGCACCTGGAGATCATCGTCGATCGCATGCGCCGTGAATTCAACGTCGAGGCCAATGTCGGCAAGCCGCAGGTCGCCTATCGCGAAACCATTCGCGGCACGGTCGATTCCGAGGGCAAGTTCGTGCGCCAGTCCGGCGGTCGCGGCCAGTACGGGCATGTGTGGCTCAAGATCCAGCCCAACGAGCAGGGCAAGGGCTACGAGTTCGTCAATGGCATTGTCAGCGGCACGGTGCCGCGCGAATTCATCCCGGCCGTCGACAAGGGTATCAAAGAAGCGGTCGAGACCGGCGTGATCGCTGGCTACCCAGTGGTAGATGTGAAGGTCACGCTCTTCGATGGCTCCTACCATGATGTGGACTCGAACGAGATGGCCTTCAAGATAGCCGGCAGCATGGGATTCAAGGAAGGGTTCCGGCGCGCCAAACCGGTGCTGCTCGAGCCGATCATGAAAGTCGAGGTGGTGACTCCGGAGGACTACTCCGGCGATGTCATCGGCGATTTGAACCGCCGTCGCGGGCAGATCATGGGCATGGATGACAATACCTCCGGCAAGATCATCACTGCCGAGGTGCCGCTCTCGGAGATGTTTGGTTACGCAACCACCGTGCGTTCGATGAGTCAGGGACGCGCCACCTTCACGATGGAATTCGGCAAGTACGTCGAGGTACCACCGAACATCGCCGAAGGCATCATCAAGCAGTAACTGCCGGATATTCGTTTCTAGGAATTTTGTAAGTTAAGGGGACGCTGTCGTGTCGAAAGAGAAATTTGAGCGTACGAAGCCGCACGTAAACGTTGGCACCATTGGTCACGTGGATCATGGCAAGACGACCTTGACGGCAGCGTTGACGAAGGTGATGGCCGAGACGAACGGCGGGACCTTCATGGCCTATGACCAGATTGACAAGGCGCCGGAGGAGAAAGCACGCGGCATCACGATTTCCACGGCCCACGTGGAGTATCAGAGCAAGGCGCGGCACTACGCGCATGTGGATTGCCCGGGCCATGCTGACTACGTGAAGAACATGATCACGGGCGCAGCGCAGATGGACGGTGCGATTCTGGTGGTGAGCGCGGCCGATGGGCCGATGCCGCAGACGCGCGAGCACATTCTGCTGGCCCGCCAGGTCGGTGTTCCGTACATCGTGGTGTACATGAACAAGGCTGACATGGTGGATGACAAGGAGCTGCTCGAGCTGGTGGAGATGGAAGTACGCGAGCTGCTCTCGGTCTACAAGTTTCCCGGGGACAAGACCCCGATCGTGATCGGCTCGGCGCTCAAGGCGCTCGAGGGCGACAAGAGCGAGATTGGCGTGCAGTCGGTGATCAAGCTGGTCGAGGAGATGGACGCCTACATCCCGGTCCCGAAGCGCGAAGTGGACAAGCCCTTCCTGATGCCGGTGGAGGATGTGTTCTCGATCTCCGGGCGCGGCACGGTGGTGACCGGGCGCATTGAGCGCGGCATTGTGCGCATCAATGATGAGGTGGAGATCATCGGGCTCAAGGACACGCAGAAGACGATCTGCACGGGCGTTGAGATGTTCCGCAAGCTCCTGGATGAGGGGCAGGCTGGGGACAACGTGGGCGTGCTGCTGCGCGGCACGAAGCGTGAGGAAGTGGAGCGTGGCCAGGTGCTGGCCAAGCCCGGTTCGATCACGCCGCACACGAAGTTTGAGTGCGAGGTGTACGTGCTGACCAAGGAGGAGGGCGGACGACACACGCCGTTCTTCAAGGGCTATCGGCCGCAGTTCTACTTCC
>Ga0302311_10003710_pt1 | contig 16610 bp, 17 predicted proteins | sample III_Palsa_N1_3_FD_200449 | JGI IMG/M metagenome (GOLD analysis project Ga0302311, IMG submission 200449) | Peat permafrost microbial communities from Stordalen Mire near Abisko, Sweden - III_Palsa_N1_3 | ecosystem: Environmental > Terrestrial > Soil > Palsa > Peat permafrost | place: Sweden... | reverse complement strand
GGCGGCTTGGCCGCATCTGATCGCTGCCGGCGGCGGGGCGATCGTGAATTTTTCCTCGGTGAATGCCTATGCCGCGCATCCGGTGCAGGGCGCGATCGCCCATTGCGCGGGGAAGGGCGGGGTGTTGGCGATGACACGGCAGTTGGCGATGGAGGGCGGCAAGTCCAACATCCGCGCCAACACCATCGCGCCTGGCATGATCGAAACCGGTGCTACCGGCGAATTGCTCAAGGATCCCGAGTTTGTGAATGCGATCTTGGCCGAGAAGATGATCAAGCGGATCGGCACGCCGGCCGACATCGCGGCGTGCACGGTGTTCTTGTGCTCGGATGAAGCGAGCTGGATCACCGCCGCCGATTTCTCGGTGGATGGGGGCACGCTCGGGCGCTAACGCGCTTTGTTACCCGCGTTAGGAATCTGTGACCTGATGTTACAAGCCGACCCTGGCCACGAACGTCGTTATCGGGCACAATGGCTACATGTCACGCCGCAGCTTTGTGATCACGCCCGATCTGTTGCTACGCGCTTATCGCGCCGGCCTATTTCCGATGGCGGAAAGCAGGGAAGGGCGCCGACTCTACTGGCTCGATCCCGAAGCCCGCGGCGTGATCCCGCTGGAGGATTTCCACCTTCCCCGGCGGCTGAGACGGACCGTGCTGTCGAGCCGGTTTGATGTGACCGTCGATCGCGACTTCGCCGGCGTGATTGCGGGCTGCGCCCGCTCCGCCAAAGGGCGCGAGGACACCTGGATCAATCCCGAAATCGAATCCTTGTTCATTTCGCTGCACCAGAGCGGCCACGCCCATTCGGTGGAGTGCCGAATGGATGGGGTGCTGGTCGGCGGTTTGTATGGTGTGGCGCTCGCGGGCGCGTTTTTTGGCGAGAGCATGTTCAGCCGGGTGACCGATTCCTCGAAGGTAGCGCTGGTGTATCTGGCGGCGACCTTGCGGCTGGCTAAATTCGGCCTGCTCGACACCCAGTTCGTAACCCCGCATCTGGCGCGCTTCGGCGCCTACGAGATCCCGCGCGACGAGTATAAGCTGCAGTTGGTGGCGGCGCTGGAAATGCCGGTGTCCTGGCCGGGCGAGCTGCCCGCGGCGCAGGTTTACGGCGAAATCGCCAAGCTGCGCTTTGAGGACGCCGATGCCGGATACCGCGTCGAGGACGCCAGCGCGTGAGGTTTGCTTCGCCTGGGCTGTGGCTCGCCGCTCTGTTCTCAATCGTCCCTTACGCCGCTCGGGCCGAGCTGCCACCGCTCGGACCCCACGCGCCGGTGCTGGTGACCTATCACATCGTGAATCAGCAGGATCAGGTGCCACCCGACTTCACGGTGCTGTTCGCCCCTGATTCGCGGGCCGCCCGGATCAGCTTCGCCGGCGAGGCCGGCTATATGCTGGTGGACGCCGCGCGGCACCGACTCACCATGGTGATGGATCGGCCCAACATCAGTTTCGTGATCCCCACGCCGAAGCTGTTCGCACCCTATTTCGAATGGCGCGACACGGTCGATTTTACCCGCGGCGGACCAGGCTATGCCGCCGGGCAGCCGTGCAACAACTGGATCGCGCACCATGTGCGGGGCACCGGCGAGATCTGCTTCACCGACGACGGCGTGCCGCTGCGGATCGAAGCGACCGGCAAGAAAGCCAGCCGCACCGACATCGTCGCGGTCTCGATCCAAGCCGAGCCCTATGATCCCAGCCAGTTCCAGGTTCCGGCCGATCACCCGGTGCTGGAAATGAAGGGACTCGATCTGTCGCCGTTTGCGGGGTTGTAGTACCGGTGTAGGGGAGAAAGATTCTTCTTTTTGTGAACAAAAAGAAGCAAAAAAACTTTGTCAGTTTCGGTTCAGGCGTTGCCCACACACTTCATCGCGTTGCATTCGTCGGCGACCCGCGTGATCGCGGCGAGCAGCCGTAACGCATCGGGACCGCCACGATCGTCGAGAATGCCGGTTTCGATCTGCGCCGCCAGGATCTCGGCCTGACCGGCAAATGTCGCCACGGCGCGACGCAAGGCCTCGCGTGAGATTAGCAGTTGAGTTTCGTCGGATAGACAGTTCCAGTCGGACAGCATCTTGGCTTTACCGTTCTGGCCATTTTGGCTTCAGGGCCGCGGTGCCCATACAATCTTCGCGTCCTGGGCATTTTGCCGGCCAAACGTTACCAAATGGCTAAAGGCGTGCAGCCGCGCGATCTTTCCATCGCGGCGCGCCCATGTTACCCCGCCTGCTCCTTTGGGAGGGCCACCATGCGCGTCAAGGATGTGAAGAAGGTCGTTCTGGCCTATTCGGGCGGTTTGGACACCAGCGTGATCCTGCGCTGGCTGCAACTGACCTATAAATGCGAGGTCGTGACCTTCACCGCCGACCTCGGCCAGGGGGAGGAACTCGAACCCGCGCGCCGCAAGGCCGAGCTGTTCGGGGTTAAGGAAATCTTTGTCGACGATTTGCGCGAGACCTTCGTCAGCGATTTCGTGTTCCCGATGTTCCGCGCCAATACGGTCTATGAGGGGCAATATCTGTTGGGCACCTCGATCGCCCGGCCGCTGATCGCGCAGCGCCAGATCGAGATCGCCGAAGCGGTCGGCGCCGACGCGGTGGCGCACGGCGCCACCGGCAAAGGCAACGACCAGGTGCGGTTCGAATTGTCGTACTACGCGCTCAAGCCAGACGTGAAGGTGATCGCCCCATGGCGAGAGTGGGAGCTGACTTCCCGCACGCGGCTGCTGGAATTCGCCGAGGCCAACCAGATCCCGATCAGCAAGGACAAGCGCGGCGAGGCGCCGTTTTCGGTCGACGCCAATTTGCTGCACTCGTCGTCGGAGGGGAAGATTCTGGAAGACCCGGCGGTGGAAGCCGACGAGATCGTCTATCAGCGCACCATCCGGCCGGAAGACGCGCCGGATCGGGCGACCGTGATCGCGGTCGATTTCGAGCACGGCGACCCGGTGGCGATCGACGGGGTGCGGCTGTCGCCGGCGGCGCTGCTGACGCGGTTGAATGAGCTCGGCAAGGCGAATGGGATCGGAAGGCTCGATCTGGTGGAGAACCGCTTCGTCGGGATGAAGTCGCGCGGGGTCTACGAGACGCCCGGCGGGACCATCCTGCTGGTGGCGCACCGCGCGATCGAGAGCATCACGCTCGACCGCGAGGCGGCACATCTGAAGGACAGCCTGATGCCGCGCTATGCGGAGCTGATCTACAACGGCTTCTGGTTCAGCCCGGAGCGCCGCATGTTGCAGGCGTTGATCGACCAGTCGCAGCACAGCGTGAGCGGCCGGGTGCGGCTGAAGCTGTACAAGGGCAACACCAGCGTCATCGGGCGGGAAAGCCCGAACAGCCTTTATTCAATGAAGGTGGTGACGTTCGAGGACGATCAAGGGGCGTACGATCAGACCGACGCGCAGGGGTTCATCAAGCTGAACGCGCTGCGGTTGAGGTTGGGGGCGTCGGCGGGAAGGAAAGGCGGGGTGACTTAAGGAAAGGGAAGAATCTTCTTTTTGTGAACAAAAAGAAGCAAAAAAACTTTGTTAATTATGGGCTTCACGGGCGGCGGTTGCCGCGTTGGGTCGCAAGCAGATAGTCCCTGGCGCGGGTCGGCAAAATTGTTTCGGCCAAATGTGCGGACCGATTGAGTTGGAGTATTCGATGAGGCAAGCATCGACGCTTGAACGAATTGCCCAAGCGCCATGAAAGAAACTTCTTCAAGCAATCTTCCTATGCTTTGGAAAGCATTCTGCTTTCTTCCGCCAGTTCTATATTCCGGAAGATCTTTCTTCTACTGGCATACGCATCCGGACCTATCGGGCTACGACGCAGAACCCGTGTTGGTTGTGATTCTGGCATACATATTAATTTTATTGATCTATGCTGTATTATACGCGCTGGATGGTTGGCTCAGAACTGCAAAAGTAATCATATCGTTAATTTCGTCAACGACGGCTTTTCTAATTTCGATCAAATTTCGCTGGGAAATTGTAACTATAGGTTTCATTCTATACAGTTTTCCTGCAAAGGAATATGTGGCAAAGCACTGTCACACCACCCAGTTCGAGCAAGACGGTCGGGCATACACGGTTGGGCTGTGTAAGGCTGTAGCCGTAACGGGAGTGGGGGATGAATTAGCATATGACACGAGCGGTGATATAGCAAAAATTCAAGACACCAAAAATACAATTCATTCATCGGATCGGAGAGAATTAGTCAGTGCGATCAGGCGAATCCTTGGCAAGTATGATTCACTGGAGCAGTTCGAGGACTTCAGCTTCGAAGCATATAAGCTATACGGAAGTTTTTATTGGGTTCACTTCAACGAAACTGAAGGTACGGGATTCAGTAAAGAATATGGCCCGCCATAGTCAGAAATAGCTGATAGGGCAAACCTAACCAACGGGGAATACCATCAGTGGTAGGTTTTATAGTGGTAGTTTTATGTTTATGCTGATGAGTCAAACACGTTGCTGATGCGGTCGCCGAACCCGACATCAAGAGGCAGATGATGACAAGTTTTTTCATCGCTCGATAGCATCCAATGCTGGCGGAAAGGCTCGGCCGCTCAGCACTCGCGCGACCATGGCCGGCTCCCGGGCGATCACCCTCAGATAAGCCAGCGCCGGCGCGTCCGGTCGTTTCCGCCCCTGTTCCCAATCCCGCAGCGTGCCCACCGGAATCCGGTAGCGCGCGGCGAAGGCGGCCTGCGACAGGCCTAGCCGCTTGCGGACACCGCGCACCAGGGCCGTGGCCGCCTCTTCGTCTGAGAGGAGCGGCGCGGCATCCGGGTTCTCGGCGACCTGTCGCGCAATGTCCGCGTCGGTGAGTGCGTCCTGGGCCGCCCAATCGGTTTCATCGACTGCCTGCTCAGCCATCTCTTTGGTCAGCTTTACGTAAACGATCGATTTCTCTCCTGACCACCAACGGCATACGGCTAAGCCGTATAGTGTGCAAGGTCACCGTAGTTGCGCTATCGCTCTAGCAGTAGGTTTCGCTCGCCCGCCCTGTGGGTTTCATGATAGAAGGGAGCCATGGCAGAGCTGTCGCCCCTGGTATCCGAATTCGCCACGACCGAAGAGGCTGAGGCGTACGATCGCTGGTTTCGCGCGCAAGTGGAGGCCAGTTTGGCTGATCCGCGCCCCGGCATCCCGCACGACCAAGCCATGGTGCAGGCCAGGGCCACGGTCGCGCGAGCAAGGCAGGCCAAAGAGAGCCCGTAATGTTGCTGATCCGGTGGGCCGCCGCGGGAGCTGATCGCAGGCGCACCACTCGCGATCCAGCCAACGTCGAAAGTTTTTTTGCTTCTTTTTGTTCACAAAAAGAAGACTTTTCCCTTGCCTTTGGTCGCGTTCCCCCCGCTGCCTTGCCTTCTGGGCTCTTCCCTCCTATCTGAAGCACCTGCTTCATTCCTGGGATGCGCTCTTCCATGTTCGCCTCGCTTGCTCGCGCGTTGTTCGGTTCCGCCAACGATCGGTCGCTCAAGGCCTATCAGCGTTTGGTGCCGCGCATCAACGCGCTTGAACCCACGATGGCGGCTCTGACTGACGACCAGTTGCGCGCCAAAACCGCGGAATTCCGGGCGCGCGGGGGCCGAAGCGAGGACCCCAATGCGCGGTGGGACGATAGCGTGAAGTTCGACGCGCTGTTGCCCGAGGCGTTCGCGGTGGTACGCGAGGCGTCCAAGCGCACGCTCGGGCTGCGCCATTTCGACGTGCAGTTGATCGGCGGCATGGTGCTGCACGAGGGCAAGATCGCGGAAATGAAGACCGGCGAAGGTAAGACGCTGGTGGCCACGCTGGCGTGCTATCTGAACGCGCTGCCCGGCAGGGGGGTGCACGTCGTGACGGTGAATGATTATCTTGCCCGCCGCGACGCGGAATCGATGGGCCTGTTGTACGGCTTCCTCGGGCTTACTACCGGGGTGATCGTGAACGGGATGTCCGACGATCAGCGCCGCGCGGCCTACGCCTGCGACATCACCTATGGCACCAACAACGAGTTCGGCTTCGACTACCTCCGCGACAACATGAAATACCGGCTGGAGGACATGGTCCAGCGGCCGTTCAACTACGCGATCGTCGACGAGGTCGACAGCATCCTGATCGACGAGGCGCGCACCCCGCTGATTATCTCCGGCCCGGCGGAGGACAGCTCCGATTTGTACCGCGCGGTCGATGCGGTGGTGCGCGAGCTGGTGAAAGATCCCAGCACCTTCGACAAGGAAGAAAAGATCAGGACCGTCACGCTGACCGAGCCGGGCTCGCTTACGGTCGAAGCGATGCTGAAGGAACGCGGCATTCTGCGCGAAGGCGATCTTTACGACGCCATCAACGTCGAAGTAGTGCACCATGTCCAGCAGAGCCTGCGCGCCCATGTCATGTTTGCCCGTGATGTGGACTACATCGTGCGCGATGACAAAGTGATCATCATCGACGAATTCACCGGCCGCATGATGGATGGACGGCGCTACAGCGAGGGTCTGCACCAGGCGCTGGAAGCCAAGGAATTCGTCACCATCCAGGCAGAGAACCAGACGCTCGCCACCATCACCTTCCAGAATTATTTCCGCCTGTTCCCCAAGCTCGCCGGCATGACCGGCACGGCGATGACCGAAGCCGACGAGTTGGCGGAAATCTACAAGCTCGAAGTGATCGACATTCCGACCAACGTGCCGGTGATCCGCATCGATAGCGATGACGAAGTCTATCGCACTGCCGAGGAAAAATACGACGCGATCACCAAACTGATCGAGGAACTCCGCGCTCGCGGGCAGCCCGCGCTGGTCGGCACCGCCAGCATCGAAAAGAGCGAGCTGTTGTCAGGTATTCTGACCAAGAACAACATTCCCCACGCGGTGCTGAACGCACGCCACCACGAACAGGAAGCCGAGATCATCGCCGAAGCGGGATCGATCGGCGCGGTCACCATCGCCACCAACATGGCCGGCCGTGGTACCGACATCAAACTCGGCGGCAGCCTGGAATCACGGTTGAAACGCGAACTCGCCGGACTCGAAGGTGAGGCTGCCGAAGCGCGCGCCGAACAAATCCGCCGTGACGTCGCCGAGGCGCACGAAAAGGTAAAAGCCGCCGGCGGGCTCTGCGTCGTCGGCACCGAGCGCCACGAAAGCCGGCGCATCGATAACCAGCTGCGCGGCCGCTCCGGGCGACAGGGCGATCCCGGCGCCAGCCGCTTCTTCCTCTCGCTGGAAGACGATCTGATGCGCATCTTCGGCTCCGAACGCATGGGCGGATTCCTGCAGAAGCTGGGCCTGCAACAGGGCGAAGCAATCATCCACCCGATGATCAACAAGGCGCTGGAGAAGGCCCAAAAGAAGGTCGAGGCGCGCAATTTCGACACCCGCAAAAACTTGCTCAAATACGACGACGTGATGAACGACCAGCGCCGCGAGGTCTATGCCCAGCGCCGCGAGATCATGGGCACCTCCGACGTTTCCGAGATGGTCAAGGAAATGCGCGACGACGTGATCGAAGTGATGATCAATAAGCGTATTCCCGAAAAGGCTTACGCCGAGCAATGGGACGTGGAGGGGCTGCACGAAGACGTGCACCGGATCTTCAAACTCGACCTGCCGATCGCCGACTGGGCGGCGGAAGAGGGCATCGACGAAAGCGGACTGCTGGAACGTCTCCAGGCCGCGGCCGATGCCCATATCGCCGCCAAGGCGGCCAATTACGGCCCCGATCTGATGCGCTACATCGAGAAAAGTATCCTGCTGCAAATGCTCGACGCGGTGTGGAAAGAACATCTGCTCCACCTCGACCATCTGCGCCAGGGCATCGGCCTGCGCGCCTATGGCCAGCGCGACCCGCTCAACGAATACAAGAGCGAGGCTTTCAAACTATTCAACGTGATGCTGGATGATTTGAAAGAGCGTGTGACCACGCTCATGGCCGGCGTCGAAATCGGACCGGCGCAAGTCCCCACGCCGGACTTCCAACCCCAAACACCGACCATGCCGGCGGCAGCACCGGCTGTGACCGGTCCGGCATTCGCAGCACAACTGCCGGTGGCAATCGCGATCGATGAAATCACGCCACCGGTATCGCGCAATGCGCCCTGCCCATGCGGATCCAACAAGAAATACAAGCATTGCCACGGCAGACTGGCGGCGGAATAAAACACAGAAAGTCTTCTTTTTTGAAAAAAAGAAGCAAAAAACTTTTGGACACAAAATAGGATGAGCGTATCACCGCCAGCAGCACAACGTGTCACCGTTCCGCAACTGCGCTTGCGCAAGGGCGGCATACCAATCGTCAGCCTTACCGCCTATACCACGCAAATCGCCAAACTGCTCGATCCGCACTGCGATATGCTACTCGTCGGCGACTCGCTCGGCATGGTGCTCTACGGCCTGCCCAACACACTTGCCGTTACGCTCGATATGATGATCGCCCACGGCGCCGCGGTGGTGCGCGGCTCGTCGCACGCCTCGGTCGCGATCGACCTGCCGTTCGGCTCCTACCAGGAAAGCCCGGCGCAAGCCTTCCGCAACGCTGTCCGCGTGCTCGCCGAAACCGGTGCGGCGTCCGTGAAGCTCGAGGGCGGCGCGGAAATGGCGCCGACCATCCGCTTCCTGGTCGAACGCGGCATCCCGGTGTGCGCCCACATCGGCGTTATGCCGCAATCGACCAACGTGCTCGGCGGCTACCCCGTCGCGGGCCGCGGCGAGGGCGACGGCCAACGGCTGCTGCGCGACGCACGAGCCGTGGCCGACGCCGGCGCCTACGCAGTGGTGATCGAAAAAACTCTGGAGCCCCTGGCGCGCGCGATCACCGAAGCGATACCGATCCCGACCATCGGCATCGGTGCCTCCGCCGGCTGCGACGGACAGGTGCTGGTGTCCGATGATATGCTGGGGCTGTTTACCGACTTCACTCCCCGCTTCGTGCATCGCTACGCGGAACTCGGTGAGGCGATCGGCCAAGCCGCGGCGGCCTACGCCGACGACGTGCGGAATCGGCGGTTTCCGGGCGAAAAGCATATTTTTTCCGCCAAATAGGACCGCGCCATGGCGCTCTAGCTGAAGGAAGCGCGCGGCCCGAATCGAATAAAGCTTTTTTGCTTCTTTTTGTTCACAAAAAGAAGATTCTTCACTTCCCCTTTCCCACCCCGAGCGCCCAGAGCAGTATCGCCTTCTGCACGTGCATTCGGTTTTCCGCCTCGTCGAACACCACCGACTGCGGTCCGTCGATCACTTCCGCGGTCACTTCCTCGCCGCGGTGGGCCGGCAGGCAGTGCATGAAGATCGCGTCGGGTGCCGCGAGCCGCATCAGTTCGCTGGTAACTCGGTACGGCGCCAGCAGGTTGTGCGGTTGATGTCCTTCTTCCTCGTGGGCCATCGAGACCCAGGTGTCGGTCATCACGCAGCGCGCTCCCGCGACCGCCTCGGCGGGGTCGTCGGTGACCACGATCTGGCCGCCCTCTCGTTTGGCCCAGGACAGCATTTCCGGGCTGGGGCGCATGTTTTCCGGCGTGGCGAGCCTAAGGATGCAACCCAGCCGGGTCGCGGCCTCGATCCAGCTGTTGGCGACATTGTTGCAATCGCCGCACCAGGCGATGGTTTCGCCCGCGATCGGGCCGCGATGTTCCTCGAAGGTCAGCACGTCGGCCATGATCTGGCAGGGGTGCGAGGCCTCGGTCAGGCCGTTGATCACCGGCACGGTGGCGTGTTCGGCGAGTTCGGTGAGTTTATGCACCCGGTCGGTGCGGAGCATGATTGCGTCGACGTAGCGCGACAGCACGCGCGCGGTGTCGGCGATGGTTTCGCCGCGGCCGAGCTGCATGTCCTTGCCCGACAGGGTGATCACGTCGCCGCCGAGTTGGCGCATCGCCACTTCGAAGCTCACCCGGGTGCGGGTCGAGGGTTTCTCGAAGATCAACGTGAGCGACTTGCCCACCAGGGGCCGCGCCGCGCGGCTGGCGGGGTGCTTCAGACGGCGGGCGAGATCGAACAGATGCCGCAGCGTGGCGCGGTCGAAATCGCGAATGTCGAGGAAGTGCGCCGGCTTTTGATGGACGATGCCGGCGTCGCTGTGGATCATGTTCATGATGCGGCCGAGAGTTTGGTAAGCGCTTGCTGGATAAAACCGAGAGCAGAGTCGTAGTCTTCGCGGGTGGCGACCAGCGGCGGCAGCAGGCGCACCACGTTTTCGCCGGCGTTGACGCTGAGCAGCCCCTGGGCAAGCAGCGCAGCGGCAAAGTCACCCTGTGGAATGTGCAAACCGAGCCCGATCAGCAAACCCTGGCCGCGCAGATCGGCCAGGATGTGGGGGTATTCTGCCACCAGGTGCGCGAGACCGGCGCGGAAATAGGAGGCGTTTTCACGCACGTGCTCGAGAAATCCCGGTGCCAGGATGACATCAAGCACCGCGCCGGCGGCAGCGCAGGCGAGCGGGTTGCCCCCGAAGGTGGAGGCGTGGGTTCCCGGCGTAAGGTGCTTGGCCACTGCCTCGCGCGCCAGCACGGCGCCGATCGGGAAGCCGCCACCCAACCCCTTGGCGAGCGACATCACGTCGGGCGCAACACCCGCTTGCTCATGCGCGAACAGCGTGCCGGTACGGCCGACGCCGGTCTGGACTTCGTCCATGCCCAGAATCAGACCAAATTCATCGCACGCGGCCCGCAGGCCGCGCAGGAATTCGGGCGTGGCTGGCTTGATGCCGCCTTCGCCCTGGATCGGCTCGACCAAAATGCCGGCGGTTTCGGGCGTGATGGCATCGCGCAGCGCGTTCAGATTGTTGAACGGCACGTGATCGAAGCCGTCGACCGGCGGTCCGAAGCCGGCGAGGTATTTCTCCACCCCGGTGGCGGATAGGGTTGCCAGCGTGCGGCCATGAAACGCGCCGTTGAAACAGATCACCCGGTAGCGCTCGGGATGGCCGGTGCCCCATTGCGCGCGGCGGATCAGCTTGATCATGCCTTCATTGGCTTCGGCGCCGGAGTTGCAGAAGAACACGCTGTCGGCGAAGGAATTCTCCACCAGCCGCTGCGCCAATTTTTCGGCGCCGGGAATGTGATAAAGGTTCGAGACGTGCATCACCTTGCCCGCCTGTTCGGCGATCGCGCGCACCAGGTGGGGATGGGCGTGGCCCAGCGAGGAAACCGCGATGCCGGCGCCGAAATCGAGATAGCGTCGGCCGCCCAAAGTCCACAGCCAGGCGCCCTCGCCCCGCTCGAACGCGAGGTCGGCACGGTTGTAGGTCGGCATCAGCGCGGCAATCATCTTTCGTCGGGCTCCAAGTCACGGTAACAAACGCACATTGTTGGATAGATAGCGGCGATAAGTCAAACTATTGGCGCAAAACCGCGCCGTCGTGGCAGGATTGACGCATGAGCAACAGCAGGCTGGCGCCGCCGTCCGAACAAAGTCTCCGCGAGGCGGCGATCGCGCATCTCGCGCGCTATGCGTCGACCCGTGCCGGGCTGGCGCGGGTGTTGGCGCGGCGCGTGGATAATTGGGCCAAGCGGGCGCGCCGAACCGGCGATCGCGAGCAGATCGGCGAGCAGGCGGCGGCAGCGAAATCGCTGATCCAGCCGATCGTGGCCAAGCTTACGGCGATCGGAGCGGTTGACGACCAGAGTTTTGCCGCCATCCGCAGCCGCAGCCTCACCCGCGCGGGGCGTTCCGGCCGCGCGGTGGCAGCGCTGCTGGTAGCCAAAGGGGTGCCGAGCGAGATCGCAAGGGAGGTTCTGCCGCCCGACCCCGCGCGCGAATTCGGCGCCTGCCTGGCCGCCGCCAAAAAGCGCCGTCTGGGGCCGTTCAGCGCCGCACCCGGTCTCGCTGCCCGCAATCGCGAATTGGCGACGTTGGCGCGTGCCGGATTTTCCGAGCGCATCGCGCGCGATTTGTTTAAGCTGACGCGGGAAGAGGCCGAGCGCCGGCTGCAGGAATGGCGCGACGGCCAGATTTAATAAAAGTTTTTTGCTTCTTTTTTTCAAAAAAGAAGACTTAAGCTTTCTTCTTTTTGTGAACAAAAAGAAGCAAAAAAACTTTGTCAGTTGGTGTCGGGGAAGATCTTGATGGTCGATTTGGTTGATGGTTGGCGAGTGCTTGGGGACCGGACCGCGTGGTACCGGGAGTTTCGTTTTCGCAATTTCTCCGAAGCGTTCGGTTTCATGAGCCGGGTCGCATTGGCGGCCGAGGCGCGCAACCACCATCCCGACTGGCGCAACGTGTGGAACCGGGTGGAAATCACCCTCACCACCCACGACGCCGGCGGCATCACCCAGCTCGACGCCGACCTCGCCCGCGATATCAACGCAATTTTCGCCCAGTCTCGTTAGCCACGTGGGACGATATTTCGTAACCGGCGGCGCCGGCTACATCGGCAGCCATATGGTGCTGGCGCTGACCGATCTCGGCCATGAGTGCGTGGTGTTCGACAATCTGCGTCAGGGTCACGCCGAGGCGGTGCCGCCCAGCGCCGAGCTGATCGTGGCCGACCTCGCCAACGAGGCCGCGGTCGATCGGGCGCTGGCCGCCGGCCCATGGGATGCGGTGTTTCATTTCGCCTCGCTGTCGCTGGTGGGCGAAAGCATGAAAAAGCCGTTCGATTACCTGCTGATCAACGGTGTGAACGGGATCAAGCTGATCGAAGCCTGCGTGCGCCACGGCGTGCCGAAATTCGTGCTGTCTTCGACCGCCAATCTGTTCACCGATCCCGCAGAAATCCCGATCCCGGAACACACGCCGATCCGGCCCGGTTCGCCCTACGGCGAGAGCAAGCACATTCTGGAAAATACCTTGGTCTGGGCCGACCGGATCTATGGTCTGAAGTCGGCGCGGATCCGCTATTTCAACGCCGCCGGCGCCGATCCCGCGGGCCGCGCCGGGGAGGATCATCGGCCCGAGACCCATTTGATTCCGCTCGCGATTGACGCAGCGCTTGGTCTGGCGCCCCCGCTCACGGTGTTCGGCGACGATTATCCCACTCCCGACGGCACCTGCATCCGCGACTATGTCCACGTCACCGATGTCGCCGACGCGCATTTGCGCGCGCTCGATCAGATCGAGGGCGAGAGCGGGGTCTACAATCTCGGCAACGGCCAAGGTCATTCGGTGCTGGAGGTGGTAAGCGCGGTCGAGCGGATAAGCGGTCTCAAGGTGCCCTATTCGATCGGTCCGCGCCGCGCCGGCGATCCGCCGGTATTGGTGGCGTCCTCGCTCAAGCTCCGCGCGGAAACCGGCTGGAGTCCCCGTTTCGCCGATCTGGACGCAATGGTCGCGACCGCCCTCGCCTGGCGCAAGGTGCATCCGCTGGGGTACTGAAGACTACGGTTCCCGGCCCACAAGCGGAAAGCGATCGAACAAGCAGAAAGGCGCGCCCGGTGAGGCTTCGGTGCAAAGCGCCAGCGAGGCTACCTTTCGTGGAACCTGCAGGGCCGCGGCGAAATGGGCGGCGGCGAGGCGCTCGCGCGAGGAAAACACCTTGGCGGGCAGGGCCGAAGTCAGCGTGATGTGAAACCGCCAGGTGTCGAAGACGTAGGGATAACCCCACCGCTCCAGCATCGTCTGCTCGAGCGGCGATAGCGAAACCTGGCGTCGGCGCGCGAGCTCGGCCGCATCAGGCGGCAGCCGGTGCCGGTCGAGCGCCTCAACGCATTCGTCGGCAAGCTCCTGCAAACGCACCGAAGGTTCCGCCGCGAGCAACACCAAGGCGTCGCCCATCCTGCCGACCTCGAGACGCGTCAAGGGAAACGGCGCCAACCGGGACGCGAGCGCAGCGACATCCGCGGCGAGCGCCTCGAGATCGGTGGCAAGGCGCATCGGCGGCTTGAGGGTCGCGTGAAATCCATAGCGCGCCGGAGTTGCGGTCACACAGGCAAGCTTCGACGAAGGCTGCGGCACGATGGCGCCGGTCACCACGTCCCGTCCCAGCCAGCTTGCGCCGGCGCGCGCCAACGGGTCGGCATCTTCGGGAACATAGAAGACGGCGGCGCGCATCAGGCGATGCGGACGCCCGCGCGCCAGGTGCCGCGCGGCAACGGCAGCGATCCTACCGTGGCGACGCGGACCAGATCGGCGCGCCGGCCGGGCGCGAGCGCGCCGCGGTCGCCGAGCCCCAGCATCCGGGCCGGATTCGCACTCACCAGGGCGACCGCGGCCGGCAGCGTGAGCAGCGCATGGCCGATCTGGAACGCGGCCTCGAGCAGCGACGCCGGCACGTAATCCGACGCCAGCGCGTCGAGATGTCCGGTCGCGATCAGATCGGCTACCGCGACATTCCCCGAATGCGAGCCGCCCCGCACCACGTTGGGCGCGCCGCCGATCACGCCGACCCCTTGCTGCTGGGCTGCCGCGGCCGCCAGTTTGGAGACCGGAAATTCCGCGATCATCACGCCGTCGGCGCGGTTTTCCGCGATTTCCTCGATGGTGCGGTCGTCGTGGCTGGCAAGTGGCACGCGGCCCGCGAACAACGCCAGGATCAGGGCGCGGTTCGCCGGCCGCATCCGCGCCCGCTGCGCCTGCAGCCGCTCGATGTCGGCCTCGACCGCGGCCGGACCGGTGCCGAACAGTCCACGCACGAAACGATAGTAATCAAGGTCAAAATACTGCCCCACGCCCGGGGAGTGGTCCATCAGGCTGACCAGCCGCACCAGCGGGTTGTCGGCGACCGGCGTCAAGCGGTCCTGCATGTCTTCCGCCGGCAGCTCGCAGCGCAGATGGAGGAAGTGCTCCGACTTCAACTCGGGCGCCAGCGCAGAGATGTCGGCGACGCCCTCGGTCGCGGTCTGCTGGCGGGCGACATCGAAGCCGAGGTCGCCGAAGCACAGCGCGTCCAGCACCGTGGTGATGCCGGCCGCGGCGCATTGCGCGTCGTGGGCAACCAGCGCCGGACGCGAGGGAAAACGCGCCTTCGGCCGAGGCTGGACCTGGCGCTCGAGATTGTCGGTGTGCAGGTCGATCAGGCCGGGCAGCAGATAATCGCCGGCGCAATCGATCGCTGCGGGCGCTCGCGACGCCGCGTCGTCGATCGCCGCGATGATGCCGCCCCGGGCGCTGATACTGCCGTGAATGACCTGATCGGGCAAAACCAGCCGCGCGTTGGTGAAGATCAGGTCCTGCATATGGCCAAGGCTAGCCGGGTTCACCGCGGGTGAAAAGGGCGGCTCGCCCAGGGCAGGGCTGGCGCTGGTGGCCGCGGTTGCCGTATCGTGACCGGAAATCCATCTTCCGGAACCCAATGTCGAAGCGCACCAGACACATTCTCGCGGCCAGCCTGGCCGGCACCTCGATCGAGTTCTTTGATTTCTACATCTACGCCACCGCCGCTTCGCTGGTTTTCGGCGAGCTGTTCTTCCCCAAGGTTTCGGTTCCGGCGCAGTTGATGGCGGCCTACGCGACCTTCGCGCTGGCGTTCGTGGCGCGTCCCCTGGGTGCTGCGGTGTTCGGTCATTTCGGCGATCGCATCGGGCGGAAATCGACGCTGGTGTCGGCCCTGCTGCTGATGGGCGGCTCGACGGTCGCGATCGGTTTCCTGCCGACCTATCAGCTGGTGGGGTGGCTGGCGCCGCTATTGTTGTGCATTTTGCGGTTCGGCCAGGGGTTCGGCCTCGGCGGCGAGTGGGGTGGGGCGGCTTTGCTCGCGGTCGAGAACGCGCCCAAGAGCCATCGCGCCCGCTATGGCATGTTTCCGCCGCTCGGCGCCCCACTGGGCTTCTTCGGCGCCAATGCGGTGTTTCTGTTGTTGGGACTGGCGCTGCCGAAGGCGGATCTGGCCACCTTCGGCTGGCGGTTGCCGTTCATCGGCAGTGCCGTGCTGGTGTGGGTGGGGCTGTGGGCGCGGCTGAAGCTTACCGAGACCGCCGATTTCAAGCGCGCTTTGACGCAGGCGCCTCCGTCGGCGGTGCCGATGTTCGAGCTGCTGCGCGACTATCCGCGCGAGTTGCTGGCGGGTACCTTCGCGGTGGTGGGATGTTTCGCATCGTTCTATCTCACCACCGTGTTCGCGCTGGGCTACGCCACCAAGACCTTGGGGTTCGACCGCGAGCAGTTCCTCGCGGTGCAATTGCTGGCGATTTCCTTTATGGCGGTCGGCGTGGTGATTTCCGGCTATTGGGCGGATCGCAGCGGGCAGCGGCTGGTCTTGATGTTGGGTTCGGTCGCGATCTTTGGCGCGGGCTTGTTTTATGCGCCGGCGCTGCAAAGCGGCTCGCTTGTGATAGTGGCGGCGTATCTCTGCGTCGCGCTGTTGATCATCGGGCTTGCCTATGGCCCGTTGGGGGCGTGGCTGCCTGGGCTGTTTGCCCCCAGGGTGCGCTACACCGGCGTCTCGATGGCGTTCAATACCGGCGGCATTCTGGGAGGCGCGATAACTCCGTTTTTCGCCGAGTGGCTCGCCCGGACCTCGGGCGGTTTATTGCTGGTGGGCGCCTACATGTGTCTGGCAGCCCTGGTGAGTTTTGCCGCGCTGGCGGGATTGCGGCGGTAGGTGCGGGAAGAATCTTCTTTTTGTGAACAAGAAGAAGCAAAAAAACTTTATCAATTCGTTCAATTGAAAGGAAGGTAATACCAGCGGCCCTATCTCTTGACCGCTGGTATCGCGCGCGGGTTGGCGGGCGGCGCGCGCAAAACAAAGACTCATACCAGCCGCCC
>Ga0302311_10003709_pt1 | contig 16610 bp, 17 predicted proteins | sample III_Palsa_N1_3_FD_200449 | JGI IMG/M metagenome (GOLD analysis project Ga0302311, IMG submission 200449) | Peat permafrost microbial communities from Stordalen Mire near Abisko, Sweden - III_Palsa_N1_3 | ecosystem: Environmental > Terrestrial > Soil > Palsa > Peat permafrost | place: Sweden... | reverse complement strand
CGCGGCCGCCCCCCGGGTGCGGCCCGCGGCCGACGCCGCCGAGCTGGCCCGGGACGGGGCGGCGCTGAGCGCGCGGCTGCCCAGCCTGGCCCTTCGCACCGCGCGGACGGCGCTGGCGCATGGCCCGGTGCTCGTCCAGGTCCCACGGCGCGGCTACCTCGCGGCCATCGCCTGCGGCCGCTGCCGCACCCAGGCTCGCTGCGCGGTGTGCGCCGGCCAGCTGGAGATCGCCGGCTCCCGGCAGATCCCCCAGTGCCGCTGGTGCGGCGCGGTCGCGGCCGACTGGAGCTGCCCGCGCTGCGGTTTCACCGAGTTCCGCGCGATCGTCACCGGGGCGGCCCGGACCGCCGAGGAGCTTGGCCGGGCCTTCCCCTCCACCCCGGTCCGTTTCTCTGGCGGGCAGCACGTCATCGCCGAGGTGCCGGACGACCCGGCCGTGGTGGTGGCCACGCCGGGCGCTGAGCCGGTCGCCGCCGGCGGGTATGCGGCCGCCCTGCTGCTGGATGGCTGGGCGCTGCTGGGGCGGCCGAGCCTGCGGGCGGGGGAGGAGACGCTACGCAAGTGGCTCAACGCGGCCGCGCTCGTGCGTCCCGCCGAGAGCGTGATCGTGCACGCGGACGCGGGCCTGCCGGCCGTCCAGGCCCTGATCCGCTGGGACCCGGCGGGCTTCGCCGAGCGGGAACTCGACGAGCGCGAGCAGCTGGCGTTTCCGCCCGCGGTCCGGATGGCGGCCGTCTCCGGTCCCGCCGCCGCCGTCGAGGAACTGCTCGGCGCGTGCGGCCTGCCGGCGGCCGCCGAGGTGCTGGGGCCCATTCCCGACACCGAGGCCGGCCCCGAGCCCGGCAGCGAGGCCAGCGATGCGGCCCCGGCCATGCTGATCGAGGACGTCAGCAGCCTCCCGGTGCGCGCCCTGATCCGGGTCCCGCGGGCCGAGGGCACGGCGCTGGCTAAAGCGCTGCAGTCGGCGCAGGCCACCCGCAGCCCGCGCAAGGACCACGGCTCCGCGCGGGTCCAGCTCGACCCTGCGGAGCTCATCTGACGCTGGTGGTGCCGGATCGCGGGGAAACCCGCGTCCGCTGCGTCGTGGCCCCGAGCATGCTGACCTAGGTCGTAAGGTGCTTGGGTGGCAACCTCGCATGAGAGCCTGCCGGCCCGGGCGCGGAGCTCGGGCAGCCTCACCCGGCTGCCCCCTGTCCGCCTGCCGTCCCGCGAGGAACTGACGGCCGCGGCCCGGGTGGCCCCGCTGCTGCGGGTCGCCCGGGACCTGGCGGCCTGGGCGGGGAGCGCCCAGGCGGTCGGCGCCGCTGGTGAGCTCACCGAGGTCGGGGCCGCCGCGGCGGTGGCCGCCCTCGACCTGTCCGCCGAGGAGGTCCGCGCCGCGTGGGCCGTGGCCACCGGGACGGGCATGCTGGCGGTATCCGGGAATCACGCGGGCCCCGGCAAGCGGTTCGACGTGCTGACCTCCGGTAGGCCCGACGAGGCGCTGGACATGTGGTGTGAGGCGCTGCAGGCCATACTCGCGCAAGAGAGCCTGGACGGGCTGGCGACCGCGCTCTACACGGCCGGCCGCCCGGTGCGGCTCGACGCGCTTTTCGAGGCCTATGCCGCCGCCGTCGGCGCGCTGACCGGCGGCGGCGGTGACGACACCAGCGGTCCGAACGAGCCTGCGGCAGCCGCCGCCCCCCAGGAGGCCGCCCCGGCGTTCGCGCCCGGGCTGGAACCCGGCCTGGAGCTGCTCGCCGACCTCGGCGTGGTCGAGCTGGGTGAGGACGAGGACGAAGCCGGGCTCACCGTGACCCTGTCGCCGATCGGCATGTGGGCGGTCCGGGATCGGCTCCAGGCCCGCGGCTGGCGGGTGCCCGTGCTGGGCGGCAGCGCCGACGGCGGGGCCGCGGTGGTGCTTGCCGTGCTGGCCGATTACGACGCCGAGGACGGCGAGGCGGAGATCGCGGCCTGGCTGGGGCGGCGTAGACCGGAACGAGCCGCCGAAGAACTGACCGAGGCGGCCAGCCGGGGATCGCCGGGGCTGCGCGGGGCGGCCTTCGCGGTGATGGACCGGGTCGGGGCTGCGGCGGTGCCTGCCGTGCGCCGGGCCCTGGCCAGCCCCGTGCTGCGCCCGCACGCGGCGGTCTGGCTGCGCGAGCACGGGGAAGAGGTCAGCCTCAGCCGCGAGGACAGCGCCTGGCTGCTGGTCGACCTCGGAGCCGGCCTGCTGGAGGAGGCCTCGCCCGAGGACGTGGTGGCCGAACTGCTGCCCGACCTGCCGCCGCACGCCCAGGCGGAGCTGGTGGCCGGGCTGTGGCGGGTGGATCACCCGGCCGTGACCGAACTGCTTACCACGCTCAGCAATCACCATCCGGAACCGGACGTCGCCAAGGCGGCGCGCAAGGCCGCGTTCAAGGCCCGGTCCCGGCTGTTAGCGTGGCGCGTGCCGCAGCCCAGGAGATGACGCCCGATCGCGGCCTTGAGCCCGGTCCGCGCCATAGACTGGGAGATCAAGCAAGGGAACGCCCGCCGCGGGCGTCAGCGACGCCCGCCATGGGCCGGGAGGGTCTTTTCCGTGAGCGTGAAGCCGATCCGCCTGTTCGGCGATCCGGTGCTGCGTACCGCCGCCGATCCCGTCCGCGACTTCGACGCCGAGCTGCGCAAGCTGGTCAAGGACCTGACCGACACCATGATGGACGCGCCCGGCGCGGGCCTGGCTGCGCCGCAGATCGGCGTGGGACTGCGGGTCTTCACCTACTTCGTGGACGACGAGCTCGGGCACCTGATCAACCCGACGCTGGACCTGTCCGAGGAACAGGACACCGACGACGAGGGCTGCCTGTCCTTCCCCGGGCTGTCCTTCCCGACCAAGCGGGCCTGGGGCACGGTGGCCAAGGGGTTCAACATGTACGGCGACCCGGTGACCCTGGAGGGCACCGAGCGGATGGCGCGCTGCTTCCAGCACGAGACCGACCACCTGGACGGCGTCCTGTTCATCGACCGGCTCGACCCCGAGCAGAAAAGGCTGGCCATGCGGGCGATCCGGGAAGCGGAGTGGTCCGGGGTTGCCGTGCCCGAGGTCAAGGCCTCCCCGCACGCCACGTTCGGCAAAGCGTTCTGAGCCAGAGTCGATGCGCTTTCATCGTCCCCGGCGCCCGTCCCCGCCCTGCTGCGCGGCTGGCTTTACTCGGCGCCCGCCCTGCCGCCCGGCGCCGCGCGCGGCGGGGACGGCCCGCTGATGCGGCTCGTGTTCGCCGGGACTCCTGGCGCAGCGATCCCGGCTCTGGAAGCGGTCCTGGCCTCGCGGCACGAGGTCGCCGCCGTCGTGACCCGGCCGGACGCGCCCGCCGGGCGGGGCCGCCACCTGGAGCCCAGCCCGGTCGCGCGGCTGGCCCGCGACGCCGGTCTCGCGGTGCTGACCCCGGTGAAGGTGCGGGACCCGGAGTTTCTGGACCGGCTGCGCGCGATCGGCCCGGACTGCTGCCCGGTCACCGCGTACGGGGCGCTGCTCCCGCAGTCCGCGCTGGACATCCCGCCCCAGGGCTGGGTCAACCTGCATTTCTCGGTGCTGCCCGCCTGGCGCGGTGCCGCTCCGGTGCAGCACGCTCTGCTGCACGGTGATGACATGACCGGCGCGACCACGTTCCGCATCGTCAAGGAGCTGGATGCCGGCCCGGTCTTCGGCGTCCTCACCGAGCCGGTGGGTCCCCGGGAGACGGCCGGTGACCTGCTGGCCCGGCTGGCCTTCTCCGGCGCGAAGCTGCTCGTGGACACCCTGGACGGGATCGAGTCGGGAGAGATCCAGGCTGTGCCGCAGCCGGCGGAGGGCGTCAGCCTCGCCCCGAAGATCAATCCTGACGACGCCCGGGTCGACTGGGCCCTGCCCGCCGTGGCCATCGACCGGCTTATCCGGGCGTGCACCCCGGAGCCCGGCGCCTGGACGGAGTTCGCCGGCGCCCGGCTGAAGCTGGGCCCGGTGGAGCTCCAGCCCGATGCCGGAACGGCCGGCCCTGCGCCCGGCGAACTCCGGGTCACCCGCGACTCCGTACTGGCCGGTACGGCCACCGAGCCAGTCCGGCTCGGGCTGGTGCAGCCGCCCGGCAAGCGGGCCATGCCGGCCGCGGACTGGGCCCGCGGCCTGCACCAAACCGCGCTGAAGCTCGGCTGATATGGCTAGCTCACCGAGCCGCAGAACGCGTCCCGCGCGTGACCCGGGCCCGGCGCGCAGCCAGAACCGGGGGCAGAAGCCGAGCCAGGCCTCGAGCCCGAGTCAGTACAAGCAGTCGCGCGGTGGGCCCGGACGGCCCAGAAACGCCGGACGCCGGGCCACCCGCGCCGATCCCGCCCGGCGAGTGGCCTACGACGTGCTGTGGGCCGTGGACCAGCGGGACGCCTACGCCAACTTGCTGCTGCCCGCCCTGCTCCGCGAGCGGGGCATCGAGGGCCGTGACGCCGCCCTGGCCACCGAACTGACCTACGGCACGCTGCGCGGGCTGCAGACGTACGACGCGATCCTGAACCAGTGCAGCGACCGCTCACCTGGTGACATCGATCCGCCGGTCCGCGAGGTACTGCGGCTGGGCACCCACCAGCTGCTGGCCACCCGGGTGGCCAGCCACGCCGCGGTCGCCACGTCCGTGGACCTGGCCAAGGATGTGGCGGGCATGCGCCCCGCCGGGTTCGTCAACGCGGTGCTGCGCCGCGTCAGCACCCGGACCCAGGCCGAATGGCTCGAGATTATCGCCCCCGACCGGGCCACCGACCCGATCGGCTACCTGGCCGCGACCTGCAGCTACCCTCGCTGGATCGTCGAGGCGTTCCGCGCCGCGCTCGGCGAGGAGCCGGCTGGCGGCCTGCCCGAAACCGGAGCTGCCCTGGCCGCCGGCAACGTCCGGCCCCGGATCACCCTCGCCGCCCTCCCGGGCCTGGCCGACCCGAAGGAGCTCATCGGCGAGGGCGCGGCCGAACCGGCGGAGCCTGCGCGCTGGTCCCCGTTCGGCGTCATCCTGCACGGCGGCGACCCCGCGGCGATACCGGCGGTGGCCGAGGGTCGCGCCTTCGTCCAGGACGAGGCCAGCCAGCTCGCCGCCCTGGCCCTGGCCCACGCCCCGCTGGCCGGCCCGGCGGCGACGGCGCCCGGGTCCTTCCCTGGCCCGTGGCTCGATCTGTGCGCCGGCCCGGGCGGCAAGTCCGCGGTGCTCGCGGCCGTCGCCCGCAGGGTCATGCCCCGTGGCACCCCAGCGGTCCCACTGGCCCCGGCGGAGGTCCATCTGGTCGCCTCCGACGTCCGCCCGCACCGTGCCGAACTGACCCGGGCGCACCTGCGCCACCTGCCGGGCGCTGCCGTGGTGGCCGCCGACGGCCGGGCCGGCGCCTGGCGGCCCGGCACGTTCGACCGGGTGCTCGCCGACGTGCCGTGCTCCGGCCTCGGCGCGCTGCGCCGTCGCCCGGAAGCCCGCTGGCGCAAGTCACCCGAAGACGTCGAGGAGCTCAGCACCCTCCAGCGGGCCCTGCTCCACGCGGCCATCGACGCGGCCCGTCCCGGCGGCGTGATCGCCTACGTCACCTGCTCCCCGCACCGCGCCGAGACCCACGACGTGCTCCGCGACGTCCTGGCCAGCCGCACCGACGTTGCCGTCCTCGACGCGCCCACCATCCTGGCGGACGCCCTGCACAATGCCAGCGGCGCGGCTGCGGAAATCCCGGGCCTGCGCAGCCCAGACCCGGACGCCAGCTACGCCCAGTTCTGGCCGCACCGGCACGGCACCGACGCCATCTTCCTCGCCCTCCTCCGCCGCACCCCGGCAGCTCCCCAGTAGCGTCTCGGCTTTCCCGTACGTGGGGGCGCCAGTGCCCCGGCGCGCCGGTCGTGCAGGCGTTTGGCGCGCTATTTGCGCCCCAGGACATTAGCGGGTCAGGGCGCGGCCCGAGGTGGGGCGGAGCCGCTTACCGCCGATATCGGCGCGCTCGCCCTCGGCGTAGCCCGAACGGTAGCCGTTTCCGGAGTAGGTGATCCGCGTCCTGCGGGTCCGCGGGTACGCCTCCTCACAGTGGCGGCGGACCACGAGGGACCGGTCGGCGAGCACGAGGGCCGCGCTGGTCCCGGCGCCACCTGGCGCCTGGCCGGCGTCGCTCGCGGCCCGTTCCTCGGCGGCGCGGACCCGGGCGGTCACCGCGCTCGCATAGCCCAGCAGCCAGCTTCGCCGCCAGGCCCGCGTACTCCGCGCGGTGGGCGGGACCTGCGCGGCGGCCAGCCCGTGCGCCATCTGGATGAGCAGCGACGTGTACAGCATCTCGGCGCGTTCCAGGTCCGAGTCGTAGCCGAACACGTGTACCCGCTTGCCGCTGGTTACGGGCAGCAGCACACACTGGCAGCGCATCGCGGTAACCAGCCCGGCCAGCAGATGCGCCCGGACGTCCGCCCACGGATTGGGCACGTCGATGAGGCGGTTGGCCGGCTTGTCGGTATCCGGGCGCGCGGCGGCCAGCAGCGCCCGGTCGATGCCGTACCGGGCCATCAGCCCGGCGGCCTTCTCGGTGAACGCCTCGGCCTCGGCCTGGGTCACCCCGTCGCCTTCGGCCATGGCCAGCAGCTTGCGGACCCGCTCCAGCAGCGTGCCGTGCGGCTCAGACTTTTCCACCCGCTAAACGCTACCCACGGGGGATGACAGTCCGGGACCACCCGGCACAATGACTGCTATGGCCGTTCAGATCTCGCCCAGCATCCTGTCCGCCGATTTCGCCCGGCTCGCCGACGAGGCGGCGGCGGTCGCGCCCGCCGCGGACTGGCTGCACGTGGACGTCATGGACAACCACTTCGTGCCGAACCTCACCCTCGGCCTGCCGGTGGTGCAGTCCCTGCTCAAACACACCAGCCTGCCAGTCGACTGCCACCTGATGATCGAGGACCCGGACCAGTGGGCGCCCGGCTACGCGGAAGCCGGCGCCCGCAATGTCACGATCCACGCCGAAGCGGTGCGGGCTCCGGTCCGCACGCTGCGGGAGATCCGGCACGCGGGGGCCCGGGCCGGGCTCGCGTTCAACCCGGGCACGCCGGTGGAGCCGTACGCGGACCTGCTCCCGGAGATCGACATGCTGCTGCTGATGACGGTCGAGCCCGGTTTCGGTGGCCAGCGCTTCCTGGACCTGGTGATGCCGAAGCTGCGCCGGGCCCGCGCCATGGTCGCGGCGCACGGCGGCTCGGTGTGGCTGCAGGTGGACGGCGGGGTGAGCGAGGAGACCATCGAGCGGTGCGCGGACGCGGGCGCGGACGTGTTCGTGGCCGGCTCAGCGGTCTACTCGGCCGACGACCCGGCCCGCGCAGTCCAGGAGCTCCGGGCCCAGGCTGAACGAGCCACGGCGCACGCCGCCTGGGCCAGGTGATCACGATGGCAGCAAGCCTCACCGACCCAGCGGTCAGTGCGCTGATCGCCGCGATCAACGCCGGCGATCGGGACGCCTTCTTCGCCGCGCTGGCCCCCGGCGCCACGATGTCCGACGACGGCCACGATCGTGATCTGCGGGAGTGGGCAGACCGGGAGATCTTCTCGGTCCATGGGCACATCGAGGTCGAGTCGGCGGACGACAGCGGCCGGTCGCTGATCGCCGACTACACCAACGCGACCTGGGGCACCATGCGCACATTCTGGCGCTTCACCGTCCGCGACGGCCAGATCAGCCGTTTCGAGACCGGCCAGGCCCGCCCCTGACCGAAATTGCCGGGTGCAAGCCCCGTCCTTCAGAGCCTCGGCTACGAGACCGCCCGCCAGCTGACCGCCGCCGGGCACACCGTCTACGTCGGGTCGCGCGATGGGCAGCGGGGCAAGGAGGCCGCTGGGCGGCTCGGCGCCCGCCTGCTGGTCATCGACGTCACCAGCGACGATTCCGTCCAGGCCGCGGCCGGCCAGATCCGCGAGGAGGAAGGCCACCTCGATGTCCTGATCAACAACGCCGGTATCTCCGGCGGCCGGAAGGCGCCCGCCGAGGGCACCCAGACCGTCGAGGAGGGCGCCGAGATCATCGTCCGGATGGCCCAGGTCGGCCCGGACGGCCCCACCGGCAGCTACTTCAACCGCCACGGCACCGTCCCCTGGTAACCGTCTCCTGGTAACTGTCTCCTGGTAACCGAGCCCTGGTAACTGGGCCCCCTGTGCGGCGGGTCAGGTCAGGCGGCGCTCGGTGGCCCAGCGGGTGAGCTGGTGGCGGGTCGACAGCTGCAGCTTGCGGAGCACCGAGGAGACGTGGCTTTCCACCGTCTTGACCGAGATGTAGAGCTCGCCCGCGATCTCCTTGTAGGTGTAGCCACGTGCGATGAGGCGGAGCACCTCCCGCTCGCGGGCCGTCAGCTGGTCAAGCTCGGGGTCGAAGGACGGCCGCTCCTCGCCGCCGCCCGCGGGCTGGGCGGCGAAGGCGTCCAGGACGAACCCGGCCAGCATCGGTGAGAAGACCGCGTCTCCGCCCGCCACCCGGCGCACCGCGTCGACCAGTTCGGCGGAGGAGATCGTCTTGGTTACGTAGCCGCGCGCGCCCGCGCGGATGGCGGCGATCACGTCCTCCGGGGCGTCGGAGGCCGACAGGGCGAGGAACCGCACCTGCGGGTGGGCGGCCTTCACCGAGGTGACGACGGAATGGCCGCCGCCGCCGGGCAGGTGCACGTCGAGGAGGACGACGTCGGGGAGGCAGGCGGTGATCCGGGCGATCGCGGGCCCGACGTCGTCGGCCTCGCCCACCACCTCGACCTGGTCGCCCAGCTCCGCGCGGACCCCGGCCCGGAACAGGGCGTGGTCATCGACGATGAACACGCGCGGTCTGCGGTCCCCCGCTCCCTGCGCGCTGCCCGCTCCCTGCGCGCTGCCCGGCCCGGCTGACGGTGTGGTCATGCCCTGCTCGGCTGGCGCTCGGCGGCGCGGCGCGGCATGTGCAGGGACACCTCGGTGCCCTCGCCGGGGACGCTGCGGACGGTCGCTGAGCCACCGCGGCGGGTCACCCGGGCGCGGACCGACTCGGCCAGGCCCTTCCGGTCACCGGGCACCGCCGCGGGGTCGAAGCCGCAGCCCCGGTCCCGCACGAACAGCGAGACCTCGGCCGGCTCGACCTCGGCGAACAAGGACACGACCTGGGCGCCGGACCACTTCGCCGCGTTGACCGTCGCCTCGCGCGCGGCCGCCAGCACGGCGTCCAGATTGTCGTCGAGTTCGCAGTCCCCGACCGTGATGGCCTCGACGGCCACCCCATAGGCGGCCTCGACCTCCTGCTGGATGAGGCGCACTCCGCTGGCCACGGTGACGGCCGCCCCGCGCACCGAACCGGGTGCCCGGCCATCGAACAGCCACGAGCGCAGTTCCCGCTCCTGGGCCCGGGCCAGCTTGGTGACCTCCTGCGGCTGGTTCGCGTTGCGCTGGATCAGAGCCAGGGTCTGCAGCACCGAGTCATGGACCCGCGAGGCCATGTCGGCCCGTTCCTCGGCCCGCGCCCGGGCCTGCCGTTCGACCACGAGATCCCGGGCGATCCGCAGCCACCAGGGGCCCAGCAGCACCATGATCGCCGAAGCCACCAGGATCACGCCGCCTAGCGGGCGAAGCAGTTCGGCGCCGTCGTGTCCGATCAGCAGCAGGGCCAGGCCACCGATCAGCAGCAGGCCGGCCAGGGCGGCGCGCGCGACCGTCGCCGACCGCTTGCCGGGCCCGGCCATGCCCAGCCGGGTCCCGGCCCCGCCCAGCAGCGGCTCGGTCAGCCGCCGTATGGTCTCCTGCTCGTCCTCGGGGGCGTTCCGCCAGATCAGCGCGAGGCCGGCCACGCTGATGGCCAGCGGCCAGGACAGGTTGCCGATCCAGCTGGCGCCGACCACGGAGGCGAGGACGAACACCACGATCAGCAGCGACCCGAGGGCGGCGGCGAGCGCGATGCCCCGCCGGTCGGTCATCGCCCGGCCCGCGATGGTGCCGTCCTCATCCGCCATCGGAATGAACAGCCAGGCCAGGACGTAGGCCGCCGCACCGACGCTCACCAGGGCGGCCAGCACGAAGACCAGCCGGATGACCGTGACGTCCACACCGGTCCGCGCGGCCAGGCCGGCCGCCACCCCGCCGAGGAGACGGTCCTCCCGGCTGCGCCGCAGCGGCCCACCGTTCCCGCGTCTGCGCGACCACAGCCGGGAGAGCGGGCGCCGCGGCCGGCGCTGGCCCGGTCCGCCTTCCTCCAGAAGCATTTCCACCCCTCCATCATCGCGCCGCGGGACCCCCACGGCTATCGGGGCAAACCCTGATCCGCCCCCGGTTCCGTACGGCAGGAAGATCAGGGTCGGGTGGTGGGTCTTCCCGATACCCCTAATCGATGCGGCAGGGGCACGGTGGAGACATGAACACAACCACTGCCACACCCCAGTCCAGCGACCAGAACCCGACTAGCGGCCAGAACGAGACCAGCCGCGCATCCGGCCCCATAGCGCAGCCACTGTGCCGTCCCATCCACGGCCGGATGCTGGCGGGCGTCGCCGCCGGCGTCGCCGACTACCTCGGCGTCGACGTCACCATCGTGCGGATCATTCTGGCCGTGCTCACCGTCGTCGGCGTCGGCGTCGGCGTGCCGCTCTACCTCGCGGGCTGGCTGCTGATCCCCGAAGAGGGTGCTCCGCAGTCCATCGCGAGCGACCTCATCCAGTCCCTGTCCTCCCGTACGCGCTGACGGCGGGTACACGCAGATGTCAGCGCCACAGAGCCGCCCATCGTTCCTGGCCGCCACCCGCCGCCGGGGCAGCTACAGCGACCTGCGGATCTCCGACGCCGAACGCGCCGAGGTCGCGGACCTGCTGGCCGCGCACTACGGGGACGGACGGCTGGACCAGGCCGAGTTCGAGCAGCGGCTCGATCAGGCCATGAGGGCCAAGACCTACCGGGACCTGGGCGGGCTGTTCGCCGACCTGCCGCCTACCCCATCGTCCGGGGAGCCGGAAGGACCGGAGTTGCCGGCCCGGCTGCACGGGGGGCGCTCCCGGCACCGGATGCTGTCGGTGGTGCTCGCCATCCTGGTCGCGATCGTCGCCGTGCATACCCTGACGTTGGCCTTGAATCCGTGGGCGTGGGCGTTCAGTCCCTGGCTCTGGATCGGGCTGATCGCGGTCATCGCGGTGCTCGTGACCCGCTCTCGGAAGCGGGCGTCCTGAACCCACAGGATCGGCGTTGGTTTTCCGCAGCAGCTGCGAAAAACCAACGCCGATCATGCACGGTCCCCTCAGGCAGGTCCGCTCCAGGGCCCGTTCGGTGCCCGGTCACGTCCGTGCTGGGTGAGCCCCGCGAGTCCAGCCGGTAACCTGATAACCACGGCCGCGCAGGACCCGGGTCAGGACCTCGCCCAGATGCCCAGCACTGCTCGTGACCAGTACCTTCGCGCGCGTCATAACGGCGAGCACAGAAGGCCCGGGGCCGCACGAAAATTCCTTTGCCGCGCTCATGTGGTCTTTGTGCGGTTTGTTCAGACATGGGATGCTGGTCGCGTGCCGGTCAGAGAAGACGCCTGATGTGGCGCCCGACCGCCCGCAACCTCCAGGAGCTGCCCGGTGCGATCCATCTCCCTTGAGTCCACCCCGCGCGGCAGTGAGTACGCCGAGCTGTCCCGTCAGGTGCGCCAGGCGCATCTGCTCGACCGGCGAATGCCGTATTACTACACCAAGATCGCCCTGACGGCGACGGCGCTCGTGGCCGGCTGGACGGCGTTCGTGCTCATCGGTAACTCGTGGGACCAGCTCGGCGTGGCGGTGTTCCTGGCCATCGTCTTCGGCCAGATCGGCTTCCTCGCCCACGACGCAGGCCACCGGCAGATCTTTTCCAGCCGGCAGGCTAACTACGCGCTCGGCATCCTCTGCGGCAACCTCGCCACCGGCCTCAGCTACGGCTGGTGGGTCAGCAAGCACAACCGGCACCACGCCAACCCGAACACCGAGGGCGAGGACCCCGACATCTCGATCGGCTTGCTGGCCTTCACCAGCAGCCGCGCGCGGTCTAGTTCCGGCCTGCAGCGGCTGATCTTCCGTTACCAGGCTTACCTGGTGATACCCATGCTGCTGCTCGAGGCCATCAGCCTGCACAGCTCGAGCATCAACTCGCTGGCCCGCCGCAAGAACCTGCCCCGGGCCACCCAGAGCTGGCCCTGGGAGGCCGCGCTGCTCGCGGTCCACTTCGCCGGCTACCTGGCCGTGGTGTTCCTGGTGCTTTCGCCGGTCAAGGCAGTCGTGTTCATCCTGGTCCAGCAGGGACTGTTGGGGTTCTACCTGGGCTGCTCGTTCGCGCCGAACCACAAGGGCATGCCCGTCCTGAACGCCTCCGACCGGGTCGGCTTCCTGCAGCGGCAGGTGCTCACCTCGCGTAACGTCCGCGGCGGGTGGCTCACCGACTTCGCCCTCGGCGGCCTGAACTACCAGATCGAGCACCACCTGTTCCCGTCCATGCCCCGCGTGAACCTGCGCCGCGCCCAGCCCCTCATCGCGGCGTTCTGCGCCGACCACGGCCTGCCCTACACCGAGGCCACCCTGATTGGCTCCTACGGCGAGGCGCTGCGCCACCTTCGCATGGTCGGCCAGACCACGCGCCGCCGGCCGGCCCCCAAGGCCGCTACCGCCCCCAGCCGGCCCTAACCCGGCGTCACCACTTATCGAGCAGCGCCGGAAGCTCCGAGAGGCGGCTGATCACCGCGTCCGGGACGGCGTCGGCGTACGGCGGCACCGCACTGTGCGGGATCAGCACCGCCCGCATCCCGGCGCCCTTGGCCCCGTGGATGTCGTCGTACGGGCGGTCGCCGACGAAGACGCACTTCTGCGGGGCGTCCACGCCGAGGGCGGCCATGATCGCGCGGAAGGCCTCCGGGTGCGGCTTGGACCACGCGATCTCGCTGGTGTAGACGGCGGCGTCGATCAGGTCGAGCACCTCGTCGCGGATGAACACCCGCTCGTGGGCGCTGCGTGGCCACATCGTGTTGGACAGCACGCCGACGCGGATGCCCCGGCGCCGCAGCTCGCGCAGTAGCGGGGCCGCCTCCGGATCGGTCAGCGTGTGCGGGTCCCACAGCTCGAAGTAGCTGGCCAGCAGGGCCTCGGTCGGCTCGACCCCGGCCTGCGCCATGATCTGCTCCAGCGTGCCGCTCGTGTACTTGGCGTCGGCCGCTACCCACATCTCGTGCTCCGCGGCGCAGAGCGCGGCCGCGACCACCTTGGCCTCGCCCGCGGGGAAGTGCGGTGCGCACACCTCCCGCCACAGCGCCTCGTGGTCGATCGTGTGCCAGGGGGTCAGCGTCCCGCCCCAGTCGAAGATCACCGCCGCTACCGCCACGGTTCACATCCTAGGAGGGCTGCTGCGGATGTGACGTACGCCGCGATCGCGGCGGAATAGCTTGTGTGGCAAACTGTTAGATAGTAGGAAGCGTGCTCCGGGGTCGGTGAAACTCCGAACCGGCGGTGACAGTCCGCGACCCAGAGTTCCCGGGTTATGGCCCGGGGGATCTGGTTGATCCGGTGAAACTCCGGGACCGACGGTTAAAGTCCGGATGGGAGGCAGCACGCGCGCGTTAGGCTTACGCTTGCCGCGCATAATGCGCGTACGCACGTCTCGCGCCCCCCGGAGCCAGGGTGTTCCGAGGAGAGGACGCGGATGTTCACAGGCATCGTGGAAGAGCTCGGCGAGACCGTCGCCGTCGATGACCTGGGCGACGCGGCGCAGCTGACCGTACGTGGCCCGCAGGTGACGCAGGACGTGGCCAACGGTGACTCCATCGCGGTCAACGGCGTATGCCTGACCGTGGCCAGCACCTCGGGCGACACGTTTACCGCCGACGTGATGCGAGAGACGCTGAACCGTTCCAGCCTCGGCGCGCTCGCGCCCGGGACGCCGGTCAACCTGGAGCGTTCCGTCCGCCTCGCGGACCGGCTGGGTGGCCATCTCGTTCAGGGGCACGTCGACGGGACCGGCACGATCATCTCCCGCACCCCGGCCGAGCACTGGGATGTGGTCCGGATCGGTTTGCCGCCGGGGCCTCCCGACCTGGCCCGCTACGTCGTGGAGAAGGGCTCCGTCGCCGTGGACGGGATCAGCCTGACGATTGTTTCCGTCTCGGCCACCTGGTTCGAGGTGAGCCTGATCCCGGAGACGCTGAAGCGGACCACGCTGGGCGCCAAGCAGCCCGGGGAGACGGTCAACCTGGAGGTCGATGTGATGGCCAAGTACGTGGAGAAGCTGCTCAACGCCCAGGGCCCGGCAGTAAATCCGGCAGCAGACGGAGCGCAGTCATGAGCGCCCGGCTGCGTTCCCGGACCCAGGTCCTGGACACGGTGGAGCAGGCTATCGCGGACATTGCCGCGGGCCGGCCGATCATCGTGGTGGACGACGCGGACCGGGAGAACGAGGGCGATCTGGTCTTCGCGGCCAGCCAGGCCACGCCCGAGCTGCTCGCGTTCACCATCCGGCACGCCCGGGGCCTGATCTGCGTGCCGATGCTGGGCGAGGATCTCGACCGGCTGAACCTGCCCCAGATGACCAGCGACAACCAGGAGCACATGGGCACCGCGTTCACGATCAGCGTGGACGCGCGCACCGGCATTACGACCGGCATCAGCGCCGCCGACCGGGCCCGCACCATCCAGCTGCTGGCCAGCCCCGATACGCAGCCGGCGGACCTGGTCCGGCCCGGCCACCTGTTCCCGCTCCGGTACACCGAGGGCGGCGTGCTGCGCCGCGCCGGGCACACCGAGGCCGCCGTGGACCTGGCCCGGCTGGCGGGCCTGCCGCCTGCGGGCGTGGTGACCGAAATCGTCAACGAGGACGGCACGATGGCCCGGCTGCCCCGGCTCCGCGAGTTTGCCGACTCCCGTGGCCTGACGCTGATCTCGATCGAGCAGCTGATCGACTACCGGCGCCGCACGGAGCCCACGGTCACCCAGAAGGCCCGGACCCGGCTGCCGAACGCCTACGGCGAATGGCAGGCCTACGGCTACCAGAGCACAATCGACGGCACCGAACACATGGCCCTGGTCCTGGGCGACCTCGACGACGGCGAGGACGTGCTGGCCCGGGTGCATTCCGAGTGCCTGACCGGCGACGTCTTCGGCTCGCTGCGCTGTGACTGCGGCGCGCAGCTGGAGGCCGCGATGTCGCTTATCGCGGCGGAAGGCCGCGGCGTGGTGCTCTACCTGCGCGGGCACGAGGGCCGGGGGATCGGCCTGCTCAGCAAGCTGCGCGCCTACCAGCTGCAGGACCACGGCTCGGACACGGTCGACGCCAACCTGGAGCTCGGCCTCCCGGTCGACGCGCGCGACTACTCCACCGGCGCGGAGATCCTCCATGACCTCGGCGTGCGCTCGGTCCGGCTGCTGACCAACAACCCCGCCAAGGTCGAGGGCCTGGTCCGGTACGGGCTCGAGGTGACGCGCGTCCCGCTGCCCGTGCCGGTCACCGTCCACAACCTCCGGTATCTGGCCGCGAAACGTGACCGTCTCGGTCATAAGATCGAAAATTTGCCGAACGGAACCGCCGCCGGGCCGAACTCAGGTCCAGGGACGATCATGGAGTCGGCGTGAGCGGCGAGGGGCGTCCGGTCCTGGACACGGTGGACGCCAACGAGCTGACGCTGGCCATCCTCGGCACCCGCTGGCATGAGGAGATCACCGACGCCCTGGTGGAGCGGGCCGCCGCGGCCGCGGTCGCCTGCAGCATCGACGATCCGCTGGTGCTGCGGGTCGCCGGAGCCGTCGAACTGCCGGTGGTGGCGGCCGAACTGGCCCGCTACCACGACGCGCTGGTCTGCGTCGGCGCGGTGATCCGCGGCGGTACCCCGCACTTCGAGTACGTCTGCGACGCGGTGACCGCCGGCCTGACCCGGGTGGCCCTGGACGCGGGCACGCCCGTCGGCAACGGCGTGCTGACCTGTGACACCATCGAGGACGCCCGCGATCGGTGCGGGCTGCCGGGCAGCCGCGAGGACAAGGGCTGGGAAGCGGTCGTGGCCGCGCTGGACACCGCGCTGCTGCTGCGTTCCATCCGCTGTTCCGGCCCGGACCGGCGGCCGACGCAGCCCCGGCCGCGCGGCGTCAGGACGGGTTCGCCCCGCCGTTGATGCCGCGCCGCACCATGGCTTTTGTTCAGCTAACCAACCGCCACGGCGGCGGGACGTAGGGTTAGCGGCGAGAAGCCCGTCCGTCCCGCCGTCCCGTCGCGCCCGTTGTCCCCGAAAGGTTCTTCCGTGCTCTCCCTCGTCCTGCCGAAGGGCTCGCTGGAGCGAGCCACCCTGGAGCTGTTCGACGCCGCCGACCTCACCGTCCGGCGCTCCTCTGACCGCGACTACCACGCCTCGATCGACGACCCGCGGATCGAGCGGGTCCGGTTCCTGCGCCCGCAGGAGATCCCCTCTTACCTCGAGCGCGGCCTGTTCGACCTGGGCATCACCGGGCGCGACTGGATCTCCGAGACCCAGGCCGAGGTGGTGTCGCTGGGCGAGCTGCAGTACTCCAAGGCCACGACGCAGCCGGTGCGGGTGGTGCTGGCGGTGCCCGAGAACGCTCCGTGGCAGACCGCGGCCGACCTGCCCGAGGGAGTCCGGATCAGCACCGAGTTCCCCTCGCTGACCCGGCGGTACCTGGATTCCCA
>Ga0302311_10003707_pt1 | contig 16618 bp, 19 predicted proteins | sample III_Palsa_N1_3_FD_200449 | JGI IMG/M metagenome (GOLD analysis project Ga0302311, IMG submission 200449) | Peat permafrost microbial communities from Stordalen Mire near Abisko, Sweden - III_Palsa_N1_3 | ecosystem: Environmental > Terrestrial > Soil > Palsa > Peat permafrost | place: Sweden... | reverse complement strand
CCAGTTCATCGGCCGCCTCGGCGTCGCCGCGGCCATCACCGTCATCACCGGCGTCATCGGCGCCCTCACCCTGGTCCCCGCCCTCTTCGGCCTGGTCGGACGCCAGATCGACCGCTTCCACCTGGGCCGACCGATCGCCGAGGCGGAGTCCGGCTCCAACCCCGACCACCCCGGCTCGCTCTACCGCTACGCCCACGAAGTCGCCCGCCGTCCCTGGTGGTTCCTGGCCGCGGGCGTGGTGGTCATCGGCATCCTGGCGATCCCGGTCTTCTCCATCCAGCTCGGCCACGTCGGCGACGGCGCAGACCCCACCAGCTTCACCGACCGGCGTGCCTTCGACCTGATCAGCGAGGGCTTCGGCCCCGGCGCCAACGGCCCGCTGACCATCGTCGTCGACCAGACCGACGTACCCGCCTCCGACCGCGCCGCCCTGGCCGGCAGCCTCCAGAAGGCGCTCACCAACGTCCCCGGAGCCGCCACCGTCAGCCCCCCGCAGGCCACCCCCGATGGCGACGTACTGATCTCCAGCGCCATCTCCGCCACCTCCCCGCAGGACCACGCCACCAACACCCTCTTCAACCACCTGAAGGACGACGTCCTGCCCGGCGCCGTGGCCGGCACCCCGGCCACCACCTACATCACCGGCACCACCGCCGCCCAGATCGACTTCCTCGACGTCATGACCGCCCGGCTGCCCATCATCATCGGCGTCGTGGTCTTCCTCGCCTTCCTGATCGTCCTCCTGGTGTTCCGCGCCCCCCTGGTCGCGCTCAAGGCCGCCGTGCTCAACCTGGTCTCCATCACCGCCTCCTACGGCGTCCTGGTCGCCATCTTCCAATGGGGCTGGGGCGGCCCCGGCCTGGGCGTCAACGGCAAGGTCCCGATCGAGAGCTATGTGCCGACAGTGATGTTCGCCATCGTCTTCGGCCTCAGCATGGACTACGAGGTCTTCCTCATCTCCCGGGTCCACGAGGCCTGGTCCCGCACCAGGCACGCACGCGACAGCGTCGTCCACGGACTGGAGATCACCGCCCGGGTCATCACCGCAGCCGCCCTGATCATGGTCAGCGTCTTCGCCGCCTTCCTCCTCAACGAGAACGTCGTCGTCAAGATGATCGGCCTCGGCCTGGCCGTCAGCGTCCTGATCGACGCCACCGTCGTCCGGCTGCTGCTGGTCCCCGCCGTCATGATGCTCATGGGCGAACACGCCTGGTGGTGCCCGCGCTGGCTCGACCGCGTCCTCCCCCACATCGACACCGAAGGCACAGCCGAACTCAGCCGGAGCCAACAGGCCCCGGAGGGCTGACCCCTCCCGCTCACGGCGCTGCCCTACGCCGTCCTTACCGGACGACGACCCGGAATGGACGTCCTGCTCGGCGCTCCACGGGCACCCCGCCTCAGCGGCACCGCCAACGAGTACCGATACCCGGCATGACCCGCAGCGATGGCCGGGCCCGCCGGTCAGTCGATGCCTTCGATGATGCGGAAGTCGCGCTCCACGCCGTCGGGGAGAGCCACCAGCGCCTTCTGGTAGGCCTCGCTCTCGTATGCCGCGACGGCCTGTTCAAAGCTGTCGAACTCGATCAGAACGACGCGTTGCGTTATTCCGGCCTCGTGGGCGACGACTCGACCGCCACGGGACAGGAGGCGCCCGCCCCCAGCCCGGACAGCCGGACCGGCCAGCTTCTCGTAGGCAGTCAGCCTCTCAGGGTCGGAGATGGCGGGGTAGACACTGACCCAGTAGCCCTTAGCCATGGAAGCCTCCTGTGTTCGGCCGGACACGTCCGACGTCGGATTGACACTCAGATCGATCGATCCCGGCGACGGGTACGGCGGTCAGGGGGATCGTCATATGCGCAGGCTAGGGCTTGATGTGCGGTCGGGGGAAAGACCGGTACGGGATAGAGTCAGAACGGATCGTTATCAATCGGCGGGGAGGGCACGTGGCGCCGGATACGCTGAGCCTGCGGTACTTCCTGGTGCTGGCGCAGGAGTTGAACTTCACCCGCGCGGCCGCACGGATCGGTATCGCACAGCCCGCACTCAGCGCCCGGATGCGCCGGTTGGAGGCGGAACTCGGTACGGCCCTGCTCGCTCGCAACACGCGTAGCGTCGTACTGACCACGGCCGGTGCGGCTTTGGCGGAGTCCGCACCGCCCGCGCTGGCGGCGCTGGACCGGGCATGGGACACCGCCCGCAGCGCGGCGGCCGGTGAACTGGGCACGCTGCGCATCGGATACAGCCTCAGCACCGGGGCCGAGACGACACCGGCCCTGGTGGACAGGCTGATTCGCGGCAACAGCGGACTTGAGGTCGGCGCGGTCCCGATGGCGACACCGGAGATCTCCCCCGCGGTCGCCGACGGCCGCATCGACGCCGGGATCACCCGCGGTGAACAGCCGGGCCGTGGCGTGCGCCGGTTCCCGCTGCGGCGTGCGCGCATCGGGGTCCAGCTGGCGCAGCACCATCCACTGGCCGAACACCCGGAGATCGAGATCGCCGACGCGGCCGCGTATCCGCTGCGGCTCCCGGACCGTGCGGCCAACCCGGTGATCCACGATCAGCTGTCCGCACTGTTCCAGGACACCCGACCACACCCCCGATTCCACACGCCCGCAGTCTCTTTCGACATGTCTCAGCGCGACCTGCGCGACGGGGTCACCGTCGCCCCGGCCGGAGAAGCCGCGGCCACGGCACAACCGGCCGGTCTCACCTGGCGACCACTACGAGGCGCCCCCAGCCTGACGATCCACCTGGTCCTCCCACGCGAGCAGTCACCACTGCACCACCGCATCCGCGCCGTCGCCAAAACCCTGGCGCACGAGCTGCACTGGCTGCCGGACTGACGCGCAAGAGATCAAGCGAGACGGACACCGGCGGATCTCCATCCGATGATGGCCCCGGGTCCGGTCCAAGTCGTACACCGCGGCGACGTCCTCGCCCAGCCCGGGATCTCGGCGGATACCGCGCCCCGGCCGCCGGGCCGGACGGCCGGCCCGCCCCGACCACTTGTCCTCACGACTGCGCGAGATTGGCATCCCGGTCGCCGCCGCACGCGGCGCCGCCATCCGACAACAACTTCTCGAACTGCCCGCCCCCGTCGTCGCGGACGCCCTCGGCTACCACGACGAAACCACCAGCCGCCTCCTCAGGGAAAGCGGCGGGACCTGGAGCCGGTACCCCGCAGGCGACCACACCCGGTCACCGGCGGGCTGGGTCCCTCGGGAAACCCACGACGGTTGAATACGCGAGCCACCAGTAGGCCGCCGCTTCAGCCGACCTCGGCGAGCACGTGGCCCGGTACCTCGGTGCCCGCGTCGGCGGTCCGTTCGCCGTCCGGGCCCCAGGCGCCGGCGGCGCCGCAGCCCACGCCGTCCTCGTTGTTGCCGAGGACGTTGCCGAGCACCACGTGGAGACCGAACTCCCGGGCCCGCACCGGATAGACCTTCTCGAACGAGTCGTTGTCGGCGGAGAGCACCGAGCTCGCCAGATAGACCGTGCAGCCGTCGGCTGCCGCCCGCTCGGCGAGCTCCGGGAAGCGGTTGTCGTAGCACGTGGCCAGCGCGAACCGGGTGCCCTTCAGCTCGAAGCGGCCGTCCCGGCCGCCCGCTGCGAAGACCTCCTGCTCGATGCCGTACAGGTGCTGCTTGTCGTACCGGGCGAGGAGTCCGCCATCCGGACCGATGACGAGCGAGGTGACCGTGGGCCGGCCCTCTGCCGTGTGCACGGGACCGTTGACGACCGCCGCCGCCGAGACGGCGCGGCACGCATCCCGTACGGGTTCGAGGCGGGCGTCGTCCTCGGTGAGGACGAGGCCGGGGATGTCCCGGATCAGCGTCGGCTCGTAGCCGGTCACGGCGAGCTCGGCGAAGACGACCAAGCGGGCGCCGTCGGCCCCGGCGGCCCGGATCAGCCCGGCGATGGTACGGACGTTGGCGTCGATGTCCCCGGCGACCGGGGCGAACTGGGTGGCTGCGACGATCATGCCCTTCATCATCGCCGCCGACCGGGCCGCAGGAAACCCCGGGGCCCCCACATACGGGAACCCGCTGGAGATCACGGCTGCCGGCGACGTCTCCGTCTCGGCCAGGTGCAATGGGCCAAGGGCCTTTCCTCCAGTCCAAACCTGCGCGGTCCGGGTCCCCGCCCCGCCGAAGTAGTCGGCCTCGATGTAGGCCACCAGTACATCCACTCATTCCCGCCCGGCCGCTGATCCAGCGCAGCGCCGGGTGGGCAACGCCCACTGCGACCCGCATCCTCGGAGGAACGATCAACGAGTACCGCTACGCCGCTTGAACTGCAGCGAACCTGCGTCCCCCCCGGCACCCGCCGGGAGCGTCGCCGGTGCGGTGACGGTCCCGAGCTGTGGGACGTGCCGGGGGGACCCGCGACCGCAACACCCGCTATTCCACCGCGGGTGCGGGCGGCGCGGTGCGGCGGAAGGTGGTGGTTCCCTCTGAGGCCCACGGTTCGATGGGCAATCGAGCGGTGCGGCCCCGTCCTCGGTCATCGAGGGAGTTCGTCCGGGTCGATGGCGTGCAGGATGCGTCGGCCGATCTCGCGCAGCTGTCGGGACTGGGGCTTGGTCAGCGGGTCGAAGACCAGGCGGCGGACCTCTTCGACATGGCCGGGCGCGGCTTCGGCCGCCTTGGTCCAACCCTCGTCGGTCAGGATCGCCAGGGTGTAACGGCCGTCCGCCGGATCGGGGGTGCGGCGTACCCAGCCGCGCTGCTCCAGCCGGGCGACCACCTGGGACAGGCGCGGCAGCGAACCCTCGGTCCGCGTCGCCAGCACACTCATCCGCAGGGTGCGGTCGGGCACCTGGGACAGGTTCGCCAGTACCTGGTACTCGAAGTGGCTGATCCCGGCGTCGCGGCGTAGCTGCTCATCGAGCGCGGACGGCAGCCTGATCAGCGTGCTGGCCAGGGCGAGCCATGCCTCCCTCTCCTCTGCGTCGAGCCAGCGGGGCTCCTGTGGGATGTCCATGACCCCAGGATAGCTTAAAGGTTGAACTAAATCGGCGGCTCGAATGACTTGCATCGTGAAGTGATGCAGGGCTAGCTTGAGTTAAGGATTTAATCGATGACCGCCGAGTGCGGCCCCGACCGCGATCCGCATGGGGAGCAGGGCGATCCACGTACTGAACGCGTGGACCGCCCCCCGCCTGGAGAAGCCCCACCGTCAGCGGCAACAACGCTGACCTGCCGTCAGACCCCGCCCAGCCAAGGACGGTTGGCGGCGGGGCTGGACTTCGACATCACGCAGAAAAGAGAGAAAGCATGACCACGTCTGTCATCGGTCTCAGCATCGACGCTGCCGACGCCGCCGCTCTGGCCGCCTTCTGGTCGGAGGTCCTCCACCGCCCGGTCAACCCGGGCGCGACCACCGAGAGCGCCGCGATCGACGCCACCGACCCGACCAGCGGCCCGAAGCTCGCCTTCTGGAGGGTCCCGGAGCCCAAATCGGTCAAGAACCGCATCCACCTCGACCTGTGGACCGACGAGTTCGAGGCCGAAAGCAAGCGGCTCACCGACCTCGGCGCCACACCCGTCGCCCATGCCGAGAAGTCGGCGGTCCGCTGGACCACCTTCGCCGACCCGGAGGGCAACGAGTTCGACCTGGTGGCGCCCCTGTCCGCGAAGTGACCGGCGGTGCTTGCGCCAGTGGCACCCGCAATCTCTGAATTATCCAATGCAGAAAGGGCATTACTGATGGATCACCTGGATCGGCAGGGAACCACGAGGCGGACGGTGCTCCGCACCGGGGCCATGGCCGGGACGGCTGCGGCTCTCGGCGCCACCGGAATACTCGCGGCCGGAACGGCGCGCGCGGCCACCACGGCGGCCAACGGGACGCAGCAGCTCCCGTACCCGTCCGGTGTCACGGACACCTCGCACTGCACTCCCGAGATCGCCGCAATCTTCCGCGGCATCCTCACGGCCAAAAGCAAGCACGACGCCGCCGGGTTCATGTCCTGCTTCTCCACGGCAAACACCGTCTACATTGACGCCTGCCTAGGCGTCGCCATGACCAGCTGGCAGGCGCTGAACAACTTCTTCACCCCCTTCTTCGCGAGCCTGCCGACCGACGCGATCTCCTATCCGCTGCGCATCGTCGGCGACGCGCGAAGCGCCGCAATCGAGTTCGTGGACACCCCCGCGTTCTTCGGCCAGGAGCTCCGCGCCCTCTCCACCGTCACCTTCGACAACCACCACAAGATCACCCGCTGGATCGACTACTGGGACGGCCGCAGCTCCCGCATCCAGAACACCATCGCCAGCACCTACCCCACCGACTTCAACGATTCCGAGCAGAACGCCGACCCCGCCGTCGTCCAGGCCGCCCAGGCGCTCCAGGCCGCATTCGCGGCCGGCGACGCCGCCGGGGCCGTCGCCCTGATGTCCTACGACGTGGTCCACGAGGACCTGGCCGCGCACACCCGCGTTCGTGGCGCGCTCCAGGCCCAGCGGTACTACACGCGGGCGCTCGGACAGCTCCCGTACGGCCCGGGCGCCGCCCTGGTCCACGCCGAGGGCAGCCACCAGGGCGGCGGCTACGAGTGGTCGGCCGCCCCGGGCGCCGCCCCGATGCGCCGCGGCCACACCTGCGTCGAGCTCGACGAGACCGGCAAGATCAGCCGCCTGACCGCCATCTACGACGCTAGCCTCCTGAGTGACGCCGCCTACCAGTCCCTGGTCGGCCTCGCCGCCGAGGCGCCCCCGTCCTGAGAACGGCTGCGACTCCTGGGCGCGCTCCGAGTAGGGAGACCACCCACGAACCACCCAGGCTCACGAGGGCCGCGCCCGTCCGACCGACAAGCCCACCGGGCAACCGACACACAGGACAACGGCCATCTCGGCAGGGCTCCGCGCCCAGTCCACGCGACGCGGAGCCCGCCATGCATTCCCCTGCCCGCCCCTGAGCGTGCCCGCCCCTGAGCGCTCACCGAAGTGCGGCCATCGCGTGCTTGGTCTTGCCTGGTGTAACGGCCTGCGGTACTTCCCGGGGGTGCGGTGTGACCGCGCCCATGCTGATTGAGCACAAGGGTTGCTCGCCGACGGTTCACCCCACTGCCTACGTTGCGCCGACGGCGACATTCAGCGGGGTCGGTCGGGGTGCCGGGTGCTGTTCGGCGCTGTGCTGTTCGGCGCTGTGCTGACCGCGGAGGGCGGCCCGGTGGAACTGGGCGAGGGCAGCATCGTGATGGAGAACGCTGGGCTGCTGGCACCGCCGTGATCCCCTGGGCCTGGGCCGGAAGGTGCTCGTCGGACCGACTTCCTATCCGGCCGGGTGCACGGTGGAGGACGAGGTGCTCCTGGCCACGGGCACCCGTGTGTTCAACGGGGCCCGGATCGGCATCCGCGCCGCTCCGAGGCCCGCATCAACGCCATCGTGCACCTGCGCACTGTACTGCCCGCCGACTCCATGGTCCCCATCGACGTGATGGGGTGACAGTGCGTCACTGATCTCAGGTGAGCATGGTCCGCTTTCGAAGGAGGGCGAGGCCGGCGCGTCAGTAGGTCTGGTGCTGAGGAGTTTGATCTTGTTGACGGTGCCTTCGACGGCGCCGGAGCTCCAGGTGAGGGTGAGGCCGGCGGTGACGGCATCCCAGTCCTTCTCCAGGCCGGAGGCGAAGGAGCCGAGGGAGGGCAGGTCGTCGGCGCGGACCTGTTCCACCCAGGTGTGCAGATGTCGGCCCTCGCGCTTGGCCATGAGTTCGGCGAAGGCTTGGACGCGACGGTGCAGGGCGTCCAGTTCGGGACAGGCCGCCAGGGCTGCCGCGAGCAGTTCCTGTTCCCCGGGTTCCAGGGAGGTGGGGTGGCGCATGATCCAGCCGACGAGTCTGCGGGTCTTGGGCGGTGTCGGTCCCGGCGCGGGCAGGTTCCCGTTCACCTGCACGGTGCGCAGGTAGCGGGTGATCGGCCGGACGTTGCAGTGCAACCCCCTGTCGGCGAGTTCGCGGTGCAGTGCGGTGGGTGGATGACAGCCTTCGGCCCAACGCCGCAGCAGGTAGTCGCGTTGCGCGTCCAGTTTGCTGGGGCGGTGGCCGGCGATGTGGCCCAGGAGGTCTTCCACGCGGGTGGCGCGGGCGAAGGTCTGCACGGTCTTGTGGTTCAGGTGCAGTTCCCGGGCGATCTCCGCCAGGGCCCACCCCTGTTCGAGCAGGGTGTGGATGGCGCGGTAGCGGCGGCGGGTCCGTGATTCCAGCGCGCCCTGGGCGGAGAGGGCCTGCGCGGGCAGGTCCTCGATCCCGGCTGCATCGACTGCGCTGCCGCTGTCGGTCCGGGTGGCGCGTTGCAGGCAGCTGTTCATGGTCGCTTTCCGCCCCCATGTGCACGCAGCGCACTCTCCTCGGGTGGCACTCACGCTGGTTCCACTGCGGTGAGGGCCAGCAGAGTGACGTCGGAGGCTCTGGTGGTTGACGTCGATGGCCGCGGGAGGCGCTTGTTTGTGGACCGTCCGGGGGAGCGCCGGCCCAGGTCCCCGGCGAGTTGAAGATCGTTTCGAATCGGCATCTACCAGACTTCGACGGTGATGAGTCGTCGGACCGGGTTCTCCCGGCGTGTGCTGTTCAGTGCCTTCGGGATCGCGGCGGTGTCCTCTTGCGCTCCGGCTAGAGCCTGGGGGGTGACGGGGCTGGGTACCGCTTCGAGTGGGATGTCCTGGCCGGACCGGGTCGAATCGTCGGCTGCGGCCGATCGCACAGCCTGCCTCGGGCTTGAACCGGAGCGCGGCGTGCAGGCGGGGCCGCGGACCCTCGCCCTGACGTTCGACGACGGCCCGGGCCCGTATACCGCCCAGGTCCTGGCGATCCTGCGCCGGTACAGCGTCCCCGCGACGTTCTTCATGATCGGCGAGAATGTCGCGAAGTACCCGGACACTCTGCGGCAGGTCCTGGACGCGGGCCACAGCGTGGGCAACCACACCTGGTCGCACCCCGATCTGGGTAAGCGCACAGGTGACCAGGTCCGCGAGGAGATCGAACGCACCAGCGACGTCATCGCTGGTGTCACGGGGGCCTGTCCCTTGCTGTTCCGCGCACCCTACGGTTACTTCCCCCCGGCGTCCCTCGCCGTCTGCGCTGATCTGGGGCTGACTCCGGTCTCCTGGTCGGTGGACCCACGGGACTGGTCCAACCCGGGTGCCACCGCGATCGTCGACACCGTCCTGGACCGGGGCTGCACCGGCTCGATCGTGCTGGAGCACGACGGCTGCCTCATCGACGGCCCCATCGAACCGGGCGGACCAGCGGACCGGTCCCAGACCGTCGCGGCCCTCGCCGACTACCTCCCGCGCCTGATCCACCGCGGTTACCGTTTCACTGCAGTCACCCCCGCCGCCTGACCCGGCCGCACCTGCGCTGTGCTCTGTGCAGTGCACTGCAGCGGCCCCGGAGGGCTCACGGTTGCTTCGCCCGTCGGTCTGTGCGGCAGCGGATGGGCGAATCGGGTGAACTGTCGGCGACGCGCAGGAATCGCAAATCAGTGCGGGGAGTGTCAGTGTGCCTGGGCTGACCAGCAGTCCGGCGTAACGAGGAGACACCCGTGAACCTCTCGCTTGGGTACAAGCCGGCTGCGGTCGTGTGCGGTGCAATGGTCCTGCTCTGCGGGGCGGCGGTGGCACCGGCCGCGGCGGTGCCCGACCCGGTGGTCGACGTGTGCGGCGGAGCCGTCCCCGACTACGTTGGCCTTCTGGGAACCGACACCTCCTTCAACGGCACCGTGACCCTCCCTGCCGGGGGCACCGCGTTCCTGACGATCAGTCCGGGCGCCCTGGCCGGCGACGTCAAGGCGGAGATCGAGAGGAACCCGGCGGACTCGCGCTACGCCATCAGCCACCTGCAGGTCGACGCCGACAGCAGTGGGCGCGGGGTGATCGGCTTCAAGACCTACGCCGGCGACGGCTGGAGCAAGAGCGTGACCTGTGCAAACCCATTGACCCCGACCCGTGTCACCCAGATCAGCGGCATCGTCGAGATCTTCAGCAGCACCAACAAGATCGCAGGGGCCCAGTTCAGCGTCTCCCGAACCTGACTGACGCCCACCGGCAGGAGCGGACAACTCCGTCGAACAACTCTCACCGCATCAGCTGGCCGGGCCTGCCGGAGCGGGCCCGGCCAGCGTTGTTGCTTGTCCGGGCCACGGCGGTTCCCTGTGAAGAGAGCCAGGCCCTGCATACGGCCCGTCAGCCGACGACGGCGACCGGCGCGTCCCAGTAGCTGGTGTCGGCATCCAGGGGGATCCCGCCGAAGACCACCGTGTGGCCGCCCAGGTACTGCCGGGACCGGTTCCGGGCGCTCCACAGGGTGTCCGGCAGGACCGGGTCCCAGGTCGAGGTGATGACTGTCGATGTGTCACTGACCCAGCGTGCGGTCCAGAGTTCGTCGGGCAGGTTCTCTGCGCCCGCCTGCGCTGCTGCGCTCAGCTGGGTGATGCCGGAATCGGCACTGCTGTAGAAGCCGGCCAGGTAGCCCTTCGCGTGCACGGCGGCGTCCCATGACTGAGTGTATGAGAGTACGGCGGCGGCGACGGTGGCGTCCTTCTCGTCGTAGGTCTCCATGTCCAGGTAGATCGGACTGCCGGGGCCGATGTCCAGCGCAGACGCGTGCGCTGCGGCGTCCGCGCCCTCGCACTGGCCCTGTTTCGCGGCCGTGGCGATGTCCGTGCTGATCCGGGTACCGTTCGTGCCCCCGGGCGCCTGTGCTCCGGAATAGATCGGGACGATGCTCCAGCCCGAGGAGTTCACGCTGCTGACCCAGGCGCTGGTGAGCTGGGGCTGGCGGCAGCCCCAGTTGCTGCCACCGATGTAGACGCCGACGCCTCCGAAGATGTCGGAGCGGTCGGCCTTCCACGCATTCATCGTGGCAAGTGCGGGGGCGACGCAGGGATCGAAGACCTGGCCGGTGAACGCCCTCCCGGGTGCCCCAGCAGGCGAGGTAGGGGAGACCGGTACGGCACTGAAGGCACCGAGAGCGACCAGGGCAGCAGTCGAGAGCACGGTGCTGTGGCGAAGGGCGGTGAACACACGAGTCCCTTGGGCAGCGAAACAGGACGAATATCGGACATTTGTAGCATCTGTGCGTGGGGAGTTCTGTGACGTCACGCCGCTCGGGTCCTGATTGCCACGAAGGGAGCCGGGCTGGTGTCGACCTTCACTGAGTTGTATGCATCGTGAAGTGGCAGGTCACGGCTCTGGTGTGGTGCCGTGCTCGTGCTGGTCGCGCGCGGCAGTCTCCCGTGCAGATCGCCGGGCAGGGAATCTTCGTGGTTTTGGCCCGTTCCAGCCCGCGATGCTGTGTCGACATGAGCTCTCGGATGCCGAGTGGGAGGTGCTGTCCCGGCTTCTGCCGAAGCCGGTGACGGGGCGTCCCCGGCAGGACGACCGGGTTGTGCTGAACGGGATCGTCTGGAAGCTGCGTACCGGTTCCGCGTGGCGTGATGTGCCGGAACGGTACGGATCCTGGCAGTCGCTCTACACCCGGTTCCGCAGGTGGGCGCTGGACGGCACCTTCAACGGCATGCTCCGTGCGATCCAGGCGGAGAGGGACGCCGCAGGTGACATCGACTGGCTGGTCTCGGTCGACTCCACGGTCGCCCGGGCCCACCAGCACGCCGCCGGTGCCCGCAAAGGGGGGCCGGCGAAGGGGACAAAGCACACGATCACGCCCTCGGGCGATCCCGTGGCGGACTGACCACCAAGCTGCATTTAGCCTGCGACGGACGCGGGCGGCCGCTGGGCTTCGTCGTCACCGCGGGCAACGTCAACGACTGCACCTGCTTCGAACAGGTCATGGACCAGATCCGGGTACCGCGCCTCGGGCCGGGCAGGCCGCGTATCCGACCCGCCCACGTCCTTGGCGGCAAGGGCTACAGCTCCCGAGCCATCCGTACCTACCTGCGCAGACGCGGCATCGCCCACACCATCCCCGAGCGGTCCGACCGGGCCGCCGGCCGCCGCAGGCGAGGCCGACGCGGAGGACGGCCACCCCGCTTCGACAAACAGATGTACAAGCACCGCAACGTCGTAGAACGCTGCTTCAACCGCCTCAAGCAGTACCGGGCCATCGCCACCCGCTACGACAAGACCCGCGAGTCCTACCAGGCAGCCGTCACCATCGCCTCAATCCTCCTCTGGATCTAACCCTTTGAAGACACCGCCCAGCGTCCACTCCCGCAGCCAAGGCGTCGACGCCGCCAAGAAGATTGTGGGCAGGAAGCGGAGCATCGCCGTCGACACCCTCGGCCTGCTGCTGGCTGTGCTGGTCACCGCGGCCAGCGTGCAGGACTCCGTCGCCGGTGCCCTCCTGCTGGACCAGGTCGCCACCCAGCACCCCGGCATCCGCAAGATGTGGGTCGACGGCGGCTACCGCCAACACCTGGTCGAGCACGCCGCGACCCTGGGCATCGACATGGAAATCACCGCACGCACCCCCGGGAGCAGGGGATTCACTCCGATTCCAAAGTGATGGGCGGTAGAGCGGACCTACGGCTGGCTCATGCTCCAACGCCGCCTGGCCCGCGACTACGAGACCCTCCCGCACCGCTCCGAAGCCATGATCCATCTCGCCATGACCGACCTCATGGCCCGACGTCTCACCGGCGAAGCACCCATCTCCTGGCGCGACCCGAAACCTCAGACAAAACACCATAATCCGGGATGAAACATCGGGTGAAAACGACCTCTTAGCCGTCTCCTTTGGCCGGTGTATGCCCGAACCGGGGACGGGCATACACCCGCGGGCGGCAGTTGGCCCGATGAGCTCGGGAGGCGCGGGGCCTACGCGCGGGCGGGGCTATTCGGCGGGGCACCGCCGGAACCGGGCCGTAGCGCGGTCACGCCGCCCGCCAGCGTCGCCTCGCCAGCAGGTACACCCACCTGCCCCTGCGCGTCGGCACTGCGCCCAGCATCACCAGCCCGAGGCCGGCGAAGCCCACCCCCACGACCGCCGCGACCACCACGTCCCGGCCCGACTGCGCCTGCGCCGTGGGCACAGCCGACGCGATCCACGGCTCGGCCGCCTTGTAGACGACGGGCAGCTGGTCCGTGACGCCGTACTGGGTCGGGACGTTGGCGATCCAGTCGTCCTCCACGACACCCAGGGTGTCCATGAAGCGGACCTCGTCGGTGTTGCTGCTCTTCCCGGGCGCGACCTGCACGACGGTCCCGGTGACCCGGGTGCCGTGGGCGAGGAGCTGTCCGGCCTGGTGGCCGATGGCCGCGTTCACGGTGATCGCAGCGATGCCGCCGACGACGAACAGCAGTCCTATGGTCCAGCGGAAGGCTGTGCGCCAGGCGGCTGCCCACCATCGTCTTCTCATGCCGGGGATACTGCCATATGTGCTGGTCAGCCTCCTGAAGCGGGGTGGTGCCGACCGGCCTACGCGGCGTCGGGGTCTGTGAGCGGCCGCCGGTGTCGGTGCTTGGCCAGCTTGTCCAGTATCGCGTTGGCGGTGGTCAGATCGGCTGGCGACTGGGGGCCGCGCATCTGCATCCCCCTGACCACCGCCTGAAGTAGTGGCACGCCGTCGGGGCTGATGCCCCACTGGGCTCCCCGCCGACACGGGGTGATCCGGGAGCGCTGATGGCGCCGATCGCCACCGTGACGTTGTGGGTGTCAAGAACCACATGGGCGCCCTGTATGCCGTCGAGGCCGAGCCGGAAGTTCGTGCCTGGCTGGAGCTGCTCCCCGGCAAGCACTTCCGCAAGGTCGAGGGCGTGATCGGCCGTAGCGCAGCGAGGGCAAACGACACGTCCACACCGTCGTTGCCCTCGCTCGCCACCGCGTCAACGTCCAATAGGCACTGATCCGCGACCGACGCTGCTACGAAGTCATATCACCACTGGTCACGTCCACGGCCTCGTCTTGAAGCTGAGTTTGACGCATGCGGTCCAAGACCGCCTGGAGCTCGCGGTGACCGGCATCTTCGCGTGACCAGATGCGCGTCCGACGCTGAGGGTTCTCGCGGTCCCAGCCGTCGAAGTCCAGAACGGCCACCGTCTCCGAGAGCCGCCAGCGCGAAGTGCGCCACGAGGCTTCAGGCACCTCGACAAGGTGGTCGAGAAGTTCGACAGCCGTCGCGGCAAGAGCGTCGACCGGCCAGGGCCGCCACGTTGCCACGGCGTCGATCAGCGCGTGCGACTCGATCAGGTGCGGGATCGAGGGGGCGAGTGGAAGGTAGGGGCTGCCGCCGTCCACGTCGGTGCCCACGCTTCCGTCGGTGTGGATCAGGTCCCGGCAGGGCTTCGACACCTGCTCGCCCGCCCACTCGAAGTACCATCCCCCTCGCCTGCGGTCCTGCCGGGCCCGCGTGTTCAGGCCGCAGTGGTTGTACTCCCATTGGTAGGACCTCTCGTACCGCTGCCCGTTCACCACCAGGTTGCGCCGCACCTCGTAGCGGAGCCCGCCGTACTTCTGCTCGAAGCCCTCACATCGGATGATGAGATCGATGGGAGCCGGAACCGGCTTGCCCAGGCGATCGCGTACCAGCCAGAGCTCTATCGGAGCACCGAACCGAACGGGAACCTCACGCCGACCCGTGCGGCGCAGGAACTCCTGTGCGCGCGCAGAGAGTTCGGATGGCTCTTCCAGGATGTGCATCCTGAACTTCTTTTCCAAAGGAAGGTATGACAGACAGACCGCCCACGATACCCGTCAGCCAGACCTGGACAGGTCCTTGGGGGCCTGACTACGCCATTGGGAAGCGAGAGCGAGCGCGAGACTTGGCGAGCCGCGTGAATCGACGTGCGTTTGGATCTGGTTCGGCCGCGCCCTGGTGGAATCCGAGGGACGGCCGCGGCTTGCCGTCACTCCGGGTGGGAGTGCACACCTGTGTTGGACAGCGGGCGCGACGCGCGGGGAGGGCCGGTCTCGCAGCTGCGCCGTGTGACAAGACGGAGTCAGGAGAAACGACCACCGGGACCATCCCCGCAGGCGCGGGGAGGGCGCCGGTCAGAGCATGGGTGGCCAGTGCATGGCGTTGAGGTTTCGCGTCAGGAGGTGTTCCTGTGCGGCGATGTCGTCGAGGATGGCCCGTCCGGCGGCGATCAGGGCGGGGAAGGCGGGCTCGCCAGAGTCCAGATGAGGAGTCACTTCACGGACGGGGAGGCGCTGGAAGGCGAGCAGCGCCGCGCCTTGGAAGGCGGCGATGAGGTTCGCGTCCTTGCTGTGGGCGAGGATCCACCCGTCCGGGCAGCTGGAGAGCCAGAACGTGTGGCCGCTGCTGTGGACGCTGACGCCGTGCGGGCGGTTGCCGTCGACGATCTGGTCGATGAGCTGGAGGGGGCGTTCGGCGGCGAGTTCCGCGAGGGTGCGGGGGTGTTCGAGGCCGTCGTCGATGAGGGTGCGGATGGTGTCGGCACGGGACTTGCGGGCTGCTTCGGCCCGGTCGTCGAGACGCCGGAGAGTGTCGACCGGGAGGCGAACATCGATCTTGGGGCCGACCTCGGGGCGTCCGCCGGGATTGCGCGACGACGGGGTGGAGCCCATGGTGTCCCTGGGGATAGGTTGCCGCATGCGTTAACCATAGGGGGGCCTGTCCCATGCGACAACCCCTGTCCTTGGCCAGTGAAGTTGGTCGAAGCTGGTACGGCATGACCGAACCGTCCGGACGCCGTGAGCGCAAGAAGGCTGCGGCCCGTCAGAAGATCGCTGACACCGCCCTGCGGCTGTTCCTGGAACGCGAGTACGACGCGGTGGGTATCCGTGAAGTGGCCGCCGAGGCCGACGTGGCCGTCGCCACGCTGTTCTCCTACTTCGTCTTCAAACGGCGACCTTGGTCGTGCCCGCGGGCACCGTGTACTGGGCGACGCCGGGGTTGGCGCAGGTGGTCGCGTTGCCGGTGGCCCGGCACTGCACGCGGGTGAAGACCACGACGCACCCGTTCTGTCCGGCCTGGGGATCAACCCGGGGGAACACCAGGACGCCGCCACTGTCCTTGCCACCGTTACCGGCCGAGGGGCAACCGGGCGCCGAACCGGCCGGTGTGATCGTCCCGCCCGCCCCGATGCTGCTCCCGGCGGTGCTGGTGGCGGCCGGGCCGGGAACGGCCGTCAAACCGGGGCCGCTCGCGGTGCGCGCGGGTGAGGTGCCCGGGCCCCCGCCGGTGGGTGCCTGGACACGGGCTCCCGCTGCGTCGCGCGTCCCGCCCTGGCCGGCTGTCCCGCCGCCGCTGCCGCCCCCTTGGGCGGCGACAGACCCGAGTGTTCACTTGATCACATAGAGGCGCATTTTTCGGCCGCGCAGGTTCACCGGGTTGATGCGGCGCGGTCGGACCGGCGCGGCTGGCACCGGTCGCTCTGTCGGCAAACGCTTTTCGACGTCCGGGGCGTCACCGGTTGGGCGGCTCCGGCTCTGATGGCGCGGACACCCAGCCCTCGAAGTCTTGGTTGTCAGACCCTGGGGTCGAAGTCTTGGTTGTCAGACCCTGGCGTCATAGTGGTTGAGCTCACGGGCCGTCGCGCCCGAGGCGACAAGGGACGCAAGGTGAAGGGAAACGCAATGGGTGGCACCGGCTGGAGTTACGTGACCGCGTGGCGCGGCGACGTAGCCGCGACATTCGCCGCGCTGCAGAAGGAGGTGTTCGAGTCTCGTGCTTTCTACCCGCTCAACGAGAACCCG
>Ga0302311_10003699_pt1 | contig 16635 bp, 7 predicted proteins | sample III_Palsa_N1_3_FD_200449 | JGI IMG/M metagenome (GOLD analysis project Ga0302311, IMG submission 200449) | Peat permafrost microbial communities from Stordalen Mire near Abisko, Sweden - III_Palsa_N1_3 | ecosystem: Environmental > Terrestrial > Soil > Palsa > Peat permafrost | place: Sweden... | reverse complement strand
AGCGGCGCCATCACCGACGCTACGGTTGTCGACGGTAATGTGGATTCGGGCACGATCCAGATGGGTCCGTATACCGGGACGGCCGGCGGCTACGGTTTGATCGACCGCAACGAGGCCATCTTCAACGAGGAAACGCTCGAGTCCTTTGGCTGGAACAACGCGCTTGAGTTCTCCGACACCTGGCGTGGCTCCATTGATATCAACCGCAATCAGGCGACTAATATCGTGCGCGACATCGAGACCTACGCGACAGTCGATGGTGCCGACTCGCTCTCATTCACCAACGGCAACGCAGCGGTCGGCGGCGGGATCCCGCAGCTCACGCTCAGCCAGCCTTACACCAGTCCCTCGACTCTGTTCGTGCACGATATCGACAGCTGGAGTGGAGTGAACTATACGTCCGGTCCCTTCGCCGGAGACTCAGTACCGCAGGCCGGTTACGACAAGGGGCCGACGATCACTGACAAGCTCTTTGCCGTACGACTCGACTTTACCCACGACCTGTCAAACACGCTGTTCAGTAGGCTACAGTTTGGCGGCAATTACTCGGATCGCGAGAAGTATTACATCACCAACGAGGGCTTGGTCGTCTCGACTCAGCCGGGCGGCTATGGAGATATTCCGCTGCCGGCCTCCACTGTGCTCAGTGGAGTCGGTGGCACGGGTCTGAGCATGCTGTCGTTTATTCCCGGTGCGTCTCTCTGGCCGGGCGCGACCATCCTGCCGAAATACAATGTCGATATCCTCGCAAAGACCTGGGAGGTCTTTGAGAAAGTGACCACTGCTTACGGCAAACTCGACATCAATACCAATTGGTTCGGCATTCCCGTGCGTGGCAACGTCGGCGCGCAGCTCGTGCACACGAACCAGTCTTCCTCCGGCTATCAGGCGGCCAACGACACCAACGTGAGCCTGAGCAATCCGGCGGTGTCGCTCTCGAGGGTGGGCACAAGCTATACCGACTTCCTGCCGTCCCTGAATCTGACCGGAGATTTCGGTAGCGGCAACTTACTGCGCTTTGCGGCGTCTGAGCAAATTGCCCGACCCGATATGACCGCCATGGCTAACAGTTTGTCGGTTGGCCAAGTGATCGTCCCGGCTCCTAACAAATACAGTGCGACACTGCCTTACAACGCGGATTCCGGCTCTGCAGGCAATCCCTTCCTGAAGCCATTTAAGGCCTTTGCGCTTGATCTGGACTACGAGAAATATTTCCAGAACAAGGCCTATGTGAGTGCCGCTGTATTTTACAAGCTGCTAAACACCTACATCACGCAGTACACCAACTATAACGGCTACGATTTCTCAAAGATCGGTCCGGAATTGGGACTTGTTAATCCAGGGCCACCGGCCGGGTGGTACGGAACGTTCACCGACACCGTCAACGGTCACGGCGGCAACCTCCGTGGCGTTGAGCTTGCGGCTTCGCTGCCGTTCAGCATGGTCGCCTCGTGGCTGGACGGATTCGGCATCTCGGGCAGCTACTCTTCAACGCTAAGCTCGGTGGTGGTCCCGAATACTATTGGCCTGGCTCCCGACAACCAGGTGCCGGCCAATCTGACGATGGGGTTGCCCAACCTCTCGCACATCAACGACAAAGTGATTTTCTACTTTGAGAAGTGGGGCTTCAGTGCATTTGTCGCCGACAACCACCGCTCGGAATATGTCGGGAGCGTGGCGAACACGACCATCGGCGGCTATCCATCGCTGGTGTATATCCTGCCGCAGACCTGGGTATCGGCGCAGGCGGGCTACGAGATCCAGTCCGGGTTCTTGAAGGGTCTGGCTGTCCGGTTCGAGGGTAACAACATGAACCGGCCCAAGTATCAGACCATCGACTTCGTGGGCGGAACGACGTCAACGACGCTGACGGGCTCCAACTACGATCTGCGATTCATTTACAAGTTCGAATAACCAGAGCTTGCGGATAATCCTGGCCGCCAATGCGCATCGCATCGAGCGCTTGGCGGGCCGGGAGCTGCAGGATAACCCGAGAACATTGGCGTCATTGGCTGCACCAGGCATATGCGCCAACGCGGGCTGGATCAGCCTCTACTTGAACGCTGCAATGGTTTGCGCAAGGCCGCCAGCTTACCGATAAGGCTTTCGGATAAGCTGGGGCTCAAGAGCCAAGGCTGTCCGCTATTAAGACTTACGGTCTCGCAAAGACTGAGATACTGGACTTGCGCAACTGCACTCGCGGTCACGGCGTTGTATGGCCTAAGTGGACCGATTGGGATACGGCATCGGCAAGTGCACCTGCGATGCCCCACCACCCGTGTGAATTCCAGTGCCTGCTCGAGCTTGCTACGTGCGTTGATTACACCGGCAATTTGATACCGGCTAAGATTGATCGACAAGACTCCTGTATCTATTATCAGACTACGTATATGACTGGCGCGTCCGATCGTTCAAGCAAGACAACGTCGGCGTCGCGCCGGCACTGGCGAGCGTTGCTGCGCCGGCTTGCGCCATTGAGTGCCCCGCTGCGATGGCTGTTGCAGTGCCTGGCTTTGGCTGCTGGCATAACGCTGTGCAGTACACCGAATTCGATCGCTCAGGATGCCTCCGATTACCGCGCGCGCCTGGCGCAAGATGAGATTCTGTATTTTGTACTGCCGGATCGGTTCGAGAATGGCGATCCTGCGAACGATCGCGGTGGCCTGAAGGGGGACCGGCTGCACACGGGCTTCGATCCGACCCACAAGGGCTTCTACCATGGCGGGGACCTCAAGGGCCTGACCAGCCGCCTCGATTACATTCAAGGTCTTGGTGCCACAGCGATCTGGCTCGGTCCGATCTTCAAAAACAAAGCAGTCCAAGGCGAGGGCGGCCACGAGTCGGCCGGCTACCACGGCTACTGGATCACCGACTTCCTGCATGTAGATCCGCACTTCGGCACCATGGCCGACATGCATAAGTTTGTTGACGCCGCCCACGCGCGAGGCATGAAAGTCTACCTCGACATCGTGGCGAACCACACAGCCGATGTAATTCAGTATCGCGAATGCCCCACCGGTCACTGTGTGTACCGCTCGCGCGCTGACTACCCCTACACGCGCCACGGTGGCGTCAGCGGCGAGCCAATCAACGATGGTTTTAAGGGCGATGCGGCTGAATACCAGACAGCGGACAATTTTTCACATCTGACCCGTCCGGACTACGCCTACACGCCGTTCATCCCGCACGGCGAGGAGCACGTTAAGGTGCCCGAGTGGCTCAACGACCCGATTTATTACCACAACCGAGGTCAGTCAACCTTTAGGGGTGAGAGTTCAACGATGGGCGACTTCGGTGGCCTTGACGATCTGATGACTGAAAACCCGCGTGTGGTGCAAGGGTTCATCGATATTTACGGCTACTGGATCGATGAGTTCCACGTTGATGGCTTTCGCATCGATACCGCCAAGCACGTCAATCCCGAGTTCTGGCAGGCGTTCGTGCCGGCCATGCGTGCACGCGCTGCCGCAGTCGGCATTCCTAATTTCCACATCTTTGGCGAAGTATCGATCGGCGAGATGGACCCCGGCCAGCTTGCCGTACACACACGCGTCGACAAGCTCCCGGCGGTACTGGACTTTGCCTTCACCCGGGCGGTCTTCGATACGGTGGCTGGCACGGCAGGTACTGAGGAGCTCGCGCGCCTGTTCGCCGGCGACGCGCTCTACGAGGGTGGTGCAGCGGCGGCGCTGCAGCTGCCGATATTCATCAGCAATCACGATAATGGGCGCGCTGCCCATTTTATCCAGAAGGAACGGCCCCAGGCTGACGATGCCGAAGTACTCCAGCGTGTGCTGCTGGCCAATGGAATGATGTTCATGCTGCGGGGCGTGCCGATAATCTACTACGGAGATGAGCAGGGCTTTGTTGGCACGGGTGGTGACCAGGATTCCCGCCAGGACATGTTCGCGAGCCAGGTCGCCTCCTACAATGTGCAGCGCCTGCTAGGCACAACGGCCACCACCGCGCAGAGCAATTTTAATCCGAACCACCCGCTGTACCGCGCCTTGCGGGAACTGGCGCGCCTGCGCACCAGCCAGCCTGCCCTGCGCCGCGGCCGGCAGGTAGTGCGAAACTACAGCGACAAGGCCGGGTTGTTTGCGGTCTCACGCTTCGATCCGCAAAGCGGACGCGAGCTGGTCATTGCATTTAATACCTCCGCGAGTGCACTTGATGCACAGGTGGAAGTCGACAGCGGCTCGCTGCACTTCAAATCCTTGCGCGGCCAGTGCGCCGCGGCGGCAACCGCCCCCGGCAGTTACCAGGTGCACATCGCAGCGCTCGATTTCATCGTTTGTGCCGCCGAGGAACATCCGTGAGCGCCCCGCCGGCGGTGCATCCGGCGCCGCAGCCAGGCTATCCGTGGTGGCGCGGTGCTGCGATCTACCAGATTTACCCGCGCAGCTTCGCCGATTCCAACGGCGATGGGATTGGTGACCTGCCCGGCATCACAGCTCACCTGGACTATGTGGCCGCGCTCGGCGTCGACGCCATCTGGCTCTCACCGTTCTTTACCTCGCCGATGCGCGACTTCGGTTACGACATCAGCGATTACTGCAATGTGGATAAGATCTTTGGGACGCTTGCCGACTTCGACCGTCTGCTCCATCGGGCCCACGAACTGGGACTGCGGGTGATCATCGATCAGGTGCTCTCACACACTTCGGATCAGCATCCTTGGTTTCAGCAGAGCCGCTCGAGCCGAGACAACCCGCGCGCGGACTGGTACGTTTGGGCCGATCCAAAGCCGGACGGCTCCCCGCCATCGAATTGGCAGTCGGTATTTGGCGGCTCGGCCTGGACCTGGGACGCACGGCGCTGCCAGTACTATCTGCATAATTTCCTGGTCGAGCAGCCGGACCTGAACGCGCACAACAGCGCCGTCCAGGACGCACTGCTTAAGTGTGCGCGCTTCTGGCTCGACAAGGGTGTCGATGGCTTTCGGCTCGATGCCATCAACTACGCCATGCACGATCCGCAGCTGCGCGACAACCCGCCGGCGGCAACGAATGGTCGGCCAGTGACGCGCCCGGTAGACTTCCAACAGCCCCTCTACAATAAATCCCAGCCGGATATGCCGCGTTTCCTCGAGCGCATCCGCGAACTTACCGACAGCTATGGTGAGCGCTTCACGGTGGCTGAGATCGGCGGTGAAGACGCCGAAGGGGACATGCACCAGTACACCCAGGGCGATTCGCGACTGCATACGGCTTATGGCTTTAATTTTTTGTATGCCGAGCAGCTGACGCCGGCCGTGGTGCGCAAGGCACTCGAGTCCTGGCCCGCCAAGAACGACATGGGCTGGCCAAGCTGGGCGTTCTCTAATCACGATGCGCCGCGGGCCGTCTCGCGCTGGGCGCCGCCGCAGTATCGGGCCGAATTTGCGCGGCTCTCAATGCTGCTGCTGGTAAGCCTGCGCGGCAATATCTTCTTGTACCAGGGCGAGGAGCTCGGTCTGCCGCAGGCCGAGATCGCCTACGCCGATCTGCAGGATCCAGAGGCCATCACCAACTGGCCACGCACCCTTGGACGTGACGGCGCCCGCACACCTATGCCCTGGCACGCCGCGGCGGCACACGCCGGATTCACGACCGGCAAGCCCTGGCTGCCGATCAGTGCCGAACATCCGGCGCTGGCGGTCGATCGCCAGCAGCAGCAGAGCGATTCGCAGCTCGCCCTGACCCGCCGGCTGCTATCCGTGCGCAGCGCGCACCAGGCCCTGCGGGTCGGCACTTTGCGGTTCCTGGATACGCCTGAGCCACTACTGGCTTTTGAGCGCTCTGCCGGTCCGGAGCAGCTGCTATGTCTTTTCAATCTCAGCGCTGCTCGCTGCAACTGGCCATCCTCAGTGGCCGGCGCATGGCGCATTCTCGAGCAGGTCGGAGGCGCTGATCTCAAGGCACTCCCACCCTACTCGGCCCTGATCGCTGCGCGTGGAGGCTGAGGCGATGCGCCGGAGCAGGGCCCGGTGGCCAACGACCAGCGCGTGATCAGCTTTGCAGCTTCGGCGTGCAGCTTCCTGGCTTGCGCGGCATGCATAGCCACCCTGAGCTTCGGTGCGGCAGCTGCGAGCGCTGCAAGCGCGCCCGCCACCACGTTCAACCTGCAGCCTGACGGTCTTAGCGCGCAGCAGGGCCCGCTGCAACTGCGTGTCACAGCGCTGAGCGATGATCTGCTGCGCATACGGGTGGCCCCGAATGGCCGCTGGGGCGAGGATGCCTCGTGGGTTGTCAGCCAGGAGCGGCGCCAGCACTCGCTTCGCGTCCAGCCCTATGTCGGGGCCAATTCAAGTGGCTTTCGCACCGCGCACCTGATCGTGCGCATCGAGCGTACGCCGCTGCGGCTGATCATTGAGAACGCTGCGGGGCAGCTGCTGTCCGCCGATGCCCTGGAGCGGCCCGTGGCCGCGCCGGGCCAGGGCTTCGTGCTGCGCAAGCAGCTGCCGGAGAGCGAGCATTTTGTCGGCCTCGGGGACAAGAGCGGGCCGCTTGACCGGCGCGGCGGGGAATTCGTGAACTGGAACACCGATGTCGGTCGCTTCAGCGGCTCGACCGACCCCCTTTATAAGAGTATTCCGTTTTTTGTCAGCATCGGGGCTCCCGGGGGCAGCTACGGGCTCTACCTCGATAACACCTGGCGCTCGTGGTTCGATTTTGGTCGACGTCATCCGGACACCCTGGAAATCGGCGCCGAGGGCGGCGCGATCGACTACTACCTGATCTACGGACCCACGCCAGGCGCGGTGGTGGCCGGCTACACCGAACTGACGGGTCGGCCGCCGCTCCCGCCGCTGTGGGCGCTTGGCTATCAGCAATCGCGCTACAGCTACATGTCTGCCGATGAGGTGCGCGATCTGGCTCGGCACCTGCGCAGCGAGCGCATCCCCACCGATGTGATCTGGCTCGATATCGACTACCAGGACCGCAACCGGGTCTTCACCACCAATGCCGCGACGTTTCCCGACCTGGCGGGCCTGGCGGCGCAGCTGCGGGCTGAGGATCTGCGCCTGGTCCTGATCACCGACCTGCACATTGCCGAGGCGCCCGCGCAGGGCTACGCCCCTTACGACAGCGGCATCGCCGGCGATCAGTTCGTCAAGCGCCCGGACGGCACCAACTTTGTAGGGACCGTTTGGCCCGGCCTGTGCGTGTTCCCGGATTTCACGCGCGCACCCACCCGCCAGTGGTGGGGCGGTCTGTACCGGGATTTTGTGGCCGACGGCATCGCAGGCTTCTGGAACGACATGAATGAGCCCGCGCTGTTTCGCACGGCAAGCAAGACGATGCCGCTCGATACGCTCCATCGCATCGAGGAGCCGGGTTTTGCCTCCCGCACCGCGACGCATGCTGAGATCCACAACATCTTCGGTATGGAAAATTCCCGCGCCACCTACGATGGTCTCCTGAGCCTCGCCCCGCAAGAGCGGCCGTTTGTCATGACCCGCGCGAGCTTCGCTGGCGGTCAGCGCTACGCGGTCACCTGGACCGGGGACAACGACTCGAGCTGGAGTCACCTCAAGCTCATGGTGCCGATGCTGCTCAACCTCGGACTGAGCGGCTTTGCCTACGCCGGCGCCGATGTTCCAGGCTTCAACGGCAACCCCACCCCGGAGCTCGCGACCCGCTGGTTCGAGATCGCCGCCTTCACACCCATCTTCCGCGGCCACTCCGCCAAGGGCACGGCCCGCAAGGAGCCGTGGGTCGATGGCGAGGCGCAGTTGGCCATCCGGCGGCATTTCATCGAGGAGCGCTATCGCCTGTTGCCGTATCTGTACGCGCTGGCAGATGAGAACGCGCGTACCGGCGCGCCGCTGATGCGCCCGCTATTCTACGAATACCCGGATAGCCTCCGCAGCAGCTGCGATTCCTCGATGAGTTTTCTGCTCGGGGCACGGTTACTGGTGGCGCCCTCCCCGGAACCGGAGTCGAGCGCCGCGTATGATATCTGTCTGCCGGCCGGCGGCTGGTATGACTACTGGAGCGGGTTGCCGGTGCTGGCACAGCGACGCAGCGTGGGCGATGCCGTGACCGGGCCGGAAGCCGCGCAGCAGTTCGTGCGTGTGACGCCGACGCTGGCAACCTTGCCCATTTACGTGCGCGCCGGCGCGATCCTGCCGCGCCAGGATCTGGTGCAGAGCACAGCGCAGACCCCAGCAGGGCCGCTCACCCTGGAGATTTACCCGGGCGATGACTGCGAGGGCGTGCTGTACACGGATGACGGACACACACAGGCCTACCGCGATCAGAGCTTTATGCGCCAGGTGGTGCGCTGTCAGCTGACGCCGGCGGGTGTTGAAGTCGAGCTTGAGCCGCGCCAAGGTCAATACCGCCCCTGGTGGACGGCGCTGGAACTGCGGGTCCACGGCTGGCAGGGGTCGGGCAGCGCAACGCTGGCGGATCAGGCCGTGGCAGTGCGAATCGATGCCGATGCCCAGGTACTGCGCCTCCTGGTCCCCGACCAGAGCGGTCCGGCGCGGATCACGGTGCGCCACAGTGCGCCGGAGTCCGGGGCGCCGCCGGCCGCTGCCGCTGCTAAGCCCTAGTGGTATGCAACAAAGACCGCGGTGGTTTGCGCCGGCACCGTGAACGTGCCGCCGGTGCCCGTTGAGCTGAAGTTCCAGCCGGCCAGCAGCGTCGCATCGGAACCTGCCAGTTGCACCGGATGCAGCGAAACGTTGCCGCTCGCGGTCCCCTTGGCCGCATTGGCGTAGGTCGCGCTGCTGATCGTGAAGGACTGCGCCGAGGTGCTCGGGTTGTAGAGCACGACCACTGCGTTGTACCCGGAAGTCGTGCCTGCAACGCAGCCGACGCCGAGAATCTGCTCAACGATCAGGCCATGAACCTGGGCGCCCTGGTCCGGAAAACTCACACAGCTGTTGATCAGGGCTGCGGTACCGAGTCGAAATAAATCCGTGGACTTGCGGATCTTCAGGAACTCCTGGACGCGCGTGCTGGTCGCCTGGATCGTACCCGTATCCGGCACCGCCTGACTGACCAGCAGTGGCCCGAGCGTAGCGGCATTGGCGACGTTGTTGCCGGTGTTCTGCGGCGGCAGGCCGGCGCTCCAGTTGTTCGCGGAGCCATTCCAGTAGATGCGATTGAAGTAATCGCCCGAGTCGTAACTGTTGCTGTCGCCGGACTTGGAGCGCAACAGATCATCACCGCCGTGGATGAAGGCAACACCCTGCGACAGCACCGCCACTGAGAGGCCGACCACCTGCGCACGGCCCGCGCTGGCCACAGTGGTGCTGGTCGGAAGTTTGTACTGGCTGATATCGAACAGCGTCTCATTGTCGTGGCATGCGACATACACGAGATTCTCCTGCGGTTGCTGCGTGTAGCCGGTGGGACTGCCAAAATAACCGACCTGGGCGCCGGTGACGCCTGCACTGAGCGGGAAGCTGGCCAGATTGCCGGCCAAACCTACACTGATACGGTTCTGCAGCGGCAGCAGCACATCGTTGCTGTCACCGGTGCAATCATCGCCCATGTCGTTGCCATTGAGGTCATAGCACAGACCATTGATAAAACCCTGATTCGTAACCATCGCACTGCCGCTGTCAAAGGGGCTGCCGCCGCGAACCCCATCCCGCAACCGATCGTTAAAGGTCCCTATCCCGGTACCGGCCATATTCAGCTGTGAGGCCGGCGTAATTACTGATAAGACCTGGTTGGGCGCGGTCCAGCCCTCGCCATAGAAATAGGTATGGCCCCGGCCGTCCGCCGCGGCCACGGCATTGACGAGTGCCAGCGCCTGAACCATCGCGGACTTGGGGATCAGGTCCATGGTGTCGAACCGGAACGCATCAACCTTGTACTGCCCGGCCCACTGCACCAGGGTATCGTCCATCAGTTTAGCCATCATGACCCGCTCAGTGGCGGTATCTGAACAGCACGAATTGTTCTCCACCGCACCAGTGGTATCGAGGCGCTGGTAGTAGCCTGGCACGATCTGATCAAGTACTGAATGCGGATCCTCGCCGCTGGCACTGGTGTGGTTGTAGACCACATCGAGGACCACCCGCAGTCCGATGCCATGAAGCGCCTTCACCATCTGGCGGAATTCGAGTACCCGGCTGAGTCCATTGGCCGGATTGCTCGAATAGCTGCCCATCGGAGCGCCAAAATGAAACGGGTCGTAGCCCCAGTTGTAGCAGTCGGCATTCTGGCTGGCGATGACCGCCTGCTCGGCAACCATACTGTCGCCGCTCGAGGCCGGAATCGTCGGGTTCGTGCAGGTCAGCGCATCGACCGAGGCGAAATCGAACGCCGGCAGCAGGTGCACGTGCGTCAGGCCAGCACTGGCGAGTGCCGCCAGATGCGTCATGCCATTGCTGTTGAGGTTCGTGAAGGCCAGAAACAGTCCCGGGTTCGAGGAGGTCGCATCGTTCATCGAAAAATCGCGCACATGCAGTTCGTACACGACACTGTCGGTGGGCGTCGCCGAGGTCGGAATAAGGGTTCCAGGCCATCCCGACGGGGTCGCCGCGGCATCGGCGAGATTCACGACCATCGAAAGGCTGCTATCGCCATTCAGGGACACCGAATAGGGATCGGTCACGGTATTGGCAACTACCGCGCCGTAGCCGAGCGCCGAGGTCGCGGCGCGACTGAATACGCTCAGCGTATAGGTGTAGTAGGCCACATTGCTCCAGCTCGCATCGGCAGCCGTGTAGCTCCAGACTCCAGTGGTAGCATCCTCGGTCATCGCAAAGGTCGTGGGTGCAGCCGCCCCTGCCGAGGGGTAGAGATTCAGCTGTACCGCTGTGGTTGTCGGCGCCCACAGATGAAAGGTCGGTGCATCAGTCACCGGATCGAAAGTCACGCCCAGCGTCACCGCGCTGGCTGCGCTCCCGTACACGCTATCGAGCACGGGACCGATTTGCAGCTGCGTGCCATTGGTTGGCGTAGTGCCAGAATACTGAACAACTGCCAGCTGATCGCCCAGAATGGTACTGACCTGAACGCCGTTGGCGGGCAGCATCAGCGCGGTCGCGCCAACGTACTGCGGATAGGCTGCCTGCAATTGCGCGCTCAGAGTACCCGCAGTAAGTGCGATGCCGCTGGGATTGTCCGCGCCGGCAATATCATTCGCACCATCGGAGAGCGCAGCCGATGCAGAGTAATACAGCTTGAAGTTGAGCGTGGGATCCGCACCGGGCCAGACGATCGTGGAGCTGTTGAGCCAGATGGCCTTTGCGCTGCCGAGAGCAATCGTGTTGCCCCCTCCGCCTCCGCCGCCTCCTCCTCCTCCACCACCACCGCCGCCGCCGCCGCCACAGGCGACAACGCTTGTGAAGCACATCAGCAGCAATGCGGATCTCGGCAGCCAGGTCCGGAGAATCGCCACCGGCTCAGAGCACCGGACCGAAGGCGTCGCAAATTCGCCAAACAGTGTGCGCCCCTGCACCCGTCGGCTAGTCATTGGTTTCATTGCCAGAAACTCTATCGAGCCCGATCCGCTAAGGGAACGCGCCACATACGTATTCATCAGAATTCACACGCTGCGAAACTTCGGCCTCTACACGCAATGCAGCACCACGCAGTGAATGCGAGCGCGGCAATGCAAGACGCTTCAAGCCATGAGGCGCATTCATCCAAAGTTCACCGCCATGTGTTGTGCTTGCGCTTTGGGGCTGGCCGCAAGCTGCGTAGCGCGCGGGCGTAAAGCGGGTGGCGAGCCGCGATCAGCTACCGTATGCTGATTTCCCCGCGTCAGGCCCTACTGCTCATGGATTTGAATCTCTCCGGCAAACGGGTGCTGGTCACCGGCGGCAACACCGGGCTCGGCGCCGCGATTGCAGTGGCTTTTGCCGCCGAACACGCCCGCGTGGCAATTAACTACGTTGCCCAGCCCGAGGCGGCGCAGTCGCTGGCAACCCAGCTGCGTGCCACCACTGTCGATGTACTGACCCTGGAAGCCGATATCAGCGCTGCGGCGGCGGTTGAGGAGATGTTCGCGGCACTCGATAAGGCCTGGGGCGGCATCGATGTCCTGATCAACAACGCCGGCGTCGATGGGCCGAGGGCCCTTGCGTGGGAAGCCGATGCAGCGGCCTGGAGCCGCGTGCTTGAGATCAATCTGATGGGGGCGTTCCACTGTGCACGTGCCGCGCTGCGGCGCATGGTGACGCAGCGCAGTGGTGTCATTATCAATACCAGCAGTGTCCACGAGCAGATTGCCTGGTCGGGCTACAGCGCCTACGCAACCAGCAAAGCCGGTTTGTCGATGCTTTCAAAGACCCTGGCCCAGGAGGCCGGCCCATTCGGTGTGCGCGTGCTGTGCATTGCGCCCGGCGCGATCAGAACCTCCATAAACGCCGGCGTCTGGGAGGATCCGGCCGGTGCGCAGGATCTGCTCAGCAAGATTCCGCTGGGACGCGTAGGCGAGCCGCAGGATGTGGCGCGTCTTGCCGTGGTGCTTGCCTCGGAGGTCGCTGGCTACGTGACTGCGACCAGTGTGTTTATCGACGGTGGCATGACCGATTATGCCGACTTTGGTCACGGAGGCTAGCAGGCATGAGCGATACCGCATTCGGTGCACCGGGCATTCCGCCCACATGGTCATCGAGCGATAAGGATTTCGTCACGACTGCGCTAGGGGCGGCGCGGCTCTGGGCCACCATTGGTCACGGCATCATCAATGAGCTGTACTGGCCCTCCACGGGTCAGCCGCAGATTCGCGATGTGAGCTTCTATCTCATCGGTGCCAACCACTGGATTGACTTGAAGCGCGTTAGCCGTTACCGCTTGTCCACGCCCGGTCCGTTCCTGCCTGCACTTACAATTACTCACTATGGCAGCGACTACCAGCTGGCCATTGAGGTACTGCCCGACCCGAGTCGTGATGTATTGGTGCTGCGCTACAGCCTAGAGGGACCTTATCGGATGGTAATCATCCTCGCTCCACACCTGGGTAGCAGCGGGCTCGACAACAGTGCTTGGACGGATCAGGGCGCGGCCTTTGCGCAGCGAGGTGACTGGGTCTTGTGCCTGAGTGCGTACCCGCCACTGGAGCAGCTCAGCTGCGGCTACGTTGGCGCATCGGACGGCTGGCAGGACCTCGAACGCCATGGGCGGCTGACCTATGCATTCACGGAAGCGCCCGACGGCACTGTGGCATTGAGCGCACAGGCTGCCGGCACCAGCGGCATACTGGCAATCGGGTTTTCCGAGTCCGTGCACGGAGCGCATACGCTGGTACGCTCGGCGCTGGCTGAAGGATTCGACTCGCTGCGTGCTGAGTTCCTAAGGAACTGGCAGATGTGGGGCGCGAGACTCACGTTGCCGCGACCCGACGCCACGCTCGGTGACGCGGCCTTACTGTCTGCAGCAGTACTCAAAATGCATGAAGATCGTACCTATCCCGGTGCGGTCGTCGCGAGCCTGAGCGTGCCCTGGGGCAACAGCACCAATACCCTTGGTGGATATCACCTCGTGTGGCCGCGTGATGCGACACTCACTGCCTTTGCGCTATTGGCTGCAAACCAGACGGAGGACGCGCGCCGCATCCTCTCGCACTTGGCCGCCAATCAACTGCCCGACGGACACTGGCCGCAGAATTTTTTCCCCAACGGCAAGCCCTTTTGGACCGGTATTCAGCTGGACGAGGCCGCTTTTCCAATTTTGCTCGCCGCAAAACTACGTGAACTAAGTGATACTGAATTGCCACGTGCGGCACACATGGTACGTTCTGCCGCGGGATTCATCGCACGTCACGGTCCCTCGAGCGACCAGGACCGGTGGGAAGAGAACCCCGGCGTCAGTCCGTTCACGGTGGCTATAGCCATCAGTGCGTTGATTGCAGCGGAACCGTGGCTCGATGAGTCCGAACGCGCTTACGCCGCAGCGCTGGCGGATGACTGGAACGAACGCCTTGAGGGCTGGTGCTACGTGCAGGGCACGGTGCTTGCCAGGGAGCTTGGTGTCGCAGGTTACTATGTGCGCATTGCGCCGCCACTGATAAACAGCGACTTGGGCGGCCAGGTGTTACTGCGCAATCGCAACGGCGAATGGCTGCAGGCGGCGGCACTCGTGAGCCTGGACTTCTCTTATCTAGTGCGACTCGGGCTGCGCAGTGCGAAGGATCAGCGCGTGCAGGATACGATCAAGGTTGTCGATCATGTACTCAAGGTACAGACACCATCCGGCGGTCTCTATCATCGCTACAACGACGATGGCTACGGTGAACATGCCGACGGCCGCCCTTTTGACGGCAGTGGGATCGGCCGTGGGTGGCCGTTGCTGGTCGGCGAACGGGGACACTTGGCGCTTCAGGCAGGTGAAGATCCGATCGAGTACCTGCGTACCATGTGGAACTGCGCCAGCGCTGGCGGCCTGTTGCCCGAACAGGTCTGGGACGCGGATCCGATTCCAGCACTGGAACTCGCGCCGGGGCGCCCTTCCGGCAGCGCGATGCCTTTGCTATGGACGCATGCCGAGTTCCTTAAACTTCTGGTCGCTCGGGAGCGCGGGCAACCGATCGAACAGTTGCGTTCGGTGACGAGCCGGTACGCTGGCGCGAAGGCCCCGCAGGCCGCCGCTTGGCACTGGCGCAATGAAGTCCCGGTGCTGCAGCTCGAGGCCGGTCGCGATCTGCTGATTGAAGATCGCCAGCCCTTTACGCTGCATCTTGGTTTCGATGGCTGGCACTCAGTGCGCGATGAAGTCGCAGTGCTGCAGCCCTTTGGCCTGTGGGGGGTATTGCTCAAGCACGCGGAACTCGCCGGCTACATGGATCTGGACTTCACTCGCCACTACGCTTCAGGGTGGGAAGGCTTGAATCACCGCGTACAACTTACACGAGCACCCGTCGATCACGCATTGCCGCATATGGGCTGATCATGGAGACTGCTGACCGGCCCCTGCACGGGGCCCCGTTTCCGCGCACTCGCCTGCACCCGCGCCTGTATATGGCTGAACTGGTCGGCACTGCATTATTGGTCAGCGTCGGTCTCTCAATAGTCATCCTGCTGTTCGGTACAACGATCACGGGTGCCTCGTGGCACCTGTCCGCTGACGTGCGTCGTGCCATCGCCGGCGCGTTGTTCGGCACCACAGGCACGCTGATCGCGCTGTCTCCCGTAGGCCGCATCAGCGGCGCACACATTAATCCGGCCGTTACCCTGGCGTTCTGGATCAGTGGCAAGCTGCGTTGGCGGGACGCGCTCGGCTATGTCTCAGCGCAGTTCGCAGGCGCACTACTGGGCGCTTGCCCGTTACTGGCCTGGGGAGCACGCGGGGCAAGCGTGCACTTCGGGGCAACAACTGTTGGCATCAACGTTTCTGTGGCCCATGCGCTGGGAGGGGAAATTATCGCTACCGCCGCGCTGATCCTGGCAGTCTTTGTGACTTCAGCTCATCGGCGTACGCGCCAGCTGACTCCATGGACAATGCCGCCGCTGTTCGCATGGCTGGTTTGGTGGGAGGCACCGCTCTCGGGCGCAAGTGCCAATCCGGCACGCAGTTTCGGCCCTGCCGTTGTCTCAGGCGATTGGCACGGGTTCTGGATTTATCTTGCCGCCCCGGTAATTGGAGTCGCGCTGGCATTGCTGATTCTGCGGGTCCGCGCGCTCGGGCACCACGAGGTCAAAGTCGCGCGCCTCTATCACTTCGACTTGTAACCGACCCGCGCCCAAGTAACGCTGCAACTCACCGCGTCGTCAATGGTCCAACATAATGGGGCGGAACCGGTCTCTGCGGCGACTCACCGCAGAGCTCAGTTTACCGGCGCCCGTGTGGCGGAGAGGGTGGGATTCGAACCCACGTGCCGGTATTACCCGACCATCCGATTTCGAGTCGGCGCCGTTATGACCACTTCGGTACCTCTCCGGAACTCAAGCGCGGCAAACTGGTATTCTAACCGAGTTGACGAATCGGCGAGATGTGCTATGCGAAATCCGTGGCTCGAGCCGGCGGCTTACCGCCGGAGATTATCGCTGGCCGTCTTAGCGGGCACGCTGCTGCTGAACTCCTGCACGCCGCCACCGCTCTCAGTGCTGCAGGGAATTCACCAGCGCGGTCAGCTGACGATTGTGACGCTGAATCGCCCAACAACCTACTATCTTGGCGCCCACGGCCCCGAGGGCTACGAATACCGCCTCGCGGCCGCCTTTGCCGCCAAGCTCGGCGTGCAGCTGGTGATTCTGCAGGCTCGCAATGCCACCGTCATGCGCGAGATTCTCGCCGAGGGCAGCGCCGATCTGGCCGCGGCGCAGATCACTTCCAGCAATGCTTGGAAACGCGCTGGTCTTGCCACAGTTCCTTACCAGAGAATTCCGCAGCTGGTCGTCCAGCGCCGCGGTAAACCGCGGCCCACCAACATTGCAGGCCTCAAGGGCGCCCGGCTGGTAGTCCGTGCCGACAGTCCGCAATTGCAGCTGCTGCATGACATGCGCGGCGGCGGCGCGCCTTATCTGTCCTGGACCGAGTTGCCCCGCGAGCAGGCCGATCCCCTCGACTGGGTAAGCAGTGGCGATGCGGATTTCGCAATCATGGACGCCAACGAGTACGAATACGCCCAGCATCTGTTTCCCGATGTCATCGTCTCCTTCACGCTGCCTGATCCGCGGCCGGTCGAGTGGATGGTGGGTCGCGATGCTCTGGATCTGCGCGATGTTGCCAACACATTTCTGAC
>Ga0302311_10003697_pt1 | contig 16640 bp, 14 predicted proteins | sample III_Palsa_N1_3_FD_200449 | JGI IMG/M metagenome (GOLD analysis project Ga0302311, IMG submission 200449) | Peat permafrost microbial communities from Stordalen Mire near Abisko, Sweden - III_Palsa_N1_3 | ecosystem: Environmental > Terrestrial > Soil > Palsa > Peat permafrost | place: Sweden... | reverse complement strand
ACCCACACCGCCAGAGCTACCGACTGCCGCCTGGATCAACAAGCCAGCCGACAGGAAGGAGACCGCCGCTCACTAAATTCGAACACGAAGCGTCTCACCGGGCTTGACAGGCTCCGTACGGCTGTTCGCGACGGGCGAGCAGAACGAAAACGGCTCGCCAGATACGCAGGCCGGATCGCACCCATACTCGTTCACGACCACGTTCCTGCTCAACGAAGCGACCGAAACGAGAAACGAACGATATATCGCGGAAGGCAACCTCAGGGACGCGAGGGTGCAGCTGCCGCCGGGCTTTGTCGGCGATCCGGACGCCACACCGCGGTGCGCACAGCAGGAATTCATCAAGCCGTCCGACGGTCGCCTGTCCACCCACCCCTGCCCAAACGAAACGGCTGTGGGTCTCGCGACGATCTATGTGGCCGGTGACGCGGAAGCGCCTTACTACGCCCGCGAAAGCATCGCCGTGTACAACCTGGCGCCGCCCAACGGTGTGGCGGCTCAATTCGGTTTCATCGTCAAGGGCTTGGCGCCCGTGTTCCTGAACATCAACATCCGCACCGGCGGCGACTACGGCTTGACCGTCGTGTCGCCGGAAATCACCCAAACCGCGGCTGTGATCGGAAGCAAGGTCACGATCTGGGGTGTGCCCGCCGCGCCCGGCCACGACAAGTGGCGCGGAAGCTGCCTCGCTTTCAGCGAAGAAACCTTCGAAAACGGCGGGCCGGATGGGGGCAGTAACCATCCGGAAACTGGCTTCACCGGCGCCGAAGCCGAACAGGAAGGCTCATACTTTGAATCGCACGAAGAATGCCCCGATAACGCGCCGGCGGTACCGCTGCTGACGAACCCGACGTCGTGCGGGACGCCGCGGACCTCGACGGTGAGCGTGGACTCGTGGGAGAACCCGGGCTCCTACCTGCCCGACGGATCCCCCGATCTCGAAGATCCCAACTGGAAGACGCTGTCCGCGTCGCTACCGGAGCTGTCGGGGTGTGAAGAGCTCAACTTCGGCCCGACGGTCGGGGTGACGCCGGACGGGACGGCGGGGAGCACGCCGACGGGTCTGAACGTCGATCTGCACGTGCCGCAGGGACCTTCGGAAAATCCGCTGGGGCTGGCGGAGGCGGACGTCAAGGACACGACCGTGGCGCTGCCCGCGGGAGCGCAGACCGATCCAAGCGCGGCGGACGGGCTGCAGTCGTGCTCGACCGCGCAGATCGGCTTCGAGCGCTTCGAAGAACTGCCGTCCGAGCCGGGTGTGCAGACTGCGCTGTTCACGCCGGGCGCTCCGTCGTGCCCGGACGCTTCGAAGATCGCGAACGTGAGCATCGCGACGCCGTTGCTGGAACACGAACTGAAGGGCTCGGTGTATCTCGCGGCGCCGCAGAACTTCGCGGGGCCGCTGGAAAACCCGTTCGGGAGCCTCGTCGCGCTGTACCTCGTCGCCGAAGAACCCGAACGCGGCGTGCTGATCAAGCTCGCGGGGAAGGTCGTCTTGGACGAAACCACGGGACAGCTGACGACGACGTTCGAAAACACGCCGCAGCTGCCGTTCTCAGACCTGAAGCTCGTATTCTTCGGCACCGACAGGGCGCCGCTGGCGACCCCGGCGCTGTGCCGGCGTACGGGCGAAGCGGGGTATCAGACGGTCGCCTCGTTTGCGCCGTGGGGCGGGCAGGCGCAGAGCGCGACCTCCGAATTCTTCATCACCTCCGGTCCCGAAGTGCAGACGGCCTCTGGTCCCGAGAAGATGCCCTGCCCGAACCCGCCGGGTAACCAGTCCTCGGGCACGCTGCCGTTCTCCCCGTCGCTGTCCTCGGGCATGCCGAACATCAACGCGGGCGTGTTCTCGAGCCTGACGACGACGCTGAGTCGCGAAGACGGCCAGCAGTCGATCCAGCAGGTCACGCTGCACTACCCGGCGGGTCTGTCGGGGATCCTCTCCGGCGTCGAACTGTGCGGCGAAGCGCAGGCCAACGCGGGCACGTGCGGCCCGGGCTCGGAAATCGGCGAAACGATCGTCTCGGTCGGTCTCGGCGGCGACCCGTTCAGCGTGACCGGTGGTAAGGTGTACCTGACCGGCCCCTACGATAGCGCTCCGTTCGGTCTGTCGATCGAGAACCCGGCGAAGGCGGGCCCGTTCGACCTGCAGGAAGGCCGGCCGGTCGTGGTGCGGGCGAAGATCGAAGTCAACCCGCTCACGGCGGCGCTGACGATCACGACAGACGCCTCGGGAGAACATGCGATCCCGCACATCATCGACGGGATCCCGTTGCAGATCAAGCACGTCAACGTCAACATCACGCGGCCAGGGTTCACATTCAACCCCACCAACTGCGACAAGACGGCGATCACGGGCAGCGTCACCAGCACCGAAGGCGCGAGCGCGAACGTATCGATCCCGTTCCAGGTCACCAACTGCGCGAGCCTTGCCTTCGCGCCCAAGTTCTCGGCCTCCACGTCGGGCAAGACAAGCCGGCTGGGCGGCGCGAGCCTGAGCGTGAACCTGGCCTACCCGAAGGCCCCATTCGGCAGTCAGGCCAACATCAAACAGGTCAAAGTCGAGCTCCCCAAACAGCTGCCATCACGGCTGACGACGCTTCAGAAAGCGTGCACCGCCGCACAGTTCGACACCAACCCCTCGGTCTGCCCGGCCGACTCGATCGTCGGACACGCCAAGGCAATCACGTCGCTGATCCCGGTTGCGCTGGAAGGCCCGGCGTACTTCGTCTCAAACGGCGGCGAAGCGTACCCCAACCTGATCCTCGTGCTCCAGGGCTACGGCGTCACGATCGACCTCATCGGCGACACCCACATCAGCAAAGCAGGAATCAACAGCAGCACATTCAAGACGGTCCCCGACGCCCCCGTCGGCAGCTTCCAGCTGACGCTCCCCGAGGGCCGATACTCCGCGCTCGCGGCCCTCGGCAACCTCTGCAAGCAAAAACTCACGATGCCCACCGAAATGATCGCCCAGAACGGCGCCGAGATCCACGAGAGCACCAAGATCGCTGTCATCGGCTGTAGCAAGGCCAAGCGGACGGCCCACAAGAAGAAAGCCAAGGCCAGGGCGCATCGCCGGCGCGAAGGCGGAAAGGGGTAGCGGTCTGGCAGAGACGATCTCGACGGTGAGCGCGGCGGCCGCGGGAATCAAAGGCTTTTCTTGTCAGACCTCACCCCGAGATCCCCACCCGCTTGCTGAAGGGGCCGTCGAACACCCCGCTTGAGTTGAGCTCGGCGTGGATCGCCTGCCAGTCCTGGTAGCGGGGGTACATCGCTTCCACCAGGCCGTGACTGCCGGTGAGCGTGTTCACCTGGCCCCAGTGTGGGCGTCCGCCGAGCGCCTGGAGCGCGGTTTCGTGCGCGGCTTGCAGCTCCGTGCCGCCGACGGTGTGGGTGGCCATGATCAGCTCGATCATCATCGTGTTCTGCCCCTGCATCATCGACAGGTAGGCGTCGCTGGCCTTCACGAAGCGCAGCGAGATCGGCGCGCTGTGGTAGACGTTGCCGAGGCGCCGGCGCTGGGCGGCGAGCTCGACGATCCGCTCGACGGCGGCGAGGTGAAACCCGCGCTCGTCGACCGGGACGCCGATCTCGCACGAGTAGGCGGGCAGGTAGTTGGCCGCGCCGATGTTGAACACGCGGTAGCTGATGTTGACGTAGTCGTCGTTCACCAGCGCTTTGAGTGACTGTGTGAGCAGGAACGGGGAGATCTGTGGGCGCAGGCCGACGGCGAGGTTGATCAGCCAAGGGGTGAGTGGGAAGCGCGCGGCCAGTTCCATCAGCAGGCTGCGGCTGCGGCGGTGGTCGTGGCGGTATTCGGAGGGCGGGATCGGGTTGCGCGTGGTGACGAGGCATTCGATCTCCCCCTCCGCATTGCGGTAGGGGCTGAAGATCAGCTCGTAATGCGCATTCTGCGCGAGCACCTCGCCGCGTGCGAGCTCTTCGCGCACGTCCGACCAGGTGCTCATCGCGCGTACCTCGCGCAGGTAGAACAGCGGTCCCACTCGAGGATCGTGGAGTGGATCACTCCCATGCAGCCCATGCCCACGACGGCGGCGTGGAACCAGTGGTCGTCTTGATAGAGCTGATGGCCGGGGTAGCGCGCCCGGTAGGCGTCGGGATCGGTGGGCCCGTCGCTGGGCTCGATTCGGTGGATGGTGCCGCCGGCGGCGACGATGTCGAGCGAGCGGACGAAGTCCGACAGCGGCCCGAAGGCGATCCCCGATCCGTGGGTCGAGGTCGAGATCACTCCCGCGACGGTTTGCCCGTCGAAGCCGCCCATGTTCGGCAGGGCGAGCTCGCGCCCCTGCAGGTGGGCGTTGAGCTCGGCGATCGTCATCCCGGCCTGCACCCGCACGAGCGCACGGGTCTCCGCAACCCCGGGGCGCAGCAGATCCGACTCCAGCTCCAGCGGCCGGGTCATCCCCGTGGGATGGATAAGAATGCCGTCGGTCAATGCCACGTCCGACCAGGAGTGCCCCGACCCCACGGCGCGCACGGCGCAGCCGTCGCGTTCGGCTTCGCGGACAATCGCTTGGAGCTCCTCGAGCGTAGTCGGAGTCACCTGGCGCAGCGGGTCGATGCCCTCGTTGCCGGTGTCGTTGCGCCAGCGCTTGCGCAACGTGACACGCTCGCGCAGCCCCACCGTCTCAGGCTCCCAACTCGCCGATCAGCTGCTCGATGCCCCGCTCGGCGAGTGCGGCGATCGTCTTCGACGGATTCACTCCGAGCGCGGTGGGCACGATCGACCCGTCGAGCACGTGAAGCCCCTCGTAGCCGTACACCTTCCCCGCGTCGTCGACCACGCCCAGGGCGGGATCGTCGGCCATCGGGCAGCCGCCCAACGGGTGCACGGTGATGTAGCCGCTGAGCGGCCAGGTGTCGAGCGCGAAGAACGGCTCGGCACCCACGCCGCGGGCAAGTTCATTTGCAACTTGCTTCATCGCCTCGAACAGGGTTTCGCTACCGCGTCTGCTCCAGCGGATGTCAAAGCATTTCAGCAGCGGCGTCAGGCGCATCTGCCCGTCGGCGGCGTCGCGGCCGATCATCAGGAACACCAGCGAATCGTCGATCGGTCGCTCGGGAGGGAGCGGACGCAGGTGGCGGTGGGTGATGTGCTGGTCGCTGAAACCCACGTATGCCGCCAGTCGCTTGGCGCGCAGCAGCAGCGTACGCCAGCCGTGGATCCTGTCCACAACGCGCACGATCTCCAGCAGCCCGCCGAAGTTCGAGGGCAGCCCGCCGTCGGCCAGCAGGAAGCCGTGCTCCGCGGTGTAGTCGAGCACGCTCGTCATCGACGGGCCGAAGTCGGTGCGTGGGCTGCCGGCCTCGCTCGCGCGCGGGTCGAACGCAGCACCGAGCGCGTCGCCGTTGCCCGAGAAATGCCCCCCGAGGACGGGGGAGAGGCGGGGGAGGCGCGCGCGATTCTTCAACAGCAGCCGCGTCGATCCGAGCGTCCCGGCCGCGAGCACCACCGTGGGCGCTTGCACTGTGCCGCCCTTGCGCCGCTCCAGGTCACGAAAGCCGACGTTCCACATCCCGCCGGCGCGCTCGGGCGCCCGGAGTCGCTGTCCATCGTGGGCCGGAGGTTCGAGCCGCTGTACTTCGTGGAGTGGATACACCTGCGCGCCCAGTTGCTCGGCGCGTGCCACGTAGGTGATGTCGATCGTGTTCTTGGCGTGGATCGGGCAGCCGATGTCACAGCGGCCCAGGTTTTCACACGGCTTCTGGTGAACGCCGCTGAACGGGTGGTTGCGCTCCCCTTCGAAGTTGACCGCCAGCGGCAGGCGCTCGGCCTGCTTGCCGATGCGCTGGCCGGCGGCGGCGAACGCGTTCATCTTGGGCAGCCCCGGGGGCGTCTGCATCGGCAGCAGCGCCTCCTCGGTGCGGTCGTAGTAGGGGTCGAGCACATCGCGATCGATCGCCCGCGGCCAGCCCCTCTGGAACACGTCCGCCGGCGTGCGCAGCTGCACGTTGGCGTACACGAGTGAGCCCCCGCCGACGCCCGCGGCGGTCACCACCGAGAGGTCGCGCATCAGCCGCAGGTCGAACAGCCCGTGTGGATTGAGCGTTGGATGCCACAGTGCCGCGGGCGCCTGCGCAGGCGTAGCGGGGAAGTCCGCCGCGGCGAAGCGCCGTCCCCGCTCTAGCACCGCCACGCGGAGCCCCGCTTCGGCCAGCCGGCAGGCCGCGATCCCGCCGCCAAAGCCCGATCCGACCACGATCGCGTCATAGGTCGCATCCATATGCGCGACCCTACACTATCTTCCAAAGGTTGGCCAAAAAAGGAGGACCGGATGTTCGATGAGATCGAGGAGCGCTTTCGCGGGGTGCTTCCGGGGCTGCGGGATCGCGACGCGCTTCCCGGCGGCGCGCCGGGTGGCGGGCGGGTGATCCGCGATGTGATGGACCCCGCTTTCCTCAAGCGCCAGCTGGACGGCATCCAGGCGGCCGGAGCGCAGAGGCCGGGTGGCAACAAGCTCTCGAAGGCTGCCTACGACGAGGCGTATGAAGAGCTCGAGGAAGCCAAAACGGGAGATCAGACGACACCCTTCATGCCGCGCACCGCCACCAACAGCAACCTGCAGTCGGTGCTCACCACCTGCATCGAGTCGCGGTTGGAGAATCTGCTGAAAGCGCTCCCGGAGGGGCTCGACCGGTTGGCGCACGCGATCATCGGCGACATCGAGATCTTCCGCAAGTTCGGTCCCTGCGACCCGCTGTGGATGGAGACCAAGCTCGCCGAAGAGCTCGCCAAGATCGATGGCAGACCCGACTTCCCGGACGTCCCCGCCGGCCCGGTGGCGCTGGCGCCGAACGCGCGGGTGATCGTCGTCGGCGATTGGGCCACGGGTCTGCCTGGCGCGGTCGCGGTCGCCGGGCAGATTCGCAAGCGGCTCGAAGCAGGGCGGGGGCGCGAGCAGCACGTGATTCACCTCGGCGACACCTACTACTCCGGCTGGCAGGAGGAGTATGAAACGCGCTTCCTGCGCTACTGGCCGGTTGATCGCTCCGAGCAGGACGTGCTGTGCTGGTCGCTCAACGGCAACCACGACATGTACTCGGGCGGCCACGGCTACTTCGGCTACCTGCTGCACGATCCCCGCTTCCGCGGGCACTGGCTGGACGGGCATCCCGAGCAGACGCCGTCGAGCCACTTCAGCCTGGAGAACGGCGATTGGCAGATCCTTGGGCTCGACAGCGCCTACGACGATCACGACCTCGCCGGCTCGCAGGCCGAGTGGGTGGCGAGCAAGCTCGGGGGCACGCGCAAAACGATGCTCCTCACCCACCACCAGCCGTTCAGCGCCTACGAAACGGTGACGCAGAAGATGACGAAGGAGATTCAGCCGCTGTTCAACGAGGACAAACGGCTGGATGCGTGGTTCTGGGGCCACGAGCACCGCTGCACCGTGTACGGCCCCGACCAGGAACACCCCGATGGCCCGGTGTCGTGGCTGCGCTTCGGCTCATGCGTGGGCAACGGCGGCGTGCCGCAGATCCTGCCCGACCCTCCGCTGTCGGGCTCTGCGCGCGAAGTCGTGGGCTACGCGCCGCTGAGCTGGGCCTACGAAGGGGATGAGACGGCAGACGGCAACAAGTGGCTGCGCTTTGGCTTCGCCGTGCTCGACTTCGAAGGGCCGCAGATCAAAGTGGAATACGTCGACGAGCAAGGCAACCAGGTGCACCAACTCGTGCTCAGCTGACTCGCTATCTTGTGCGCAATGGCCACCTGCACCCATCTCGATGCGGTGAAGATCCTCGACCTGCCGGCGGAGGTGGCGGGTTGTGAGGAGTGTCTGGCCACCGGTGGGTGGTGGGTGCATCTGCGGATGTGCCAAACATGCGGTCACATCGGCTGCTGCGACAGCTCACCGGGACGCCACGCAACGGCTCACCATCGCGACACCGATCACCCGATCGTCCGCTCGGCGGAGCCCGGCGAGACCTGGAGCTGGTGCTACGTGGACGAGCTGATGCTGCAACTGTCCGCTCAGTGAGTGCCTCCGGTCGGAGGGCAACGGCGTTGCGCTTGCCAGCGGTCGGCTGGGAAGTTCGGCTGGTTGCCCACAATCGACTCGGGAACTCGCTGGTGCATGCTGACGGATAGGTCGTGCGATGCAGTGTGGGGTTGTGCGACGCCCGGTAAGGGGTTGTGCGACGCCCGGTAGGAATCTGGTGCTACCATTTTGTTATGCCCGTTCAGAAGGTGTCCATCAGTCTCGACGAGCAGGTGCTTGCCGCCGCTCGGCAGTCGGCTGAGCGCCGGGGCATGAGCCTGTCGGCGTGGTTGAACGACATGTCTGAGCGGGCTCTGGAAACCGAGGCGAGTATTGAGGATGGCTTGGCTGCGGTCGCCGAGTGGGAAGCCGAAAATGGGCCGATCACCCCGCAGGAGCTGGCCGAGGCTGACGCGATCCTCAATGCCGCCGGGGTTGGCCGTCGGCGCGAGTCCCGTCGTGCCGCGTGAATGGAGTCACCTACGACACGGGCGCGTTGATCGCGGCTGAACGCGAGTCCTCGAGGTCAATATGGCGGCTGCACAGGCGTCTGCTTGAACGTGGGACGCATCCAACGCTTCCGACGGTTGTGCTTGGCCAGGCTTGGCGGGGCGGGCCCCAGGCGCGGCTGTCGCAACTCGTGCACGGATGTCTCATCGAGCCGTTCACCGAGCAGCAGGCACGCGCGGCCGGGTTGGCGCTGGCGGCGAGCGGGGGGAGCGATCTGGTCGATGCGGCGGTCGTGATCACCGCCCTTGCCCGCGATGATCTGGTCGTGACGAGCGACCCAGACGATCTCCGTCGCATCGCGGCTGCGATCGGCCACGACCTCACCGTGCACGTCGTCTGATCCGATCGTCGCGCAGGTGCTGTTCCTCGCGACGTGTATAACCCGCCTCATGCTCGTGCGGGGAATAGCCACTGCGCGGACGCGCCGATGGACTCCGAGGACGCGTCGATGGACTTCGCGCTGAGCGACGAGCAGCGTGCCTTCCGGGACGCTGTAGCCGCTTTCGCCCGCGACCGCCTGGTCGGCGACTACGCCGGCGCCGACCGCCGCGGCTCGTTCCGCGAGGGGCTGGTGGGCGAGATGGCGGAGCTGGGGTTGGTGGGCTTGCGCATCCCGCAGGAGCACGGAGGCCAGGGTGCCGATGCGCTCAGCGCCGGGATCGCCGTCGAGGAGGTGGCACGCGCCGATCTGAACGCCTCCTACCTTGTCTTCCTGCCCGCCCTGGTGGCGGAGGTGCTGGTGGGCGCGGCCGACGAGCGCCAGCGCGAGCGCTGGCTGCCGGCGATCGCCGCGGGGGAGACGCTCCCCTGCTTCTGCCTAACCGAGCCCGAGCACGGCTCCGACGCGGCGCGCCTCGGGCTGCGGGCTGAGCGCGACGGCACGGGCTGGCGGCTCACCGGGGAGAAGACCTCGATCTCGCTAGGCATGGGCGCGCACGCGGCGCTCGTGTTCGCTCGCACCGGCGGCGAGGGCGCGCGCGGCATCAGCGCGTTCTATGTCGAGCTCGACGATCGCCACGTGCAGCGCTCCCCGTTCGAGGACCTCGGCGAGCGCGCGATCGGCCGAGCCTCGCTGGCGTTCGACGGCCACCCCGTCGGCGAGGAGTGCCTGGTTGGCCGCGAAGGCGAGGGGTTCGTGCGCTGCATGCAGGGCTTCGACTACTCGCGCGCGCTGATCGCCTTGATGTGCCTGGCCTGCGCCCAGCAGTCGCTCGAGGAGGCGATCGCCTACACGCGCGAGCGCCGCGCCTTCGGCCAGCCGATCTCGCGCCAGCAGGCCGTGGCCTTCCCGCTGGTCGAGCTTGCGGCCCAGCTGCGCGGCGCGCGGTTGCTCTCCTACGAAGCGCTGTGGCGCAAGGACCAGGGGCTGCCGCACGCGATGGAGGCCAACATGGTGAAGTGGTGGGGTCCGCGGTTGGCGGCCGAGGTGTGCCATCAGGCGCTGCTCGCCTTCGGGCACGCCGCTTACAGCGAGGAGCTGCCGCAGGCCCAGCGCCTGCGCGACGTGATCGGCCTGGAGATCGGCGACGGCACCGCCCAGATCGCCAAGCTCGTGGCGGCGCGTCATCTCTTCGGTCGGGAGTTCGCCCCCTGATGCGCAGCCGCACGACGATCCTGATCCTGGGCACGGCGCAGTTCGTGATGGTGCTCGACAGCACCGTCATGAACGTCTCGATCTCCCAGGTCGTGGCGGATCTGCACACGACCGTGACGGGGGTGCAGCTGGCGATCACCGCCTACACACTGGTGATGGCGGCGTTCATGCTCACCGGCGCGAAGCTCGGGGACATCTGGGGGCGCCGGCGCGCCTTCTCGATCGGCCTTGTGATCTACGGGGTGGGGTCGCTGACGACCGCGCTCAGCCCCAACCTCGGCGTGCTGCTGCTCGGCTGGTCGGGGATCGAGGGGCTTGGCGCGGTGCTGGTGATCCCCGCGATCGCCTCGCTCACGGCGGCCAACTACAGTGGCCGCGAACGGGCGCTCGCGTATGGGCTGCTTGGCGGGATCGCCGGCGCCGGCGCGGCTGCCGGGCCGCTGATCGGGGGCTTCATCACCACGGAGTTCAGCTGGCGGGTGGTGTTCGCCGCGGAGACCGTGATCGTGCTCGTGCTACTCACGTTCGTGCGCAAGATCGGCGACCGGCCCTCGGAGGAGCCGGTCAAGCTCGACCTGGTCGGGGCGGCGCTGTCGGCGCTTGGCCTTGGTCTCACCGTGTTCTCGATCCTCAAGATCTCCACATGGGGCCTGTTCAAACCGATCGGGGCGCTCACGATCGCCGGCACGCGGATCACCCCGTTCGGCTTCTCGGTCGTCCCCTTCCTGATCCTCGCCGGCCTCGTGATCCTCGGCCTCTTCGCCCGTTGGGAGCAGCGCGTGGCCGCCGCCGGGCGCACGCCGCTGCTGGCCCCCGACCTGCTGAGAATCCCGCAGCTGCGCGCCGGGCTCTCGACGCTCGTCTCTCAGTACCTGATCCTCGCTGGCACCTTCTTCGTGCTGCCGCTCTACCTGCAGCTGGTGCTCGGCTACAACGCGCTTGAAACCGGCGTGAAGATCTTGCCGATCTCGGTGACGATGATGCTCGCCGCGGTGCTCGGCCCACGCCTGGCGACGCGCACCTCGCCCCGCAAAGTCGTGCAGATCGGGCTCGGCTTCCTGTTCGTCTCGATCGGCTGCCTGATGGCGTCGATCACCCCGTCGCTCTCCTCCGTTGCGTTCGCGCTCTCGCTGGCGGGCTTCGGCGTGGGGATCGGTCTGGCGTTCTCCCAGCTCGGCAACGTCGTGATGTCCTCCGTCGGGGAAGCGCGCTCCAGCGAGGCCGGCGGTGTGCAGGGCGCCGCGCAGAACCTCGGCCAGTCGCTCGGCACGGCGCTGATCGGCGCCGTCCTGCTCACCGGCCTGACGACCGGCTTTCACCAGCGTGTGCTCGCCGACCCTGCGATCCCCGCGCAGGTGCAACAGCAGGTGGTGCACGGCACCGACGAGGGCCTGCCGATGGTCTCCCAGGCGCAGTTCAAGTCCGAGGCCGAGCAGACGGGGCTACCGCCCGAGCAGGTATCCAAGCTGGTCGGCTACTACAGCGAAACACAGATCGAAGCGCTCAAGCGGGCGCTGCTGGTGGCTTGCGCGTTCGCGCTCGTCGGGCTGTGGTTCGCGCGCTCGCTGCCCGGCGAGGCGCTCGCCACAGTGGAGGACCAGCCGGCCGCGCCGCCGTCCAACCCGCAGCCGGCGGTGTAGAGTGCCCCGCATGCCCTACCACCCTTGGTGGGCGAGGCCGGATCACCTTCGCGGCGGAGAGGCTGCAAGCGGATGACGAGCGCAGGCCCCACTGGAGCGAGCCCGTCCCCCGAGGGGGGAGGTCCTGTCGCGACTGGAGGTCCTACCGCGACCGGTGGGAGTGGGGTCGCCGGTGGCGCGGTGGCGGCGAGGCGCCATCCGCCGGGGTTCTGGCGCGCGCGAACGCTGGTGATTCTGGCCAGCGTCCTGATCGTCTTCTCGATCATGGCGACGTGGATCCGCGCGCAGATCATCGACACCGAAGGCTGGACGCAAACCAGCGTGCGGCTATTGCAGAACGAAAAGGTCCGTGAAGTCGTCGCCAGCGACCTCTCCGAACGGTTGCTGAGCGTGGTGGACGTCCAGAACCTCGCCGCTGAAAAGCTGCCGAAGGAACTGCAGCCGCTGGCGCCGCTGCTCTCCACCGCCGCGGCGCAGGTCGTGCCCCAGGCGATCGAAAAGGCGCTCGAAGTCCCCGCGATCCAGGAACTGTGGGGACGCGCCAACCACATCACGCACGAACAGGTGACGAGGATCCTCAACGGGGGCAGCGGCGCGCTCTCGACGTCAGGCGGCGTGGTGAGCATCAACCTCGAACTGCTGGTCGACCGGGTCGGCGAACGGCTGGGTGTGGGCAACGAAGTCGGCGCCAAACTGCCCGCCAACCGGCGCACGCTCGTGCTGTTGCGCTCCTCCCAGCTAAAGCTCGCGCAGGATGGCGTCAAAGCGATGCGTGGCCTCTCGTTCATCCTGCCGTTGCTGGTGGTGCTGATGTACATCGGCGCGCTCGCGCTCGCCGCCGGCTACCGCCGGCGGGTGCTGCTGGAGATCGGCGTGGGGATCATCGCCGGCGCGCTCATCTCGCTTGTGCTGCGGCGCTGGATCGAGTCCTACGTCGTCAGCAGCCTCGTGCACAACGAAGGCTTGCGACCGGCGATGCGCGAAGTCATGGAGATCTTCACCGCCGGTTGGCGCAGCCGCGCGCTGTGGCTTTTGATCACCGGCGTGGTGGTGATCTTCGCCGGCTGGCTGGCCGGCCCGATGCGGTGGGCGCGGCGCCTGCGCGACCTGATCGCCGAGCCGCTCGAGCACCATCCCGGCTGGTTTGCCACGGGGGCGGCCGCGATCGTGCTGCTGATCGCCACGCTCGGCCCGACGCGCACGCCAGGTCAGGCGCTGCCGCTCTTGATCGAGCTCGTGCTCGTCGTCGTCGGCGTGCTCGCGCTGCGCCGGCAGATCGAGCAGGAGCGGGGGGAGGCGGCCGGTCCGCCGACGCTCGTGCAGCCGCCGCCTGACACGGCGTAGTAGGAGTCCTCGCGCCTGGCGAGGCTGGGGGAGGCCCGAGGCTGGGGGAGGCCATGCGCCTGGTGGCGGGGTAGGAGGCCCCGCCCCCGAGCGGCTGGTTGAGACAGCCGCTCACGCGGATGATCCCCAACCCCAACCGAATACTGGTTCGTCCAGCTCAGGCGCTCAGCATTCGACGGGCGTGAACGCCTGCTTGTAGCTCGCGACGAGCTTTTCGCCCACGGTCAGCACCTTCGTCAGCGCCTCTGGCAGCGAGAGGCTCGTCAGTTCGTGCGAGATGCTGCTCAGTTCCGCGGACATTTGGGCGGTGGCCTTTTCGGCCGCTTCCTTGCGCGTGCCACTCAACTGGCCCTGGGCCCCTTTGACCTTCTGCAGCCCTGCTTCGACCCCTTTGATGTCGTTCTGCACCGTGCTGGCGCTGGCATCGGTGAGGGTCATGCTCGTCAGGCTGTCCACGCTTGTGCTGATTTCCTTCTTGCCTTCACACACGGTCTTTTCGGCCTTCGCCTGTGCGGATTCGCCGCACCCCGTGGCGAATGCGAGCGGCAACAGCAGGCCGAGGAGGGCGACACGGTAGCGCACGCCGTCACGCTATTGGGGCGGCGGGTGAGCGACCATCACTCGGCCCGGGTGAAAGGTCCCCTCTCAGATCGGCGGAGCGGCGAGTGGTGGCGCACGAGGTCGAGCGGCAGGGCGGGCGCGGCCAACCAATTCGCTCGTATGCGGGAGGACGACGCCGGTTCGCTCTCGGGGGGTGAGGACCGCTCACCCCGCGCGACGTGAGGATCCCGGAATAGGTTCCCGCCCGCACCTGGAGGCCGCCCACGGATGACCAACGACCTTGCGCGCTGGCAGTTCGCGACGACGAGCATCTATCACTTCCTGTTCGTTCCCGTGACGATCGGGCTGGCCTTCCTCGTCGCGATCCTGCAGACGGCATGGCACCGGGGCGGCAACGACGACTATCGGCGCCTGACGCGCTTCTTCGGCACGCTGCTGCTGATCAACGTCGCCGTCGGGGTCGTCACCGGCCTCGTGCAGGAGTTCGAGTTCGGCATGAACTGGTCGACCTACTCGCGCTACGTCGGCGACGTGTTCGGCGGGCCGCTCGCGATGGAGGGGCTGGCGGCCTTCTTCCTGGAGTCCACCTTCCTCGGGCTGTGGCTATTCGGCTGGGGCCGGCTGCCCAAGCTGGTGCACCTGGCGTGCATCTGGCTGGTCGCGGCCGGGACGATGCTCTCGGCGATGTTCATCATGGTCGCCAACTCGTGGATGCAGCACCCCGTCGGCTACACGATGAACAGCCACGGCGAACCGCAGCTCTCCAACGTCGCGGCGCTCTTCACCAACCCGACGTTCCTGTGGGGGTACGTGCACGTGATCCTCGCCTCGCTGATCACCGGGGCGCTCGTGATGCTCGCCGTGGCGGCCTGGCATCTGCGCAGGCAGCGCGAGGTCGCCGCCTTCCACAAAGCGGCGCAGATCTCGGTGGCGGTGCTGCTCCCCTCGATCCTGCTGACGATGTTCGTGGGCAGCGAGCTGGGTGTGGTCGAGACCAAGTACCAGCCGATGAAGATCGCCGCTGCCGAGGCGCAGTGGGAAAACTGCAAACCGTGCTCGTTCTCGCTGTTTCAGGTCGGCGGTGGCAACAACGACAAGACGCCCTCGCAGATCATCGAAGTGCCCTACCTGCTGTCGCTGCTGGCGACCAACTCATTCAGCGGCGGCGTGACCGGCCTCAACCAGTTGCAGCGCGAATACGAAAAGAAATACGGGCCCGGCAACTACGTGCCCGACGTCTTCATCCAGTACTGGTCGATGCGGATCATGGCCTACCTGGCGTCTTTGATCGTACTGCTGGCGCTGTGGGGCGGCTGGCTGTTGCACCGCGGCCGCTTCGATCGCTCGAAGTGGTTCCTGCGATTGTCGATCTGGGCCGTGGTCACGCCCTTCCTGATGAACACCGCCGGCTGGCTGCTCACCGAGAGCGGCCGCCAACCGTGGATCGTGCAAGGCCTGATGAAGACCGCCAACGCCAACTCGCCCTCGGTGAGCGCCACCGAGATCGGGATCAGCCTGGCGGTGTTCGTGCTGGTCTACATCGCGCTCGGGGCGGTCGAGGTCGTGCTGATGACCCGCTACGCGCGCAAAGGGCTCGAGCCCGACGGCGGCGAGTCGGGCTCGGCGCCAAGCGGGACTCCGGCGGCGGGCGCGGCCGGTGTGGGCGGGACCTCGATTCCGGCGCTGACCTACTGAGGAGCTGGCGATGCACCTGCACACGCTCTGGTTTGTGATCCTCGCGATCCTGTGGGTCGGGTTCTTCGTGCTGGAGGGCTTCGACTTCGGCGTCGGCGCCCTGCACTCGCTCGTCGGCCGCAGCGACACCGAGCGGCGGGTGGCGATCAACACGATCGGCCCCTGGTGGGACGGCAACGAGGTGTGGCTGATCGTCGCCGGCGCCGGCATGTTCGCGGCCTTCCCGGCGTGGTATGCGACGATGTTCTCCGCCCTCTACCTGGCGCTGCTGCTGGTGCTGGTGGCGTTGATGGCGCGAGGTGTGGCGTTCGAGTTCCGCAGCAAGAGCGACGATCCGCGCTGGCGGGCGACGTGGACATGGTGCCTGACGCTCGGCAGCCTGCTGATCCCGCTGCTGATCGGCGTTGGCCTCGGCGATCTGCTGAACGGGCTGCCGATCGACTCCCACCACAACTTCACCGGCAACTTCTTCAACCTGCTCACCCCCTACGGCCTGTGGACGGGGGTGACGCTGCTCGGGTTGTGCCTGCTGCACGGCGCCACCTTCCTGAAGCTGCGCACCACCGGCGAGCTGCGCGAGCGCGCAGGCGCCGCCGCGCGGCCACTGGGCTGGGCGGCGATCGCGCTGGTGGTGGGCTTCGTGATCTGGACGCTCTCGCTCAACAGCTCCACCGACGTCCCCGGTCCCGTGCAGGTGCTGGCGGTGATCGCCGTGGTGTTCGCCGCGCGCCTGGCCAGCAGCGACCACGACGGCTGGGCCTTCACCGCCTCGGCGGTCGCGATTGCCTCGACCGTGGGGTCGATCTTCATCGACCTGTACCCACGCGTGATGGTGTCCAGCACCGACGCCGCTTACAACCTCACCGTCAACAACGCGGCCTCCGGCCACTACGCGCTGGTCGTGATGACGATCGTGACGGTGATCTTCCTGCCGCTGGTGCTGCTCTACCAGGGCTGGTCGTTCTACATCTTCCGTGCCCGCGTCAGCTCTCCAGCTCCCCCTCGATCACCTGATTCTGGAGTTTCCCCAGCCGCGTAGTGGCCCAGTCGATCAGCACCTTTATGCGCTGGCCGGGGACGCCGCCGAGGTAGTACATGTGCACCGTGAGATAGGTGAAGAAGGCGGGCCGCCCAGAGAGTTCGAGGCCGCGGATTTCGCACACCGCCTTCCCGCGCCCGACCACCGCGAGGGCACCCTTGTCGAAGTAGCGAAACGGGGTGGAGGCGCTCGGCGCGCCTGCGTGGATCGCCTTGGCGACGTGGCGGGCCTGCTGGATCGCCACGGTGGCGAGG
>Ga0302311_10003695_pt1 | contig 16645 bp, 18 predicted proteins | sample III_Palsa_N1_3_FD_200449 | JGI IMG/M metagenome (GOLD analysis project Ga0302311, IMG submission 200449) | Peat permafrost microbial communities from Stordalen Mire near Abisko, Sweden - III_Palsa_N1_3 | ecosystem: Environmental > Terrestrial > Soil > Palsa > Peat permafrost | place: Sweden... | reverse complement strand
CGAATCGTGAGTTGCAACTTCGAGGACAACGGCAAGGGCCACCGGCCCGTTCAGGCCGCGATGTGGGAGTTCCTGCGCACCCTGGAGCCGGACGCGCTTGCGATCCTGGAGGAGTGGCGCTCCTACTCGAGCGGCTACCAGGAGGCGCACCTGGCCGAGAAGTCGCTCCGGATGCGCCGGGCGTTTCCCCCGGCGTCGGCGTGCGCCCTGTACGTCAACGCGGAGGTGTTCTGCCTGGAGAAGCAGATCTCCGCGGTGGCGTCGAAGTGGGGGATTCAGCCGACGCTCTACCGTGCGCGGCTGAGGGAAGCCTCGGACGACTCCATGCCGCTGATCCTCGGCGGCATCCACCTGCGCTACAACTCCGCTCTAGCGCGTGCGTCGGAGGCCGAAGAGGTCAGCGGGATGGTCGACGAGTACGTGGACGTCGACGGGGAGCGCCGCTTGGTGCCGAGTCTCATCGCCGGTGACATGAACAGCCCGGCGGTCCCCCACCCGCTGGGCGGGCCGGGCGAGATGGACCTCGACCTGATCGAGGACACCCTGCACCGGGTGCACCGGTCGCGTCTGCTCGATGACGGAACCCGGGTGCCCGACACCTGGCCCGACAGGATCCTGCGGGACGCGGGCCTGTGCGACGTCGGCGCCTACGCGGCCGAACGCGCGGCGGTCGAGCCCGACCTGTGGAGCCCCGACCCGCTGCGGCCCACGGTGTGGGACGACCCGAGCCAGGGCCCCGGACAGCGCGTGGACCGCGCCTACATCAGCCCGGAGCTGCTGCCGGCCGTCCGGGACTTCCGGGTGGTGGAGCCGGTGGTCCGGGGGGAGCGGCTGAGCGACCACAAGGTGGTGGTGATCGATCTGCACCGCCCGACCCTCCTGGAGATCCTCGACACTGCGGCCCTGCACCGCCGCAAGCCCCTGACCGCAGCAGCGGCAGCAAGCTGACCGGCGGCCGAGGAGAACACGATGGACATCCCCGAAGGGCCGGCCTTCCCGTACACGCCCACCAACCGCTACGTGCGGCAGGCGGCGACGGAGACCACCACCGGTGGCCCGGACCCCAGCGAGGCCAGGATCCTCAACTTCCTGCGTTACGGCACCGACAACTACCGCGCCGACCGGCTGGCGGCCTTCGACCTGGTCAGAGTCGTCGCCAGCGCCCCGCAGTTCGCCGAGGCCATCGAGCTGTTCCGGCTCGCCGCCGCCGCGTACTTGGCCGGACAGCTGGGGATGCGCCAGTTCATCGACTTGGGCTGCGGCCTGCCGAGCCACCGCCGGAACGAGGACGTCCACCACGAGGCCAGCAGCGAGGCTGGCACGCCGTGCCCGACTGTCTACGTCGACAACGACCCGATGGTCCTCGGCCACGCCGGGATGATCCTCGACGTCAACGACTACACGGTGGTGGTCAACGCCGACCCCGTCGACCCGCAAGTCCTTCGCGACGAGGAGATCCGCCGCCGGATCGACTTCGACCAGCCGGTGGGCGTGCTGCTCATCGGCGCACTGGCCAGGCTCGGCGACGCCCAGGGCATGGAGTTCTTGAACCAGTTGACCGCGAGCCTGCCTCCGGGCAGCCGCATCGCGGTTTGCATCCCCGTCAGCGACGATCCGGACGTACGGTCGGGCGTCGGAGACGTGATGACAGCCGCGCTGCCCTACAGCTGGCACGTCCGCGACGCGGACACGGCCGGTGCGCTGCTGCGTCACGCCGGCACGGTCGTGGACCCGCCAGGATGCGGTGAGGTCGGATTCTGGGGCCCGCCCGACCCGGCCCGGCCTCTGCGATTCGTCCCCTACGGCGGCTTCTACGCCATCCGCTCCCCGCCGCCCCTGCGTCCCCCCGGCGGCTGTGGGAACTGACGGCACCGCGCATGGTCGCGCCGCGATCGGCACCAGCCCGCGCAGACACACACCACCGGCTCCGCCCCCACGGCCCCCGCACGCACGCCCCGGGGCCGGACCTGTGACACCCGAACCGCCCCCTGGAACCTGGAGCACGCCATGGACCCAACCGTCGCCGACAGCCAACCAGACGACACCTCCGCTGCGGCCCGAGAGCTCGACGCGGCCCTGCGGACGACCGGCAGCAACCGCTACCTCCACATGAGGGACACGATGTCGGCCGTCGCGATCCTCGTCTACGGGGACGAGCGCACGCGCGAGTCGTACGTGGGGCCGTGGACGGTGCCGTTGGCCGTGGCCCCCGACGAGGCCAAGGCCCTCGAACGCGCCCTCGCCTCGTTCGGGGTCAACGCCGAGGTGACGATCGCGGGGGTCGAGAACCTTTCACAAGGCACCGTCAGGGCATTCCGCATCGGCTTCGTCGCGGCGGCCGACGTGCGGTGCTTCGCACGGCAGCTCGTCGAGAACCTGCCCGAACCCGCGGCGACAGCCCACCGACTGCACCGGGCGCTGGCAAAGGCCGGCATCAACCAGTGGGTCGGCTGGTCAAACGGCGCGGTGGTGCTGGACACCGTCGCGGCCGTGGACGCTGCCGCGCTGTGCGGCATCCTCGGCGAACGCGTGGGCGAGTCCATCGAGCAGGACCTCGACACCGCAGACGGGCCCTGGGTGGAGCAACTCGCTGCCGAGATCGACGCCGTACTGTCCGCAATCCTCGGCGAACGGGTCGGGGTCGACCCGGTCCCCGTCTGCCGCACCTGCGCGATCTCGCGCGACAACTGGGTGGACTTCGGCAGTATCTCGCTGGCCGTGGCGCGGCGTCTCGTCCTGGCGCTCGAAGCGGCCACCTCGCCGATTGCCGACCCCCCGGTCCCGGCTGGGCCGCCCGTACCGGTGGACGACTCCCCGAAGGAGCACCCCGTGTCCGCGAACGAACCGCGCCCGTACACCGACCCCCTGTCCCCGGAGGTATACGCCGCCGGCCGCGCAGCGTTGTGGGTGTCCGCCGCCGTGCTGTTCACCCACCAGGACGGCCGGGTCCTGCTCCTGGAGCCGACCTACCGGCCGACGCTGGTCCTGGTGGGCGGCGGTGTGGAGCGCGGCGAGTACCCGAACCACGCTGCGGCGCGTGAGACCGCCGAGGAGACCGGCCTGCAGCGCGCCTTCGACACCGTCCTCGTGGTCGACACCGTCTTGCACAGCACTGCCGAGGCCGACCCCCGCTGGAACTTCCCCGGCGCGATCCACTACGTCTTCGACGGCGGCACCCTCACCGACGACGAGATCACCGGCATGCGCATGAGCCCCGAGTCCCACCGAACGCGTCTCCTGCTACCCGGCGCACTGCCGGACTACATGACCGCTGGGGAAGCACGCCGGACCCAGGCCGCCCTCCAGGCCCGCGCCTCCGGGACGACCGTGATCCTCAACAACGGCCACCCCCTCACCGGGCACCCGCCGCGCGAATCGGCGGCGACGCCCGCGACGGACCCCACCACGCTACCGACCCCCCGGAGCCAGAAGTGAGCACAGCACCGGCCATCGGCCGCACCAGGGCCGTCCTGATGTCCGACCCGCGGTTCGGCGCGATCCCCGTCCAGGAATGCGGGGAGCGCCTGGTAGACCTGCGGCTTGAGGACTCCATCACCGTGGACCCGCGCAGGCAGGACCCGGCTGGCGCTTACGCGCACGTCCGCTCCAGCGTCGCGGGCCTGCTCCTCGCGGCACAGGCCGCGTTGCCGTCGGGCATCCGGCTGCTGGTCATCGAGGGCTACCGGCCGCCTGACCTCCAGGGCCGGTACTTCCGCGAGTACGCCGACGTACTGTGCGCCCGCAACCCGCACTGGGACGACGCCCAGCTCCACGCCGCTGCCAGCCGCTTCGTCAGCCCGTCCGAGATCGAACCCCACACAGCCGGCGCCGCCGTCGACGTGACCCTGGTGACGGCCAACGGCCGCGAACTGGACCTCGGAAGCAGGGTCGGAGCCACCCCCGAGGAGAGCGAAGGGGACTGCTTCACCCGCGCGATGGACCTGACCGAGCGGGCCCACAGCAACCGGGTGCTGCTGTGCCGGGTCATGGAGGGCGCGGGGTTGGTCAACAACGGCCTCCAGTGGTGGCAGTGGAGCTACGGAGACCCCTACTGGGCCATGGTCACCGACCGGCGCGCAGCGATCTACGCATCCATCCCGAGCCTTCACGTCAGCACCGGCCGACGGCGCTAACGGCCAGGACCGGACCGCTCACCGGACCTGTTCGCACCCCCGACTTCCCCCGCACACCAACGAACGAGACGGAGACAGGGTGGACCTTGACCTGCCGCGCATAAAGCCGGGCACCAAGATGAAGGGCGAGGCGCGCGAGAAATTCGAGGCGGAAATTTGCTCGGCCTACAAGCAGAACCTGAAGGTCGGCGTCCGCGACATCAGTGACGCCACCAACCGCTCGTACGGAGCGATCTACGACGCGCTGAAGCGCAATGGCGTACTACGTCCTCGCGGCGGAACTCGCCGTTGACAACCAAGACCCAGCGTCACTGCGGCTTCCCCACCCGGCCCCTGCTCCATGCAGGCCCTCGCGCTGGGACCGGTTCACGGCCGCTGCGCATCGCCGTTCACCCAACCTCAAGGGGGATCAATGGACTTCAGTGAAATACAGCTCCCGTCCGGCACGCACACCATCGCCAAGGTGTTCGACTTCGAGGCAGGGCACCGGTTGACCGGTCTGCCGCCCCAGCACAAGTGCTCGCAGCAGCACGGCCACAGCTACCAGGTCGAGCTTCAACTCACCGCGCCCTTCCTTGACGGTCCGGGTTTCGTCACTGATTTCGGGGCCCTGACGCCGTTCAAGAGGTTCCTGGACGAGCAGTTCGACCACCGCAATTTGCACGAGATCCTGCCGTTCGAGCCGACGTCGGAGCTGTTGGCCCAGTTCCTGGCCGGCTGGTTCATCCGGTACGTCCAGCCGGACATCCCCGGTCGGCTGGTGGCTGTTCGCGTCCGGGAGACGCAGCGCAGCTGGGCCCAGTTTGATGTGGCGCAGCGGTGAGCGGCGCGGGCGGAGTGCCTCCGGCGCGCACAGGGACCGGCGGCGAGTTCCGGCTGATCGTTGCTGAGTGCTTCGGCCTGGAGAAGCCGACGTTCCAGGGCGAGGGCCCGAGCTGCGGCATTCCGGCGCTCTTCATCCGCCTGTCCCGGTGCAACCTGACCTGCGGGTGGTGCGATACCAAATACACATGGGACTGGGCGCATTTCAACCCCGCTGAGGAGTCGCAGAGGCGCACGGCGGCGGAGATGCTGGCCTGGGCACTCTCTTCCCCGGTGGAACTGGTGGTCATCACCGGCGGTGAGCCCCTGATCCAGCAGAGGCCACTGATCCCCCTGGTGCAGGGACTGCTCGCAGCCGGAAGGCGGGTGGAGTTCGAGACGAACGGCACCCTGGTCCCGGATCCGGACCTGCTAGTCGACGGGGTGCGGTTCAACGTCAGCCCGAAGCTCGCCAACTCAGGCGTCGCCGAGGACAAGCGGATCGTCGAGACGGCCCTGACCACCTTCGCCCGGTCCGGTCGTGCGGTCTTCAAGTTCGTCACGCGCAATGCGGACGAGCTGGACGAGATCCATGAACTCGTCAGCGCCTTCGGCATGCATCCGGTGTACGTGATGCCGGAAGGCACCACGTCCGAGGGCCTCATTGAGTCCACGCGAGCGCTCGCGGACGCTGTTGCGGCCCGCCGATGGCGGCTCACTACCCGGCTGCACGTCCTGGCGTTCGCCGACGCCCGTGGCCGCTGACCCGTTTCTCCCCACCCGTTTCTCCCCAGCCCTTGGAAGCGAGGCGATTTCCGTGACGTCCTTCTACAGTCAGGCAGTCGGTGAGAGTCCGGCCCGGCCGAAGCAGACCAGCTGTGCCGCGCCCGGTCCGGTCGATACCGACCGCGTTACTGACCTGATAGGCCAGCTCCTGGCCGCACTCGGCGAAGACCCCGAGAGGTCGGGCCTGGCGGACACCCCGGCCCGGGTCGCGGCCTGGTACCGCGACTTCCTGTCCCCGGACCCGTCGGCCACCGCGACGTGCTTTGCCGAGGACGCGCTGAGTGGCCAGCTGGTCGTGGTCGGCGGCATGAGCGTGTGGTCGCTGTGCGAGCACCACCTGCTGCCCATGAACCTGCAGGTCGCTATCGGGTACGTGCCCGTCGGCGAGGTCGTGGGCCTGTCAAAGTTCGGCCGGATCGCGCAGCGGCACGCCGGTCGCCTGCAGGTCCAGGAGCGCTTCACCCGCCAGGTTGCCGAGGAGATCACTGGCCTGGTCGGCAGCAAGGACGTGGCTGTAGCCGTGATTGGGACGCACCTGTGCATGAGCATGCGGGGTGTGCGCATGGAGCAGGCCCGTACCAACTCGGTGCAGGCCGGTGGCCGGTTCGAGAGCGACCCCGTGATCGCCCAGCAGTTCCTCACCCTCACCACCGCCCAGTGGAGGGTCGCTTGATGGCCACGGGCATTGACGTCTCTGTGATCGCCCCGGCCGCCTACCTGGACGCCTTCGTCGCACACGATCCCGTCGGCGTCCACCACGTAGCCGCCCAAAGGGTCCTGACTGATCCCGCCTACCGGGCTTTCTTCCGCCGCGAGGCCGAGCGCGGCGCGGAGATCATCGTCGACAACGGCGTCTTCGATCTCGGACACGCCCTGTCGGCCGCCGACCTGATCGCGGCGGCCCTGGCGGTCGACGCCTGCGAGATCATCCTCCCGGACGTCATGCGTGACGGGCCCGCTACCATGAAGGCCAGCGACGTGGCCGCCCGCGAGATCCTCGACCTGAGCGACGGCTTCCGCCTGTGTGCCGTGGTGCATGCAGCAGACGACGACGAGTGGCTCCGCTGCTACGACCACTTCGCCTCCAGCGACTTTGTCGGCGCCATCGCCCTGCCCGCCTCCCGACGCCCCGCCCCGCAGGAACAGCTGTGCCGCACCCGCTGGACGGCCACCCGCCACCTGGAAGACCACGGCATGGTCAACGACCGGATCGTGTACCGGCTGCTGGGGCTGGGCCGGACCGGGCATTTGGAGCTGGTCGAGCAGCGCGAGCACGACTGGATCGCCTCCGTGGACGGCGCGGCCCCAGTCATCCTCGGTGCCATGGGCATCGAGATGCTGCCCGGCGGCCCGTACGACAAGCCCAGCACCCCTCGTGTGGAGGGGCTCGGCACCATCCCGGAGAGCAGATTCGACCTGATCCGGCGCAACATCGCAGTCGTGCGGGACGCAGCCGGCACCGGAGCGCCGATGCCGGAGGCCCGCCCATGAGCCCGCGAGCCGAACCGCCGCTCACAGCGGGAGCAGTCATGCGGGCGAAGCCGATCGCGGTCAACGGTCACACTATGGGCGCGGACAGCCTGCTGCGCTACCTGGAGATCAAGGTCCATCACCTCATCCGCGAGCAGCCCTGGGACAGCATCCGTGTGGTCGGCGCCCACGACCGCCAGGCCGTCGTCTCCCGGCACGAGAAGACCGGCAAGCTGTTCAACGTGCAGCGTCCGACCGCCTCGATCCACGGCCGGGACCTGACGTTGATGGCGTTCCCCGGCACCGACTACGTCCACCACTACGCGCTGATCATCGCCACCTACCTGGCGATGACCGGCCGCAGTGCCGACACGGTCACCTACCAGCTGCCCGACCCGGCCCAGTGCTGCGCCGTGATTCAGCAGCTCGACCTGGACCTCGACGGCGACCTGGTGATCGTGGGCTGGGGGCTGTCACAGCTCGCCCCGTGCGACGGTGCGTGGAACCAGGCGCGGGGCTACGCCTGGAAGCGCGCCCGCGTCCACGGACGCGCAGTGCTCTACCTCGGCTTCCTGCACAGCATCTGGGGCGATGTCGCCGGCCGGGTGGTCTGGCGACTGGCTGAACTCGGCGCCCGAGACGTCGTCTACGTGGGAAAGGTCGGCTCCCTGACCCCCGAGGTTGAGCCGAACACGATGCTCGCCACCGGCAGCGAAAGCCTCCTCGACGGCTCGCTCGTGCAGTGGGACGACTTCTTTGGCGACCTCGCCGCCGCGCGGCCGGGGGTACGTTCCGGGGTCCACGTCACCTCGCCCTCGATCCTCCTGGAGGACCGGGACTGGCTGACCAAGCACGCCGATTACGCCTTCGTCGATCCGGAGATCGGCCCGATGGGGGCTGCCGCGAACCGGGCGGGGATCAGGTTCGGCTACCTCCACGTCATTTCCAACAATCTCGCCCGCTGCTACCCCGCGGACCTGTCGAATGAGCGCCACCGCGACGTGATCCGGCGACGCGCCGTCCTGGTCGGCCGGATCCGCGACACAATCGCGGACCGCCTTGCCACCCGCACGACCTGACACCCACGGAGGAAAACGATGATGACGCTCGGGACACCGCCCGCCATGCCTGTGCGTGGACGGGAGATCACGGTCACCGGCATCGACGGAGCCGGCAAGTCCACCCTGTCCGCCCGACTGCACCGGGCCCTGAACGCCGCTGGCCACACCGCGATCCTGGTCGGCAAGAACAGCACCGAGGTCCCCACGGATCCGCAGCTGTCCACCTACATCGACCAGCTCAACGAACTCGTTTACCGCCGAGACCCCCGCGTTGCTCAGGCATGCGGCGACCAGTACTGGCTGCTGGCCCTCGCCGCCTGGTACACCCTCCAGGACCGGCTCGTGATCCAGCCCGCGCTCGCCGCAGGCACCCATGTTGTCCTCGACAACGCCCACCACAAGATCCTCGCGCGCTACGCCGTCAACCCGGACGTCCCCCTCCGGCTCTCGGAACAGGTATTCGCCCACCTCACCCAGCCCGACCTGGTGATCTTCCTGCGGATCGGGGCCCGCGAAGCCCTCGCCCGCAGGAAGGGTGAGTTCACCTCCCTGGAGACGGGCCACTCCGGCAGCGGGGACGCGGACTTCATCCACTACCAGGACGCCGTCCTGGCCCAACTCCGCGACCAGGAGCAGCGCGGCGGTTGGCTCTCACTGGACGTTACCGGCATGGACCGCGACGCGGTCTTCAAGACCGCCGCCGGTGCCATGGCCGACCGACTCCAGCTCACCATCTGAAATCGACCCCAAGGAAGGACCAGACCGTGATCCAACCTGCCGACGGCGCGTATGTGTGCCACGGCGTCACGTGGGCAACCGGAGACCCCCGACTGCTGCTCGCCCCACTGCCCGCCGGGCCGCTGGTCCACGCCCACGTCATGAACCGGCGTTTCGGCTTCCGGACGGGTACCGGCCGGTGGTGCACCGGCCGGTACGGGTTCACCGACACGGTCCGCGTCGAGGCCCTCGCCTGCCCCGGCCGGGCCCGGGTGGAGCACGGCGGCCAGTGCGACCGGTGCGCAGGCCAGGACGAGTTCCGCCTCGCCCACCAGTTCCACCAGGGCGGAGCGAGCACTCCCGAGGCCCTCGGCCGCTACATGGCGCAGCCGCACTGGCTGTACCTGGCCACCTTCGCCGACAGCACCACCAAGGTCGGCACTGCAGCTGAGCCCAGGCGCCGTTCCCGCCTCGACGAGCAGGGAGCGCTATTCGCCACCTACCTGGCCAAGAGCCCCGACGGTCGAGCAGTGCGCTACCTCGAAGACGCCCTCGGCCAGCGCCTGGAGCTGCCCCAGAGCGTCAGGGCGGCGGCCAAGCTCCAGGCCCTGGCCCGCCTGCGCGACCTCTCATCGGCCCGCACCGCCCACGAGCAGTACGTCGTCCGCGCAGCCGGGGTGCTCGCCGATCTGGAGACACCCGTCGTGCTGGAGGCATGGACCCCACCGGAGGTAGGAGACCGGCTGCGCACCGGCAGCGCGGAACGGGTTCTGTACCCGCACGATCTGCGAGAGGGGGAGCACGGCTTCACCGTCCGGTCCTGCATCGGCTCCCAGGGCCTCGTCGTCCTGGGGGAGGACAACGACGAACCTGGGTACCTGCTCGACCTCGGCGCACTCAAGGGCCGCCACATCACCCTCGGCACCTTCGCCTCCCCCGACACCGCCGTGCAGACCTCCCTGTTCTGACGCACCGACTCTCCCCAGGCCCCTGGTCCGGGCTGCGAACCGGCCCCTCACCGCGAAGCGAGGCACCACGATGGCCCCCCTGGACGCCGTCCTCGGCTGGGACGAGGACTCCAACGCCGAGGCGTACAGCGCCTTCACCCGCGACTTCCCCATGTACAGCGCCACCAGCCGCGACCTCGCCCACCGAGCCCGGCTCGCCGACAGCCGGTTGGTGGTCGACCTGTGCGGGGGTGCCGGAGCCACCGCCGAGGCGATCCTCGCGCTCGCACCGGCCACGGCCCGGGTCCTGTCCCTGGACGCGGCAGCGGCCATGCAGCGCGTGGGCCGCCGCACCGTGAGCGACCCGCGCCTGACCTGGGTCACGGCGCCGGCCGAGGACCTGGCTGCCCACATCGACATGGGTAGCGCGGACGCCGTGGTGTGCAATTCGGCGATCTGGAAGACCGACGTGCCGCGGGTGTTCGCCGCCGTGCGGCAGGTACTGTGCCCAGGCGGACGGCTCGTGTTCAACATCGGCGGCGGATTCGCCGGCGTACGACACCCCGAGGAGGAGGCCGCACGCGGAACGCTCTCACTGAACAGCCTGATCCATCAGATCGCCATGCGTGACCACGGCTACGCCCCGCCCGTGGCTGAACCGGTGCCTCCCAAACTGTCGCTGACCGCGCTCACTGCCCACCTGGCCGTCGCGGGGATGACCGTCCTCGACACCGAAGTCGTCGCCCAGCACGGCACGATGGCGGAGAAGAGGGCGTGGCTGTCGATCCCTTTGTTCGCGCGACCCGAAGGCGACTTCACCCATGACCAGCGGATGAGGATCCTCGCCGACGCGTACGCCCTGACCACACCCCAGGCCCCCACCGTGACGAGCTGGCTCGTGGTGACGGCCCAACGGACCAGGGAGGAACGATGACCGCCCCGGGCCCCGCCGCGAGCACCGTCAGCAACACGCCCTGCTGCGACCACACCAGTGTCGGAGTCCTCATCTCCTCACCGGCTGGCCTTCTGGTCTTCGAAAGGGCGACGCCCCCGGCCGGGATCGCGCCCGTAGCCGGCCACATCGACCAGCACGGAAGCCCCGAGCAGGCCGCCCGTGCGGAGGCCGCCGAGGAAGTCGGCCTGACCCTCACGCACCTCCACCTGCTGCTGGAGGAGAGGCGGTCCAACAGATGCAGGCGACCGGCCTCTGGCCCGGTGGGCCATCGCTGGTGGGTCTACCAGGCCCAGGCATCCGGGACTATAAGGCCCGCCGTTCGCGAAGTCCGCAGCCCCCGATGGATCCACCCCGAGCAGCTCCAAGAGCACGCAGACCGCACGGCGGCCTACGCCCAAGGGCAGTTGAGCGAGGCGGTGTTCACCGCACGGCCCGGACTAGCACCGGTCTGGCTCCGCTTCCTGAGTCAGCTGCACCTAGTGACCCTGCCCGGGACCACCCTGGATCTGATCGACAAGGTCATCTGATGACACGGCGTACACCGGGCTCAGCGAGCGCCGACCGCTTCTCCAGCGGCCAGGCGATTTACGTAGGCGCGGATGCGGTCGCGGTCGTCAGGGAAGGCGCTTTCCCAGACTTGGCCCAGTTCGATCCACGCCGGAGGCTGGCCGGACTCCCCGCCGAGCGGGACGTCACGGCCGATGACGGCGGCGTAGGACAGGCCCAGCGTGGGGGTCCAGTCGGCCCGGTAGGAGCGCACGGCCACGGCCGCCGGCACCGGCAGCAGGTCGCCGTGCAGGCCGGTCTCCTCCGCGAGTTCTCGAACAGCGGCGGCCCGCGGGGTCTCGCCCGGCTCCACCTTGCCGCCCGGCGGCACCCACCCCCGCACCCGGTGCTTTACGAGCAGGACGTGGCTGAAGGACGGATCGGTGACCCATACCTCGGCCGCCAGCGGCTCCATCGGCTTGCGCCGAGCCCGCTCCAGCCATGCCCGCGCGTCGTCGAACTCCAACGCAGCCATCTCGGTGTCGGCGACCGCCGCTTCCAAAACCATCTGGTCAATCACCCGGCACACCCTATGCCGCCGCCCCGGCGGTTCGGCGGAGGCTGCCCGCGCGCCCTGCCCCGTTGCGCCATTGCGACCGCACCCGCGGCAGGCAGGCCCCGACCGGCAACGGCCTCGGGGCACGACGACACAGCGTCGAGAACTCCACAACGAGCACACCGACGCGTTGTCCCAACTCAGAAGGGAAGCCCGCCATGCGCGGTGACACCGTACCCGGCGCCTGGATCGTCCTGGGCGGAGTCCATCACCTCAATCAGACGGCGCCCCGCCGCGACGCCGACGCCGTCGTGTTGGTCCGGGTCCTCCCACAAGAGGTCTGCGTGCCGAGCACCACCGTGATCGTCCGGTGGGACACCCTCGGGATCTGCCCAGTCACCGCCCTCACCTCAACCGGACGCCCGCTGGGGACCGACCTGGTCGACGGCAGCGCCCTGTATCCGGACGCCATCGCAGGCTCCGCTCTGCGTGCCCTGGTCGGCGAAGCCGCCGCCCCCGGCCTCGTGCCCCTGTGCTACCTGTCTGAACGTACGCATTCAGAAGCAATGGCCCTGAATTCTGACGCTGCGTAGTGTTCGCTGGTCAGGCGGGCAGGGCGATGGGTGGCATCCAGAGGTTGCCGGTGAAGGCACGGTGGATCGCTTCGAAGGCGCTCAGGCCGTGCTTGCGGGCTGAGTCGAGATAGGAGCGCACGGATAGCCAGGCTGCGGCACCGGTGTCGGACTGGTGGCAGCCGGAGATCTTGACCTGGGTCTTGACCGGTCGAAGTGCGCGTTCGCCGGTGTTGTTGGTGAAGGGGACCTGTTTCGGCTGGTCGACGAACCGTAGGACGTCGGCAGCCTGGTCGCGGAGGCGTTCGAGGAGGTTGCGGGCCGGGGACTGCTTGCGGCCCTCGGCTCTGGGGTGCAGGGCCAGTCCCGCCGCAATGCCCTGGTGGTAGTGGCGTTGGTAGAACAGCAGGGCTTCGGGGGTGATCCCGGTCGCCTCGCCGGAGCGAACGCGTCGGGCCTGGCGGTTCAGTCCGGCCAGGGCCCAGCGGATCTGCTGCTGCCATTTCTGCTTGGGGTGGTCCTGCTCGGCCGCGGTCAGTTCGCGGATCAGGTGCGCGCCGCACAGCTGGTGGGCGGCGTCCGGGTAGCCGGCGTAGAGGGAGAGCGAGTCGTGGACCAAGGTGCCCCGGAAGCCCGGCAGGACACCGAGGGAGTTCGCGCCGTCGCGTGAACGCGGGGCCAGGCCGAGCAGGGTCAGGTGCTCGGTGCACGCCACGTGCAGCCAGCGCCGTTTGCCGCCGATGCGGGTCGTGGTCTCGTCCGCGTGCAGGACGTGGCCCAGCACCAGCAGCGCGCGGATCAGGTCCATCGAGGGCTGGACCAGGTCGGCGGCCCGGTCCAGGACGGAGGAGGTCCAGCCGGTGGAAACCTTCGCGCCGGTCAGGTCGGCGATCAGCTGGGCGGTGCGTTCAACCGGAATGTGCTGGAAGGCCAGGAGGTACACCGCCAGCGTGCGCAGGTTCGGACCGTAGGAGGTCGGCGACCCGGCCAGCAGATCCGGGGCGTCGGCAGTGGTGAGGCGGCCGCAGTCGCAGCGGACCCTGTGCAGCCGGTGCTCGGTGACCGTGACCGTCACCAGCGGGACGTCACTGACCTGGCGGCGGGCGAAGCCCACCGACGGGACATCGTCCAGTGCCTCGCCGCAGTCCGAGCACGCACCAGGCCGGTGGTCCTGGACCCGGTCCGGGTTCTCGACCATCGCCAGTCCGGCCCCCGGCGCACCTTTGCGCTTGCCCCGCTTGGCCGCCGACCTTGGCTTCGCCGCGGCGGTCCCGTCCTTCGGCAGGCCGAAGACATCCTGCGAGGGCGGGAAATTGGAGTTCTTCGAGTTGCGGTCCAGCCGCCGCTCCAGCTCCGCCACCCGCGCGGTCAACCGCTCGTTCTGCTCTTCAAGCCCCGCGCAGCGTTCAGCCAGCACCACGTTCTGCTCGCGCAGCACAGCGATCAGCGTGAGGAGGTCCTCACGCGACACAGCGGGCTCGGCAGCAGCAGGCATGATCCCGCAGCGTGCCAGAGACCACAACGACCTGTCACATCGTCAACTCGCAACCAGCCAGCCAACCTCGTGAATGCTTACCTACAAAGGGCTCTCGTCACTCTCAGGCAAAGACGGTGGCCTTGCCGGTTGTGCATCTACCACTTTGCCCGGACAGGTAAGGGAATTCCGCATCATGAACCTGAAGAAGGCCGGCACCGTCGGCATGCTCGTCGCAGTCCTTGCGTCCGTCGCGGCTCCGCAGGCGAGTGCCCACAGCTCCAGCGGCAGCACCAACTACCCGGGTGGGGACCGGCTGGAAGCCAACGTCTGGATTCAGAGCTTCTCCTGGAGCGGGTGCGGTGACTGGAAGACCTCCGCCAAGCTGATCGGCAACAACCCGGGCAAGGCAACCTGGATCAAGAACCGGGCGTCGTTCAGTGCCACGGGGCTGAACGCCAGCATCAGCGGCTCCGGCGGGGGCGCGAGCACGTCCACCGGTGGCGCTCAGTTCGGTCGGGAATGGACCAACAACAACAACTGGATCTCGGACCTGTCCGGAAACGTCTGCGGCAACGGGTTGACCCTGTACATCGGGGCGACGTCCGAGGCTGTCGCCAACGTGCCGCAGTACGGATCGCCTCGTTCGGCCATCGCCACGGTCTGACGAGCACGACCTCCACCGCATGGGCCTCTCCGTGAAGATGTGAGCCCGCCGCCAGGTCGGGGGTCGGGAAGCACTCTGCCCGGCCCCCGGCTGTGACCCCCGTTGTGGAAACCCATGTTCGACGCCCCCCGCCGTACCCGCCCCCCGCGGAATGCACTCATCGCCGTACTGGTCACGCTGGCGCTCGGAGGCAGCTTTGCAGTACTCCAGGAGCGCATGAATGCCGGCCGCCCGGTATTGACCCCGTTGGCTGCGCAAGTCGCATCCCTGCGCGCCGACAACGGCCTGTACTTCCGTCCCGCGCTGCTCGACAACGGGCAACCGACACTGGCTGACTCAGCCTACGGATTCGCTGTCATGCGGATGGCCGACCATCCCCGTAGAGCGCCGTGGAACTCGGCGCAGTCACAGGCTCTGGTGCGCACGGATGTGCAGGCCGGAAGCATCTGGACCCGGTGGTACCTGTACACGATCGAGGAAGCCACGGGGTCCACCGCTCCGGGAGCCGGCTATCCTCAGGTGCTGACCGGCTACCGGAACGGCGGCTATCTGGAGGACGCCTCGGTACCTGCAACCGACAACGCTGCCAGACTGGCCGCCACAGCGGCGGCCCTGGAGGTTGCCAGGGCACGCGGCGTCGCGGTGTCTCCAGCGGTGCGCACCGGCATCAGGAACTGGCTGGCCACCGTAGTGGGAAGCCTCGCCAACCCCTATCAGGCTTGCAACGCGAGCGCGATAGCTTCGGCCCTGGGCGCCACTGTCTCCCCACAGGTGGCAGCGGCGTCCACAACCTGGTGGAAGCGCCGCGGCGACTCACTGACCGAGCTGAACTCCGCCGAGGATGTCCTGGACGTCTACGGCTACGCCTGCGCTTCGCCGGATGCGCGGTCCGGTCCCCAGGCACAGCAGCTGCGTACTCTGCTGGCTCCCTACCTGGCCCGTACGACGGACTCCTACATCGGCTACCACCTCGCCCGGGCATGGACACTCCTCGGCGGCAGTCCCGGTGACCTGGTTCCCCTGGCCGACACCCTCGCCGCCCGGAGTACCGGCTCCGGTCTGCTCTCGGCCGAGGTCAGCAGGACCGGAACGCTCGACAGCGCATACAGCGTCAGCGAGATCCGCGAAGAGACCGGGCAAGGCCAGCGAGACGACTCGCTGGCCCAGGCCGCCGGAACCTCGGTGCGCGAGCACGCCGGCGAGCTGAATTCGGTCTCGTTGGCCGAGGCGGCGCTCATCCGTCGGCGCACAGGCAAGCCCGAGCCGGAGTTGGAGCGGACCGCAGCTGCGGCACTCGCGCGCGAAGCCCCCGGATTGATCACCACGGACACCGTCGCCGCCTGGGCCCGGTGGCACGACCTCGGCGTCCGCATGGGAACCGTACCGTCCGGACTTCGAGTGCAGACCTGGCCATTGACCAGCCACGAGGCTCGCTGTCGTGCGTGGCTGCTGCTGGCCTCGGTGACCTCGGACGAGAGGGCCGCCGTCCCACCGGAGCTGCGCGCCGAACTCGACCGGATCCCACAGGCCCTGGCGCAGGGCGCGGCCACCATGAGCATGTCTGAACTGCGTGCTGGGACAGCAGCGCTGGCCAACTTCGGAGCCGCGTCACGAACTCCGACCGAACCGGTACGGAGGGCCCTGAACGCTCTGAGGGGATGTGCCCGGCTACCCGACCTCTACCGGGACCGACCAGCGAGCCCAACCTGCGATCTGACCGCCACCGCCGACGGCTATTGGCTCAACTCGGTGCTGCCGCTGTAGCACTAGCGCCTCCCACCGCTGGGGGCACCGCTACGGCCATCTGCTCCCGCACCCCACGAACGGAGACATCACATGCTCCAAGCCACCGACCTCTGCAAGAGCTACGACCAGCACGGCGCGCCACTGCAGGTTCTTGAGCACGTCAGCTTCCAGCTGGAACCAGGAGAGTTCGTCGTCCTACGGGGTCGATCCGGTTCCGGCAAGTCCACCCTGCTCAATATCCTGGGACTGCTCTCCCGTCCGGACTCCGGCTGCC
>Ga0302311_10003694_pt1 | contig 16647 bp, 10 predicted proteins | sample III_Palsa_N1_3_FD_200449 | JGI IMG/M metagenome (GOLD analysis project Ga0302311, IMG submission 200449) | Peat permafrost microbial communities from Stordalen Mire near Abisko, Sweden - III_Palsa_N1_3 | ecosystem: Environmental > Terrestrial > Soil > Palsa > Peat permafrost | place: Sweden... | reverse complement strand
CCGATGCCGATGGCCGCTGCCGCCAACTGCTGTCTGAAGGCGTCGCGCTTGCGGCCGGCCTCTATCGCATTCGATTCGATACTGCCGCGTACTACGAAACGCAGCGCGTGGCGGGCCTCTATCCATATGTCGAAATCGCCTTCGAAGTGCGCGACACCCAGCAGCACTACCACATCCCTTTATTACTGACCGCAAATGGTTACACAACGTATCGCGGAAGTTGATAAACCAGAATTATCGTGACCAGAAAGAGAACAAATGATCGAGCTCGCTGAAAATCGCTATGGAAAATCGCGCGTCCGCCTGATGAAGGTGACGCGCAGCCCCAAGGGAAACGAACTGCGCGAGTGGACCGTGCAGGTCCTGCTCACGGGAGACTTCGACAGCGCGCACTACGCCGGCGACAACAGCAAAATCCTGCCCACTGACACCATGAAGAACACAGTGTATTCAGTCGCGCGCAACTCCTCCGCGATTGCGATGGAGGACTACGCGAAGGAGTTGATCGACTTCCTGCTCGGCCGCAACCCGCAGGTTTCGTCTGTCTCGGTCGCGGTCGAAGCAACTATGTGGAAGCGCCTGACTGTCGATGGCAAGCCGCACCCCACCAGCTTCATGCGTGGCTCAGCAGAGGTGCAGACGACAACCGTCTCTCGCGGGCGCGCCGGCGGTTTCAGCATCCATTCCGGCCTCAAGAATCTGATCGTCATGAAGACCTCCGACTCCGGTTTCGAAGACTACATCGTGGACGACCTGACTACGCTGAGGCCCACCAACGACCGTCTCTTCTGTACCGCCGTCGCTGCCGAGTGGCGCTACACCGTTGATTCGCTCGGCTTCGACGCCATGCGCGCCGCGCTGCGCGAGGCCATGATCAAGATCTTCGCCGACCACAAAAGCAAGTCCGTGCAGGAGACGCTGTACGAAATGGGCAAGAGCGCGCTTGAACGCGTCGCCGAGGTCGACCAGATCGACCTCGTCATGCCCAACAGGCACTGCCTCCTGGTCGATCTCTCGCGCTTCGGGCAGAACAATCCCAACGAGATCTTCGTGCCCACCGACGAACCCGCCGGCCACATAGAAGCACGCGTGAGGCGCAAATCGTGAGTTCCGCCTGCCTCTGTCCGCTCGCGTTCGTGACGGAGGAAGGAATTCGTTGAAGCTGATCTTCATCTACGGCCTACCGGCGACGGGAAAGCTCACCGTCGCGCAGGAACTCTCGGCGATGACCGGATACAAGCTCTTCCACAATCATCTAGCCGTGGATCTGCTTCTCTCTGTCTTCGACTTTGGCAGCGCGCCCTTCGTCGAACTGCGCGAACAAATCTGGCTCTCCGTCTTCGAGCAGGCGTGTCGCAACGATCTCCCTGGCCTGATCTTCACCTTCGCGCCCGAAGCGACGGTGCATCCGGACTTCATCGACCGCGCTGTCGCCACCATCGCCAACAACAAGGGCGAAGCCATCTTTATTGAACTCGTCTGCCCGCTCGCGGAGCTGAAGCAGAGACTCGGCAGCCCTTCGCGGTTGCAATTCGGTAAGCTCACTTCCACTTCGCTGTTCGAGCAACTTGCCGCATCGGGCCGTTTCGATTCGCTCCCCATGCCTGAGCCGAGACTCTCAATCGACACCAGCCTCTGCTCGCCTCGCCAGGGCGCCGCAAGGATTGCGCAAATACTGCAGTCTGATGCGTTAGAGTAAGAGCCTGAACAGACGGCCACAGCTGTCTCTACAAAGGAATTGAGTGAACGCTTTGAATGATGGAATAACGTCGCGTGCAGATCGAATCATCGCCCGTTGCCGCGAACTTGCGCTCTGCACCGAGGTCCCCGGCGAAACCACACGGACATTTCTCGCGCCCTCCATGCACCGCGTTCATGCAGTCGTTGGCGGGTGGATGCGCGCCGCGGGAATGCAGGCGCACGTCGATGCTGCCGGCAATCTGCGCGGAGTCCTGCCCGCCTCTGCGCCCAAAGCGCCTCGGCTTCTGATTGGCTCGCACCTCGACACTGTCACCAATGCCGGCGCGTTCGACGGCATCCTCGGCGTGGTCCTGGGCGTAGCGGTCGTCGAGCAATTTGCTCAGGACGCCCGGACAGCCGAGCCCGCGGGGCAGGGAACACCCTTTGAGATCGAGCTGATCGGGTTCTCCGAAGAGGAAGGCGTGCGCTTCTCCAAGCCGTTTCTCGGCAGTCTCGCGCTGGTCGCCGAGCTGGACGCCGCGACCCTTACGCGCACGGATCGCAGCGGTATCGGCGTCGCGGACGCAATCCGCAACTTCGGCCTCGATCCCGCCGAGTTGCCCGCGGCGATCATCAGTGACTCCGCCTTCGGCTATATCGAGTTCCACATTGAGCAGGGGCCCGTGCTCGAAAGCGAAGCCCGGGCGCTCGGAGTGGTCGACGCCATCGCCGGCCAGACCCGCATGGAATTGATCTTCACTGGCCAGGCCAACCACGCTGGCACCACGCCCATGGGGCCGCTGCGCCACGATGCGCTCGCCGCCGCGGCGCAATGGATTGTCGAGATCGAACGCTATGCCAATGCGTGCGCAGGCCTGGTCGCGACCGTCGGCAAAGTCGAATCCAGCTCCGGCGCCGGCAACGTCATCGCTGGCAAATTCACCGCAACCCTTGACGTGCGCCACGCGCAGGATGACGTCCGCCACGCAGCCGTTCAGCACTACACCGACTACGCTCTCGCCGCCGGCGCGGCACGAGGCGTCAGCGTCGCCCACGCCACGTGGATCGACCAGGCCGCAGTGCCCATGGGCTCTTACCTCTCCGCGCTGCTCGCCGCTGCCGCCAAGCGCGCCACCGGCTGCGAGCCGCGCTCCATCACCAGCGGCGCGGGCCACGACGCCATGATCGTCGCTCGCCGCGTGCCTGCAGCAATCCTTTTCCTGCGCTCACCCGGCGGCCTCAGCCACCACCCGGACGAGTCCGTGCTGCCCCAGGACGTCGCCGACGCCCTCGCAACAGGAGTGGAGTTCCTGCGCACCTTGCGCGATGATAGAGCGATGCTCGAACGAATTGTCGCGCCCACCTCGCCACGCAATCAGGAAGCCCCGCATGCATAACCTCGGCCGCACTCGCAGCGCAAACCAGCGCGACCACCTGCTGCTCACTCCGGACACCTTCGTGCGCACGACGCTGCCCGGCATGCGGGGTGGCGTGGCCATCGTCCACGTTTCGCCCGCGGCCGGAGCGGCCTTCACGCAATACACCGCGGAACTCGATCCCACAGGGACACTCGGCTCCACGCTCGCCCAGCGCTTCGTCTATGTTCTCTCGGGCGCCGCAGACCTCACCACCGACACCAGCTTCCACTCGCTCTCGTCCGGCGACTACGCCTACGTCCCCACTGGCCTTGCGCACACCGTTACCGCACAAGGTCCGACGCGTCTCGCCGTCATCGAAAAAATTTACCAGCCGCTGCCGGAAGTTGCCGCGCCGGCTTTACTCGTCGCTTCTGAAGCCAAAGTTGCTTCCACTCCGCTGATGGGCGACATCGGCCTCCAGGTGCGCAGCCTGCTGCCCGGCGAGCCCGCCTTCGACTTCGCCGTCAACACCATGACCTACCAGCCCGGCGCAGCTCTCAGCATGGTAGAAATCCACATCATGGAGCACGGTCTGCTCATGCTCGAAGGCGGCGGCATCTATCGTCTCGGCGACGCCTGGTACCCGGTCACCGCGGGCGACTTCATCTGGATGGCGCCGTTCTGTCCGCAATGGTTTGGCGCGCTCGGCAAGCAGCCCGCAAAGTATCTAATCTATAAAGACTGGAACCGGCATCCGCTAGGCTGATCGGCAGCGATTCGTCCTCGAACCATCCGCAAGGACAGGAGGCAAGCATGCAGACGCAAACAACCAACCCATCGACCCACACTGAGATTGCGATCGACGCAACCCGGCTGCTCAGCGAACTCCAAACGCTCGCCACCTTCACCTCCATCGAGCCCTCCACCGAGGGCACCGCAGTCACGCGCATCGTCTTCACGCCCGACGACCTCCGCGCCCGAGCCTGGCTCAAGTCGCTCGCCGAAGCTGAAGGCCTCACCATCCGCGAAGACGCCGTCGGCAACACCTTTTTCCGCTGGGCCGGCACCGAGCCCGATCTCCCCGCCGTCGCCACCGGCTCGCACATCGACGCCATCCCCCACGCCGGCATGTACGACGGCACGGTTGGCGTGCTCGGCGGACTCGAAGCTATTCGCGCCCTCAAGCGCTCGGGCGCCCGCCAGCGCCGGTCTATCGAATTGGTTCTGCTTACTTCCGAGGAGCCAACCCGCTTCGGCATCGGCTGTATCGGCAGCCGCCTGCTTTCCGGCACGCTCGATCCCGACCGCGCTGACGCACTCCATGGGGCGCAGCGCGGCTCCGAAGATGAGACGCTTGCTCAGGTCCGCGCTGCCGCAGGCTTTACCGGCCCGCTCTCCAGTGTGTCCCTGCCGCCGGACTACTTCCACGCCTGGGTGGAACTCCACATCGAGCAGGGTCCGCTGCTCGAACGCGAAGGCATCCCGCTTGGCATCGTCACCGCTATCGCCGCTCCCGCAAGTTATCGCTTCACCATTGAAGGTATCGGGGGCCACGCCGGCGCGCTGCTGATGCCCGACCGCCGCGACGCACTCTGCGCCGCATCCGAAATCATCCTCTCGATCGAAAAGCACGCCCTCGCCACCCGCGCCATCGATACCGTCGCCACCGTCGGCACCTGCGACGTCTATCCCGGTGCGGTCAACAGCGTGCCCAGCCGCGTCACCCTGCAGGTCGACATCCGCGACATCGACCCCGCGCGCCGTGAAGGCGTCATGCAATCCGCCCGCCGCGACATCGAATCTATCGCCGCTCGCCGCGAGGTCCGCATCACCGAAACCTTCGTCAATGCCGACCAACCCGCCATCTCCTCGCCGCACATTATCGAAGTTCTGGATGACATCTGCCGCAGCCACGGCCTACCCGCAAAGCACATGGTCGCCCGCGCCTACCACGACTCGTCGTTCATCGCGTGCATTGCGCCGATCGCCATGATCTTCATCCCCTGTCGCGGCGGCGTCAGCCATCGCCCCGACGAGTACGCCTCGCCCGCCGACATCGCCTGCGGAACGCGCGTGCTTGCCGCCGCTCTTGGTAAGCTTGCTTCAGAGTAGAGTCGCATGCCCATTCAATCCCTCAATCCCGCTAGCGGAACGCTGCTGCGCCAGTTCGCGCCGCTCACCGAAGAGGCATTGCTCCTCAAGATTGCGCTCGCGCATGCCGCTTCTGCCGCCTATTGGGATGTGCCGCTCGCGCACCGCGCGCTCTGCATGCGCAAGCTCGCGACCTTGCTGGAAGATGAGACCGCCGAGCTGGCCGCTCTGATCACTGCGGAGATGGGCAAGCCCAGCGCGCAGTCCCGTTCCGAGGTTGTCAAGTGCGCCTCCGTCTGCCGCTACTACGCCGATCACGCCGCCCGCATCCTTGCTCCGGAACCCGTCGATGCAGGAACCAGCGACGCCTACGTCCGCTGGGATCCGCTCGGCGTCGTGCTCGCGGTCATGCCGTGGAACTTCCCCTTCTGGCAGGTCTTCCGCTTCCTGGCGCCCGCGCTGATGGCCGGTAATGTCGGCCTGCTCAAGCACTCGTCGAACGTGCCCCAGTGCGCGCTTGCCATCGAAACGCTCGTGCGCCGTGCCGGCTTCCCCAGTGCCACCTTCCAGACGCTGCTGATCGAATCCAGCCAGGTAGAAATGGTGCTGGCCGACGAACGCGTCGCCGCCGTCACGCTCACCGGTAGCGAGTCGACCGGGCGCGCGATTGCCGCCCAGGCCGGTTGGCTCATCAAGAAGTCTGTGCTCGAACTCGGCGGCAGCGATGCCTTCATCGTGATGCCGTCAGCCGACCTTGACGCCGCTGTCCACAACGGTGTGCGCGCGCGCTGCATCAACACCGGCCAGTCCTGCATCGCGGCCAAGCGCTTCCTCATCGCCGACTCCATCTACGACGACTTCGAAGCCCGCTTCGTCGCCGGCATGGATGCGATGAAAATTGGCGACCCTACCCTCGACTCGACTGAGATCGGCCCGCTCGCAACCGCCAAGCAGGTCAATGAACTTCACGCCCAGGTGCAGGCCGCTGTCAAAGCCGGCGGCCGCGTCCTCACCGGCGGAGAACCCATGCTGGGCAAGGGCAACTACTACGAGCCGACCGTGATTGCCGGAGTCCCGCGCGGCGCGCCCGTCTGCCGCGAAGAGATCTTCGGCCCCGTCGCACTGCTCTTCCGCGTGGCCGATGTTGAAGAAGCTATTGCCGTCGCCAACGACACGCCGTTCGGCCTCGGAGCCTCGGTGTGGACACGCAGCGATTCGGAGCAGCGTCGCTTCACCGCCGGCCTGCAATGCGGAGCCGTCTTCGTCAACGCGCCCGTGGCCAGCGATGCCCGCCTTCCCTTCGGAGGCATCAAGCACTCCGGCTACGGCCGCGAGCTCTCCGCCGCCGGCATGCGCGAATTCCTCAACGCGAAGACCGTCGTTATCGCCGAACCGGCCGTTGCCCCGCGGCCCTCGATTGTCCCCGACTCCATAGTCCAGCCCAAGGACGCCGACCCGGCCCGCAAAGGCCCGGTGCCCTTCCGCAAGATTCTCGAAGAGCAGGTCAAAGCTTCAAAGTAGGCGAACTCCGTGCCGAGCCGGCACAATAACAAGGCGCGACCAGATTGCTGGCCGCGCCTTGTGTTTCGCGAAAGCGCGTTCTGTTAGAAGAAGAAGTTCGCCTGCAGCGTGATGCGCCGTACCGCAGTCGCGCCCGAGAACTGCCCGCCCGCAAGCTGTGTCGACTTGCCGAACAGGGGCGAATTCAATGCTCCGATCGGGTTCGCATACGGCACCTCGTTGAACAGGTTCAGAGCCTGCAGTCCAATCGACAGGTTGTACTTGCGCCCGGTGTTGGAGCCGCTGCGGCCTCCGCCGCCACCGCCGCCTCCGCCGCCACGGCCACCGCCGCCCCCGCCTCCACCGAAGCCGCCACCGCCAAAGCCACCACCCGGTCCACCCCCGCCGGGTCCGCCGCCTCCGGGTGGTCCACCCCCGCCGGGCGCGCCGCCGCCTTGCTGATTGCGGCGATTTGCCGAGGCCTCCGTCTTCGGACCAAACCCAAACGTTCGCGAGAGCCGCAGGTTGAACGTCACGTTGGCCGGCCCGGTGCAGTAGTTCACGGGAATCTCCGCGCTCGCGCCGCCGGCGTTATAAAACGTCGAATTGTTGAAGTTCGCCGCGGTGAAGCAACTCGCCTCACCATGCAGTGTGCTCCCCGCCGCCAGTGGCCGATCGCTCGCCGACCGAGTGATCGCGTCCGGAACTCCGGTGGTGACGTTGTACGGTTGGCCCGACTGCGCAAAGATCAGCGGGCTCGCCGTGATCAGGAATGGCAGCGGAATTGTGCCGCCAATATTCAGTCGGCTTCGAATCGCGAACGCCGCGCGCCCGTAATCCACCGACGAGTTGTACGGATCGGTGAGGCTGCTGATGTTGGAGTTCGCCCAGTTTGCCGAGTAGAAGCCGAAGATGCTGGTCCCCTTTGGCGTGCGCACGGTGATGTTGGTGTTGACCTGGTTCTGCCGGAAAATTCCCTCCGACTGGTTGCAGTTGACATAAAACGCCGTGCTCACAGTGCTCGGGCAGGCGCTTGAGCTGGCGGCGACTGGGAAAGTCCGTGTCAGGAACTGGTGTTCGCCCCGCGCGTTCAGATAGGTCACCGACACGCTGGCAAACTTGCCCACCTGCTGTTCCAGAGTAGCGGCAGACTCCATGATGTACGCGCTACGCAATCCGGCCCCGCCAACGGCCACGCTGGACCGGCCTCCTGACGATCCAGTTCCGCCGGTGCAGCCTGCTGTCGGCGCGCCGGCGCTGGTGATCGTGCACGCCGTGCCCGGACTGGTGTACAGCAGATCGTTTTGGTTCAATCCATTGTTCTGGATAAGGTTAGCGATGCTGCTCAGTTGGTACCGGTTGTAGAAGATGCCGAACCCACCGCGCAATACCGTCGTCGTCTTCCCATTTTTCTTCGGTATGCCGTACGCCAGCGAGGTGCGGGGCGCGAAGTCATGCGTGCTGTTGATGAAGTTTTGCGTCTCCATCCGCACCCCATAGCTCCAGGTGAAGTTCGGCGTCACCTTCCAGTCGTCCTCGGCGTAAAACTCGCCGTCCGTCTGGCGCGCGTTGATAGTCAGGTTGTTGATGGTTGTCTGCGTGAACTGGAACGGGTCGCCGCACTGGTACGACGAGTACAGCGGCTCGAGTGCCGGCGGCACTGAGGCGCTGCCGGGTACCGGGATCATATTGGACGCGGCGCATGGAGTGGCGCTCGAGGGAAGGGTAGGAACGCAGTTTGCCGGCCTGTCTGAAGCGTAGCCCGGGTCCGTGCACGGATCCAGCAGATAGGTGTACTGCAACCCACCGGCGTTGCCCGAGTTCGAGCTTACCGCCTCGCCATTGGTCCGCAGACGTCCGCCCAGCCGCACGAAGTTCTTCAGCAGTTGGATCGACGTATAGTTCTGCACCTCAATGTGATCGCTCGTGGTCGAGTTGACGCTGTAGTTCGATCCGCCCGTGTTGACAACCCCCTGCACCGAAATCGAGGTGCCCGCATTGAACGGCGTGGCATTCGAGTCGTCGCGCTGGAATTCGAAGCGCGTCTCGTTGATCACGCTGTTGCTCCACAACTGCGTGTCGCTCAGCTGCACCGTGGTTTCGTTGCTGTTCGACTTCCCGCCGGTCGAGGGCAACGAAGTCCCGCTGCCGTTGTTGGTCATGGTGTTAGATTCATACTGAAACCGCGTCGTCAGCGTGTTCTTCTTTCCAATCATCGTATCTACGCGGGGATTGATGTCCCACCGCGTCTGCGGAGCGGCCACTGCACGCGCCGTGGTCGGGTAGGGAAAGCTGTTGCAGACGCCCAGCGAAACCGCGCCAGGAGCGCACATCGTCGTCGATGTCGGACCGGTGCTGTAGATCGCGGTCGGGTTGATGATGTTGTTCGCCTGAATATCGCGGTACGATCCGCCAATCGTAAACGAGGTGCCGGGCCGGATCGGTCCAGTCAGATTGCCCAGCCCGAAGATGGTGTAGTAGTTCGGCTGCGCGTTGGCCGATCCCAGAAATGGATTTGAAGTATCCAGCCCTTTGTCTTGAAACTGAAAGCTGCCGCTGCCATGGAACTTGTCCGTTCCCGGCTTCGTGATGATCTCGATGCGCCCATAACCCGGCTGGTCGTACTGCGCCGAGAACGGGTTCGAATTGATGCGGATCGCCAGGATCGACGACTTCGGAGGCAGTTGGCCGCCGGTAAATCCGTCAATGTAAATCTGTCCGCCGTTCGGCCCAGCCGAGGGCCCGGCCAGCGCCGACAACTCCGCCGAAAGTTCGTCCGGATCGTCCGACAGCGCATTCAGCGCATCGCCCGTGATTACCGTCGAACTCGCATTGTTCTCCGGATCGACGCTCAACTGCACCGTGTCTGCCGTGACATTCACCGTCTGCAACTGGTCCTGCAGCGCCATGGTGACGTCCGAAGCCACATTCGCGCCCGCCGTTACAGCAACTCCCGCCTTGGTATAGGCGGCAAAGCCTGGCGCGCTCACCGTCAGCGTGTAAGTGCCTGCGGCGACGCCCCGGAACGTGTAGGTGCCATCACTCTTCGAAGTTGCCGTCACGGCCTTGCCCGAGGCCGACGTCAAGGTTGCCGTCGCGCCCGGGATCAGCGCATCATCCGGGTCCACGACCATGCCGTGAACCGTGCCGCCAGTCGACGCCGACTGCTGTGCCATCGCTGCAAACGGCAGCGATGCGACCAGAAAAAACAAAAGAAACGCCACACCCCTACGAAGAGACATCCTCACTCCTAAGAAATTCCTTGCATCAGTTGCGTTTGCGCAAAATCTGGAAAATATCACTACGGGCCTTCGCCCCCACCCATGCTCATCGAAAGGTCCATGCCGCCATTTGGGTTGGCGGTCAGGATGGGATCGACTCCGGTCAGTAACGTCACCGCTGTCACAGAAGTCGCTGCATCGCTCGCCACAATCATCACCGCGTCGCCCTTGTGCAGATCGGCAAGTGTAATTGCCGGGAGACGACCGATCATCTGCGACAGGTCAGCCCCCGCCGAGCGACGTGCTGCGCCAGCGTCCCCGCCGGCAGCTCCGCCCGAAGCATCCTGTCCCGCGCCGCCGCCCCCGCGCCGTGCGCCGCCACCGTTGGTCTGCGCAGCAAACCGCGTAGCCACCATCGCCGGCATATTTCGAAGGTCGGAATTGGCCGTCACGTTCACCGTAACCACCCTCTTGGTCGCGAGGTCCTTCACCGTCACCTTGCCGCCTGCCGCATCCACGCTCAGCAGTTGCCCCGACAGGTTCTCGAACGAGCCGCTGATGATCTCTTCGGCCTGCATCGATGTGCCGTCCGCGGACTTCGCCCCACGCACCTGCAACTGGTCCTTCGGCTGGATCTCCGCAATCGTCCCCGGCTTCGCATCCTGGTACTTCACTGAGTCGCCCGCAAACCGCTTGAACTCCGTCTTACTCGACGTGTTGATCGCCAACTTCTTCGCGCCCTGCGTGATGGTAACGGTGCCGCTCGCCGGATCGACCGTGCTCACGATTCCCCCGGTACCGCGCGCCTTCCAGTCAGCCTGCTCATCCGCCTGCATCTTCGCAATGTCGGAGGACTTCATCAGCACCACACGCACCGCACTGAACGTCGCCGGCGTATCTCCCGCCTTGCCCGTCACCAGGGCGCGATCGCCCACCGCAACGTCCGACATCTGGCTCGGCTTCGCCGCGCTCAAGCTCGTGCTGCCAACCGGAAGCGAGAGCACCTTCGCCCCATCCGCAACCGTAACCGTCACCGACACACCCTTATCGGTGGTCATCGTAATCGAGTTGCCGGAGATCGACTTCACTGTGCCAAGTTGACTCGCCGCAGCAGGAGCAGGTGCGGCCGCCGGAGCCTGTGCTGTCATACCCGAAACCGCGACGCCAGCCAGAGAGAAAATTACGCCCAGGCTCAACGCAATCCTGCAGAAATGCGAGTTGTTCGGAGTTGCCATTTCCATCCTTATCCAATTCGGCTGGAGCAAACTTGCAGGCCCTGCCGTCAAACCGTCGGACCCCAGGCACTGGACTCGCGTTCCTTGGCAAGCAGAGTTGGTGGTCTACCTAAGAATACGACTCGGCCATCCAAAAGTTTCGCGTAATCGCAACATTCCAGCCACCAATCGAGCTTTCCATCCGGCGAACATTCAGCGAAGACAAGACATTTTTCATGGCGTCAAAGGAATGTGCCGCTAAGCGGCTGCGATTCGAGGCGCCAAAACTCTTAAGTTGATGCTCGCAAATCAGTTGTCATCCACCACTCCATCAGCATAAACGCTTTAGCCTTAACTGCTCCTGAGGTGCCGTTCAACCCTACGCCGTCTCGGCCGAAATCACCGCCAGCGTAATCGCAGGCAGCACGATTCTCCCCGCGTCGCTGCCCGCCCCGGCGCGCGAAACCAGTTCCACGTGGAAACCCTCCGGCACCTCGAAGCTCGCCTCCCGCCGACCGAAGTTCGCCAGCACTTGCACGCCGCCGCGGTCCATCGCCAGCCAGCGATCTTCCTCGCTCCACCTCACGCTGGTGTGTCCCAGTTCGCCGTCGTTCAGTGCTGTAGATCTTCGTCGCAATCGAATTAACGCGCGGTACCACTCCTGCATCTCCGCGTGACGCCCCACGTCCGCCTCCGCCCAGTTCAGCCTCGATCGCTCAAACGTCGCCCGCGCCTCCGGGTCCGGAATCTCCTGCTCGCGAAACCCGAACGCCGCGAACTCCCGCCTGCGTCCCTCGCGCACCGCTTTCGCCATCTCCGGATCGTCGTGATCGGCGAAGTAAAGAAACGGAGTCGTCGCCGCAAACTCCTCGCCCTGAAACAGCAGCGGCACAAACGGAGCCGTCAGCACGATCCCCGCCGCAACCTTCGCCGCATCCATCCCCACAATCTGCTCCAGCCGGTCGCCTTTCGCGCGATTGCCCACCTGATCGTGGTTCTGGATGAACCCCAGAAAACGATGCGCCGACAGCCCCCCCACCGGGCGGCCATGCCGTCGCCGCCTGTACTTCGAGTACTGCCCGTCGTAGACAAACACGTCCGTCAGCGCCTTCCCCAACTGGCCGAGTGCCCCAAAGTCTGCATAGTACCCAAGCTCCTCGCGATGCAGCACCGTGAACAGCGCATGATGGAAGTCGTCGCTCCACTGCGCATCCATGCCGTATCCAGCTGCCTCACGGGGCTGCACCACGCGCGGATCGTTCAAGTCGCTCTCCGCGATCAGCACCAGCCTGCGGCCCACGGTAGCCTGCAGCGCTGCCACCTCGACCGAGAGCTGCTCCAGAAAATGCACGGCCGAGCGATCCACAAACCCATGCACCGCGTCCAGGCGCAACCCATCGATGTGGAACTCCCGCATCCACATCAGCGCGTTGTCGCAGAAGAACCGCCGCACCTCGTCGCTGCCGGAATCCTCCAGGTTCACCGCGTCGCCCCATGGCGTCCAGTGCCGGCTCGTCACGTATGGCCCGAATTTCCCCGAGTAATTGCCTACTGGCCCAAAGTGGTTGTAGACCACGTCCAGCACCATCGCCAACCCGCGCGCATGGCATGCATCGACGAGCCGCTTCAACCCCTCCGGCCCGCCATAATTCTCCGTCACCGCAAACAGTGCAACGCCGTCGTAGCCCCATCCACGATCGCCTGCGAACTCGGCCACCGGCATCAACTCAACGTGCGTGACCCCCAACTCGACCAGATAATCCAGCCGCGCAATCGCGCCGTCGAACGTCCCCTCCGGCGCAAACGTGCCCACATGCAGCTCGTACAAAATCGCGCTCGCCAGCGGAGGCGCATCCCACTCTGCATCGCTCCACGCAAATACACTTTGATCGTAGACGCGCGACAAACCATGCACTCCGTGCGGCTGCCATTCACTCCGCGGGTCGGGATAGATTGCTGCATCGTCGTCCAACCGGAAACCATACTCCGTACCCGGCCCGGCGTTCACCGCCGCCTTCCACCAGCCGCGCGCGTCCGGCCCGTCCATTGCATAGGACGCGCCGGCCACCATCACAGCGACCCGTTTTGCGTCCGGCGCCCATACCCTGAACTCATCCATCGTTTTCAGTCCCTCACCAGCAGCGCCACCGGAAAATCTCGCAGCAAGTCCTGCATCGCAACTCTGCCGCCGCTTATCTCCGCGCCCGTCAGCCGATTCGTCCACCGTCCCTCAGGCAGCTCAACCGTAGTCCCATCCCACGCGCCGTCGACCAGCGTCGTCAGCCGCGGCACAATCGTCGCAATAGCCTCGCCGCGCAGATACCCGATCACGTGCTCCGCCTTCGCACCCTCCGCCACCAGCGCGGCATACCCCGCCTCCGCTCCAAAACTTTGCGGCCGTTCGAGCCGCAGGCAAAGCGCTCGGTGGATTGTCCACAGCTTGGGCAGTCCCTCGTCCGCGCGGCGCATCGCTTCGGCAGCCGCCTTGGCCGCGGGCATCCGCTTGATCTCGTGCAGCATCTTCGCGCGCAGCCGATAGTCCACCGGCCTGCGGTTGTCCGGATCGACCAGGCTCGAATCCCACAACTCCGCCCCCTGGTACAGATCCGGAACGCCCGGTGCCGTGTGCTTCATCAGCGTCTGGGCCAGCGAGTTCACCCAGCCCGCATCCTTCACCGTCTCCACGAACCGCTCAACATCGGCTACAAATGGCCCGTACTCCATCACCGCGTCGATAAACCGCCGCATCGCATCTTCGAACTCCACGTTGTTGGCGGTCCAGGACGTCTGCTGCTTAGCCTCGCGCGTCGCCTTCAGCATGTAAGATTGCAATCGTTCAACCGAGATCGGCCACGCCCCAATCAGCGTCTGGTAGAGCATGTACTCGGTGTTGCGATCGGGCATGTCGCCATACCTGCCGCCAAACAGCTCCGCCCGAAGCTCGTTATTCATCCTCGACCACCGGACCAGGGCCCCGCCAAACTTCGCAGGCTTCTCGGAGAGGGCTGCCATCCGCGCCCGCACATCGTCGCTGCGCTTACTGTCGTGCGTCGAGAGCGTCACCATCGTGTGTGGATGGGTCACCTGCATCTTCGCGTTGTAAGCGTGAAACTCCGCCACACTCAAGCCATTCGACCCTGGATCGCCGCCCACCTCGCACATCCCCACCAGCCGGTTGTAGCAGTAGAACGCCGTATCCTCAACGCCCTTCGCCATCACCGGCGGCGTGAACTGCTGGAACCGCATCAGGAACTCCGCCTCTGCCTTGCCCTTTACCTCCAGCATTAGCACGCTTCCAAGAAAATCGAACAGCCCCGCACCAATGTCCCGCCGCCTCTCCTTCGCGCAGGCGATTGCCGCCGCAATCGCCTCTCTGTCTTCGTCGGTAATCTCGTACCGCGCCGGCTGCACGTAGCTCCGGTAGACGCCGAAGCACGCGGCCGTCTCGCGGATCGCCCGCCGCATCTCCGCCCGCGTGTAATCCCGCTGATCGCGATTCGCTTCGCAGATATCCACCAACAGCGAAGTCAGCCGGTTCACATCGCTGCCCAGCGCCTCCTGCGTCGCATTGATCTTCTTCTCGTGTGCAAGCGCGCGAAAGTTCGTCGGCTCTCCCGTGAACTCCTCGTAGATGTCGTCCAGCTCCTTCATCCCATCCGGCGACACCAATACCCCCATGGCAACGTTCAGGAAGTCGTACCCGCTGGTGCCTTCAATCGGCCAGCTCTCGCGCAGAAACTCGCCCGGCTCCAGAATCTTCTCTGCCACGATCCACGCGTCCGGCGCATGTTCGCGCAGCTTGCGCAGATACTCCGCCGGATCGCGCAACCCGTCCGGATGGTCTACCCGCACGCCGTCGATTACTCCGCGCCGCAGCCAGTCCAGCACCAGCGCATGCGTCTCTTCAAACACGTGCTCACGCTCTATCCTCAGCCCGATCAGCGTATTCACATCGAAGAAGCGCCTGTACCCAAGCTGCTGATCCGCAGTCTTCCAGTACGCCAGCCGATAGTTCTGCTGATTTAGAAAATCGTCGAGCGCGTCCCTGTCCTCGTTCAACTCCGCGACTGCCCGGTCCAGCGCGTTGGCGATCGCTGGCTCTTCCAGGCACAACCGCGCCAGCAGCCCCATCAGCACACGCTTGTCCCGGTCGCGCGCCAAAATCGTGTGCCGGTCCGCGTACTCCGGCGCCGGCAGCCGGCCAAGCGCCGTGGCAAGAAAACTCAGCGTGTCCGACTTCGCCCGCTCCGCCGCCCTCCCCAGGATCACTGGCAATGACTGCGGAGCCACCGGCAATTTCTGCTCCGCGCACTCCACCTGGAAGCTGTTGCCGTACCGCACCACCTGGATCCCTCCAGCCTGCAGCACACGGCCATATTGGTCCGCCAGCACCGGCACCAGTACCTTGTTGCGCAGCCGCTCTTCGTAGGGCTGCCAGTCGATGTCAAAGAACGAAGCGTAGCGGCTCGACGCGCCATTCTCCAGCACATCGCTCCAATAACGATTCTCCGCACCCAGCGACATGTGGTTGGGCACAATATCCAGCACCTGCCCCAGGCCCGCCCCGCCCAGCCGGGTGCAAAAGCGCTCGTGCGCCTCCGGGCCGCCTAACTCTGCGTTCACATAGCGGTGGTCCACCACGTCGTAGCCGTGAGTGCTTCCCGGAGCCGCCTGCAGGTACGGCGAGCTGTACACATGCGAAACGCCCAACTCGCTCAGGTAGTCCGCGATGCTCGCAGCATCGTCGAACGTGAACCCCTTATGCAGTTGCAACCGGTAGGTCGAAGATGGAATTCGTGGCATGGTGGTCGTCGCCGATCCAGAGTTCAAACAGTCAGTTCGTGGTTTCCGGTGGCTGCCGATCTCAAAACTTCAGCAACGTCTATGCCTTCTAAGATCGTTTTACCCGCCCTTTGGTTGCACCCTTCGCCAATTGGCCGCTTCTCGCTCGGCTTCCAGTTTCTGGACTCCCACTGCCGCACTCACCCTCGCCCGCACGCTGTGGCTTCCATGCGCCCGACAACGTAAACGCCGCATGAACCAGCGCAATGTGCGAGAGCGCCTGCGGAAAATTCCCCACCATCCGCCCCCGGTCCGAGTCGTACTCCTCCGCCAGCAGTCCTACATCGTTGCGCAAGGCCAACAGACGCTCAAACATCGCTCTGGCATCCTTCTCGCGTCCGATCAACCAGAGGTTTGCGACCATCCAGAAGCTGCATGCCAGGAACTGGCCCTCGCCACCTGCCAGTCCGTCCTCGGTCTGGCGCGTGTTGTACCGCCGCACAAATCCGTTCGTCATCAGGCACTTCTCGATCGCCTCCACGGTGCCGCGGATGCGCGGATCGTCGGCCGGAAGGAAGCCGACCAGCGCAATCCGCAAACACGAGGCATCCAGCAGCGTCGAGCCATAGGCTTGCACAAAACTGCCAAGCCTCCTGTTGAATCCCTTCTCGCAGACCTCTCTGTGAATCTCCGCGCGCACCTTCTGCCACCGCTTCACATCGCCCTCGCGAGTACTCCTCCACACCTTTTCGCCCGGGCGGTCCATGCAGTGCTCGGCCATCTGGATCGCGCGATCCAGCG
>Ga0302311_10003687_pt1 | contig 16676 bp, 13 predicted proteins | sample III_Palsa_N1_3_FD_200449 | JGI IMG/M metagenome (GOLD analysis project Ga0302311, IMG submission 200449) | Peat permafrost microbial communities from Stordalen Mire near Abisko, Sweden - III_Palsa_N1_3 | ecosystem: Environmental > Terrestrial > Soil > Palsa > Peat permafrost | place: Sweden... | reverse complement strand
CCATCGGCTGACGCTGGCGGGCGCCGACGATCCGGAAGAAATCATGACGGTGGCTGGGTTCGACGCCGTGGTGGAACTGGCCGACGGCGTGCCGCGCCGCATGAATATTCTCGCCAACCGGGCGCTGATCGATGCGTTCGGCGCCGATGAGAAGCCGGTCTCCGCCGCGCGTGTGCGCAAGGTCGCCCTGGCCGGTCGGCAACGCACGGCACCGCCGCCCCAGCGACAATGGGTTTGGCCGCTCGGCGGTGTCACGCTGCTGATCCTGGTCGTTGCCGGCGTCATGCTGGTGCAGCCGGCCGGCTTTGCGTCGGATGGATTGGCTAAGCTGCGCGCGATGCTGCCGGTTTCCGCAAGCGCGGCGGTGACGTCGTCATCGCCGGCGATCGCCGCGCCGACGGCTGTCGTCCAGCCAGACCCGCCACGCCCAGTCATTGTTGCCGAGGCGCCGATCTCCGCGCCGGCGGCGCCCGTAGAGAACCCGCCGACCGTCCCGACGCCGCCACCCGTTCCCGAGCCGGTGGCACAGCCGGTCGAAGCGGCACCGCAGCCGAAGCTGAAAGCGCCGGCCGCTCCGGATGCTGTTGCCGCGGCCCCGCAGGAAACCGTCTACACCGTGGTGCCGGGTGACACGCTCTGGAAGATCTGCATCAAGGCCTACGGACCGGACGCAGCGCCCTCAATGATCTCCCGGGTCATGAGTCGCAACAAAATCGTCAGTGATATCAAGCTGCTGTGGGGAAAGACGATCATTCTTCCACCGCCAAAACTCATCTAAGCGCGCCTAGAGACTACGCCCGAGGACCAGACCGATGGACAGCATATTCGAGGCAACGACGGACGATGCCCAGTTCCCGACCGGCCGATGGTTCGACCGGGTGAATATTCTGGGTGTGGGCGTCAGCGCCATCACGATTCCCAATGCCCTGGCGCAGTTCGATCGGTGGATCTTGGCCGGCGCCCGGCAATATGTCTGCGTCGCCGACGTGCACGCGATCATGCAGAGCCGGTGGAACGAAGACTTCCGTCACATCCAGAATGGTGCCGGTATGGTCACGCCCGACGGCATGCCGCTCGTCTGGCTGGCGCGGCGGAAGAACGGTGCCGAGGTCGATCGGGTCTATGGTCCGGATCTGCTGATGCGGACTGCCGAACATTCGATCGCCCGCGGCTATCGGCATTTCTTCTTTGGTGGCGGCCCGGGGGTGGCGGAGCGGCTGGCGGCACGACTTGGCGCTCGGTTCCCCGGGCTGCAGATTGCCGGCACCCACATGCCGCCGTTCCGTGCCACGACGCCGGAAGAGGATGACGAGATCGTGCGCATGATCGATGCCACACAGCCGGATTTCGTCTGGGTCGGGCTCAGCACGCCCAAGCAGGAACGTTGGATGGCGAAGTTCCGTGCGCGGCTGCATGCGCCCATTTTGGTGGGCATCGGTGCGGCCTTCGATTTCCATTCCGGCAACAAGCCGCAGGCGCCGAAGTTCATCCAGCGCTCCGGTTTCGAATGGTTGTTCCGGTTGGCGAGCGAGCCCCGGCGGCTTTGGCCGCGCTACCGCCGGGTCGTGCCCGGCTTTCTCTACCTGCTGCTGAAGGAGCGGCTGGGGCTGCAGAAGTTCCCGCTCAATTGACCGGCCGAAGGCTGATGTCGCCCAGCCTCTGGGTGACGGTCGAGAAATTCTCCCAACAGGCCGTCTGGCTCGTCTTGTTCGCGATTCTGGCGCCGATCCTGGGGCCGCGACCCTACGGTCTGTTCGCGATCGTCATGGTGTTCATCGGCTTTTGCGAATTCGTCACCGTCGAGGCCGCGGCCGAGGCGCTGATGGGCATGGATCCGCTGGAACCCCAGCATCTCAGGACCGCGACCACCTGCAATCTGATCGTCGCGATCCTGGCCGGAATCGCTGTTTTTCTGCTGGCGCCGTTGTTCGGCCGGATCTTCGGTGATGCGCAATTGGGCCCGTTGTTCCAGGTTCTTTCGATCTTGCCGGCCATCTCGGCGCTGACGTCCGCGCCGACCGCGGCGCTCAAGCGGCAGATGGATTTTCGGCCGCTGGCGATCCGATCTACGCTCGGGCTGGCGATCGGCGGCGCCGGCGGCGTCGCCCTGGCACTGGCCGGTGCCGGGGTCTGGGCGCTGGTGGCCCAGATTCTGCTGCAGCGAACGTCGGAGGTGGTGATCCTGTGGATCGCAGCCGGCCGGGCCGCCGGCGCCGGCTTCGGCTGGTCGCGGCCGCACTACGAAGACCTTCGGGTCTATGCCGCCCACGTCCTGGTGTCACGCAGCATGACCTTTCTGGGTGGGCAGGTGCCGCGACTGATCATCGGCTATTTTCTGGGACCGGTCGATCTGGGCCTGTTCTCGCTGGCGACCCGGTTTCCCGATGCCTTGGCCCAGGTTCTGATTGCCCCGCGCGCGAGCGTGGCCCGGATCGGCCTCAGACGGTATCGCCAGGGCGAGGAAGTGCTCAGCGCCGCCTTCTATCGGCTGCTGCGCGATATCGCTTTCATCGCCTTCCCCGTCAGCATCGGTGCCGCCGCCACCATCTCGCTGCTGATCTCGATCTGGCTCGATGCGCGTTGGCAGGCCGGGGTTGTTGCCGCCAGCCTCATGTTCCTGACGATCCCACCGCAAGTCGTTTTCTATGCGAGCAGCGCCGTTCTCCTGGCACTCAACCACCCGCGCGAAGAGGCCAAGATCTCGGTCGTGCAGAACTTGTCGAACGCGCTCCTGGTGTTGGCGGCGATCCCGTTCGGGTTGGATGCGGTCTGCGCGGTCACGGTGCTCCGGCTGTTCCTGCTGATGCCCTTCGCGGCGATCACGGTATCCCGGGTCTGTGCGATTCCGGCCCGGGCAATGGCTGTCGCGATCGGGCCGCTGTTCGTTTTGACGCTCGCGATGGGGGCGATCGTGGCGGTGCTCAGTCCGGTCCTGATCACCGCGGTCGGTCCGCATCTGGCCCTGGCCGGGCTGATCGCTGCGGGCTTCGGCCTCTATATGGCATTGGTCGGGATTTTCGCGCCTAAGGACGCGCGGTATTTCCTGTCGCATCTGACCTGGGTTCGCTAACCACCTCGCCATCGTATCGCGAAACCAGAAACGCTAGGTGTGTCCCAGCGTCTTCCGGTGACATGGCCGAAAAGGGTGCGGAAAAATCCTCCCGGATCAGGCCGTCGACCCGACGGAGCTTGTCCTCGGCCAGGATCGTGAATCCGGCAGCGGCGTGAAGTTTTAGATGTGCCGAGTGGGGCGACCGGTTGATCAGGTAGTGGCGCTTACCGCGCGTGATCGCCCAGCCGAGGTCCGATGCTCCCCAATGCCCGTTCCATTGCGGCGCGATGCCATGAGCGCTGTAGTCGATGAGGTGGGTCATGATCGTGCCGGGACCGCTCCAGCGCTTGAACGCCTGATAGGCGTGCTCCAGGCCGTCGACATGTTCCATGACCGAGTTCGAGACGATCCAGTCCGGCAGGCGATCGACCTCATCTTCGTGATCGGCCCAGGGCGCGTAGGAGCGGATCATGTCACCCGATCCATCGCCGGCCAGGCTCGCGCGGATCTGCGCGATGCGCGCCTCCGAGAGCATTTCGTCGAGGTCGGGCATCAGATGTTCGGGAAAGTCGGTGCTCGGGACAAACGGAAAAATCCGGGCATTCCAGCCATCGTTTGGGACCGGCGCGCGTGCTTTGAACCGCACGACCAGGTCGTCCAGCATGCCGAGGTTCCGGGCCGATGACGCCTGCTCGATGACATCCAGGGCATAATATCGCTCGGCGCCGGCCAGCAGGGCGCAGATGCCGAAGGCGAAGGAACTGCCCGGGCCGATTTCTGCGACGACCGTCGGGAAACCCTGCCAGGCCGGGGCCCTGGCGGTGAGTATGACGAAACGCAGAAACTGGGAATAGGCAAAGTCGGCATTCGCGGTCCCCATATCGACATGGGGATTGCGAAATTGAGGGATGAGGTACGACAGCGCGCCTTTGACGAACGGGCCGGCTGAGATCCTGGCTATCGACATTTTAACCCCGGTTTGACGCTCACGGAATTTCCGCAATGGAAACGGCGACTTCTTCGCGGGCGACCGGCTCAGCGTTGCGCCTGACCGATTTGACGAGGTGATCGATCAGGGCCGGCCGGCCTGCCGGCACATAGCGATAGGCCAACAGCTTCATCGCGACACGGGGAGGCGCCACTGTGGTTGCGAAGAACCAGGCGAGCGTCACCGCGGAGCGCAACAGTCCCCGCTCGTAGACGCCGACACAGCGGCAGAGCTTCAGGAAAAGCTTCAGCGAGCGGTCGTCGCGCGACATTGGGTGCGACGGATCGAGTTTCTTGAGGGTGAGGCGCCGTTCCAGGAAAACCAGGGAATGATCGAGCGGATCCGCCTTCGACAACCGGACGCCGCGCAAGGCGGCATGCTCTCTGACGAAATTGGCTTCGTCGCGGCCGATGGCGATATAGGCACGAAACCGCTCGGCATCCAACGGTGCGCCGGCCCAGAGATTGTTGCCGTGAACGCGGTAGTAGCCGAGCGAGACGCCCAGCGAGATGACGGCGCCGTAGAGCGGCGCCACCGCGTTGAGCGCACCATCCACGCCATAGGGAAAGCGCACGGTGTCGAGCGGCAGCAGCTGTTCCAGCAATCGCCGCGCATAGGCGTTTCCGCTGGTCGGCGGCGTCGGATAGATGCCCCAGCGGCGAACGAGACGGTCGATCTGGCGCGCGTCGAGTGGTCGCGTGCAGGCGGGTACGAAACCTTTGGGGTGGCCGTCCCGATCGACCACAGTCAGCGGGAACTGCAGCTTCACGATATCGGGTCGCCAGGCGGCGACGATTTTGTCGACGGCATCCGCGCGCAGCATGTCGTCCGCATCCAGGAACATGACGATATCGCCGCGGGCGACGGCCCAACCGGCATGAATCGTGGTCGTCGGGCCGCCGTTCTCCTTGAAGATCAGCTGGACCCTGTCCCGATATTGCTCGAGCAGCAGGCGGGATCCGTCCGTCGAGCCGTCGTCGACGACGATGATTTCCAGCTTCCGATAGGTCTGCCGCAACGCGCTGTCCACAGCGGCTGCGACGAATTGCTCGTAGTTGTAGTTTCCGACGATGATGCTGACGAGCGGTAGGGGGAGGGGCATGCCGAAATGTCCTGTGCCGCTAGGTGAGCTTGAGGCGTCGCGTCAAGGCGCGCTCGATGATCGGCAGCAGCCGGGCGGGATAGTCGGTCGCAGCAAAATCCCTGCGGAATTGCGCCGCGGCGGCATCGCCGAGACGCGTTCGAAGCCTGATGTCGACGACACTACGCGCCAGCGCGTCGGTCAATGAGGCGACATTCCCAGGTTCGACCAGCATGCCGGAGCGATCCGCTTGGATCACCTCGCCCAACGCCCCCACGGGTGTGCAAATGATGCAAAGCCCATAGGCCATGCCTTCCAGCACCGACATGGCCATGCCTTCGGCATAGGACGGCAGCACCAGAATGTCGGCCGTGCGCAGCAAGCGTTCGGTGGTCGCACGATCGACCCAACCCGGCATCGCCACCCGATCGGCGATGCCGGTTCGGGCCAGGTCTGCCGCGAAATTGTCCTGTTGCGGCCCCCCGCCGGCGATCGTCGCGTGCCAGTCGAGGCTGCGCAGCGCCGGCTGGTCCAGCGCCTCGATCAGGTCGTGGACGCCCTTGCGACGACTCAGCTGGCCGAGGAACAGGATCTCGGCCGGTGCTCCCGTCGGATACGCCGGCGCTTGAGCGGGTATCGGCACGGCGTTCGGCAGAATTGACACCCGTTCCGCCGGCACCGCCAACAGGCCGGTCACGGTCGTTCGCGCATCCTGTCCCAGCACCACGACGTGATCCGCCGCCTGAAACATCCAGCGGACCAGCCCCAGCAACGGCGCCGGCAAGGATCGGCAGAACGATGCATAGTCATAGTCGTGCAGGTGAAGCAGGACCGGGATCTGCAGAATCCGGCAGAACGCCGTGACGAAAATCTTGCGTAGGCTGCTGCCTCGGCCGGCGACGTGAATATAGGCGAGCGGCCGATATCGGCGATTTCGCGCCAACCGCCACAAAACGGTCAGCAGATGGGCCGGCCACAGCCGCAAGGGGCCGGCGCCCCTTGTATCCAGGATCTCGAACGAGGGAGAGCTCGCGTTGCGACGCCATTCATCGGTCAAATACCCAACCATCCGCCCGATGCCGCCGCCGTTCTCCAGGCCACCGGCCGTCAGGATCAGGATGGGCGGCAGGCGGGGACGATGGTCCACGTCGACACGGGGCATCGTCACGGGGCTGGGATCACAGCGGAACGCTGACGCCCGGCGCGATCGGCAGGACTTGGCGGATATATTGATCGACGAACACATCGATATTCGCGATGTCGCTGCGCGGCACATAGATCACGTCGCGCGGGGCGAGCGTGATGTTCGAGGCGAAGTCCTGTCCGGCCAGCGCCTTTTCCAGGTTCAGCACTTGCCAGTCGTAGCCGCCGCCGCTCCGCTGGCGGATCAGCAGGACCTCGTTGGCCCGGGCGGTGTTCTTGAAGCCGTTCGCCTGTAGAATCGCCTGCAGCACGGTGGTCGGCGTCAACAGCGGCTGCGCCCCGGGCTGGCCGACCTCCCCGCCTATATAGATCTTGTTGGAATTGAATTCGCGGACGATGACGACAAGCTCGGGCGATTTGAGGGCGGTGTCCTGGTATCTTTTCAACAGAGCATCCTGCAGATCGCCCGGCGTCATACCGGCGGCGGTGACGTCATGCACCAGCGGCAGGGAGATCTTGCCGTCGGGTCGGATCACCTGAGCCTGGTTGAGGTCGGGCACATAGGCGAACTTCACCTCGATATTGTCGCCGGGCTGCAGCAGGTAGGCGAGCGGTGCGGTCGTCGGTTGCACCACGCTCGTCTTCGCGGCATCACCGGGTGGCACGCCGAGGTTGGCTACGCAACCGATCAGGGGGATGGCCAGGGCCAGGATCGCGAGCAGCCGTGTCGATACATTCATCATCGATGATCCTGGCCGGAGAAACGGGTCATATCCGCTTGTAGGGAAGGCTGACGAACACAGGCAGCTTCAGCGTCCGCTCCAGACTTTCCGGGACGATGTGCGTGCTGCCGAGGCCGAAAATCGTGGCAAGCGCCGCTGCGGCGGCGAGGAGGCCGAGCGCCAGGCCCAAGCCCAGGTACATCAGCAGCTTCGGGCCGCTCTGGCTGGTCGTGGCGCCTTCGATCTGCCGGATATTCACGATCCGCTGCTGGTCCAGCGCTTCCTGAAGCCGCGCCTGCTGCTGACGTTCGCGATAGAGCTTCAGGCTGACGGCCGTGGTGTCGCGGTCGCGCATCAGCTCGTCGACGCGAACCTGCGCCTGCTCCATCGCCTGCATCTGGTCGTCGATCTTGGCGACTTCGTCGTCCAGCTCGGCCGCCCGTGCCTGTGCCGGGCCTAGCTCGATCTGCGCCCGCGCGATCTCAGTCAGCAACTCGTCATAGAGCGGATTGCGGCCGGTTCGGACGCTCCCCACGAATTGGGACGATTGCCCGGCCAGGAACTTTTGAACCGTCGCGATCTGGGATTTGACGGTCTGAACCGGGACGCTGTCGTCCTTGTAGCGCTCGGTCAGCTGCTTTTCCTGGACCTGCAGGTCGAGCAATTGGGTCTGCGCCTTGGTCAGGGCGTCGGATTGCTGGCTCTCGGAATAGCTTTTGGTGGTCTGCGGTGTCGTCAGCAACGTGGTCTTGAGTTCGCCCAGCCGCGCCTGCAGTTCGACCGCATGGCTGCGGACCTGGGCGGCGGCTGTCGCGAGCGTGCCGCGTCGGTCCAGCAGCTGCTTATGATCGTCGCTATCCCCGTAGAGCGAATGGGCGACGCGATAATCCGCAATCTGCTTTTCGACGGTGGTCAGATGCTTGTCGAGACCAACGAGTTCCTCGTTGAGGAAGGCCGCCATCGGCACCGCGAAGATCTGTATATGCTTTTCCTGATAGGCCTTGATGTACCAATTCACGACATCGGCCGCCAATTTCGCATCGAGCGCCTCGTACGAGACCTCGATGACCTCGGAATTCTTGACGACCTTGACGGTGAGCGACCGATCGAAGGCGGCACGGGCGTCGTCCCATTTGGTTTCACCGGCAGGCCCGGCAAAGCTTTGGTTCGGGAAGAGCGTTTCCAGACCGAAGTTCTTGACCGCGGCATCCTCGAGGTCGCTGCCGGTCAGGATTTCAAGTTCGGAATTGATGACTTCCTGCTTCGTCGTCTGGGTGTCGGACGAGGCGGTCGCATTGAGGCTGCCCTGCGACGACTGCTCGTGATTGGCGGCGAGAAGCACGCGTGCGGTGGCGCGATAATGCGGTTTCGCGAGCGTGTAGGCGGCTCCGGCGACGAGCAGCGGGATCAAAATAAAAACCAGCAGAATCCGATTGTGACGGAACAGCAGGGAAATAATTTCGCGCGCCGTCATGCCTATCTCACACTAATCGTATTGGCTGGTGAACGGTTTTTCACCTACTGCGTTCATGTCATGAACGGGCGATTGAGCGCCATATCCAATGATGAACGAGGCATATTCGGTATTCGTTCCTGATAAAAGGCGCGAAAGACTGATGATTTCGCGCGGAAATAAATAACGTGTTTCCATATATATTTAGGCGGCGGAATGCCGTGACGGAGGGGATATGCCGTTGGTATCGGTCGTGATTCCGACCAAAGGCCGGCCGGAATTGCTTACGCGTGCCGTCAACAGCGTGCTGGCGCAGACGATGGCCGATCTGGAAATCATCGTTGTAGTCGACGGCGATGATCCTGCGACCGTCGAGCAACTGGGTCTGGTAACCGACAGCCGGTTGCGGTTCCTGGTGAACGCCGTGTCACGCGGCAGCGGGGCCGCCCGCAACCAGGGGGGTGCCGATGCCAAGGGACAATGGATCGGCTTTCTCGACGACGACGACGAATGGCTTCCGACCAAGCTCGAGCGTCAGCTGGCGCTCGGCGAGGGTGCGACCGACCGCATCATCCTGACGTGCCGCAGCACGTATGAGACGCCGCACGGCGTCTCGGTCAGGCCGAGGACGCCCTATGCCAACACGATGCCGTTCGACGAATGGCTGTTCGATCGCCGGCAGCTGTTCGGCGGCGAGAGTTTTATCCAGACGTCTTCGCTGCTGATGCCGACGGCGCTGTTTCGCGAATATGGCTTCCCGGACCATGGCCAGCATGAGGACTGGGAGATGGTGATCATCGCGCTCAAGTACCGCAAGATCGCGCTCGTGACGGCGCCCGAAATCCTGGTCCGGCACTATGCCGAGGCGGCCCGGCCCTCCTTGACGCAAGGCAGTCGGATAGCGGGCTCGCTCCGTTGGCTCGATCGGCTGCAGACCTCGCTCTCACCCAAGGCCTATAGCGGGTTCTGCTTGACGGTCGTGGCCCAGCAGGCTGCGCGCCATGGACAATGGCGCGACTTTTTCCGACTGCTTCGGCGGGCGTTTCGCAACGGGCAGCCGACCATTGTTCAATTCATGGTGTTCCTGATGGTTTGGTTCGTGCCCGAATGGCTGCATAACGCGCTTCGGCGCTTGCGGCCGCGCGGCACCCACCCGCGACCGATAAATCCGCCGCAGATCTTCGGTCGGGTACGTCCATGAGAAGCGAAAGCCGGCGTTCGGCGATCCCGGTCGATGACGCGATCACCGGCAGCGTGACGAAAGTTCGTCCTAGCTTGCTCGAGAGCCTGTTCCTGGGCTTCACCTTGCTCATCCTCCAGGGTGCGTTCATCGGAATGTCGTCCGGCGGGGACGCGGATGGTGCCGAGACCGAGGACATTCGTCATCTGATCAGCTTCGCCGTGGTCCTGATCGGCACCGGCGCCTGCGCGCTGCGCCATCGGCAGCAGATGCTCGCGGGCGCTCGTGCCAACCTCGTCTATTTCATCCTGCCGATCATCATCATCGTCTCGACCATCTGGTCGGTCGATCCGGCGTTGACGTTCAAGCGCAGCGTTTTGACCACCGGCGTCTGTCTGTTCGACCTCTACGTCGCCGTCGCCATCGGTGCGGACCGGCTCTTAAAGCTGGTCTCCACGACGATCGTCATTTCCGCCCTGGCCTCGATCCTGGTCGTCGTCGCACTACCGACGGTAGGTCGGGAGGTGACGGAGGGCCTGGTCGGGGATTGGCGGGGTGTGTTCCCGCAAAAGAACGTTCTAGGCCACGTCATGTCGATCGGGGCCACGATCGAGCTGTTCCTGCTGCTTCGCGCCGGGCGACCCCTATGGCTGGGGCTCGCCCGCTTCAGCCTCTGCTGTCTGCTCGTCGTGATGGCGCATTCGGCGAGTTCTCTGCTCTCCGTTGTCCTGGCGTCCCTGCTGTTCGCATTCTACGCCGCCTTCCGTCGTGGGGTCGCCAGCGGCGTCATCTGCCTGATCGTGGGCCTTAGCGGGGTCGCGCTCGCGGGCGCCGTGTTCGGCGGCGATGCGTCGATCCTCTACGCGCTGCTCGACCGCGATCCTTCCCTGTCGGGTCGAACCGATTTGTGGCTGTACGTCATGGATGCGATTCGCGAGCGGCCCTATTTCGGCTGGGGCTATCTGGCGTTCTGGGTGCCCGATACCTCCAGGGTCGTCTATATCCAAAACCAGATCGGCTGGCCGGCACCCAACGCCCATAACGGCTACCTGGAACTGGCGCTGAGCGCCGGGCTGATCGGGCTCGCCGGCTTCGTTATGACGGGTGTCTGGGCATTGCGCCGCGCCATCAGCGCGATGCTGCGGCCGAGTGATCTCGGCGCCTTGCTGCTGATCGTGACGATTCAGCTTCTCGTCGCCAATTTGACGGAAAGCTTCATGATCGGCGCATCCGTGTTCAGCTGGAACATCTTTTCGATCCTTGTTCTCAAAGCCGGCATCGAGGCCGGAATGGGGAAAGCGCCGGCCGTCCCGCCGATTTCGACCCTCGCCCGGGCTAAGGCGCGATGCTGAAAACAGTGCCGCAGCCGACCGCCGCGAGGCTGGCGCTGCTCGGGCAGATCTGGCCGCCGGCGCTGGAGGTGCCCCAGATCACCCCCGTGGGATCGATGATCACGCCGCCCATCGGCGCCAGGTTCTCGATGCCCAGCGCCGCATAGGTCTGCAAAGAACCGGCCGAAGTTAAGACGAAGACGCTGCCGGCCCCGACGACGCCGACCTCGTTGATGCTTCCGGTCGCGCTGCCGTAGAAATTGCCGGCGTTGTCCGACACGATGCCGCTTTTGGATATGACGCCCGGCAGGATCTTCAACAGGGATTGCCGATGGGTCAGGGCCGTGACTTTCCAGATGCCGTTGCCCTGCACGGCCGAGCCCCGGCCGCCCGCTGACTGCGACATGCCATAGACGTTCCCGGCGGCATCGCGAACGATATGGCCGATGGGAAAGCCCTGCAGCACCTTGGGGAAAAACTCCGAGACGTTGGTGAAGTGACCCTCAGGCGAAATGGCAAACAGGGTTCCGCCGTCGCCCGACTGCGTCACCTTGTTCGTCGTGCCGATGACCACGCCTTGCGGGTCGATCACCAGATTGGTCTGGGGGCCGGCGCCTTCGTTCGGAAACCCGCCAAAGCTGTGGATGATGCGGAAGCTGCCGGCCGCGGACATCGCGAAGACCGTGCCGCATCCTTCGGCATGAATGAAGAGGGCGACGCATGGGACATTGCCGCCGTCGTAGGTCACGCCATAGAGCGTCCCATCCGGACCGAAGGTCGGCCCTGCGGAAGGATGCGCGCCGTCGGGCCCGGCAAAGTCGTGCAGCACCGAGAAGAGCCAGACGCCGCCTTGGCTTGCCGGCCGCACCAGCTTGAACAGGATACCCAGATCGTGGGCTCCGCCGGCGGCGGTCGTGCCGTAGAGATTGCCTGCGGCATCGATGACCAGGCCACCGTTCGGATGCGCGCCATCCGGCCCGGAGAAGGCGTAAACGACCGTTGCTTCCGTCGTACCGGCCGCCGCCACCTGGAAGATGACGCCTTGATCGAACGCACCGCCCGCATAGGTCGCGCCGAATATGGTTTGCCGATCATAGAGCAGGTCGCCGTTGGTCGGGACCGCGCCGTCGGCGCCGGTAAACATGGTCCGTGTCGTCACGGCGGGCGAAGATGCGGCCGCCGACAAGGGAGCAGTCGACCAGGCGAGGCAGCAGATCAGGCCTAGCCAGAATATCGATCGAGTCGGCATGTCCAGACACCTTTGGTCGGAGGGCGTTTACAGAATCCCAGGTGCTGCTCGATCATTTCGGCCGGCGTCAGAAGGCGTTCTCAGTGGCGATAAGGCATTTGATCGTCATGAACATGATCTTCAGGTCGAGCCATACCGACCAGTTCTCGATGTAGAACAGGTCGTGTTCGATCCGACCGATCAAATGCTCCGGCTCGGTCGTGGCGCCCCGGAAGCCGTTGACCTGGGCCCAGCCGGTGATGCCGGGCTTGACCCTATGGCGATGGGCATAGGATTCGACGATCTCGTGACAGAGCAGGTTCTTGGTCTTCATGCCGATCGGATGGGGGCGGGGACCGACCAGTGACATGTGGCCCATCAGGACATTCAGCAGCTGCGGCAGTTCGTCGAGGCTGGTGCTGCGCAGAATGCCGCCGATACGGGTGATGCGACTGTCGCCGCGTCGCGTCTGCTGCCCACCGCTGTGGTCGGCTGCGTCCGTGCGCATGGTGCGGAACTTGAGCACGTCGATTTCCAGGTTGTTGAAACCATGACGCCGCTGACGGAACAGGGCCGGGCCGACGCTGTCGAGTTTGATCGCGACGGCGATGAGTCCCATCATCGGGCCGAAGAATGCCAGCGCCAGCAGGGCCAGGACGATGTCCTCGGCGCGCTTTCCCACGAGCCCCCAACGGCGCATCGGCCGCTGGGCGATCGAATAGAACGGCAGGTCGCCGAACACACTCCGTCGCGGCGGCTGTATCGCGAAGGCGATTCCGTCCGGGCAAAGCGACACGTCGACCGACAAGGCCTGTAGCCTATTGCGGATATCCAGCAGGCGAGTCTCCGCCGACCAGGGCAGGGTCAGCAGGACCCGATTGAAGTCGCCGGCCTTGCCCAATTCGATCAGATCATCGAGCGTGCCGCGCACGAAGCCGCAGGTCTCGGGCAGGCGGCCGCTACGATCGTCGAAGATGCCGACCACTTCGATCGGGCATCGGCTCGGGTTGAGCACATGGAGCGAGGCCAGATGATCGACCAATCGGTCGGCGAGAGGCCCCCCGCCGACGATGGCGACACGGTCGCTCAAATCGCCATTGCGGATAAGGTTGCCGATGATTCGCGACATAAACAGCCGCGTTCCGGCGATGAGGGCCAAGCTGCCCGAAAACCAGATCGTCAACCAAGGCCACGAGGATCGATCGAGGCCGCGGACAGAAAGGCCGAACAGCAGCCCGATCAGCGCCAAGACGACACAGCCGTAGAACGAGGACCGTATCGCGCCCGCCGTCGTGCGAAAGCTTTCGTCCCGATAGAGTCCGCAACGATGCAAGGCAAGCGGCGCGATCACGGCAGCGGTTAGGATGTCTCTAAGGTGGCTGGCCCATAGGTCGATCGGAAGATGGGGTATGGTAACGAACTGAGCCACAATTCCCGCGAAAAATATGAGACCGATGTCGGTAAAACGAAGAATATCTTTGGTGATTTCGAGGGATTCTTTCGAATATTTATGTCGAAGTGGCTGTGAATCTACCTCTATCGGCATCTCGCGTGAGTTCAGTTGATGGATTTCTTCTGACTTTTCCGCGGGATGGATCGGGGCAGTGGCAGCCATCTGTGTTCCCTCGTCCCAGTGTTGTGCGGAAATAAAAATCACGTTTCCGAGCGCGGCGATCGATTCTGAAAAACTCGGATTCTTAATCGAGATAAATTGATCTTGATTACAATCAAATTTCTCGCTCGTTTTCTCTGAATACGTCGATCGAATGTGCCAACGAGCCAATTCCTGATTGGTTCAAATTATTATTTTCATCGAATACATCCTTGGATGGCATAATTTATTATTTAAGTTAATAAATAAGTAACCATAATTTATTGTAGAAGATTGCGTCGTATATAAGGGAATTACGGGGATGGCCTATTTTTGCCACAATGAAGCGTGAGGCGAATCGTGACCACTCTTAAGGAAGACCCAATGACGCGAGGGAGGATTCGCTCATGCTGACCACGATCTCGCTGTGGATCTTTGGCTCATTTCTTCTATCCGCTTTGCTCGGATGGCGGCGGATCTGCATCCAGGCACCCAGCCGCAGCTTTGCCGGGCCGGATTATTCGGGGCGCCCCGAAGTGGCACCCAGGCCGCGCGCGCGGAGATTGGTTCCCACTTCCATGGCGCTAGGGGACGACCGGGTTCACCGACGCCTCGCGGCGCTCACGCGTTTGGTCAAGCGCCGCTAGGCGCGATCGACCGCATCGCGAACATCGGCGGCGCGGAACCTACCGCGGCGGCGGCCCGTTCTCGATGCGCGTCGGAGATCCAATCATCTCCGATCCTCCCTGTTTACGTGTCGTTCGGCTGCATCTGCAGTTGGGTGGACTCCCGACAAAGCTTGTCGCGCGGACGACCGGTCGGACGAGCGTTGTCTCGTGCTCCCTCTCATAAGCCAGACGGACATGGGGAGATGGTCGTGACGGAAAATGTTCCACGGACAGCCATTGCGGCGGATCGCCGGGCGTGGATCGATATGGTGGCCGCCGCGACGCCGGCGCTTTGTTGCGTCGTCCTGCTGGTCCTGGCGTTTCACGCTGTCACCATCCCGATCGGCGAGCATAACGACAGCCGAACCATCCTCGACGTCGTCCCGACGATCCTGGGCGGTCACTATCAGCGCAGCCGGTCTTTCGGGGTGCCGCTTTACGAGGTGATCGTCTCGGCCCTCGTTTGGCTGGGCGGCACGCTGCTGGCGAACCTCTATTCCTTGGCTCTCGCCCTCGGATCGGTCTTGCTGTTCAATCATTTGCTCGGGCGCGATCTGGCGCCGGCGCGCCGCATTTCTGCGCTTGTCGCTTTCGCACTCAATCCGATTTTCATCAGCAACTCGACGATGCTCATCGAATGGATGCAGGTGATCTTTTTCCTGCTTTGTCTGCTCGTCGCGGCTGCGGCCGTCCGCCGGACCCGAAAGGTGGCCGCCGTCGCCGGCTATGCCCTGATCAGCGTCGCCTGCGTTCTGACCCGGCCCGACCTCTGCCTGTTCTGCGGGGCGTTGTTCTTGGTCCTGCTGTGGGATACCAGGGACAAGGGCCTGGCCGTGAAGCTCGTCGGTGCCAATGCGGTCGCCGGTGCGCTCACCATCGGCATCTTCCTATGGCTGAACGACGTGAAGGATCTGGCGACGGCGATTACGGTCGAGGATCGCGAACTGTGGCGCCGCGTCGCCCTGGCGGTGGTCGACGGGGTGGCATTGCTGGGCCTCGTCGGCACCATCGCGGCGCTCGTGCTGCTGACGACGATCGGATGGGATTGCCTGCGGCGGGATGCCAAATCCCCCTCGTTCGAAACGAAGCTGCTTCTGGTGGTGCTGCCGCTGATCGTGGTGCGGCAGGTCGGGCTGCCGAGCAAGGTCGAGTTCCTGTTCCCGCTGCTGATCGTCTTTCTGCTGGCGGCGGTGCGTGCCGGGCGAAGCGTCGGCGCGCTCGCCGCCATGGCGGCGTCCCTGGCCTTGGGTTCGGCGCTGCAACTCTCCCTGCTCGAACGCAGCGGCAGCGGCGATGCGCTGCATTTCCACATGCGGCTCAATCCCGGTGCTGTGGCCCAAGATTTCGATCGGCGGGTCCAGAATACGGCGATGTTCGACCCCGCCTATCTGGGTGCCGTCGCCCGTGCGGCCTACGGCACCGAGGGGGCCATTCCGACGCTGGAGCCCCGCGCATTCTTCCCGGGACTGATCAGCGATACCAACGATCTCGTGATCGGGGCGCCAGCAGCCTACCAGCTCGACAATGCGCGTTTCGCGTTCGAGGGCACGCGGCGCATGTTCGGCGGCAATGGCGACAGCCGGCGCAGTGCCTATCGGCGCATCTATATCTGCGACAAATCGGTCGCGGCCGCCGGCAAGGGCTGGCGCACACTGCAACCACCAACGCCGATCGCGCGCTTGGATGCGGCGACCGGCGTCGTGGATACGAGTTGCGTCCGCGAATAGGGCCTACAGCGCCTTGCCCAGCGGATTGTTGGCCGGGAAGGCCGCGGCGCGCGTCGGATCGTCGATCTGATAGCTTTTGCCACCGGTCCTGGTGTCGAAGTTCGAGTTGTTCGTCCAGATCACGTTTACGTTCGCCGCCCCGGAGTGGCCATCGAGCACGGCGGTGTTGTTGGCCCGGATGTTGGTCGAGACGCTGGTCGCCGCCGCCTGATTGTTGGTCCAGCTGTTGTTGCTGCCGAACGCGTTCGACAGTTCGCCGCGCCAGGTGCCGGCCACGGCGAGGTCGAGGTTGTTGTCATAGGCGATGTTGCTGTCGACGGTCACATTGTCGGTGAAGAACAGATGCACGCCGCGCGCGCCGTTGGCATAGGACGTGTTGGACTGGACCAGCGACTTATACGGATAGGCGGCATCGCCCGACTGGGTGTTGCGGAAATCGTCGAGGATGATGCCGTTGCCGTCGGTATGGGTGCCCGCGACAAATGACTCCGCATTGTCGTGGGAGATATTGC
>Ga0302311_10003684_pt1 | contig 16688 bp, 16 predicted proteins | sample III_Palsa_N1_3_FD_200449 | JGI IMG/M metagenome (GOLD analysis project Ga0302311, IMG submission 200449) | Peat permafrost microbial communities from Stordalen Mire near Abisko, Sweden - III_Palsa_N1_3 | ecosystem: Environmental > Terrestrial > Soil > Palsa > Peat permafrost | place: Sweden... | reverse complement strand
TATGAACTGGCAGGTGATACGTCGTTTACGCTGGCCGAGCTGGCCGACGAGATCGCCAGGCAGTCGCACAAGCCGGTCAGCTACAAGGACCTGCCCGAAAACGACTTCAAGGCAGCATTGATCGGCGCGGGTCTTCCCGAAGAGCTGGCGGGCTTGTTGGCGGATTCCTCGGTGCAAGCATCACAGGGTGCGCTGTTCGATGACGGGCATGCCTTGAGCGCATTGATTGGTCGGCCGACAACGCCGGTGTCGCAGTCCGTGGCGGAGGCATTGGTGACGAAAAGCAACTAAGTAAAGCAGATCGCCTCGCAATCAGCGCACAACTTCTTCAGTGTGACGAAACGTAAGGCGATGGCGCGCTGGGTGGCGGCAGCGCGAAGCTGCGTTTCATTCGCTCTACTTCATCGACTGGTGTGCGGCCGAAAAGGCGCTTGAATTCACGGCTGAACTGCGAGCTGCTTTCATAGCCGACCTGGGTGCACGCGGCAGCTGCGGTAAGGCCGTTGCGCATCATCAGCAGGCGCGCCTGGTGCAGGCGGGTGGATTTCAGGTACTGCATCGGCGAGGTGTTGGTAACGGTTCGAAAGTGCGCGTGGAAGCTGGGCACGCTCATCGACGCTTCGCTGGCGAGCTCTTCTACCACCAGGCGTTTCGCGTAACTGCCATGGATTTTCCGTATCGCTTTGGCCACCTTGCCGAAGGGGCCCTGCATGGCGAGCGCGGCGCGCAGCGTTCCGCCTTGCTGGCCAACGAAGATGCGGAAATAGATTTCACGCAACAGTGCAGGGCCCAGAATTTCCGTATCGAGCGGCGAGCCGAGCGCCTGCAGAAGCCGCAGTACGGAATCGGCCAAGGCGTCGTCCATGCGTGTGGATACCATGCTGCGTGGTCTGGTCTGCGACGTACCTTGACGTTCGTCCAGTTCCAGCAAAAGGTCGGCGGCCATCTGGAAATCCAGCCGCAAATAAATCGCCAGCATGGGTTCGGTAGCAGTGGCGTCGGTTTCCATCGTGAACGGCACCGGCACCGAGACGACTAGATAATGCTGCGCGTCGTATAGATAAACGGTGTCGCCGAGGTAGCCGCGCTTGCGTCCCTGCACAACGATGACGACACCGGGGTCATACAACACGGGTGTGCGGGTCATTCGGCGATTCGAGCGCAGCAGCCGCACGTCGTCCAGCGGCGTGAGGTTGTAGCCCTCGACCGGTGTCAATCTGTCCAGCAACGCGATCATCTGTTGCTGGACGCTGTTTCGTTGCCGGCTCATCGAACATCCGAAGCTGTGGAGGATGGAAAACTTTCAGCGTTTCGCGAGCGCAAGGCAAGCGGCCTCATAGTTTTAGGCAAGCATGCCAGAGTTATCGGTATTCGCCACGTGGTCACCGGGTTCTAGCATGGCAGCCATCCGAAACAACGACAGGAAGCGATTTCATGCGTGCCACGAAAACCTTTTTCATCACCGGTGTGAGCAGCGGCTTTGGTCACGCGCTGGCCCGCGAGGCGTTGCTGTGCGGACACCGCGTGGTCGGGACGGTGCGTAGCGTGGCAGCAGTGCGCGAATTCGAGGCGCTCGATCCTGCCGGTGCACATGCTCGTGTACTCGACGTCACTGACACGGCGTCCATCGATGCCTTGGTGGCAGAGGTCGAATCGACGTTCGGGCCGATCGACGTGCTGGTGAACAATGCCGGCTACGGTCACGAAGGCGTACTGGAGGAATCACCGCTGGAGGAAATGCGCAAGCAGTTCGACGTCAACGTTTTCGGTGCGGTGGCCGTGACCAAGGCCTTCCTGCCGTATTTCCGTCAGCGTCGCCGCGGGCACATCATCAACATCACATCGATGGGTGGTTTCATCACGATGCCGGGTATCGCCTACTACTGCGGCAGCAAGTTCGCCCTCGAAGGCTTGTCCGAGGTGATGGGCAAAGAGGTGGCACCCTTCGGCATCGCCGTCACGGCGGTGGCACCAGGATCATTCCGTACCGATTGGGCCGGACGGTCGATGCAGCGATCGCCGCGCCGCATTGCCGATTACGACGAGGTATTCGATCCTATTCGTCAAGCCAGGCAGGAGAAGAGTGGAAAGCAATTGGGCGATCCGAAAAAAGCTGCCAGGGCGATCCTGCAGTTGATCGAGAGCGAAAAACCGCCGGCACATCTGCTTCTGGGCAGTGATGCCTTGTCGCTGGTGCGGGCCAAACTCGCCGAGCTGTCGGCGGAGATGGATGCCTGGGAAGCCGTGACACGTTCAACGGATGGTTGAGCAAAGATAGAGCGACGCAGAATGCTCGGGCGCCTTGTACCCGAGTGAGCGGATATTTTCTCTGCCACGGTTGTTGCCAGCCAGCCGGCGCTGTACAACATGGCGTCATCCTTTCTTTACCCTCATACGCACGTAGGCCGCCATGTTCCAGCCGTTGATCAATCCCTGGCTGTATTCCTTCTCCCTGCTGCTGGGCTTGCTGATCTTCGTGCAATTGGGCTTTGTGCTGGGCAAGCGCGTGGGTATCAAGGGCGACGCCAATGCGTTGAGCGGCGCGATATTCGGCCTGCTGGGGCTACTGCTGGCATTTTCGTTTTCCGGTGCGGCCGGGCGGTTCGATCACCGACGTGAGTTGATTACGCAGGAGGCCAATGCCATCGGCACGGCCTATTTGCGTATTGATCTGCTGCCCGTGGCGGCGCAGCCACGGTTGCGCGAAGCGATGCGCCGTTATGTGCAGCGGCGGCTGGATACCTACAACGAGGCGCCGGGCTCCGCCGCCGCAGCCAAGGCATGGGCCGACAGCGTGGCGATGCAACAGACCATCTGGACGCAGGCCACCACGGCGGCGCAGAACTCGGGCAGTAACGCGGCACTGAGCCTGGTGGCCTCGGCGCTGAATGACATGTTCGATATCACCACGACAAGGCTGGCGGCAACGCGCGCCCATCCACCGGCGGTGATCGACGCGATGCTTTTTTTACTGGCGCTCATGTCGGCCCTGCTAGCAGGCTATGGTATGGCGGACGGTAAACAGGTGCCATGGCTGCAGGTCGCCATCTTTGCGATTGTGCTGACAGTGACCGTGTTCGTGATACGCGATCTCGAATATCCGCGGATGGGTTTTATCCGGGTAGATGCTGCTGACCAGCTGCTGATCGAGACCCTGCAGGGTATGACGCCGGTATCGGCGCACTCGTCATAAGTGGGCTTCCAGAAAAGGGCGCGGAATTGAAGCTCTGGTCTGTGCGACGCCATACCCGACAGGCACACTGCCATATCACCGGTGATCCAAATGGGCATGTCCAATCGGGACGCCGTTTGCTGTTCAAACTCGCCGATCAGATTTCACAGCGAAATATTTAGTTGGGTGGGTTAGCGACTTAATGTGGCTGTTTATAGATCACGCCACCTTTCACGAAGGGCACGTGCTCCAGGGTGCTGATATCGGCCGTGGGGTCGCCGGGCACGGCGATGACTGCGACTCCTTCAGCACCTGGTCGTTCCACAGCGTCTCGTTGTACGGGTGCAAAAAGATATGCGAGTGCGCGTCGATCAGCCCGGGCAGCATCGTCATACCGGGCAAGTCGATAGTTTGTGCATCCGCCGGCGCGTGGACTTCTGCTGGCGGCCCCACCGCCAGAATTTTTCCACCCTGTACCAACACCAGCCAGCCGGCATGCGTCTGCTCGCTGCGCGCGCCGAACACGCTATCGGCCTTGAGCAGCCACGCGTGATCGGCTGGTGTATTGATCGGTGTGCGGCAGTGGCACCGGTTGCGCACAGCGGCAGACACAGGCATCCCAGCGTGAGGGCGAAGCAACGAAGCAAGAGCGGCAGGCGCATGATGGCTCTCGTCTCTCGGGTGAATCCGCTATCTCTGCCACGCAGGCCAAGGCGGCGGATGGATGTCTAAAATAATCGACTTATATGTCCACCGAAAACAGTTTGAAAAGCAGCATCAAGACAAGTGCCGTTCATTGACGACACGATTGCTGACGATAGCGGGCCGCGTCGGTGGCTGAAATGCAGTCGGGTGACGGAAGCAGCTACAGTTTCACTGACGGTCTAAGAGCTGCGAGGGTCCGGAATCGACCCAAAACGGACATTGGTATCCATTGCTAAGGGCGGCGCGGTCGCGAAGGGCGTGGGGGCGCAGCTCGGGTAGTAGAGTCCTCTAGAGCAATACAGCTCGGGTTGCGAATGGTCTAGCAGCCCCCTAAGGTTTGTTCTTCACCCGCACTTGGTGCGGGTCTAGCGGGTGCCCCATGACGACACTGATTCAGCTCGTTCCTGATGCCCAAACCCTGGTAGATCTCCAACCCAGCGAACTGGGTGCCTACCTACTGGAAGTGCTTACAGGTCCGAACTCCCCCGCCCAGCAAGGCATGGTGCACCTCGGAAATTACGTGAACCGGGTAGAGGGCGAATACGACTATCGAGGCCGGCGTGAACTCCAGCAGGAACTTGCAAACTCCATCTCAGCCGCTTGGAATTGGCTGAAGGTCAACGGCCTGCTGTGCTCCGACACAGGAGCGAATCCAGCCTTCGACCGCGTGACCAAGCTCGGTCGCCAGGTTGCAGATGCGAATGGCGTCAGGGCCATGCTGAGCGAAGAACTGTTGCCGAGCGCCTTCCTGCATCCGACGCTTCTGCGGGACGCTCGCCCCCTTTTCATGCAGGGTCGCTTCGACACGGCCGTGTTCGAAGCCTTCAAGGCTCTTGAGGTAACAACACGTGCGGCCGGCAACTACGGCGCCGACAGAATCGGCGTTCCGCTGATGAGTGCCGCATTCCATCCAGACGAAGGCCCTCTAACAGACAGGACACTGGAACGCGGCGAGAGAGTCGCTCTGATGAGCCTTATGACGGGGGCCATCGGCAGCTACAAGAATCCCGCATCCCATCGAAAGGTCGAGATCCAGCGCGACGAAGCGCGCGAAATGCTCATCCTTGCATCGCATCTTCTCAAGATTATCGACGCGAGAATGGCAGCGATCCAATAGCAGGCTATGCAAGGCAGCGCACCAGCACTGGGCAGCTAAGGTCCGCCTCCGACCCACTGCCGCCGGTGGCCACTGTCCGGTGTCGGGAAACCTGGCCGTCAACGCTTGGTATGTGAGCGCAGCAATGCGCTCACCACGATGGATAGTCAGTCATGGCGTGGCCATTTGCCGCTCGCACGCACTTCACACGGCCCGACCCCGATTCGGCTGCGTATTCCAGTCACATTGACCACAAGTTCCGGCAGAAACTGATCAATATTCCGGTGGCGATCACCTCTTCGCCGCTGTCGTAACGCGATCAGTGTCAACCCTCATAAGCCGATGAGTTTCAGTAAAAGATCATGACGCGCATCAGAAAGCCGCCCGAAAGCGGATTGATCGCCGGTTCGTGGACCTCTGATCAAAATTGTCCAGCAAGCTCCCAAGCGCAAGCCAAAGCGGCTGTCTAAGAGGCCCAAACCTCGATAAATTAGTCCTTTTCTACCCACTAGCGGCAGGCGCTCGTTTGGCACGGAAAGATCGGCGTGCCAACCATGCCAGTGGCAACTGCGCGACCAGTGCCAACCCGACACCAGCCCAAGGAGTCAGCGCCATGCTTCCACGCGCCACCATGGCGCTACCCAACATTTCCCCCAGTGTGATGCCCAGATTGAAGGCTGAGATATTCAAGGCCGAAGCGAAGTCCAGCGCACCTGGCGTCCATCTTTCCGCTGTGGCGAGCATGCCTGCCTGGAAGCTTGGCGACATACCGAAAGCCAATAGCCCCCAGACGAACAACAGCACCACCATCGGAGCCCGATAGGGAATAAACAACGCGAGCACAACCAACGTAAGCGACAGCCCCGTCAACATGCGTCGCAGCGCGACCGGCCAGCCAACGCTTGCCGCCCAGCGCCCGCCAGCGAGATTGCCTACCAGTGTCGCTGCGCCGAACACTACCAAGAGCAGACTGGCGTTCCGAATCGAGAAGCCAGTGATGTCAGTGAGTATTGGTGTGATGAACGTGAAGGCTGCAAAACTGGCGCCAAAGCCCAGCACGGTGATGCTCAACATCGCCAGAATGGGCGGTTGTAGCAGCGCCGCTAATTGCGTGACCGCGTGTCCTGCCGGCTGAGCCGGCAGACTTGGCATCCATAGCGCGGTCGCCAGCCATGCCAAAGCGGCCAGCAAGGCCACCGCGAAAAACGGCAATTGCCAGCCGAAACCGTTGCCGATTAGGGTGCCCAGCGGCACCCCGATCACCATCGCTAAGGTGAGGCCCGCGAACATTACTGCGATGGCGCGGCTGGCTTGCCCTGTCGGGGCCAGTCGTGCAGCGACTGTGGCGCCGATCGCGAAGAAACTGCCATGTGCCACCGCCGTCACGATGCGTCCGGCCAACAGCAGCGCGTAATTGTCGGATAGCGCCGACAACAGATTGCCGACCAGAAACACGCTGATCAGTACCAGCAGCACCGGCTTTCGAGGGAACCGGGCTAGTCCCAGCACAAGCAACGGCGTTCCAATCGCCAGACTCATTGCGTACAGCCCGACCAGACTGCCGGCGCGCGCAAGCGATATGCCTAGGTGATCCGCAATGGCCGGGAGTATGCCGACAACGATAAATTCGGCTATACCAATGGCGAAGGCGGTGACAGCTAGCGCCCAGATACCGGCGTGTGTTCGATACTGGTTTGTCATACGTCCACTGGATAGTCGGTATAGCCCGCCGCGCCACCACCGAAGAAGCGGCTGGCATCGGGTTCGCACAGCGGCTTTCCGAGGCGAAGCCGCTTGGGCAAGTCTGGATTCGCGACGAATGGGCGGCCAAATCCGACTAGGTCGGCCCGGCCATTGTGCAAGGCTGCCTCGGCGCGTTCGACCGTGTACTTGCCGGCATAAATCAGCGTGCCGTGATAGACCACGCGGAACGCCTCCTTGAACGCATCTCTTGGATGACCGGGTCCGACTGATGACACACAAGACCGCCAAACGGTTTATCCGATATTCTCCGCATGATGGAAGGCTGATGCTAACGGCGTTGTTGGCTAAAAACCGAACATTTTTTGCTGCCCATTCCAACCGGATGTTTTCAAAAATTGCTCCCAGCTAAGGCAGCCTTTATCGATACGCCGGCTCCATTCGAGGTCGCGATCCTTGCGGAAATATCCGTACTGCACGGCAAATTCGGCCATCCCCGTGGTCTCTCGCGCAAGCTCATGGTTGTCCCGAAATTCGGGAAAATGGTGAAGTAATTCCTCCAATTTGTATGCCGAGACGTAAGCTGCTTTCTGCCCGGTAACACGCGTGAACGTTTCAACCATTTCGGCTGGAGAGATTTCATCGCCGATGACCGGTAACGTCTGGCCAGCGTAAGTATCTGGGTGATCAAAGATCTCCAGGACCGCCGGCCCCGTGGCACTCAGCGGATCAACGAACGGTGCGCGGAAGTGCTCGGGCAAGTAAACAGGAAATACCAGGGTGTCCCCATCCATGCGCGGTGGGTAGTATTCGAGCAGGTTTGTATAGAAAAAAGAAAGCTCGATAAAAGAGCTGAGGATCGGTAGCCCGCGAATGTAAGCCTCGACACGACTTTTATCAGTGAAATGTGGTGCAAATTTCGTCCCTTCCGTGATCTTGTCAACATTCTCCAAGGTGCTGAAAACCACATGTTGAACGCCGGCTTCCACGGCGGCATCTGCCAGCTCTTTGCCAATGTCGAATTCGTGGGTTGCCGGTGGCGCAACGCCCGGTGTCATGAGGAATGCACCGTGAGCGCCTTGGAAGGCTTTGACGAAGCCCTCTTTGTGGCCGGTCGCGAGCGGGACGCTGACCAGTTCAGCGCCTTGTTCCGCCAACTTGAGCGCCTCCGGCGAATCGACCCGTCCCGTGATGGCCCGAACGTGGTAGCGCCCGCTGCGCAACAGTGATTTCGCCACGCTGCGGCCCTGCTTGCTCAAGCTGCCTGCGATGGCGACGATGGGTTTGCTTTCAGATGACATGCCTATCTCCTTTGCGCGTCGAACTCGGCCGGTATGGGGGATCGCACCGCGCCTTCCAAAAATGGCAGGCAGCACGCAATCTGTGAAATCGATTGATTTATTGCTTACAATCCACCCGGTGGATACCAAGCGCATAGACCTGAATCTGCTTATCAGCCTTGAAGCTCTTCTGGCCACGTGCAATGTCACGAAAGCGGCTGCGCGACTTCACTTGAGTCAACCAGCGCTGAGTGCGCAGCTGAACCGCCTTCGAGAACTATTCGACGATCCACTGCTTATCCCTGCACATCGTGGAATGACACCTACAGCCAAGGCACTCGAACTGATCGGCCCGTTGCGCACCGCGTTGGACCAATTACGTAGCACGCTTCACAGCCTTGATAACTTCTCACCATCGACTGCCGAGCTGACTTACTCGATTGCGTGCACGGATTACATTGAGGTGGCGGTCGTTTTGCCTCTAATAGTGGCGTTGCGTGAGAAGGCTCCAGCCGTGCGGATTGCCGTGCATCGTTTGGATCCAGGAAGACTGAGCCGCCAGCTCGCGGATGGCGATGTCGATTTGGCCATTGCTACGCCGGATGACAGCGTGCCGCACCTGCGCAACAAGCATCTGTTCGAAGAGACTTACGTTCTTATCGCACGACGAGGCCATCCGCACGTCGAAGAGGGACTTTCAGCTGAAGGGTTCGCGAGTTTGGAGCAGTTGGTGGTCTCGCCGGCAGGCGGAGGCTTCTCAACCCCAGTCGACATCACCTTGGGAACTCTTGGTCGAGAGCGCACCGTGGTAGCGTCGGTAGCGTCTTTCCTTGTTGTCCCGGAAATCGTCTCGGCTAGTGATCTTGTTGCCTTGGTGCCGAGACGCTTGATTTATGGCCGACTACCCGAACTTGAGGTGATAGATGTTCCGTGGCTATCGGAACGCTTTCAAGTCGAGCTGGTGTGGCACGAGCGCGCCCAAGGGCATCCGGGCCAGCGCTGGATTCGCGAGCTGATTTGCGAGCTGATGGCCCAGTGACTGCTGAGTCTTACCCTTAGGACAAAAAACGGTGCGTGGAAACGAAAAGCAATTTCTTAGATGAGGCGGTCACATTACAGATTGGTGGGCCGACCTCTCCGGCCAATGTCGGCTTCTGGCCGGTTTCTGCCCGTCGCGTTCAAAGTGCGCGTATCGGAAGACGTTGTCGCTAACGCGGGCTGCGTTGACGCAGGGAAGAAGACCCGGAAAGCGCTTCGTCCAGTCGGTTTAATAGCCTTTTAGACGGCCGTCTTCAGAGGCCGGCGCGACCTGCTTGATAGTGGAATCGCTGTCGTCATCGATTGAAACACCCAATCGGCGATCAGCCGAGCTCGCGCGAGCATACTCAATCTAATCACCCGGGTGATACACGCGCTCGACGTGACCCTGCAACTCCTCCGGCCAGAAGTAGACGGTACGCAGGTTGCCGGTGCTGTAGCGTTCTGCTTCGTCGTTGAAGTGCGGCGAATCCAGGTGGCCGCTTTCACCGCCGGCAGTGATGGCACGGGCACGAACCTTCGGGCCGAACTCGACCACGGCGACGAAGCTGTTGCCGCTGGTGCCGTAATAGCGTTTTGTGCCCGGCCAGCGGTGTGCGCCGAACGAGGCGAGCGAACCCCAGCGCGAGGAGACGAACGGTACGGGAATGCTAGGCTTGCTGTCATTGAACGGCTGTTCGATATCGCCGTTGAGGCGCTGGAAGCGGTTGATCTCGCCCCAAGGCGTGCCCCAGCTGCCGAAATCTTTTTCCAGGCGGTCGGAGGCCTCCACCAAAGCCTGCAGACGCGCCGCGGGTCCCACTTTTTCAGCCATGTAGTCGTAGATGGAGAGGCCTTCGGCGGTATCGGCCTTGCTGACCGAATCCCACAAAGTGTCACCCCAGAACACCGCCAGCGAGGTCGGTATCGAGGTGATGCCCCAGCGATAGTCCCAGTGGCGCAGCAGTGCGATCTGGCTGGCGAGTTTTGGCTTCAACGGATCGCTGGTGGGCAGCGCGTCGTAATCGGCTACGAGTATCGGTATCTGCCGCGCGAAGGCGGGCAGGTACGAATCGAAGGCGTTGCTGATCAGCGAGGCGATGGTGAAATCGCGCTGGTCGGTGAGTAGCCTTGTCGCGTGGATGCCGCGCGGGTTTTCGCCGAAGCTGTCCATATAGCGCGGGTAGTCGGCCTGCTTCGGGCTGTACGGCCCAGCGGCGGAGTAGGGCCAGTCGTTGGTGTTGAATATCCAGCCGTTCGGCGGGTTGAGCAGATGCGGCGCGGCGTCGAGTGGCAGCAGACCTTTCCAGTCGGTGGCGGGGTCGCTGCCGTCGACGGGCTTGGTGTAATCGAAGCGGTCATCGCGCCGGGGGATGAACTGCGGATGCAGGTACGCGATCTCGCCCTTGTCGTCGGCGAAGATGGTGTTGTTGGACGAGTTGGCTTTCAGCCCGGCGACCTTCATGTAGCTGGCGTAGTCGCTGGCCTTGGTGCGCAACCAGCTTTGTTCGAGCGCCTCGAGCGGCTTGTTCATCAGCGCGATGGCGATCCACTTGCCGTCGGCGGCCCGCACGATTGGACCGTGATGCGTGGCATAGACGGTGAAGCGGCGTTCGGCCATCGAGCCGTCCTTCGCGCGATAGGGCACGGTGATGATCTTGCTGGTGACCGGCCGCAGTTCGCTGCCATAGCGATAGAACAGCTTGCCGTCCTTGTGCACGATGGTTTCGGCAAATTCATCGACTACGTCAGCGCCGGTCGAGGTATGCATCCAGCCGATGTGCGGATTGAAACCCTGGTAGATGAAGAACTGGCCCCAGGTGACCGCGCCGTACGCATCGAGCCCGGCATCGCTGCTCATCTGCAGTTCGGAGCGGAAGAAGAACGAGGTGTGTGGGTTGATCAGCAGCAGCGCGTGACCGTCGACGGTGAGCTTGGGCGCGATGGCGATACCGTTGGAACCGGTTGGTTCGCTCCAGCTCGACGGCGGATCGACGCGTGCCAACGCGGCCGGATTCTGCCCGTAAAACGCCTCCAGCGGATTCAGCGCCACGCGCTCGATATCGCCGCCGATGCTGCCTTCGCTGAAGCTCAGCGCCATCCACGGCTCGAAGTGCCTGATGACGCGTGGATGCACGTCGGGATGCTCGGCCAGATAATCGTTGAGGCCGTCCGCCCAGCTGTTCATCAGCGCCTGCAGCCAGCTCGGGCTCTTTGCATACATCGCCTTCAGTGCGACCGGATCGATGAAGAGCTTCATCCGCAGGTCCTGCCAGATCGCGGGTTCACCCTCGGCTTCGGCGAGTCGGCCCATCGCATTGAGGTAGTTGGTCTCGACGCGGTTGAAGTCGTCCTCGGCCTGCGCATAGGCCATGCCGAATACGGCATCCGCATCGGTCTTGCCGTGCACGTGAGCGATGCCCCAGTCATCGCGAGTTATGGTGACGGCCCGCGCTTCGCGCTGCCATCGCGCGGTTTGCGATGCATCGTCGGCGGCCTGCGTCTGAGCGCAGTAGCCCAATGAGAGCACGACCAGCGCGGGAACGGTCAGGGCGGACAGCAAGCGCTGCAGATAACGAGGGTGTGTCAACAAACTCATAGACATCAGCTTTTCCGTCCCCAGAACCGGATCACAGCGTGCACTTTACCCGAGCACGCCAAGCGGAAGATTTATCGCCGCCGGTGACATAACGAATCACTACGCATCGATTCTTTACCTTCGCGCCCGCTCATTGTGCTTGCGCACTGCCGCCTGGATGAAACTAATGCAGGGTCATGTGTTCAATGTCTAGGTCATCAGTCGTCAGCGAAGCCGCCGCATGAATTCTCTAGTCACCTCGCCCAGCAAGTCCGAGCGTGCCCGCCTCGATGAAAACATCTGCGTGCATATCTTCACCGCCTCGGCCGCCATGGTGGGCGTCTGCCTGACGGTGGTCGGCATCATTCGCGTGGTGATCTCCACGCACAAGTCCGACATGGTGGCCGAAGACCTGCTGGCAGTGAATGCGATGCTTTATCTGGCGTCCTGCCTGCTGTCCTACTGGGCGTTGCGCACGCGTAGCGTGATCCGCAACTATCGGCTCGAACGCATGGCCGACGTCATTTTTCTGGTGGCTTTGACGCTGACTGCGGTAAACGCGGCGTACATCACCTGGGCGATGACGCTGCATTGAGTGGCGAAGTTCCAGACGTGCGTTTTTGTCGGGCCCGCATCCGTCTGTGGATCGTCAGGCGCGACGCGGCAGCTTCCACTCCGGCCGGATGAAGTGACAGGTGTAGCCGGTGGGGTAGTGCTGCAGATAGTCCTGATGCTCGGGCTCGGCTTCCCAGAAATCGCCGACCGGAGCCAGCTCGGTTACCGCCTTGCCTGGCCACAGACCGGAGGCATCGACGTCGGCGATGGTGTCTTCGGCGACCTCTTTCTGAGATTCGCTGGTGTAGAAAATCGCCGAGCGATAGCTCACGCCACGATCGTTGCCCTGCCGGTTCGGCGTGCTGGGGTCGTGGATCTGGAAGAAGAATTCCAGCAGGGTGCGATAGCTGATTATTTCCGGGTTGAAGACGATCTCGATCGCCTCGGCGTGTGTGCCGTGATGGCGATACGTGGCGTTTGGCACATCGCCGCCGGAATAACCCACGCGCGTCGAGATCACGCCCGGCTGGTTGCGGATCAGTTCCTGCACACCCCAGAAGCAGCCGCCAGCGAGCACAGCGCGTTCGGTTGTTACGGTCATCGGTTTGGCTCCTGCTGATACGGGGCAATTATCTCTTGCTGATACATGGGGACCGTGCGGGGCAGTCCAAGGGTCGAGCCACGGACAACGCGTCGGATATGCCGCGAGCGCTTATCGGCTCAGGCTGGTTACCGGAAGAAGTCAGCATGAATGGTCGAACGAAAAATTCTTCGCATGTACTGTTTTTAAACGTAAAAACCTGCATCGATTAGCGGAAAGATCGGCGTCACAAAGAAGGGATTCAATCAATGTGGCTGCGGCGTCATGCGCCTGCTGCAGGGGGAGTACCGGATCGTCTGGGCAGCTGAGGCCGCAACATTAAGTAATCAATGCTTGTTGTGCGGACTCATCCAACTTCGCTATCAAAAGGACTGAATAATGAAGAACCGTTGCGGATCTACCCCTTCAGCACGAACTGCCATCTACGCCGCGCTGTTTTGTGCGTGCACTTTCGGTATTGCTTCGCAGGCACTCGCCAGCGATAGCGCAGCAGCCACCACCGTTACGCAGACGCTGGTGACCGAGCCCGATCAGGGGCTTACGCCGATCTACAACCTGATCCAGTCGGCCAAGTCCAGCATCGACATGACCATGTACGAGCTGGTCGACACGCAGGCGCAGACGCTGCTTGATCAGGCGGCCGAGAACGGCATCAAGGTTCGCGTGATCCTTGATCAGAATCTGGAGAAGAGCAACAACACCGCGGCCTACAACGACCTGACTTCGCACGGTGTGCAAGTCGTGTGGGCGTGGACCAAGTACGCGGCAACGCATCAGAAAACCATCACCATCGACAACACCACCAGCGCGGTGATGACGCTCAACCTGACCAGTCGCTACTACAGCACCACGCGCGACTTTGCGGTTATTGAAAACGATCCAAGCGACGTTGCTGCGATCGAAAGCACGTTCAACGCGGACTTCGCGGCCCAGACCATCACACCGCCGCTGGGCGATGACCTGATATGGAGCCCGACCGTATCCAAGACCGACCTGGTCAACATCATCAATTCGGCGAAAGACAGCCTGCTGGTCGAGAACGAGGAGATGAGCTACAGCGGCGTGGTGACCGCACTCGAGAACGCCGCCAAGCGCGGTGTCGCGGTGACCGTCTGCATGACCAACGACGACAACGATTATGAGACGGAATTCGAGGCGCTGACCAAGGCCGGTGTGAAGATCAGTACCTATCCAGACAACGATACGGCGCTGTACATCCATGCCAAGGTCATTCTGGCGGATTACAACACGTCCAGCGCCCAGGCCTTCGTCGGTTCGGAAAACTTCTCGACCGCATCGCTGACCGAGAATCGCGAGCTGGGGCTGGTGACGACCAACGCTGCCATCCTGACCAAGCTCGACACCACCATTACCAGCGACTATGCCGGCGGCACGCCCTGGACCAAGTCGTAAGTCAGAGTGATTAGTGCAGCGCGCGTTGGGCAGACAACGTGCGCTGTGCTTTCTTGGGCTGTGGGAGTCAGCAAGTTGGCGCACGGCTCTTGCGCGCTACAACTTGCTCTCTTCTTATCCCGGTTACTTTCGCGTGCGCAGCCAGTCCGATCCCGGCAGGTATCGCCATTGTAAAAGCGAGGCTGGAATCCGTGCCTTTGGCCACCAGTGACGAAGGGCGATCAACGCGGTTTCCGCCGTTTCGTGCCGTCCAACTTCGCACTCATCCAGCAAGGTCCGCCACCGATGGCCGTGCTCGACAATGCGCAGCAGGCCAGTTTTTGAGGGGTGGATGTATTGCGCCAACACGGTCGTCTCCAGCGTCTAGAGAGCGTCAGTGTGAGAGCCAGTCGTTACGTAGGTTTTGAGGTCTCGCTACAGGGAAATGACGGCTCACGCGCGTGTTCATCCCTGGGCTGATTTACCCGCGTCGCGCGGCCGAGTGGGTAGGGCGAAACCTGGATCTGCGGATCAATTTGTCGAAGCGGCGGCGCGTTCCTGTATCTGCAAAGCCTCAGCCTCATGCTTGCGTGTCAGCAAATTGCGCTGGGCATAGAGATATGAGCCCAGCAATGCCACCTTGTAGTTGTCGCTTTCAACACCTTGCAGCGTGCCGTAGTCATGCAGCAGTCGCAGCTCGCGCTCACCTTCATCCAGATCGCCCGTGCTGATGGTATGTTCGACTTCCTGGCAGGCCGGCTCGAACGCGGTATGCAGCCGATCAAGCGCCTGCTTGTTATGCGGGTCAAGCTCCAGCACGCTGAGATAGAACTCGTACATATTGCTGCCTGCCGGTGCAAGCAAGCGATGCTCATGAAACGCACTGTCGGCAAGGCCGAGCAGAACGCTCACGCCGCTTGATTGATCGGTAGTGGAGCTATCCGTGCTGATGCTGGAAGACGAATGCACGTGCCAGGCCGTGCTGGCTACCAAGGCAATGACAACGGCCATTCCGGACAACAAAACGGTGCGCTTGCGATTGGCGCTGACAAGAATATGAGACATGGTTCCTACGTCGACTGGGTCGTATCTCGGACGCTGCTTCAGGCAGTCGTCGGCAACGGCGCACTCTAGACGTGTCTTGTTGCACTTTGATGAATCGGTGGCTGCAGTCAGAGCATCAGCGACGATGACGCAGGCAGACTCAAATAACCGATGTGTTTCGTCAATCCCGCCGGGCTTCTGCTTGAACCTATGCCGGTTGAAGAATCCATCGAATAGACAGCGCTTGCTGATGGCGCTTGATGACGGATTCAATGTTTGTCGTGCAGATCCAGCCAATGACGGATGCTGCCGAGCATCGTGTCGATCGTTTCCTCGCCCGACACGGTCAGTGCCCTCTCATCCGGCCCCGGCTCTTGCAGCGTTTGCAGCTGGCTGTCGAGCAGGGAAGGCGGCATGAAGTGCAGGCGCTGCTGCGTGCGACGTTCCAGTTCGGCGCGCGACACGCGTATATAGACAAAGCAAACACTGTCGCCAGCGCGACGCAGACGGTCGCGGTAGCTGCGCTTGAGCGCGGAACAGGTCACCACGCCCTGTCGATGCTGTTCGCCTTCGTTGCTGATCCACGATGCGATACGATCCAGCCACGGCCAGCGATCGCTGTCTTCCAGTGCAATGCCGGCGCTCATCTTGTCGACATTCACTTGCGGGTGCAGATCGTCGCCTTCTTGATAATCCCAGCCGAGCGTGTCCGCCAGCGATCGCCCGATGGTGGATTTGCCGCAGCCCGATACGCCCATTACCACGATGACCATGCTTGTTCCTGATTTCCGTGCAGACTACCTGGTGCCCGATACCGAGCCAGCACACATTAAAGAGGTAGCCTGACCATGTCGATCCCGCGCTGCCCTTGGCCGATGGCGATGCGGCTTGCAAATACTTGGGCATCAATGAAGGGGTTGAGATGAGCGAGCGGGGCGTTGGCGTGTTGTGGCTGTTGGCAGGCCTTGTCTTGGCGAGTATCGCCGCGTGGATATTTTCGCCGTGGCCAAGAGCGCTGCTTATCCGCTATCTATTCGAGAAAGGCGGTGCGCGGTTGGCCAAGGCACTGGAGAAGCACGTGCCGGCCGACGTCGCCGCCCAGCGTGATCTCGCGTATCGCGATAATGATGTGGATGCGCGGCTGGATGTGTTCCGTCCAGCATCTGCTGAAGCGGCGGGAACTGCACTACCGACCATCGTCTGGATCCACGGCGGCGGCTGGCTGTCGGGCAGCAAGCGCGACGTCGATCCGTATTTGCGCATTCTGGCGTCACACGGTTACACCGCGGTGGGCATCGACTACTCACCGGCACCGGGCAAACGGTATCCGACGCCGGTGAAGCAGGCCAATGATGCGTTTCGTTATCTGTTGGCCAACGCTGCGCGGCTGGGTGTTGATCCTGATGGCATCTTTATCGCTGGCGATTCGGCCGGAGCGCAAATCGCCGCGCAGATTGGCCTGATCACCACCAGCCCGCGCTATGCCGATGCCGTGGGAATGGTGCCCGCGCTGCAAGCGACGCAACTGCGGGCGTTACTGCTGTTCT
>Ga0302311_10003683_pt1 | contig 16690 bp, 17 predicted proteins | sample III_Palsa_N1_3_FD_200449 | JGI IMG/M metagenome (GOLD analysis project Ga0302311, IMG submission 200449) | Peat permafrost microbial communities from Stordalen Mire near Abisko, Sweden - III_Palsa_N1_3 | ecosystem: Environmental > Terrestrial > Soil > Palsa > Peat permafrost | place: Sweden... | reverse complement strand
CGAGGTTCAGGCCCCGCATAGTCCGAATCTCCCGACTCAGCTGTGTGAGTGGTACGTCATTGAGCACAGCGGCCAGGATTTCGCGCTCTTCAAGGCTCAGCTTGGAAAGCGCCTGGTCCATGAGAGCTTCGCCGACGTGCCGTGACGTAGGGTCTAGCCACTGGCGTTGATGTTTGGCGGATCGTGTGCTCACCTGTCCCGCCTCCTGCCCGGCCACAGCGGCAGACTGGAGAGCGTCTGGCCCACTGTCTCCAGGATGCGGACCAAATCCTCCTGCCGTGCGCGACGCAGTACGGCTACTACCACTACTGCGTAGATCCCAAGCGCGATGATGACGATGCCGAGCAGCAGCAGCACGGCCGGTGTGATCAACAGTTGGAGCATCAGGTTCCTCTTCAGCAGGGCAGGAAAAAACCCCCAGTGGAGACCACTGGGGGCATGAAAAAAGCCCGCCGAGGCGGGCTGATCGGGGGACGAGGCAGACCACGTCCCATCGCAAGATGACCGTACCGCGGACAGGCCGATGGCCGCTGGCGTTTGGGAAGAACAGTGATCCTTGCAGCTCACTGCCAGGCAGGGCATCCCGGAGAGCGCTGCTTCAGGGCGGATAATAGTTACGTTTCGTAACGTCCCTTCGTGTTCTCGCCCTCGTCGTGGGAAGGCCGGCTGCCCGCAGGCTGCGTAGGACTTTCTCCCGAAGCCACCAGTAGGCGCCCTGGTCCCACTTCTCCCTCGCCGACGTCGCAGCCCAGGTGTCCTACCCGCACTGGGGAGCCGTCCCATGGACGCTGGCGTCCAAGGGAACGCTCGCGAAGGCGGACTCGCCCCGTGAGCCCGGCGGCCCGGTACGTGGCTGGGTGACCGGGACCGGCTGGCGCGGCAAGGACATCGACATCGCGCTCTACTCCGTCGCGGACTCGGTGCCGACGAAGGCCTCCGCGAAGCAGCTGCTCGCCGCGCGGCAGCGCAGCAATGCGGTGCGGGTGTGCGACGACTGCGGAGCCCGCACCCAACAACCACTGGCGGAGGCGGACGACGGAATGCACCGGTGCCTGATGTGCCGGCGGATCGCCCGCATCCGCGACTACCAGGCCGAGCTGCGCTCCGAACGGGGCGAGCTGGCGTAGTGGGCCCGGCAGTCGCTCGCCGATCCGCTGCTGGCAGTGGTGTGGGTGAGCGTGGTGGAAGCGGAACCGACCGGAGCGGGCCGGCGGCGGCCGCCATTGGCAGCACGGGTGCAGGCCGTCGACGGCACCGGCAACCGGCTGCTGGACACCCTCGTGAAACTAGCCGGCCCCCGCACCCAGGGTGCCCCGGCCATCGCGCCCCTGTGCTTCACCGCCGAGATTCCACAGGCAGCCAGATCTCTGCGCTAGCGTCCCAGCGCAGCGTTGCGCCCCGCAGCTCCAGTGCACTCACGTCCAGGTCCATCAGGGCGAGGATGGCCGGTTCGGTAGCCTCGGGGTCGACTTCGAACACCACCGATTCGGCAGCGTCCGTGGCTTGCTCCGTCTCGCTGGAACGATCTGCGGGCGGATGCAGCCGCAGACGTCGTAGGCCGTCGGCCGTGCGCTCGCCGAGTCCCTCCCCCAGTGCTTGAGCGTAGGCGGTGAACAGCGGGGTGAAGCCGCGTGCCAGCGCCAGCGTCAGGATCAGGGTCGCCAGACGCTGGTCCTGCTCTTCGATGCCTTGCCAGCAGCCCGCGCCCGTGTCCCAGCGCAGGGTTCTGCCCCGATACTCGGGCGAGGTCACGTCCAAGTCGAGCAACGCCAGGCGTGCCTCATCAGGCAGCCGCGCATCCAGCTCAACCCGTACCGCACCCGCCTGGTCTGCCGCCAACTCGGTCCGCCCATGGACACGTGGACGTGAAAGCCTCAGACGCAGCAGCGCGGCAGCCGTACTCTCTCCGAGCCTCTTGCCCAGCGCCTCGGCGTAGGCGGCCACGAACGGCTTGATGCCCCGTACAGCGGCCAAAGCAAGAAGAGCCTCAGCAGGGTCTAAAACGATACGTTCGACACGATGCTCAAGTCGCCGCCATCTCGGGTCGACCGCCCTGCGCAAGTCATCAACTGCGGAAAGCTCCTCCTTCTGCGCCCACCGCAGGCGCAAGGACAGGTCCTCTTCCTCACCGCGCACCCGCTCCAAGCGACCGTAGAGATCGTCCAGTCCAGGGAACGTCCCGAACCGCAGACGACGCCCTCTCAGCGCAGCCTCGATCTGCATAAGCAGCCGGTGCTCTTCCCCTCGCACCCGTTTGAGAAGTTCAAGTAAGCCGACCTGCCGCTGACGGGCAGCATCAGCGGCCTGTGCAGCAACCTGCTCATCAATGTTCATGGAAGATCCCCCTGAACCACGCCAAGCCCGCCCTGGACACAGCCCTCTGGAGGGCTACCCCGGGATGGGGCATCTATCTCGGGAGGGCCAGGTGAGCTGGCTACACGATACCGGGATCACCACCTCGCGCTCCCTGCTCACCGGCACCAGACTCCACAGGACCACGACGGTCGGGCTGGGCGCGTCACGGGCCGGGTGGGGGAAGGCACTCGGCTGTGAGAGGGCATCTCGTGTGAGTAGTTTGTCCTTGATGCCCTAGTACGTGCCTCGCCAGATTGGTGTGGTCTCGTCCGTTATGCGCTTGGCGAGGTTGTCGATCGAGGCGATGTGGATCATGGCCTCGGAGCTGGCGGGGAGGGTCTCGTAGTCGCGGGCGAGGCGCCGGCGCAGCATGATCCAACCCAGGCTTCGTTCGACTACCCACCGCCTTTTCACCACGTGAAATCCGGGGATGTCGGACTTGCGGTGGACGACTTCGACGTCGATGCCGAGGGTGGCGCCGTGCTCGACCATGGCGTTTTGAAGCCGGTGTCGACCCAGCTCTTGGAGATGCTTGGGTATGTTTTCTTGGCCTGGTTGAGGAGGCGGATTCCGAGGGCGTTCTCGGACAGGCTCGCGGCGGTGACGGCGACGGCGAGGATGAGTCCGACGGTGTCGGTCAGGATGCCTCTCTTCCGGCCGACGATCTTCTTGGCGGCGTCGGTCCCCTGGCTGCTCAGGGGCACGTTAGTGGAGGTCTTGACGCTCTGGGTGTCGATGACGGACGCGGTCGGCTCGGGGCTGCGTCCCTCTTTCACGCGGGCGAGTCCGGTGAGGTCGTAGTTGAGTTCGGCGAAGATGCCTTCGTCGCGCCAGGCGGCGTAGTAGGCATAGACGGTGCCGTGGTTGGGGAAGTCGTGCGGAACGTACTTCCAGGGGATTCCGGTGCGATTGACGTAGAGGATTGCGTTGAAGACGTCGCGGAGGTCTACTTTCGCTGGCTGGCCGGTGGGCCGGCGATCGAGCCGGGCTTTCCTCGAAGCCGTCAGTTTCGGCTCGATCAGGGCCCATCGGGCGTCGGAAAGGTCGCTGGGGTACGGCTTGCGCTGGCTCACGGCACGGTATTGCCATGCGCATGCCGGAACTTGTCGTTCCGCCCTCGACTGGGCGGTTCTATGACTTCTTCAAACCAGACGGACTTCCATGAATAGAAGCGGACGAGACGGGCGCCTGTGCCGGCAGGCAGGGCGGTTGCAGAGTGCTCATTTTCGACAGAACCGAGTAAATGCGCCAGGAAGAAAAGCCACTTGCCGGAATAGAGCTCTCTAAACGCCCACTTAGATGCGCTCTGGCTGGGAATGCCATGATCAACGGATCGCGGCTATTGGAGAGCGGCTGCACGACCTGAGCACAGGTGGAGGGCGTGGCCACATCGCCGGACCCTGCCGGCTCGTGGTCACCCGATCTGGTGAACGTACGCGGTCAGAGCGCTAGTGAACAGTGCGCATCGCCGCCGGGATCAGCGGGCCTCCAGCGGCTCGGTCCGGCCGAGGTGCAGCTTGTAGTGGACGAAGGCGTAGGTGCACATGGGCCGACCGTACCGGCGGCGCTTCGCCGTCGACCAACGGGTTCCGCGTCGGCAGCCCGAGGGCGCTCGCCGCTCCGCCTGCGGGTGCGGGCCGCTGAAGGCGGTGTCGGTGCTGTCCGCTTGTATGGTCCCGTGACTGTCTATGGTGTGATCGCGCGGCTGCCCCAGCCGGAGGCCGTGCGTGCTCGTTCGAAGGCGATGGCGATGTTGGATGCCGTCCTGAGTCCGGAATGGGAGTCGCGTTACTATTCCTATGACACGAAGTGGGGGCCCTCGGAGGAGCTGGCCTCGATGCGGGACGGAAGCGGTGACGACTATGCCATCGTCTTCTGCGAGGCCGGGGTCTATGCCCAGGCCACCTACCACGAGTCCCCGGTCAATGCCTATCGTCTGTCGCCTCCGGCTCCGTGGCCGGGGCTGTTCGACTCCCTTCCGGATGCCTTCCGCCAGTTCGAGCGGGAGCCAGCCTTTCTTGACCACAACGGCGTGCAGCGGGCCTCTGCCTGCCTGTGGCGCGAGCGCACCGACGCAGCGTGGAGGTGCGGCGATATCCAGATCCCGGACCAGTTCGAGGACGACGCCGATGGCGCCGAAGGGTTGTTCGGGCTCTTGCTGGAGGGCAGCGCCGAGGCCTATCTGCAGTTCGCGGAGGAGTACTACGAGATGGCACCAGCACTTGAAGCCGTCCAGCACGTCTACGACCTCAAGCCGCTGACACAGGAGGTCGTCTCGGCCCTGAACTCCTCAGGGCGGCTTGAGGATCTTGCCGAAGACATCGCTCAGATCGGCTATCCGATCTAGCGTCGGCCAGCGGAAGCCTGTGCTGGCGCTGGTCGGCCCGATTGGCGCCCCAGCTGGGCCGGCCCCGGCCCCGGCCCAGGTGGTCGGTCATCTCCCCTTCGAGGGCCGACTCCAGCACCCGCCGGGTAAGCTGCGCCAGCAGGCTGCCCTCACCCGTCAGCTTCATCCCACCGGCCCTGGCCTGAGCCACCAACTGCCCGACCAGATCCCGATCCACCACGTCCAGCACGGGGCCCGCAGCCCCGGGCGCGGCCGACTCATCGGCTTCGATCTCACTCGTCACGGTAGACATCAACTAACACTTCCTGTCCGGAAGTTCCCACCGCTCACGGGGCTCTGTCCCGTAACCGGTGGTAGCTGCCGGTCATGGCGTGCGAGCCTGAGGCATGGATGACGTCAACTCGCTTGTCGGTGTGGTGTTTTCTGGCCTGTCTGCTTTGATCGTCGAGAGTGTGGCCGACGAGGGTGACCTGATTCGGGTGGTGGCCCGCACGCGGGATGATCCGGTTCCGTGTCCGGTGTGCGGGACGCCGACCGGGCGAGTGCACGGATTCCACGGCCGGACGGTTGCGGACGTGGCGGTGGACGGCAGACGCGTGGTGGTGTCGGTCCGCGTGCGGCGCCTGGTGTGCCCGGTCCTGGGCTGCCCGCGGCAGACGTTCCGCGAGCAGGTGCCCGGCCTGCTGGGGCGCTACCAGCGTCGGACGAACCGGCTCACCAACCAGCTCGGATCCGTGGTCAAAGAGTTAGCGGGCCGGGCAGGCGCACGCCTGTCCCGCGCTCTGGCCACCGCGGTGGGACGCTCGACCGCCCTGAGGATGCTCATGCGGCTGCCCCTGCCCGCACTGCGGGTGCCGCGAGTCCTGGGCGTGGACGACTTCGCGCTCAAGCGCCGGCACCGGTACGCCACCGTACTGATCGACGCCGAGACCGGCGAGCGGATCGACGTGCTGCCCGACCGAAGCGCGGACACCCTGGCTGCGTGGCTGCGCGAGCACCCCGGCACCGAGACCGTCTGCCGGGACGGCTCGAATACCTACGCCGAAGCCATACGCCGCGCCCTGCCCGACGCAGTGCAGGTCAGCGACCGATGGCACCTGTGGCACAACCTCTGCGACAAGACTCTGTCCGAAGTCCGCTCCCACAGCACCTGCTGGACAGCCGTCCACCACACGCGCTGCGAGGGAGCGCGTGAGCAGACCACCCGCGAACGCTGGAACCAGATCCACGACCTGCTCGGCAAGGGCGTGGGCCTGCTCGAATGCTCCCGCCGCCTGAACCTGGCCCTGAACACCGTCAAACGCTACGCCCGCAACCAGGAACCCCAGGCCCTGCGCCGCGCCCCGCAATACCGACCCACCCTGGTCGACCCCTACCGTGACCACTTGCGCACCCGCCGGTCCACGGACCCCGCCGTGGCCGTGCTGCAACTCTTCCGCGAGATCAAGGAACAGGGCTACACCGGCAGCCTCAACCTCCTCTACCGCTACCTCACCCAGGGCCGCGCCGAAGGCGACCGGTCAGTCATCACCCCCCGCCGCCTGGCCCGTCTTCTCCTGACCCGCCCCGACAACCTGCGCGAGAAGGATGCCGAACTCCTCCGCGAACTCACCACCGCCTGCCCGGAGATGGCAGAACTCGCCCGCCTCGTCCACGGGTTTGCCGAACTCCTCACTCCCACCGCCGGCAACGACACCAAACTCACCGAATGGATCACTGCCGTCCGCGCCTGCAATCTGCCCCACCTGCACACCTTCGCGAACGGCCTCGAACTCGACCGCGCCGCCGTCAACGCCGGTCTCGGCCCTGTTCTCGTATAGCTACGGCGAACGGACATGTAGCGCTGAGTAACTACACGGGGCTGCGGTCGCGTTGCTGGAGGGCGGCGAAGTCGGCGTGCGCCGTTTCGACGGCCTCCGGGTATGCCTGGGTCTTCTCGCGCTCGGCCAGTGCCCGGTAGATGCTGGAGAGGCTGGGGCTCTGTCCTTTGCGGCGGCCGGTGGGGATGAGCAGGTCGGGCTGGATGTCCTCGACAGTCTCGCCGTTGGCGCGTCGGCGGAGCACGGTGTGCAGCATGTCGTCGGTGATGACCGGGGGCCGGCCGCCGTGGTTGCCCTTGCGGGCCGCGGTGTCGAGTCCTTCGAGGGTGGCCTCGCGGATGTTCTCGCGCTCGGTCTCGGCCATCGCAGCGAAGAATCCGAACAGGAGGCGTCCCGGGCCGCTGGGGTCGTACATCCCCTGGAGGGGTCTGGCGAGCATTTCCAGCACCAGGCCGTGGGCGGTGAGATGGTCGGCCAGGGCTGTCAGCTCTGCGGCATCGCGTCCCAGGCGCTTCATCTCGTACACGGTGAAGATCACCCGGCAGTGCGGGGCGTGGGCCTTGATCTCGCGGGCGGCGGTGAGGGCGGCCTCGAACTGGGGGCGGACCCGGACCCGGGTGCTGATCTTCTCGGAGAAGATCTTGTCGCGGGGGATGTGCTTGGCGGCGAGCGCGTCGAGCTGTGCCTGGAGTTCCTGGGTGAGGGTCGAGCAGCGGGCGTATCCGATGCGGATGTCGGCGCTCGGGGTGTCCGGGTCGACGGGGGCGGGCGCCGGGGTGCCGGGCCGCCACGGCTGGCCGGGGCCGCGGTCGGCGGGGGTTGGCACGCGCAGGAGCTTCGCGAGCCGGGGCACTTTGGTGAAGCGGCCGGTGTGGTAGGTGCCGGCGACCGCTCCGGAGCGGGAGCGGCAGGGTGAGCCTGGCTGAGCGTTACAGCGTGGGCAGGGGTGGCGCTCGACATCGTCCGCTTCGGCCGCGAGTGCGGTTTGAGGGTCCGTCATGACCCCGGATGTTGTCACAAACATTTCCCAGAACATGCCTGGTTCCACTTTTGAGTGAGAACGAGTTGTGACAGTGGATCCGCGATCGGGACCGCTTCGGCCGACCGTTCTTGATCTTGCTCCGGGAAAGGATCGTTTGTGGGAGTTATACATCGTGGAACCAGTGGTCCTCGGTGGCCAGTAGTCGAATCTCTCGTCGGAGACCGATGGTTCGTCCGATTCTGCAAGTGCCGACCGTCAGTGGTCGCCTGCACACTCTGGGCCGAGCGTCGACCACGCGAGGGGGCCGATGGCGTTTCGGACCGTGCACGCGAGTTAGGGAGCCGTCTTCGCACATCTGCCGGATCTCGGCTGCGGGCAGGCGTGGGAAGCGGTGCGGAAGGTGAGCTCGCCCGGCACCGATCGTCTGTGCCGAGCGTCAGCATCCGATGTACGCGAAGACATCCCCGGGCAGGGATGCGGTTCTTCGCCCATGCCCCGCACGCCCCGGACTCCGAGATCCCACGCGAGGGGGAATCGGAGGTCCACCACCTCCTCAAGCTCGAACTCGCCTAGGCCGCGCGGGCGCCCACACCGAGCTGGAGGTACGGTCTCCGCAGGGCTCTTCGTCGGAGAACTCCCTGCCGAACAGCCCGCACCCGGCCGTCGCTCGTCGCCCAAAACGGGGCGGCGGCGGGGTACTACGTACCGAGGAGGGCGAGAATCTTGTTGACGGCTTCGATGACCGGCTGGCCCACAGTCCCGACCGTCGCGGCGATCGCGGCGATCACATCCAGGGCATTGCGTCGGTCCCGGGGCCGCACGGCGATGCCGGCGGTGACGGTCGGCAAGGTGTCGTCGATAGCCTGCGCGCTCGCGGGTGGGACCTCACCGCGTAACTCCATTACCGTTTCACGGAGTTCGTCGATCGCCTGCTGGAGGGCGGCGGGGGATGGGGCGGGGACGGCGGGAGTCACGTGGGCGCCGTTCTTGACGATGCCGATGTGGCCCGTGCCCCCGTGGATGTTGACGGCGTCGCCGTAGTGGTAGTTGTCGCCGCTCACCGGTTGCTCACTCCCACGTTGCCGGTTCCGCCATACATATTGACATTGTCGCCGAAATGGTAATTTCTGGGGCTCATGGTAAGCCTTTCGACTCTCATGTGGAGTTCCATCTCCGGGTGGTCGATCGCGTAGGCGAGGCGGCCGACCAGGTCCACCAATTGATGGGGGAATCTGCTGGTCACCACCGCGCGCGACGGGCCGGATGTCTCGACGGCCAGTACGAATTGCGGCTGCGCGGTCAATACGGGAAGCATTTCCGCGATGAAGTAGATCACCGCCGCCACGCCGACGATTGTGACGAAGGTGTCGGATCCGGCGCTGCCAGTGCCCGTGGCGGCCTGCGCCTGGTTGAACATCCGCAGGACGACGACCACCGACACCGCGCTCACCACTCGCCTCAGGCAGTGCAGCACGGCCTCCAACCGTCTGGGCCGGACGGTGAACGTGTACACCCGGGTGACGTTCTGCAGGGGGTAGACGGCCCCGCCGACCCACAGCAGTCGCTTGCTGACCACGAGGTCGACACCGTCCGTCCCTCCCGCCGGGGCTGAAGGAGGGACGGGGGGCTGCGCCGGTAAGTGTGTCGGATCCGTTGGCTGCACAAGTCCTCCTGAACTGAAGCGGCGGCATATGCCGTCTTCTCACTGTGGATGCTCGATTCCCCCGGTCACCCATCGGATCATGGATCCGCAGCCACCCGCTTGCGCGACCGAAGGTCCCGAAGTCACTGCCTGAAACGAGGAACGAGAGGCCGCAGAGCAGAACACCGCGCGGGGCCAGCATCCGGGCCTTAATCGTCCGCCATAACCCTCACACCCCGCTTTACAGCCCGCCCAGCGTCCTCGGACTCCCAGCGATCCTAGCTTGGCCCCAAACGCTACTCAGAACCGGGGATACGAAACGGGCACCCAGCGTCCCGGGCAACGTCGTCCTCACCATGTGGTGCCCGGGTGTCACGCCGGGGCTGCGGCTGCCTCCCCCTGCGGGGTGCGCGGGCCGGGCACCGTCGCCCGGATGGACAGGTCCAGATCGAGGCGGCAATTCATATCCAGCTCGAACCGGCCGTACAGGTTCTTATCTGGACACTGAGCCGACGTCACTTCGGAGAAACTGTGCCGTAGGTTGCCCCGTTCCTCGTAGGTTGCCGTGCTATCGCTGGGCACGGATGACGAGGAGCCGGAGTGAAGGTCGTCAAGGAACGGGAAGGCGGCATCGTCCGCAGGGTTCGGTTACTCGACGATGTCGGCGAGCCGGTCGGCCCGGTGTGCCGGTTCTTGAGCCACCTCGGGGACCGGGAGTTCTCCCCGAACACCTTGAGCGCCTATGGGTACGACCTGAAGTACCTGTTCTCGTTCCTGGCTCAGGAGGGTCTGGACTGGCAGGACTTCCGCCCGCCGCACATGCTGCGGCTGCTGGCGTTCCTGCGGCGGTTACCGAGCCGTCGTGCCGCCCAACGCTTCGGCCTGGCCGTGGTCGCCGAGGGCCAGAACGGCCCGGGCAGGCTGCTGTCGCCGGCGACAGTTGATCGGATCCTCGCGGCGGTGTCGAGCTTCTACGACTGGGCGATCGTCGCCGAGGAGTACGAGCACGGCCTCTCGCCGGTGCAGATGCGGCCGGACCCGGCGCTGGCCCGGGTGCCCGATCGTCACCAGCCGTTCATGGGCCGGGCCAGCCGACAGCAGCCGGTCCGGCGGGTGGTCACGGTCAAGCGGCCGCGCAGGCTGCCGCGGCCGATGACCGAGCCGAACGTGGAGGCCCTGCTGTCCGGGCTGAAGCGGCTGCGCGACCTGGCGATGCTGCTGCTGATGCTGGACGGTGGGCTGCGTCCGGGTGAGGTGCTCTCGCTGCATCTGGAGGACATCTCCTACGGCCGGAGCCGTGTGACGATCCGCAAGCGTGATGACCATCCGCGGGGCGCGCGGGGCAAATCCCGCACCGAGCGGGTCGTGGACCTGCACGAGGCGCGCACGCTGGAGGCGGTCAGCCGGTACGTGATGCACGAGCGGCCACCCGAGGCGGCCAGCCCGTTCGTGTTCCTGGTCGGCCGCGGTCAGCGGCGGTGCGAGCCGTTGAGCTACGACGCCCTGGCCCGGCTGTTCTCTCGCCGGATGGACGCGCTGGGACTACGGACCGCGGAGACCACCCCGCATGCGCTCAGGCACACCCACGCCACGGCCATGTGGGAGGGCGGCATGCGGGAACTGTCGCTGCAGAAGCGGCTCGGTCACGCCTCGCCGGAGTCGGTGAAGGTCTACACCCGGGTCAGCGACGAAGCCGTGCTGGCGGACTACGTGAACGCGCTGGAGACCGGGAAGTGACAACCGCAGCGTCACCGGCGGGCGGACCGGCGCCTCGACGCCATGCCTCGCGTGAGGAGTACTTCACCTGGCTGGACGAGGTCTTCGGCGGAGCCCGTGAGCGGGGCCGACGCGTCCCTGCGGTCAGGTCCCGCCGCTACTTCTACAACCGGTTCGTCAGCCGGTGGCCCGACCTGGAGGAATGGTTCACAGCTCCGCTGCTGACCCGTCTGGACGTGCACGACGACGGCACACCCCTGCTTGCACCCTGTGGCAAACGGACCGGCCCGTCCTTCGACGCGGGCTCCTACCTCGTCTACCTGTCCATGGCCCACCGGATGCCGCTGGACGCCGACTGGGTACTCAGCCGCAACTTCGACAGCCTGCTCAACCCCCTGGTCGCCCCCGCGCTCGGCGTCGACCTGGACCTGGTCGAGGCCCTGGACCAGCGGCAGCGCCAACTCGGCTACAGCCATGGCCGCTCGCTGCTGACCTGGGCGGTCATCCGGCTTCTGCTCTGGAGGGGCGACCCGGACATCACCGCCATCGGCTACGCGGACCTGGAGTCGCTCGGCCAGGAGGTCCGCCGGTGGTGCGCGCTTCCCGAGGCGCCTCTCATCCGGGCCGGCCACGTGCACAGCACCCGCCGCAACCACGACCCCGCCGTGCTGGCGGCCCTGTTTGAGAAGCAATGCCTGACCAGGCTGCATGGTTTGCACGTGCTGCTGTTCAACACCGGACAGATCACCCGAGAGCCGATGCACGGCCTGCGCGGGGACGTGATCTGGAAGCAGCAAGCCGTGCCACCGGGCACCCCACAGGCGATCGCGGCGCCGATCGAGCGATGGCTGTCGGGACGGCTGCAGACCACCGACCGCGCCGAGTCGGTCCGAGGCGCCCGCGACGCGTTCCGCTACCTGCTGGCCTGGCTTGCTGAGGCCCACCCGGAGATCACCTCCCTGACCGGGCTGACCCGCGAGCACATCGAGAACTACCTCACCCACCTGCACGACCGCATCAACCCCCGCAACGGCAAACCGCTGGCGGCCCGCACCCGCTACTCCTACATCAGCCCGCTGCTGGCGTTCTTCCGCGAAGCCAGCCAGTGGGGCTGGGACGACGTCCCAGCCCGGCCCCTGCTGGGCCGCTCGGACCTGCCGAAGCTGCCCGCGAGGCTGCCGCGCTTCATCCCACGCGACGAGCTGGACCGGCTGATGACGGCCATTGAGGAGCTGGAGGACCCCTACCAGCGCACCGCGCTGGTGCTGATGCGGTGGAGCGGCGCCCGCAAGGGCGAGGTCCGTCGCCTGACCGTCGACTGCCTGGACGCCTACCCCGACGGCTACCCCCGGCTGCGGATCCCGGTCGGCAAGACCTATACCGAACGCATGATCCCGCTGCATCCCCAGGCTGCCGACGCGCTGCGCGAGCTGATCGCGCAGGCCAACGCCGCGGGTGCCGCTGCCCGGTTCGACACCTGGGCCCAGCAGCCAGTGCGCTGGATCTTCATGCACCGCGGACAGCCGATGGGCAAGCAGTACCTGTTCGACGAGCCCCTGGACATCGCCTGCCGCGCCGCCGGGCTACTCGACGGCCAGGGACGGCCGACGGTCTCGGCACACCGCTTCCGGCACACCGTCGGCACGCAGCTCGCCGAGGGCGGCGCCCAGATCCAGACCATCATGGCGATCCTCGGCCATCGCAGCGCGACCATGTCGGCGACGTACTCCCACATCAGCGACCCCTTGCTCAAGGAGCAGTACGAGAAAGTTATCGCCTCCGGCGGCAAGGTCGCCGGTCCGGCTGCCGAGACGCTTCTGACCAACCAGCTCAGCCAGGACGCCCTGGACTGGCTGAAGACGAACTTCTTCAAGACCGAACTCGAACTCGGCCACTGCCTGCGCATGCCCGCCGAAGGCCCGTGCGAATGCGACCTCTACCTGCGGTGCTCGAAGTTCTTCACCACCAGCGAGTACGCCCCACGACTGCGCGAGCGGCTGGTCCGCGAACACGAGCTGGCCCAGGATGCGGTCGAACGCGGCTGGCCCAGGGAGGTCGAACGGCACACCGCGATCTCCGGCCGGATCTGCGAGCTCCTCGCTGACCTCGGCGAGTCCGCCGCCCCAGACACATCCGGGATCTGACCAGCGCCAGCTTCGGGAGCCGGTCGCGGGAGTCGCGCAGGCTGGTCAGCCGAAGAGAAGAGCGACGTTCTTCTCCACACAGATCCGCAGCACGATCACCAAGGCATGGAGATCCTCTATACGCCGCATCAGTCGCTCGTCCGGCTTGTTCGTCGTCTGCTGCCCGATGATCTCCTCCAGTCGAGGAAGAACGGTTTCGCACTCGGCAGCCGACAGTTCGCCGTGGTCATCCGGATGATCGAGGAGCGGGGCAAGCGGTGTCGAGATCTCACTCCACGGCCGGTCCCCGCCGAAACCCCGCATGTCGGACAGCTCGAACCCCTCGGCCCGCGAGAGGAACCGGCGGACCTCACCGAAGTGGCTGTAGGACCAGCTGACGTCCTGAGTATCGACATCCCCATCGTCGGGGAACAGGCAGAGCCCCATGCCGCCTCCTCACGGTCAGTACATCGAAGTGCCCTGGACGTCGATGGGCGCCCAGCAGGCACCCAGCTAGCCTCGCCCGGACCAGACCGCGAGTTCCCCGCCCGGCATCGAGATGATTCGCCAGCCTCCCGGGCCCAGCACTTCCCACGCCTCGAACGACGGGTCCGCCCGGCTGTTGAGGTGCCAGCCGTTGTCGAAGACCAGCCGCATCGAGCCCGTCTTGAAGGCCACCGCAGACAGGACTCTCGCTCCGAACAGCCCGATTGCCGCCGTCACATCCTGCCGCCCCGGATCAAGACTGACGTCCTGGCGGCCGTCGTCGCCGTATTGGGTGAGCGTGAAGGGGCATCCAAGAACCACACGCGCCTCCGTGTCGAGGCGCAGGGACAGCTGATAGCTGATGCCGATCTCGCCAACAGTCAGATCCCGAAGATTCATGATCCAACAGTCGTCGTGCTCGGCCAACGAGGATTCACTCACCACCGAACGATGCACCGCGGAGCACCGCCAGCGCCAGCGCCAGCCGATTCATCCCCACCGCTTCGCGGCCCACCCCTGCTGGTCCGAGCTCATCACAGCTCTGCAACGTGTCCAGATAAGGATTCACATGGGTCCAGAACAGCGGCGACAGCGCCCTGCGGTCCGCGTCGGTGAGCTTGTCCGCCCACTTCGGATCGGCCAGGACCTCTTGCATCAGCAGAGTGTTGACGTGCACCAGGGCGGACTGGAGCAGGTGCAGCGCGAGCATACTGACCTCCTGGGACTCCTTGTCCTGCCCGGCCAGGTCGCCGTCCTTGCCGTAGAAGAGGTCCTTGTTCGCGCTGTTCCAGTTCTCCACCACCTGCAACCCCTCGTGAATCTCCTGGCGCATCTCGACGTCGGCGAGGTAATCGCAGACGAACGAGGTCCGCACCGCGCGACCCAGTTCCTCGATCGCCCGGTAAGTCGGGTGCTTCGGCCCGCCCCGGGTGAAGCGTCGCAGGACCTGCTCAGCCTCGGCGGTGCCAAGGCGCAGGGCGGTGGTGTACTTCACGATCTGGTCGTACTGCTGGGCGATCAGGTCCCAGTCGATCGTCTTGGTGGAGAGCACCGGGCCCAGGTTCGGCCACTGGTCGTCCTCCCCGGCCGTCGGCCGGTACAGCCTCGCGGAGCCGATGTTCTTCAGCCGGGGCATCAGCTTGAAGTCGAGCATGTGCGCGAAGGCGAACCCGACGATGGAGGCGCCGTGGGTGTCGGTGTACTGCCGGTCGACGACCATGTCGGTGCAGTGCCGCAGCACGCCCTCGATCATCGAGGCGACCTCGGAGGCCGAACAGGACTTGAGTTGGCTGTAGATACAGACCGATTTCCGCTCGACGTGCCAGTAGATCATCACGCCGGGGCCCCGGTAGCGCTGGTGCCACTCGGTCATCAGGTTGGATGACCAGGCGCCGAACTTGCGGCTGTCGGAGGCGCACGCGGTGCCAGTGCCCCACCACATCTCGTCGCGGACGGCGAAGGTGGCGTTCACCAGCTTCCGCAAGGCCGCGCGCATGTTGGCGCGGTTGACGAACAGGTGCCGCACCCGTCGCAGCGTCGCCTCGCTCTCGCCGTGCTTGCCGGTCACCGCGACCCGCTTGATCCCCATATTCGTGCCCAGGCCGAACAGGACCAGCAGCAGCCGGCGCCGCAGCACATCCTTCGACAGCATCTCTCGGGTGGCCACCGAGGTGAACTCGGCGATGAAGTCCGTGTCGAACTCGGCGTACTTCAGGATGTCCAGCAGCCTGCACCGCCACCAGCGGCCTGACCAACTACACCTACAACAACGACGACCAGCTCACCGGCACCGGCTGGACCTACGACGACGCGGGCAACGAGACCGCCGCCGCCAGCCCCACCGGAACCCGCACGGGCGAGCAGTACGACGCCCTCGGGCGCCCGACCGCGGTCACCGAAGGCGGCGCCACCACCACCTCCACCTACGCCGGCACCGGCGCCTCCGACCGCCTCACCCAAGGCGCCACCAGCTTCACCAACGGACCCCTGGGCCTGGACGCCGCCACCACCGGCAGCACCACCACAGGATTCATCCGCGATCCCCAGGGCACGGTCATCGGCATGACCACCGGCGGCAAAACCTACTACTACCTCGCCGACGCCCAGGGCAGCACCACCGCCCTGGCCGACAGCACCGGCCACACCGCCGCCACCTACACCTACACCCCCACCGGCACCAAACGCACCACCACCGGCATCCTCACCAACCCACTGCAGTACACCGGCGCCTACCTCGACCCCACCGGCACCTACCACCTCGGCGAACGCACCTACGACCCCACCTTGGACCGCTTCACCCAAAACGACCCCACCGGCCAGGAAACCAACCCCTACGCCTACGCCGGCGAAGACCCGATCAACAACTCCGACCCCAGTGGCCAGGACTGGCAGGACTATGCCCTGGGATGCGGGAAGGGGGCGGCGCAGGGCCTTGCAGTCGGGGGTATCACCGGAGTGGATGAGACAGGCGCGGGAGCCCTTGGAGCAGCGACCCTGGGCTGCGGAGAGGGACTCGTGTCGCAAGGATTCACGGACCTCTTCGGAGATGACGTCGGCCAGGCTGCAGATGCAGCGGAGGATGGTTATGACCTCGGAGACATGGTAACCGCGGTCTTCGATATTTAGCCGATAGACCACCCGGCTGGTGAGGCCATCACATACCGGCCGGGTGCACCCAACACTGAAAGGCCAGAAATATGCACACTCTAGGGCTTATAGGTTTCGTGGTCCTGGGGATCTTGGTCATTGTCGCCGGAGGGGTGTGGCTGTCCCCTTGGAATGCGCGCCGACTGCGCGAGCGGAAGGGCACGAAAATGTAGTCCAGGAATCAGCACCTGGAGCCCCATGCGCCAAATCCGTGAATCGGAGGATCGCGCGTGCCGCAGGATCGGCCACACGCGCCCGTGCCAACGAGGACGCTGAGGAGCTGGTGTGCGCGGTGGAGGCCAGGGGCCGTCGCCGGGGCGCAGTGCGTGGTGGTGGAGCGTACCGACTGCGGGGACCAGGAGCGCGGCGAGGACTTCGAGGCCGGCTGGGACGCGGGAGTGACCGTGATCAGTGACGACCTGGTGGCTATCGCCGACCGGACCTACGAGCAGCGCGGCCGGGGCGCCCCCGCTCTCCAGTTGCTCGCCCACCTGCGCCAGCGGGAGCAGCTGGCGACCGGTGGCGGGGGCTGAGCCGGACGGCGGGACAGCGGCGGGGGCGGGTACCGAAGGG
>Ga0302311_10003678_pt1 | contig 16701 bp, 16 predicted proteins | sample III_Palsa_N1_3_FD_200449 | JGI IMG/M metagenome (GOLD analysis project Ga0302311, IMG submission 200449) | Peat permafrost microbial communities from Stordalen Mire near Abisko, Sweden - III_Palsa_N1_3 | ecosystem: Environmental > Terrestrial > Soil > Palsa > Peat permafrost | place: Sweden... | reverse complement strand
AGGCCCGCGTTCGCGCCACGTCGGTCGGCGCCGTGCGCTTCACCCGCAAGGAGATCCGCGACGCCTCGGGCTGGGGCGACACGCAGTTGAAGCTGCACCTCGGCCGCCTGGCCGAGCTGGAATACCTGCTGGTCCATCGGGTCGGGCAGAGCTTCGCCTATGAGCTGCTTTACGATGGCGACGGTGCCGTGAAGCCGCACCTGTCCGGGCTGATCGATGTGGCCGGACTCCATGCCCGTCCCCATGCCCACGATGCCGCGCGGTCGGGGTCGCCGGAACCCCGGTCGGCCCCTGGTCGGACTGCGGTCGGCGGCCTGTCGGGCGCCGGTCGGCGCGCCCCGATCGTCGCTATGCCGCAGGATGCCAAGGATTCGGACGAAGAGACGACGGAAGGGACGGAATCGCACCCCCTGCGGAATGGGGCCGCCGTCCTGTCGTATCCGTTGGCGGCGTCGGCCTGATCGATGGCACGCCGGACGAAACAGGCATCGCCGGCCGCCAGCCTGATGAGTGCCTATCAGACCGCATTCCATGAATGGGAGGCGATCCGGGGCTACTCGCCACGCACGATCGAACACCAGCGCTTCGCTATCATCCGGTTCATCGCTTGGGCGACGGAGCGCGGCATCGACCGGCCGCAGGAGGTGACGAAGCCGATGCTGGAACGCTATCAGCGGGCCGTCTATCTGCACCGCAAGCACAACGGCCAGCCGCTCACCGTGGCGGCGCAGCTCGGCCTGCTGCTGCCGCTCCAGGCCTGGTTCCGCTGGCTCGCCCGGCAGAACCATGTGCTCTACAATCCGGCGGCCGACCTTGACCTGCCGCGCAAGCCCAAGACCCTGCCGAAGGGCCTGCTGACGATCGCCGAGGTCGAAGCGGTGCTGGCCGAGGCCGATCCCGCGACACCGGACGGCCTGCGCGCGCGGGCGATCATGGAAACGCTCTACTCGACCGGCATCCGTCGCATGGAGGTCGCCAACCTCAAGCTCCATGACGTCGATACCGAACGCGGCGCGCTCATGGTGCGGCTCGGCAAAGGGGCGAAGGATCGGCTCGTGCCGATCGGCGCGCGCGCCTGCGCCTGGATCGCCCGCTATCTGATCGAGGTGCGGCCGGGGCTGGCCCTCGGCCAGGACGAGCAGGCGCTGTTCCTGGACGACGATGGCCGTCCCTTCGATCCCGGCAAGCTCGGCGGTCTGATCAAGCGCCACCTGGAAGCGGCGGGCATCCGTCAGCCCGGCGCCTGCCACCTGTTCCGCCACGCCATGGCGACGCACATGCTCGAAGCCGGGGCCGACATCCGCTACATCCAGGCCATGCTCGGCCACGAGAAGCTGACCACGACCGAGATCTATACGCGCGTGTCGTTGACGCAGCTCAAGGCGATCCACGACGCCACGCACCCGGCCAGGCTGCATCGGCAGACCGCCGGGACCTGATTCCCCAACACATCGAACGACGGACGGAACAGGGGTGCCTACGGGTGCCCCTTTCTTTTTAGCTGCTGATTCTTCAACGCGATTCCGTCGATCGCCACCTTGTCGTGCGCGTCCGCGCGAGCCAGAATGCGCCTCTGGGCAAAAACGGAACGGAAGCCACTGGGCTTCGAGGAGGAGGACGGCTCAAGCCATTGCGACGTCTGGGGAAAACCGGTTCCGGTATGACGGATCGCGTCGGGGGAACTTAGGTATCTCTTTAATGAGTTGGGCAACAGTGCTCAGCGGGGGTATGACCCAACAGATCCGGTCGCGTTGGCGGCCCAGATTGATGAATACATATATCAACACTCCCCGAACTCTCCATTGCTGGGTGAGGGCTATTTAATAGTTCAGGACTCCATTCAATATGGGGTGGATCCAAGAACTTTGGTTGGTATCGCGGCTGCCGAGACGAGTTATGGGGTAAATATTACTTCTGGAGATAACAATATATTTAATAATCGATATAATGGATCGGACTCACCATTTGATAGTGTCGAATCTTCAATATATAGCGAGGCAAAAACGATCGGGAGAGATGGCGGGAATTATTTCGGGCAAGGGCTTACGTCTTTCAGTGCTCTGTACTCCGTTTATTGCCATGGCAATTGTTCGGATGGCTTGAGGAACGCGACTAATGTTATTAGTGCGCTTGGCGGAGATCCTGGTAACTTGAGATACAAAGGTTTTAAATAAGTGAGGTCGCGGTGATATTAAAGCGGGGCAATATAGCGTGGGCTGCGGCATCCTATGTATTGGGTGCGTGTCTTATATCTCCTGCGAATGGGAGTGACAAAAATTTAGAGACTTTTTCAAGTAAAGCAGGGTTTTCGATAAAATATCCTGCGAGTTGGTTCCGGATAAATGCGGCCCCGGGTAATTTGACCCTCATTAGTTCAAAAAATAGAGAAGAAGGGGCTGTAATACCGAGGGGCTCTCAAATGATTTCCGTTCGGGAAATTGAGCCAATAAATGAGAGTGATATTGCGTCTACATATAAATCAAAAAATCCAGACGACGAGATTCTGAGTATTTCGAACCTCAATTTCCGCGACACTGACGCTCGTGCATGCGCGAAAATAACGATAATAAAATCAAAAGATGAAATTGCACCAAAAGTTTATTACGTCGAAGACCATATGTATTGTTATGTATCCGATAGACTGTTTGTTCTGACGCTGGATCAATGGGATTCGGACAGATACGATGAGGGTGCCTATAGGTTGTCAATTAATATATTGAGATCTGTTAAAGTTCATAAACAGGAGTTACGGTGACACTTGTCCTGTCCGACCGTCCGATAAGCGTTCGCGCACCGCTTTCCGTCGCCGCGGGCGATGCCAGCCGGGATTTCGTCATGCCGATCGTGTTGATCGAGACACACGAGAACTGGATTGAGCGGCGTTTCCGATACGGATCGGCCCAAAGCGGCTGCAATCCGTCCTGTCGCGGACGAACTTCCCCCCACGCCGCCGGACGGGGCGCGGTCGATGCCGTTCGATCGGAGGTGCCATTTGGGAAGCGCTATCGTCGCATGACATACCCCGTCAGCAGACCGTCCCAGGCGCTGAACCAGGCCGCCCGGCGCGGCGGGTGCGCGAAGGGATCGATGCCGTGCCAAGCCTCGAACGGGGTGCGTCCGTCCAGATTCTGGTGCGGGCGAACGATGTCGTACCAGACGGCGAACAGGGCGAGCGCGCGGGCCAATTCGCCCCGGTCGGCGACGCTCCATCGATCCAGCTTTTGCTTGAGCGTGCCGAACAGGCGCTCGATCCGGCCGTTCTGCCAGGGGCAGCCGACCTCGCTGCGCTGGTGGCGGATGCCGAGCAGGGCGAGCGCGGCACGGAAGCGGCGCGAGGTGAACACGGACGCATTGTCGGTGCGCAAGACCCGGGGCTTGCCGAACCGGCTGATCGCGAGGCAGAGATGGCCGAGCAGCGTCCAGGACGACACGGTCGGGAGCGGCTTCAGCGCGAGCAGCCGGCGGGTGCCGTGGTCGATCAGGCCGAAGATCTCATGGCGGCGTCCGGCCGGATGGCCGGTTGAACGTCGTGGCGATTCGCCGGCAGCCGGCGTCCGGCATCAGCGCCTTGAGGCGGATGACGCGCTGGACGACCCAGGTCGGCTTTCTCGAACGGCGCTGTGATGAGGGTACTCCCGAGGCATGCCTGCCGTGGGTGCGGCATCGGCGCTGGGCGAATGGAACGAGCCAGTCGAACAGTCGGCGCCACAGGGAGAGAATGAAGCGGAACATCTATGGTGTCTGGAAATGTCAGGAATTTGAGTGGTGGGGACGTCTACGCCCCTACGGCATGCTGGGCGAGGTGCGGCAGAGCACCGATAACGAGGGGCAGGCGGGCACGGCCGTTGACAGCGCAGGCGAGCCTGAGGCTCTGGACGACGACACGGATGGATGCGGCGCTGCATCCGATCGTCGAGACGTTCGGCAATGGCGTGATGACGAAGCAGCTAATTTGACGAAGACAGCATGACGCCTTCGACCTGCGTAAAGCTGCCGACATTGCACGAGGTCCCGTACAGCCTGACAAAAACTTGTTTGCCGCCCATGAGGGCTGACGTCGCGAGGGCCATGTCGCCGGCGTAATTGGCATCGCCAGGGGGTACGACCCCAAGCACACCGCCGTCGGTGTAAATGTAGAGAATGCCGCCGTCGGTCGCGACAAGCTGGATGACATGCCCGTAACAATCCGTTGTGGATGTCGCCGTGGCCGCAGCCGTAAAGGCCGCTTTCGCCGCGACCGACGACGTGGATGCGGTGGCCGCGCCGGCGCTTCCGGACAATAGGCATCCGATCGCCGCGGTCGCGGTAAAAATGTACTTGATCATCATTGCCGGGCTCCTGGCCGCTTGAAAGGGCATGGGGGAGAAAGAGAGGCGCTGAAGGCGATATCCCGGTTCGGTGGCGTGCGAAGGGCACGATGTCCCTGCATCATCACTGTTTAGCCTTGCCACGTAGGGTGTAGCAAACCCGAATTGAGATTGGCAAGGCCGGGCCGGTCGGCTACCTTCGACCCGGAGCAAATCTAGCTCGAAGTTTGCGGTGGAAGCATGTTGATGACGCGCTGGCTGGGATGTAACGCCGCATTGTTCGGCATCGGGGTCACAGTGCTGCTCGGGCCGGCGCTCGTGGCGGCAGCGCCGGTCTTGGCGCCGATCCAGACTCTCGCCCAGCCGTCGATCGTGGCTGCCGACTTCACCGTTACCTATAGCTACGATCAAAACGGCAATCGGCTCCAAGAGAAGGGCCCACCCACGCCCGAACAGAGCGGGGCCGATAAGTGCGGCAATGGTACGCTCGGCCTGGTGCCGCTGTTCTTGAACGGTCGGCTCGTCAGCATGTACCCGGGCACCTGCCCCTAGCTCTCTGTTGGATGCCGTGATCGACCGTCGGCACCGCACCAACGTCCCCGTCGATTTTACGTTGAAAGTGCAGCCTTAGAGCGCCATGCCCCGTTACCGCTTCAAGGCTGTGTCGACGAACGGTGCCACGATCACCGGGGAGATCGAGGCCGCGTCCAGCGCCGCCGCAATCGAAACATTGCAGGCCCGGGGCGATTTTCCGCTCTCCGCGGTCGATACGGCCGGCCGCCTATCCCAGCGCTTCGCCCTGTCGTTCCGGCGGCGCCGGGCATCCGTCCGCGGCATCTCGATTGCGCTGCGCGAACTGGCGACATTGCTGGGCGCCGGCCTGCCGCTCGACCGCGCGCTCGACGTGGTCCGGACTCTCGGCATCGACAAGCGGCTCGACCAGAGTTTGGCGACGGCGCGCGACAAGGTGCGCGGCGGCACCAGTCTGGCGGATGCGCTTGCCGCGGAGGCCGTGTTTCCGAAGCTGGTCTTGAGCCTGGTCCGCGCCGGCGAGTTGGCCGGCGCGCTCGACGAGGCCCTGCGCCGGGCCGCGGACTATCAGGAGCGGGCGCATCTGCTGGCCGAGAGCATCAAATCCGCCTTGATCTATCCGATCATCCTGCTCGCGACCGCCGGACTGTCGATCACCTTCATCCTGACCTCCGTCCTGCCCGAATTCAAACCGATGTTCGCGGAAGCCGGCCAGGCGCTGCCGCTGCCGACCCGCATCGTAATGGTGGCCGGCGACGCCGTCAGCCACTACGGCTGGGCCATGCTCATCGCGCTGTGCGTGGCTGGGTTCGGGCTCCGGCGGGCGCTTGCGCAACCCGCGTTCCGGCGGCGCTGGGACGGGGCTTTGCTCCGGCTACCGGTACTGGGCAGCCTCGCGCTGAAGACCGAGATTTCCCGATTCTCCCGAACGCTCGGGACCTTGCTGGCGAGCGGCCAGCCCTTGCCGGCGGCATTGGCGGCGACCCAGGACGTGCTTGGCAATCGGGCGATGGCGGACGCGGTCGAGATCATGGCGCGCGATCTTCGCGCCGGCGAGGGGCTGAGCGACCTGCTGCGGCGCACCGATCTCTTTCCCGGCCTGGTGGTTCAGCTGGTCCGGGTCGGCGAGGAGAGCGGCAAGCTCGAAGAGATGCTGCTGCGCCAGGCCGAGATCTATGATCGGGAGGTCGGCCGTACGATCGAGCGCCTGATGGCGGCGCTGGTGCCCGGACTGACCATCGGCCTCGGTCTGATCGTGGCAGGCATCGTCGCGTCGATCCTGCTGGCCATCCTCAAGGTCAACGAGCTCGCGTTCTGATGGACGCCAGGCGCAGATGCGGCGGGTTCACGCTCATCGAACTGGTCGTCGTCCTGGCGATTCTGGGGCTGCTGCTCGCCCTGCTGCCGGACGTGCTCTCGGTCGCGATCCCGGGACAGCAGCTGCGCGCCGCCGCCCACCAGCTGGCGGACGATCTCAAGGACGCGCGCACGAAAGCCATTCTGTCCGGCAAGCCTGCGGAGGTGCCGATCAGGCTGAGCGACGGCGGGCCGTCGGGAGCTTCCATGCGACGATTGCCGCGGGACACGACAATCCGCATCGATGACGTCCCCCGGCGGACCCTCGCCGGCGGGCAGGCGCTGGCCCGGTTCTTCCCGGATGGCAGTGCTTCCGGCGGCAAGATCAGTCTGTCGGCCTCTGGCCGGACCTATGTCATCAGGATCGATTGGCTGACCGGGCGCGTCACCGTCGATGAGTGAGCGATCACGGGCTGGAGAGCGCGGCTTCACGCTGATCGAGGTGCTGGTCGCCTTCGCCATCCTGGCGGTCGGGCTGGGCTTCCTGATGCATGTCATCGCCAATGTCGTCGGGCGGACCGCCGAAGCCGATCTGCGGGTCGGCGCGTTGCAGGTCGCGCAATCCCTGATCGACCGCGTGGGTGTCGATGTGCCGTTGGCGGATGGCCCGAGCGAGGGCGATAGCGCTGACCGGTATCATTGGGCTCTGCAGATCGAGCCCTATGGCGACGAGGAGGATCGGCAGAACTGGCCGGTTGCGGCCCATCGCGTGACCGTGACGGTCGCATGGGGCGACCATGGCGGCCTGTCGCTGTCGACGCTCAAGCTCGGCCCGAAGGAGGGCGTCCATTGACGGCGCCCGGTTCCCGTCGAGGCCAGGCCGGCTTTACGCTGCTGGAGCTCATGATCGCGCTCGCCATCCTGGGTCTGCTCAGCCTGATGCTGTTCGGCGGCCTGCGCTTCGGCTTCCGGGCCTGGGACCGGGAGTCGGCCCATGCCAACGCGGTGACGGATGTCGGGATCGCTCAAGGATTCCTGCGCCGAGGCATCGGGTCCGCCTACCCGATCTTTCTGCTCGATAGCGAAGGCAAGCGCATCAATCCGTTCATGGGCGCTGCCGATCGTTTGGAGTTCCTGGCGCCGGCGCCGGCTTCGACCGGCGGCGGTGGGCGGGATCGGTACGTCTTGACGACCGAGAGCGCCGACGATCGAACGGACCTCGTGCTCTGGAGCCAACCCGAACTCGCGGCCGAGCCGAACAAGCGCGTCAAGACGATCCTCGTGCCGGGGATACGCGGACTCTCGATCGACTATTTTGGACAGCAGGGCGGCGACGGGGACGCGCAATGGTATTCGGCGTGGGATGAGGCCACGCATCTGCCCCGTCTGGTGCGTGTTCGGCTCGATTTCGCGAGCGACGATTTCAGAAAATGGCCGGAGTTTATCGTGGCGCCACGTATCGCCGTAGACGCGAACTGCGTCTATGATGCCCTCACGCAAGGGTGCAAAGGACGTTAAGTGAGCAAAGTCGCGAATTTACTGCGGACCGGCAGCCCAAGCACCTTGGTGATTGAAGGGTGGCACTGGTGGCTCGAAGAGATGCGCGGCATGATGCCGGCCGCATTGGCCAACGTCTTTGCCGCCCGTTCGGATTGGCTCGTGCTCGAACTGAGCGGCGATTCGCTGATCGTCGGCAAACTCACGGCACAGGCCTATCAAAGACTTGGCTCCGTCGATTTATTGGAAGCGGGGCTGCCGGCCCGGCCCGCATTCGTCTCATCCTGTTTGAAGAGCCCGCGGATTTCCGCAGATCGGATCGCGGTGGCGCTGGCGCCGAAGCAGGTCCTGCGGCGGCAGCTCGAGCTGCCGTTGACCGCGCCGCGTCACCTTCGCGCGCTCGTGCGCCACGAATTGGACCGATGCCAGCCGCTGCCGACCGATCAGATCTATTACGACTGTCGGATTGTCGAGCGAGACCCCCGGCGCCATCGCATGACGGTCGAACTTGCGGTCGCCAAAAAGGCGCCCGTCGATCAGATGGCATCGATTCTGGCGGGATGGGGGCTTGCGGCCCGGATTGCCGGGCTGCGCGAGGCGGGGATCTGGCCGTTCAATTTTCTGTGGCAGCGGGCCAAAGCGAAGCGATCGCGCCTCTCGCCGACCGGGGCGCTTGCCGTGCTGGGGGTCGTGCTTTCGCTGCTCACGCTCAAGGCGGTGTTCGACCGGCATGAGGCCTATGCCGACCGTCTGACGCAGGCCGTGGCCGCGGCCAGAGGCCTGGCGGAGCAAGTCGAGACCAGCCGTCGTCAGGCCGATGAAATCGCCGACCGGCTCGCCTTTCTCGCCGCGCAGCGGGCGCAAGGCCAGGTCGGGCCCTGGCTCGAGGCCCTGACCCACGCGCTGCCGGACGGGACCTGGGTCGTCGATGTCGATCGCCATGGCAAGAGTCTACGGATCAAAGGCTATTCGACGGCCGCGGGGGCGCTGATTGCATTGCTCGATGCCGTGCCCGGGTTTGCCAACGCGCGCTTCACGGCGCCGCTGACGCCGGGCGCAACCTCGGGGACCGAGCGGTTCGATTTGACGCTAGAGCTTCGCCCGCCGGTGCCGGCATGACCCCCCGACGCCTGCGCCTGTTGCGGCGGGGGGGGGCCCTCCTGATTGCCGTCATGCTGCTGGGGACGCTGGCAGCGGCGGCTGTTCTCCCTCTTGCGGACGCCTGGTCCACGGTTTCGGCGGCAAGCGAAAGATCGGCACGGCTGCTCGCCGGCTATCAGCGGGTCATCGACACAAAAACGTTGCAGGACCAGCGTCTCGAAGACCTTCGCAGGCAAGATGCCGCCCTGACCGACGTGATCGGCGGTGCCACCGGCGCCCTGGCCCTGGCCAGCCTGCAGACGGACGTCAAGCAGATGGTCGAAGCCCATGGCGCGAAGATCCAAAGCCTGCAGCCCGGCGCCATCACGCAAAGCCACCACCTTGAGCGGGTCGAACTCAAACTCGACTTCTCGATTCCGGGCGACGGGTTGACCGGCTTGCTTGAGGATCTCGATCGGCACCGCCCGTCTCTGATGATCGACCCGATCGAGCTTCAGGCGACCGACGGCAATCAGCGGACGGATGTCCTGACCGTGCGTATGACCGTGGGCGCCTATCGCCGGTCGGCCGCGTCATGAAGCCAACGCGTCTGCAGCTCCTGCTGGGCAGCCTCTGTGTCCTCTTCGGCCTTGCGCTCGGCTGGGCGCAAACCGCGCCCGCTCTCCCAATTCTGGACGCGTCGCCAGCACCACGGGCTGCCGTCGGCGGCACTGTCGGCACGACGGACGCCGCGGCTCTCAGTCTGACCGATATCAGGGCCCGGCCGCCGTTCTGGCCGGATCGGCGGGTCCCGACGCCGGTCGCGGTGCCGGTGCCTCCAGCACCGCCCGCTCCTCCACCGCCGCCGCCGCCCGCGCCCAGTTCGGAACTGGCTTTGGTGGGCATCGTCAATGGACCGGCGGCGCGCATTGCGGTGTTTCGCGTCAAGTCCTCCGGCAAGCTCGAGCGCCACGCCGAAGGCGATGTGGTCGGCCAATGGTCGCTGGAACGAATACTCATTGACCGGGTCGTCTTGCTGAGGGGAGGGTCCGAGGATGAGCTCGCGTTTCCGCCGCCGGGCGAGCGAAAATCCGGTCAGTCGACCCAGCCGGGCCTCCGCAGCGCTCCCCTGCAACTCATCCCGATCGCCCCGCCGCCGCGCCCCTAGCGCCGGCGACAAACCCTGTCAAAGAAACCCGATGTCCAAGCGCCTTTGTCTCGTTTCGCTTCTTACCCCCAGCCTGATCGTGCTCGCCGCCTGCTCGAACATGACGGCGGCGACCCGCGATCTGCAACTCCCGGACGCGGTCGCCACGGCGCCGCGCGTGCCGGATACGTCGACGCTCGCAAGGCCGACCAACGGCTCGATCGCGCTTCATTCGCCGTCCGAGACCGCGGGCTTGGCCGATGGCGCCGGCGTCCTGCGCGGTTCCGGGCGCTTTGTCTCCACGCCGATTGCGAAGGCCGTGCCCAGCGGCCAGACCGGCGAAGACGGGACGGCTTTGAACTTCGTCAACGCCGACATCGCGGACGTTGCCAAGGCCGTGCTCGGCGACTATCTGAAGGTCAATTACGTCATCGATGCCTCGGTCCAGGGCGCGATCACGCTGCAGACCAGCCGGCCGCTCCGACGCGATGAAGTGCTTCCGGCCCTGGAGCAATCCCTGCGGCTGGCAGGCCTGGCGATCGTGCGGAAGGACGATCTGTACCGCGTGGTGCCGGCAGCCGAGGCGACGCGACAGAATGGCATCGTTCAGGTCGGGTCATCGGCCGCCAAGACGCCGGGCTTCGGCATCGAAATCGTGCCGCTGCGCTTCATCGGCGTTCAGGAGATGCAGCATCTGCTGGAGGCCGTCGCGCCGAATGGCGCGATTCTTCGGGCGGATGCCGCGCGCAACATGCTGCTGATCGCAGGTTCCTCGCAGGAGCGGGCCGCCATCCTCGAGAACGTCATGCTGTTCGACGTCGACTGGATGAACGGCATGTCGTTCGCGCTGCTGCCGCTCAAATCCGCGGACGCAAAATCGATTGTGGCCGAGTTAAATCAGGTGACGGGCGGCAAGGACGGACCGCTTGGCGGCTTGGTTCGCTTGACGCCGATCGAGCGGATGAATGCCGTTTTGGCGATCTCGCCGCAGCCCAAATATCTCGATGAATTGCGGACCTGGGTCGATCGGCTGGACCGAGCGCAGGAGACCAGCGAAAAGCGGATCTTTGTCTATTACGTCCAAAATGGCCGCGCTGCCGACATCGCCAATTCCTTGACCAAAGTGCTGTACGGAACCAGCAGCGGCAGCCACGCGGAAGGCGGCGCCGGATCGACCGCGCCCGGAGAAGTGCCGCGGCAGCTGGTCAACCAGCTTGCGGCGCCAGCCGGAGGATCGACGCCGCAGCTTCCCGCGTTCAACGATCGCGCCAAGACGGGTGGGGGCTCGGACGCGCAGGATGAGCTCGGTCCGGAGACCTCGGGGGCGCCCTCGGGCGGCTCATCCAATCGCATGCACATCACGGCCGACGAGCGCAATAATGCGCTGCTGATCCTTGCCTCTCCCCACGATTACGACCTGATCGAAGCGGCGTTGATGAAACTCGATATTCCACCGCTTCAGGTCATGCTGGAGGCCTCGGTCGCCGAGGTGACGCTGACCAGCGAACTACGATACGGAATCCAGTATTTCTTCAAGTCGGGCAGCAGCCACCAGATTACCAATTCGACCGCGGCAAACGGGTCTATCACGGCGTCGTTCCCAGGGTTTGCCTATAGCTTCACCTCGGGCAAAGACATCCAGGTCGTCCTTAGCGCCTTGGAGGACGTGACCCGCGTCGACGTGCTTTCGTCGCCACAGATTCTCGTGCTCAACAACGAGACCGCGTCGCTCCAGGTCGGCGATCAGGTGCCGATCGCCACGCAGGAAGCGACCAGCACGACAACGTCGGACGCGCCGCTGGTCAATTCGATCCAGTATCACGACACCGGCGTGATCCTGAAAGTGACCCCTCATGTGAACGAGAGCGGGCTCGTACAGATGGATATTTCCCAGGAGGTCAGCGACGTCGGGCCGACGACCTCGTCGTCGCTCAATTCGCCAACGATCCAAGAGCGCAAAATCAGCAGCACGGTCGCGGTCCAAGATGGCGAGACCGTGGCCCTGGGCGGGCTGATCAAAGACAGCCGCAGCAAGGAGCGCACCGGCATCCCGGTGCTGCAGGACATTCCCTATGTCGGGAACCTCTTCGGTGCCACCAACAACACCGGCACGCGCACGGAATTGCTGGTCATGATCACGCCGCATGTCATCCAGGGCGTTCAGAAGTTGCGGAACGTGACCGACGAACTCCGTCGCAAGCTCGCAGCGACCCTGCCGCTGCTGCCGCTACCTGCGGATGTGAGACGGGACCGTGCGCCGTAACGGCCGCGAGGGCGGGTGGGCCCTTATCTCGGTGCTATGGGGTCTGGTGATCATTTCCCTGGTCGCCGGCATGATGCTCTCCTCGGCGCGCGTCTCCTATCGGCAAGCGGCCTATGACGTGGAGGAGGCACAGCGGCAGGCGGCTGCCGATGCCGCCACCGTCCGCGCTGTCCTGGGCCTGCTGGATGCAAGGCCCGACCACCGCTGGCGCGTCGATGGCGTGCCGCAAGCCTGGGCGTTCGACGGCCGGGAGATGCGCGTCGCCATCCAGGATGAGGGTGGCAAGATCGATTTGAACGCTTCGGGTGAGGCGGCCATCCGACAACTTCTCACCGTTGTCGGCGGATCCGGCGATCTGGCCGACAAAATCCTCGACTGGCGCGACCAAAAGGGCGACGCCCACCGGTTGCATGGAGCGACGGCCGGCGACTATGCCGCGGCTGGGTTCGACTACCTTCCGCGCGGCGGACAGCTTCAATCCGTGGATGAATTGAAGCTGGTGCTGGGTGTCGGCCCTGAGGTCTTCGAGCGCATTCGGTCGGCTTTGACGGTGTTTTCCGGACGATCCAAGGTGAATCTGGCAACCGCGCCGGAAGCGGTGCTGGAAGCGGTCGGTGGCCAGAATGCGGCGACGGCGGCCCAGACGATCGCGGCGCGTCAGCTCAGCGCCGCCGCGGACCAGAGTCAGGGCCAAGCGATCGTCGCTGGCGTCGTAGCCAGTGGCATTCCGATCGACGGTTGGGCGTTTTCCATCGCCATCGAGTCACCCGATGGCCGGCATTTATCCGATCGCGTCATCCGGCTGACGCCCAAATCATTCGTGCCGTTTCTGCTTCAGGATCTAGGGATCGGAGCACAGCAATGGTAGGTCCGCTGCTCTGGCGAGGGCGTGATTCAAGTCGCTCTTGTGGATCTGGAATTTTCTTCGGACAGTACAGATCACGCCGTCGACGGGCGCTCAGGTGCAGCCACGGATATGGTACGGACTGGCTTGGGCCATCTTGCGTCTGGCATGCTGTTTGTTCGATGCTGCTGAGAGCGAAAGGCCATTCCTGGCTACGGACCTTCTCTAGATTGACGGCGGCGAGTGGTCGGGACGCTGACAGCTACGTCCAAAAGACCCCCAATTGCATCCGGCCTCGGTCTTTTTTTGCCCGGCTCTTGCCTTTTCAATGATATCAAACTCCATTATAGGTGGTGGCTTATCTCTCGATCGTGATGAGTTGGGAGAGGACGCAATGGGATTTCGGACGACGCGCTTGCAGTCGGTTTCGTAAGCATATTTTGAGGCAAAGCGCGCGATGCGGATTTTTGCGATACCGTCCCTGGCCGTTTTTTTCTGCTGTCTGATCCTTCAACCGGCCCTTGGCGCAATCGGCGCACCGAAAAGCGTCGATCGACCGGCCGCATCGCGTGGTCAGGTAGTCCCGGCCGATACCATCGTGACCTACGGCTACGATGCCAATGGCAACCGAATTTTGGAGTCTGGTTTCGTGCCGCCGCCGAGCACGTCAACCGGCACTGTCATCGGCACCGGTGTTAATTTTCTTGGCACAGGCGGTGCCGATATTTTTGTTCGAAATCCATCGGGCCAAGTTGGTGTCGCCGAGACGAATTCGGCCGGCGTGACTACCAGCGCGGTTTGGCTGACCAACACCAACGGGTCTCCGGCGATCGTCGATAACGCGACCACGGTTATCGGGACGGCGCAGAATTTCCTGGGCGATGGCTATCCTGACATCTTTCTGCGCGAAGCGAGCGGCCAGGTCGGGGTTGTGAGCCAGGCGCCCGGCGGCACGCTCGGGGTTGCGGTTTTCCTGACCAATGTCGGCGGAAGCGCGGCGGTGGTGGGTAGTGGCACCACGGTGATTGGGACCGGCGTGAATTTCTTCGGTGACGGTAATCGCGAACTCTTCTTGCGCTTGCCGACCGGCCAGCTCCTGGTCGTGGACGAGACCGCCGCCGGCGTCGGCGTTGCGAACCTGTTCCTGACCAATGGCGACGGAAGCGCCGCGACGGTGGGCATTGGCACCACGGTGATTGGGACCGGCGTGAATTTCTTCGGTGACGGCAATCGCGAACTCTTCTTGCGCTTGCCGACCGGCCAGCTCCTGGTCGTGGACGAGACCGCCGCCGGCGTCGGCGTTGCGAACCTGTTCCTGACAATGGGGGGCAATCCCTTCGTCGTTGACCAATCGTCCGTTATCACATCGACCGGAACGGATCCCACAAGCCAGCAGCCGAGATTTGTTATCAGGAACTCTGCGGGAGCTTCTCAGACGTATGACGTCGGTCCATCCGGTGCGGCTACATTGCAATGACGGCCCGTCGTCAGGTCGACCGACGAGGTGATTTATGAATAAGCATCGCAAGTGAGCTGGAAGCTGCTGATTTGATGAAAGCCCGCTCTTGGCTAAAGGCCGTCGTTCTGAGATTTGCGCTTGGCGATAGCGGGCATGTTTGCAGGTCCGGCCATAAAGTCGCCAAGAAGCGCATCCGTCCTCCCATCTCTTTGCGACCAACTCTTGGCTTTCGAGTCATCTTTAATTCCATTATAGGCGGTAGAGGCCTGTTCCGATCTTGGTGAGTTGGGAGAGGACACGTCAGGATTTCGGACGACGCGCTTGCAGTCGGTTTCGAAAGCATATTTTGAGGCAAAGCGCGATGCGGATTTTTGCGATACCGTCCCTGGCCGTTGTTTTCTGCGGCCTGATCCTCCATCCGGCCCTGGGCGCTATCGGAGCGCCAAAGGGCGCCGACCGACCGACGGCATTGCGAGGTCAGATCACGCCGGTCGATACCATCGTGACCTACAGCTATGACGCCAACGGCAACCGCACGACCGAGTCGGGGCAGGCGCTCCAGACGGTTTTGAGCAACGGCGCCGTGACGGTGGGCAGCGGCGGCGAGGAGTCGATTACCGGCAGCGGCAATGTCGTGACCCTGAGCGGCTTGTCCGCCACGCTGATGGTGAACGGGACCGGCAACCGTCTGGTGGTGACATTGGCGCCGACGGCTGATCAATTGATCCTGACGCAATCCGGCAACGATGTGGTGATCGGCATCGTCGGCACGTCGGCGGCCTATACGGTCAAGAATTGGTATGCGGCCCTGTCCAACCAGTTCGGGGAGATCGATGCCGCCGACGGATCGGCGCTGACGCTCGCGCTGGCCACTCAAATGGGCAGCGCCTTATCGGGGCCGCAGCCATCGCTGCCGACTTTTGTCATGATGCAGCCCGTCGGGGCTCCGCCACTGATGGAGCCGGGCGTGGACCCGTCGATGGTTCAAGTCACGTGGCGGCCCGATACGGCCGCGATCAACGCCCTCAGTCTGACCAGCAACGGTGCTCCGGTCTCGCTGAGTTCGCTGACAATTCTCGGCGAGGGTCAGAATCTATTGGGGCTAGGCGGCAACGATCTGGTCATCAAGGACGGTTCGGGTGACGTCGAGATCTGGGAATTCAACTCGGCGAACGCGATCATCCGGCAGGTGGGGTTGACGTTCCAAGGAAACGCTTCTCCGATCGGCACTTCGACCATCATCGGCGAGGGCCAGAACCTGCTGAGCCAGGGCGGCAACGACCTGGTGCTCAAGGACGGTTCGGGCTATGTCGATATCTGGGAGTTCAACAGCGTCGGTCAAATCCTCCGGCCGCTGGCTTTGAGCTTCAACGGGAACCCGTCCGCCATCGGCAGCGCGACCATCATCGGCGAGGGGCAGAACCTGCTGGGCCAGGGCGGCAACGACCTGGTGCTCAAGGACGGTTCGGGCTATGTCGATATCTGGGAGTTCAACAGCGTCGGTCAAATCCTCCGGCCGCTGGCGCTGACCTCCAATGGCGCGGCCGTAACCCTAAACGGCGGCTCGGTGGTCGGGGTGGGCCAGAACCTTTTCGGCACGGGCGGCCATGACCTGTTCTTTCTGAACAACGGCGCGTTGCAGGCCTGGGAAATCAATAATAGCGGAGACATCACCGCCACCCCCGCCGGCGCGGACGTGCAACACCTCGTCCAATCGGTGGCAAGCTTCGGTGCCGGCACGAACGGGACCTCGTTCGGCGGTCTCGGCACAGCCGCCGAGACGTTCGTCGCGAACACCTGGCATATCGTGACGCCGCATTGAGCGAGGGCACTATTGGAGTTCGGCTTTCGTTTCGACGCTTGCAGCTTTCAGCTGCGACCGCAGCGCCTCGCATCGCAATTTCCGCCTTTGTCCGCCAAACGGTCGATTGGCGGACACCGTTCTGTGTATCCAAGCAGCCCCGCGGCTAGCCGCTGTTCTCCCGTCGCCGATTGCCCGGCAGATGTTCCTGATCTGTCCAAGTTAGCGTGAATCTGGGTACAGCTCTTGTCGTGCCCCCGGATTGAAGATCTCGCGCACGGACTAATGGCCTTGGCGGTCACCGATCACGGGTTTCTCGCCTCACGCGACCAGCCTTGGCACCTGCCGCTGGACTAATCGCAAGAATCGTTGGTTGCGGGTCCCCGCAACCAGATCAAGCCCTCGAAAGATAACTTCTTTCGAGGGCTTTTTGCTGTCTCGCGCCCAAAAAAGTCTAATGATATTCAATGAAATCA
>Ga0302311_10003674_pt1 | contig 16710 bp, 15 predicted proteins | sample III_Palsa_N1_3_FD_200449 | JGI IMG/M metagenome (GOLD analysis project Ga0302311, IMG submission 200449) | Peat permafrost microbial communities from Stordalen Mire near Abisko, Sweden - III_Palsa_N1_3 | ecosystem: Environmental > Terrestrial > Soil > Palsa > Peat permafrost | place: Sweden... | reverse complement strand
GGAGCTCGGCCAGGCAGAGTCACTCGAGCAGCGGGTCGCGACCATCGCCCGCCTCCCCTGGCCGGCCGGGCAGCTGCCGGGCGCCTCGACGACGCCTGCGGCCACCCCGACCGCACCGTGAGCTTCGAGCGACATGGGTGACCCGCTGCCGCTCCGCGCCCTGGCCCTGCTGGCTGAAGCGAGGCGACAGTTCGATCTGCCCCGGTGGACGCGCAGCCAAGAGTTCCGCGACCTGCACAGCACCAGCGTGGCCTGGCTGGAGAGCCACTTCGAGCTGATCGAGCGTGGCGCCCCGTGGCTGCACCGGGTCGGCAGCGACGTGCGGGATTTCTGCAGCGGACGAGTCACAGGCCTGACCTTCGACCTCACGCCGCACTTCAAGGCGAACGTGGGATGCGCCCGGGAAGTGACCGCCGTTTACGGCTTCGACGGCCCGCAGCTCGCCCGGCTGCGCTCGCTTGACCAGGCGATGCCAGCCGCCGGCTGGGCAATGGGCACCTCGGCTACGAGGCAGACGACGCGTAACTACCTGCCATTGGAGATCAGCGAGTCCAGCGTCCCCGAACTGCTGGAACAGGCGCTGGCAGAGCATGAGCACGCGCTCACGGTGGCCATCAGACTCTCGTACTACTCGATCTCGTCGACCCGAGCGTGGCGGCACGGCGTACCGCGCTATATCCTCCCGGCCCGGCCCAGGCTCACCAACCGCTTACCCTTCGTTCAGCGATCGACATCCGAGCCGACCACGAAGGAGGCCGCGTGACCCAGCCGCCAAGCACGACCGAAGAAGCCCAAGCGGACGAACTCCGCGCCGCCATGGTCGATCGCATCGCCGCCCTGCACGAGCGGCTCGGCTTGGCCCTAGGCGCCGAAGTCCGCCGCGCCCTCCTAACAGTGCCCCGTCACCTGTTCGCCGAAGACGACGCAGACCTAGAGGCCGCCTACAAAGACCAGAACGCGATCGTCACCAAACGCAACGACCGCGGAATCGCCCTCAGCTCGCTATCGGCCCCCTGGCTCCAGGCGCTGATGATCCGCCAGGCCGCCGTCCAGCCCGGCATGCGCGTGCTGGAAATCGGCAGCGGCGGCTACAACGCGGCCCTCCTGCGCGAGGTCGTAGGCGACAACGGCAACGTCGTCACCGTCGACATCGACCCCGAAGTCACCGACCGAGCCACCCGCTGCCTGACCGCGGCAGGCTACCGTGACGTCGAGGTAATCAACGCCGACGCCGAGTACCCGTTCACCCCGGCCCGGACCTTCGACGCGATCATCGTCACCGTCGGCGCCTGGGACATCCCGCCCGCCTGGTCCGCACAGCTCGCGCCGGACGGCCGCCTGGTCGTCCCGCTGCGCACCCGCGGCCTCACCCGCTCCTGGGCCCTGGAACACCAGAACGGTGCCCTCGTCAGCGTCGACCAGCTCATGTGCGGTTTCGTCCCGATGCAGGGAACCGGCGCGTTCCGACGGGCCTACGTCCCGCTGCTCCCCGACAATATGGTCGGCCTCAGGCAAGACGAAAACGACGACACGGATGTAGTAGAGCTGAGCGGCGTCCTCAGCCAACCCCGCACCGAGGCCTGGTCCGGCGTCATCATCGGCCCCATGATGTCCTACGCCGACCTAGACCTATGGCTCGCGACCACGATGCCAGGCTCCGGCCTGATAACGGCGCGCCAGCAAGCCATCGACGACGGCACCGTATCTCTCTCCTGGCAACACGGCACTCCCGCCCTCGCCGACGGCCCTAACCTCGCCTACCATGCCAAGCCCCGCCCTCTGGACGGCCCGGAGCACCGCTACGAGTTCGGAGTAGTCGCCCACGGCCCCGACGCCGCCACCGTCGCCCGAACGATGGCGGCGCACATCACCGCCTGGGACAAAGCGGGCCGCCCGTCCCCCCAACTGACAGTCCGGCCGGCCGGAACCGCAGACGCCGACCTACCCCCCGGCCACGTGCTCGACAAGCGCCACACCCGCCTCGTCATCTCCTGGCACACGACCTAGGCAGTCGTCGGGGGAGAGGCTCGAACCGCAGGCGTCAGTCCATTCGGCCACGACCCCAGTCATGAGGCCGCTGAGCCCGTCCGTGTCCAGATCGGCCGAGATGCCGGGCGCGTCAACGTGGGCCTTCTCCCCGTCCGCCTGGATAGCCAGTTGATAAGAGACCGGGCTCCAGCCTTCGATCCGCCTGAAGAAGCAGATCAGCCGCGGCGCCTTCGGCTGGTACCGCGTCACCGGGATCGGCTTCATCGCCCACCGGGCGAGCTCGCTAGCGGCGAAGGCCGCGGTGAGCAGTCGGTAGCCGAAGATGACGTTGAGCGGGTTCCGCGGCGTCCCGGACATGCCGTTGTCCACCCGCTCAGGAATCTCCTCGACGATGGCGCTGACTCCCTGGGGCTGGAAGTACGTGATCGCGGGAGTCCGCGACTCGTGGTGAGTAGCGATGATGAGCGCCGGGGACCGACGGGCGCCAAGCAGGAAGCCAAGCTCGGCGCCCGGCTGGTAGGAGGCCGACCCGATCAGCGCCTCAACGCCCCGGCCAGCTGGCAGGTCTTCGACCAGCTCCCGATGGAGCATGCCCAACGCGCTGGCCTCCGCCAGGTGCTCTCGTTCCTTCTCGTCCAGCCGCCACCACGCGCCCTTCAGCGCCTCCCAGCACACCGGATGCCCGGTCGCGCCCAGCGCGCACAAGTCGGCCCCCGACAGCACGCCCAGACTGACAACCTCGCTCTCACCGAGCCGGTTCAGCAACGAGCGAGACTCGACCGCATGCCCGACCTCGCTCACGTCAATACGCCTTCTCATGGCGACTCCCAGAGCCAACGTGCCCTGAGCGCCAGGCCGCGAGGTGCCGCATCCCACCCGTCCCGCCGCTCCCTATCCACTAATACGCACGCACCACCCGACGCGGTTCAAAAACGACGAAGACCCGGGCGCCACCGGCGAAGCCGAGCCACACCCCAGTAGTCACCTTGCTTCCCTCCGAAGACCTGCAACCGCAGTAATGCCGCCCCGCCCCTCTCGCCGGTGCCCTGCCAGGATCCTGGCAGGGCACCGTTTTGCCCAGGCAAATCAACCCCGTTTTATCGAACGGACCGTGAGTAACTCTCGCAACTTCACTTCCTGTCGATGGCGTAGGTGACACGAAATCGAATAAAAGACCATGCCAACGCCCTTTGATAACCGCCAATCGAACGGTAATATCAGAGGAGAAGGCAGCCCCGCGACAGCACCCGCCGAAGGCGCCCGCCGCCCCGCGGAACACCGCCCGGCGGAACGCCGCGGCTGCCGCCAGGCTCAGCCGGCGCCCCGAGCGCCGCGGCCGCCGGCGCGCGCGCCCGGCCGCGGTAGTTCCCGCTCCCGCATGAGCTTCAGCCGCAGGCTCTCGACGCCCACCGGGAAGGGGGTGGTTCTTGATGTGCACGCCAGACGGGGCGGGTTGCGCCCTTAGCGCCCCCGGCCGGGGGTTCGCGAGCGTCGCCGACGCGCTCCGGGTCGGCCGGGCCCTCGGCGCGTACCTGAACTCGGCGGCCGCCGCCGACCTCGACGGCCCGGCCCGGGGCGAGGCGCTGGAGCAGCTCGGCGCCATCACCTCGCTGCTCGGCGCGGCGGCCAACGGGCTGATGCGGCGGTTCGACGCCGGCTACGACCACGACGCCGACGGCTACGCCACCACCGCCGCGTGGCTCGCCGCCAAGACCCGCCTCGGCCGCAAGGACGCCAAGGCCGCCGTCCGCCAGATGCGGCTGCTGGCCCGGCACCCCCACCTGGACGCCGCCACATCGACCGGGGCGGTCACGATCTCGTGGGCGCGGGAGATCGCCGGCTGGACCGGCCGCATCGACCACGAAGAGCTCCAGTCCGAGGCCGACCAGATCCTCGTCGAGGCCGCGGCGGGGGGAGCGGACCTCGACGACCTCAAGCTCCTGGCCCAGGCCGCCTACGAGGCCTGGCGCGCCCAGGAACCCGACCCTGACGAGGATCCCCGCGGCCGCCGCTTCGGCGACCGCTACCTCATCCTCGAAACCACGATGGACGGCGCCGGCCGGATCCGGGGCGACCTCACCCCCGAGTGCGCCGCCGCGGTCACCGCCGTCATCGAGGCCCTCGGCAAGACCCGCGGCCCCGAGGACACGCGATCCGCCGGGCAGCGCTACCACGACGCCCTCCAGGAGGGCTGCGAGCTGCTCATCCGGGCAAAGATGGTTCCGGACCGGGCGGGGGCCGACACCCGCGTCGACGTCACCATCCCCCTCCATGACCTCCTGGGCATGGACGGCGCCTCCGTCATCGAGGACACCTGGCTCCGCGCCCGCGCCGGCGAGCACGGCTACCTGTCCGGCAAGGACGCGGAGGCGATCGCCTGCGACGCCCTCATCGTCCCGGTCGTCACCGGCAGCCCCGACTGGGCGGTCATCGGGCAGATGATCACCCTGATCGCCGACGCCTACAACCACGCCGCCGCCCGCGCCGCCTCGCAGCCCGCGCAGCCCGCGCGCCCCGGCCAGCCCGGGCGGGCCGCCCGGACCGGGCCGGCCTCCTGGCCGCAGCCGCTGCCGCCCGAGGAATGGCAGGATCTCCAGCACGCCCTCGCCCGCCTGGCCATCCACTTCGTCTCCGGCCCCGGCGCGATCACCTCAGCGCTCCGCCGCGCCCTCCTGGACACGCCCCTCAACGGCAAGAGCGCCATCCTCGACGTCGGCTACTCCGCCACCATCCCCGACTCCATCCGCAAGGCCGTCATCGCCCGCGACAAACGCTGCGCCTGGCCCGGCGGCTGCAACCGCCGCCCCGCCCAATGCGATGTTCACCACGTCAAGCACAAAAGGCACGGCGGCAAGACCAGCGTCAGAGACTGCGTGCTTTTGTGTCAGTATCACCATGACATCTGCATCCACCGGTTGGGCTGGGAAATCGAACTCCTGCCCGACGGATCCACCCGCGCCACCAGCCCCGACCGCAAGACGATACTGCGCAGCCACGGGCCACCACCGGCAACCCAACCCAGCGGCTAATCCCGAACCAAGCCCGCCCGCTGAGGGCCGGCGGGAGTGCCCCGGCGTCGTGCGTTAAAACAGGGGCTCCTCGGTAAAGCCCTGCGCGGCCGGGTACCAGAATTCGCGCGAGGACGGAGGCTGCCAGCTGAGCTCGAACCGGACCCAGGGATCGGTCTCCGCCTCCTCCAGCGCCCCCGCAGCGCCCACGCGATCCTTTATCATTCGCAGAGATGAGCGAAATGAAGAGTCCAGGGCAGCGCCGGAAGGGGCCGAAACCTGGTTACCCCTGCGCGCAGCAGACTCCGCGGTCCTCTCGGCGAGCGCGGCGACGGGCGCCGTGAGCTCGCAGACCGTCAAGGCCGCAACGTGGAATATCGGCGGCGGGATTCTCGGTGGCTCGCATCAGCGCGACCAGCTGCCCACGCTTGACTATTACGCTTCAATCCTGGATAAGTACTCTCCCGACCTGGTGTGCCTGCAGGAAGCGCACGATTATTCGGGTCGCGCGGAAGGGCAGACGGAGTACCTCGCCAGGCGCTGTGATTATCCGTATGCAGTTTCATTCCCGGTCAGCGAGTCCCATTTGATACCCGATGAGAGACTAGCGCTTGGCATCCTGTCCCGTTTTCCGGTGCACAGCCCCAAGTATCAGCAGTTCCCCAACCCCGGCCTTTCTGCGATACAACCGAACGGGGACCGGTGGGATATGGTCGACAAGGGGTATGTGCGAGCCGTGGTTGAGCTCGGCGGTAGCACCATCGGTCTGATCAACGCGCACTGCTTCCCGTTCCACTATTTTGGGGCCAGCGCGGCCGAACCCCGGTTCGCGGGCATCTGGGAGATGCTCATGCGGGACATGCGAGGATTGCTCGCGGGAGCAGGCGCCCTCGTCGCCGGAGATCTGAACCACGAGCCCGTCGAAGAGCTTCTGCCAGGAGTTATTGATCCAGGTCCCTACAGGAACGCGTTTGAGAATACCCCCACCACGCCGCGAGGCGGACAGCAGGACTATATTCTCTACAATCATGGTTCCCGGCTCGTCACGGCCGCCGTCATCCCCACCGAGTCCGATCACGCGTACTGCCAGGTTGAAGTGGTGTGCCAGGCGCGCTAGCCGACTTCGGGTGTTGCCCTGTAACGGGACTGATCAGGGGAAACACGACGAACTGTCTTACCCGCAATGTCTAGCGTTCACTCGGCCCCTCGTGGATAATGGCGCTTACTCTAAAGTCGGACAGCTGGGGAGCACGGGGGAAGGCTGGGATGGGCCGCAGGCTAATTACGTTCGCGCACAACGCCGATGCGCTGGTTCCGTTGATACTGGGCATCGCGATCAGCGTGCTCGGTCTCTTCAATATTGCCACTCCGCTGGTAGTGGACAACTGCATCCTCATCGTCTTGGCGGTGCTCTCATTCGCGCTGCTCCGTGAGCGGTGGATCAAGGATTCATCCGCGAAAGAAGCCAGGACGGCCGCGGCCGACGCGCTGACCAAACTCACGGCGATCGAACGCGGAATCTCCCCGCTGGCGACGATCAATCACCTCGCCGAGCGCATGCAGGTGACCGTCGAGGGCATGGCAGCCGTGAAAACGCTCAAGGGCGCCGACATCGATCGGGAGCATGAGCAGGCCCGCGCCCGGACCGACCGCTGGATGTTCAAGGGCGGAACTGGCACCTATACCCGCGCTATGACCCTGCCGCTGTGCGTCGAGAACGCGCGCCGTGATCGTCATTCGCTCCAGATGCGACTTGAGATCCTGGATCCGACCAATACCGCGCTGTGCGCGCGATACGCGGGCTACCGCAATTCGCAGTCGCCTGGACCGGACGGCACCGGCGAGCCCTGGACCACGGAGCGGACTCAGAAGGAAGCGTTCGCGACCGTGCTCGCCGCCCATTGGTACCAGCAGAAGTTCCAGCTGCTCGACATTGGCGTCGGACTGGCGTCGACGATGTCGATCTTCAGGTTTGACCTGTCGGAATCGCGGCTGATCATCACCCAGGACGACCCGCGATTCCCGTCGATCATTATATCGAACACGAGCCCGTTGTACGAAAGCTACGCCACCGAGCTGCGCGTGAGCATGTCGCAGGCCAGGCGCGTCCCGCTAGACCGGGCCAGCGTGGTGTTCGGCGAGCGGCCAGCGGTGGCTCAGGTGCGCGATTTCTTCACCGAGGTGGACGTCGCGCTCCCGGAGACCTACGGCGACGGCGATATTAGCCAGATAATCGAAAAGGCGATCCGCGCGAAGAACCCGTACGGACGTGAAAGCTACGAGACCGATGACAGGCGAAGTGTTTCCAGTCCTGCCCCGGTAGCGGAGGCCAAGGTATCGTTAGCGACCAGTTGAGGAACCATGCGCCGTGGATGTTGACCTTGCAGTTGCGCGCGCAGTCGCCGTCGCCGCCGCCGAGACGGCCGGGGATCTACTGCGCAATCGCGTTTTCAGCAGTCCGGTCGTCCATGAAAAGGGGTCACTCGGCGACGTCGTCACCGATCTCGACTTCGCCTCCGAGGAGCTGATTCTCGGCCTCATCCGCGCGAGATTCCCCGGTCATCGCATTATCTCGGAGGAACTGGCGGATGCCGACAGTGTCCCCTGGTGCAATGACGATCCGTGGACATGGCTGGTCGACCCGCTCGACGGCACCAACAACGTGGCTATCGGGCTGCCGGTTCTGACCGTCGGCATCACGCTGTGCCATTTTGAGATTCCCGTTGTCGGCGTCGTCCACGACCCCATATCGAGGCGGACGTGGTCGGCGATTCTTAAACAGGGCGCCTGGGACAAGGCGGGGCCGCTGGTGAACCCGCCGGCCCCTATGGCCGCGCGCAAGCCGCTGGTCGCCTGGACCCAGGGATACAGCGTGGACAGGAACGACTGGCGGGCCGGGGCCATGAAGCTGGTCCTGGCGCACGCCGCCCACCGGGTGCTCGACCTCTGGGCGCCGCTTACCTGCTGGATGATGCTGGTCCGGGGCGACGTCGACGGCATCATCGGCTACCGCGTCGGTGCGCTCGATCTGTACGGGGGAGCGCTGGTCGCCAGCGAAGTCGGGCTCGCTATCCGCGATTTCTCCGGCGAGCCATTCGTGTCCAGGCTGCGCGGCGCGAAGGAAGATCTGTGCGTTCTGGCCGGATCGCCGGGCATCGTCGCGGAACTGGCCGAAATGGTCTCCGCGGCCGGCCGGGTAGACAATGGCCTCGAGAGACTGATGGTCCCCGGGATAGCCGAGGGCCGGTGGCCGGCGTGACAGGAGATGTACTCGGGATCCACGACCATTACCCTCAATCTGGACAGTGGATACCTCGGCGTGTCATAATTTCGCGGAGTCGTGTGTAACATGCGGGGCTGTGAGGAAGGCAAGTACGGGTGGCATCTTGATTGCCGACCTTGAACGGGATCTCGCGGAGTGCATGCAAGGCTACACGAGAGGAAATAATCCGGTTCTGGCGGACGCCTTGCTTGCGATAGCGCGTCCCGACAGCTTTCGGTCGATGCTGGTTGAGCTCCTCGCCAGCCGCGACCGGCTGGCGGACATCGCCGAACGGTCGCTGTGGCACCCCAATGGATTCGCAAAGATTGTTCTGCTCTCTCATTCGTCGTACAAGCTCCGCCTCCACGTGTGGGAGAACGCGGCTAGCGAGTCGACCGTGGTTGAGGGGCACGTCCATAATCACGGATGGGATTTCTCGACTATCCTCCTGGCAGGCGGCTACCGCCATCAGGAATTCCGGCCGGCCGCGGACGGCGACAAGTTCTTTGCCTACAAGTACCGTTCGGACGTCGAGCCCGGCGCATATTCTCTCGTCCCGGCCGGCAACCAGATCTTGCGCTGCGTCTTTGACGCGTACCTATCACAGGGCTCGCGATTCACGATCTCAAGCGAGGTACTGCACCGGGTGGTGCCCGACGCTCGCCAGCCGACGGTGAGCCTGGTTCTGCAGGGGCCGCCCCAGCCGTCCAGCGACGACGTGTTCGCACCACGTGAGGTAAGCGAGACCGATGTGGCCGAGGCCGCTGCGCTGCCCGAAGATTTTCTGCGGCACCAGTTGAGTGCGATCCTTCCTTACTTGGGCGCAAACCGCAGCGCCCCGTAGGGCCCGCGGATTCCCGTTACTATCGGTGGAGCCCTTATCCCCCGCGCGCGGAAGAAGACACCTGATGCCCGACCTGCCTCCAGCCGCCCCCGAGTCGGAGCCCGGTGACCCGATCGGTCTCAAGTACCCCAACACGGCCCGCGTCTGGAACTACCACCTGCGGGGCAAGGACAACTTCGCGATCGACCGGCAGGCGGCCGAGGCGGTCGAGGCGATGTCCGTCAAGATAGGCGTGCCGCTTGCCGCCGACACTGCCGTTGAAGGCCGTCACCTGCTGCAGCGGATGGTGGACTACATGCTCGGCCAGGGCATCCGCCAGTTCCTCGACCTCGGCTCGGGGCTGCCAAGCATGGCCAATACGCACCAGATCGCGCACCGCGTGGACCCCGAGGCGCGCGTCGTCTACATCGACATCGACCCGATGGTCTCCAGCCATGCCTCCGCGCTGATGGCCGGCGCCAACGTCGTCACGCTCCGGGCGGATCTGCGCGACCCAGACCAAGTGCTCAGCAACGCGCAGGTACGCGACACGCTCGACTTCGGGCAGCCAGTCGGGATCCTGTTCGCCTGCGTTCTGCACTGCCTGTGGGACAAAGAAGATCCCTGGACGGTTGTGCGGCAGTTCGGCGACGCGGTGCCGTCGGGCAGCTACCTGGCCCTGAGCCACATGACCAACGAAGCCCACCCCGAAGGGGCCCAGGCGCTCTTCCAGATGACCCAGGACCTGCACTGGAACACCCCGCTCATATCGCGCAGCCGCGCTGACATCATGCGCCTGTTCGACGGCTTCACCCTGGTTGAGCCCGGCCTCGTGCCCCCCGCGCGGTGGCGGCCCGACCTCGACAACCCGCTCGTCAGCCCCCGAGACGACGACGGCGACGATGCGCCCGTGCTCCAACTGGTCGTCCCCGAGCGGCCAAGGGACGACGGGGCCGCATGGCACCTGTGCGGCATCGGCCTCAAGCCTTAGACCCGGCCGACAAGGAGACCGCCGATGCCACTTGCACTGCTGCTGACCTCCGGGACCGCGCTACCGATCACCCGTTGGGGACACCCCGTCCTGCACCGCCCTTGTCGGCCGGTGACGGACTTCGGCCCCGACCTGTGGAACCTGCTGTGCGACATGTTCGCCACCAACACCGCCGCCGACGGCGCCGGTCTCGCCGCGCCGCAGGTCGGCGTGGACCTCGCGGTGTTCGTCTACGACTGCCTGGACGGCTTCGGCCGACGTCGGCAGGGACTGGTCTGCAACCCGCGGATCACCCTCGCCGTTCAGCCCGACCTGGACGAGGACTACGAAGGCTGCCTGTCGCTCCCCGGCGCCTACCTGCCCGTCGCCCGCCCGGACTTCGCCATCTGCCAGGGACAAGACCAGTTCGGCGAGCGAGTCACCGTCAAAGGCACCGGCACGCTAGCCCGCTGCCTGCAGCACGAAACCGACCACGTCGACGGCATCGTCATGGAAGATCACCTCTCCGCATCCGAGCGCCGGAACCTGCGCCGCCAGCACAAGCGGGTCGCGCCCGACTACCCCGACGACTGGCCCGTGTCACCGCGACGTTCCTAGTGCCCTGAAGAAACAAGACTCATCCCGAACGGTCCCGTCGTTCCCTCCTCCCGTCACCTCGAGCGCAACCACGGGGCAGACCTAACCAAGCGGCCCGACTGCTTCCCGGCCGGCAAACACGCCCCCGCCGAGGAAGGCCTCGATCGGCAGCGTGGCGGCGCCAAGGGCGGTGGCGTCCTGGCCGAGGCGGCCAAGCTCGATCGAGGTCCCGGCGAACAGATGCCGGAGCGACCGATCCCGGGCCGCCGCGCGGATCGCGGGCAGCATGTGCGCGCCGAGAAGCAGGCCGGCCCAGCCGCCGAGGATGATCCGCTCCGGGTTGAACAGGTTGATCAGGTTCGCGATGCCGCCGCCCAGGTAGAGCGCGGTCTTGTCCAGGATCTCGGCCGCCTGCGCCGAAGCCGGGGCCAGCTCGATCATCGCCGCCAGGGCGGCCTCCTGGCCGCCGGGCAGCGGGTCACCGAACTGCTCGAGAATCGCCTCGGCGCCGACGTAGGCTTCGAGGCAGCCACGCGACCCGCACCGGCAGGGGCGGCCGCCCACCATCACGGTGGTGTGCCCCCATTCGCTGGCGCTCGAGGTGCGGCCGCGCAGCGCCGCCCCGTTGGCGCTGATGCTCGCCCCCACGCCGGAGCCGATCAGGCAGACGACCGCGCTCTTGGCGCCGCGCCCCGCGCCGAACCACAACTCGGCCTGTCCCATCGTCCTGGCGTCGTTGTCGATGTACAGGGGCAGGCTGGTGCCGGCCCGGAGCAGGTGCCCGAGCGGGACGGACTCCCAGCCGTAGGTCTGCCCGTGCACGAGGCCGTCGGGTCCGTTCTCGACGATGCCGGGAACCCCGACCCCGATGCCGAGGACCGCGCCCGGGCTGACTCCGCTGACGGCCAGTACCACCTCAAGCCCGGTCAAGATCGCCTCGACGATCAGGCCGACCTGGTGCTGCCGGGGATCGAGCGGATAGTCGGTCTTGGCCCGCTCGGCCAGCGTCAGGTCGAACAGCTCGACCCGGACCCGGGTCTCGCCGACGTCCACCCCGACGACGTACCCGTGATCCGGGTTGACCCGCAGGATCATGCGCGGCCGCCCGCCGTCTGAATCCACCGAGCCGGCCTCGACCACGATCCCGTCGTCGATCAGGTCGCGCACGACGTTGCTGACCGACGTGGCGCTCAGCCCGGTGGCCGCGCTGAGCTCCTGCCGACTGCACGGGTGGTCAAAGAACAACGACGACAGCAGCACCAAGCGGTTGTCCCGGCGCAGGTCGTGGACGGTCCAACGTCTTCGCTCGCGCATGGCCCCTCGCAGCGTAACCGACCGGTTTCGATCTCTTGACGAAGTCTTTCAAGCAAGTTAAGTTACGCCATTAAATAAGGCTTGTATCAACTCTGCAATAGGCAAAGTGCCAGGCCTTCGGTGTCGCCACTCCAGGAGCGTCCCCATGCATCTCGCCCTGCACCGCCGCACCCTCGCTCGCCTGCGAAGAGTGCTCTTTCTCGCCGTCGCGCCGCTGTTGCTGGCCGGCCTCGTCGTGCTGCCAGGCACGGCGCCCGCCGCGGTAGCGGCCGGGTCCGGCGGCGTCGATATCTCGGCCGGGGGCCCGGCGGCCGCGCCATTCGTCGCCGACGAGGACTACACCGGCGGCGCGACCGCCGCGGTCACCAACGCGATCACCACCACCGGCATCACCAACCCGGCGCCGCAGTCGGTCTACCAGCACAACCGCTACGGCAACTTCACCTACACGATCCCCGGCCTGACCGCCGGGGCGAGCTACACCGCGCGGCTGGACTTCGCCGAGGAGTACTGGACGGCGGCCGGGGATCGCACCTTCAACGTCCTCATCAACGGCACCCAGGTGCTGACCAACTTCGACATCTTCGCCACCGCCGGCGGGGAGTACAAGGCGGTCGCCGAGTCGTTCACCGCCACCGCCAGCAGCGCCGGCGCGGTCACCATCCAGTTCGTCAGCGTCAAGGACAACGCCCAGGTCAACGGCATCGAGATCTCCCCGGTCGGCGGCACCGGCAACACCGTCACGGTCACCAGCCCCGGTAGCGAAACCGGCACCGTCGGGACCGCCGCCAGCCTGCAGATCGGCGCGGCCGACTCCGCCTCCGGCCAGACGCTGACCTACACCGCGACTGGCCTCCCGGCCGGGCTGAGCATCAACTCGAGCACCGGCCTGATCACCGGCACCCCGACCACCGTGGGCAGTTCGTCCGTCACGGTGACGGCGACCGACACCACCGGCGCGACAGGCAGCGCCACCTTCACCTGGACCGAGAACGCCAGCACGACCGGCACCGGCGGCGTCGACATCTCGGCCGGCGGCCCGGCCGCCGCGCCGTTCGTGGCCGACGAGGACTACACCGGCGGCACCGCCACCTCGACCACCACCGCGATCAGCACGACCGGCATCACCAACCCGGCCCCGCAGTCGGTCTGGCAGCACAACCGCTACGGCAACTTCACCTACACCATCCCCGGTCTCACCGCCGGCGCGAACTACACGGCGCGACTCGACTTCGCCGAGGAGTACTGGACCGCCGCCGGGGACCGCACCTTCAACGTCCTCATCAACGGCACCCAGGTGCTGACCAACTTCGACATCTACGCCACCGCCGGCGGCGAGTTCAAGGGGGTCGCCGAGTCGTTCACCGCGACGGCCAGCAGCGCCGGCGCGATCACCATCCAGTTCGTCACCGTCAAGGACAACGCCCAGGTCAACGGCATCGAGATCTCGCCCGCCGGCGGCAGCACCGGTCCCGGTGACACGGTCACGGTGACTAACCCTGGCAGCCAGGTCGGCGCCGTCGGCACCGCCGCCAGCCTCCAGATCGCCGCGACCGACTCCGCGTCCGGCCAGACCCTCACCTACAGCGCGACCGGCCTGCCGGCCGGGCTGAGCATCAACTCCAGCACCGGCCTGATCACCGGCACCCCGACCACCGCCGTCACCGCCAACACCACGGTGACCGTGAAAGACAGCACCGGCGCGTCCGGGTCGGCCAACTTCACCTGGACGATCAGTCCGGCCGCGACCGGCTGCGTCGGCGGGTCCAACCAGCCGAACTTCGGGCCGAACGTCTACATCTTCAACCCGAGCGAGTCGGCCACCACGATCAACAACACGCTGAACACCGTCTTCAACTCGCAGAAGGTCAACCAGTTCGGCACCCAGCGCTACGCCGAGCTGTTCGATCCGGGCACCTACAGCGGCGTCGAGGACAACGTCGGCTACTACGTGTCGGTCCAGGGCCTCGGGCAGAACCCCAGCTCGGTCGCGCTGAACGACAGCGACGTCACCGTTGACTCCTTCGACGGCACCGGCAACGCCACCGACAACTTCTGGCGCAGCGCCGAGAACATGGAGATCACCCCCTCCGCCGGCAGCGACCGCTGGGCCGTGGCCCAGGCCGGCCCGTTCGAGCGGATGGACGTCAACGGCGGGCTCGAGCTCTACCCGGCCAGCTACGGCTACGCCAGCGGCGGCTACATCGCCGACAGCATCGTCACCGGCCAGGCGTCCAGCGTGTCCCAGCAGCAGTACTACACCAAGGACAGCACCCTCGGGAGCTGGTCCGGCTCGGTCTGGAACATGGTGTTCTCCGGCGTGAACGGCGCTCCCGCGCAGAGCTACCCGAGCCCGCCGATGACCGTACTGCCCACCACCCCGGTCGCCCGCGACATCCCCTACATGTACGTCGACAGCAGCGGCAACTACAACGTGTTCGAGCCCAGCCTGCGGACCAACGCGGTCGGCCCGAGCTGGTCGCCCACCAGCAACACCCCGGGCACCAGCGTGCCGATGAGCACGTTCTTCGTCGCCACCCCGTCCGACACGGCCGCGCAGATCAACTCGGCCCTGGCCGAGGGTTGCAACCTGCTCTTCACCCCCGGCGTCTACTCCATCAACCAGACGCTCAACGTCACCAACCCGAACACCGTCGTGCTCGGCATCGGCTTCCCGACCCTCATCCCGACCGGCGGCGTGGACACCATGCACGTCGCTGACGTGGATGGCGTGCGGCTCCAGGGCCTGCTGTTCGACGCCGGCACCACCAACTCCAACACGCTGCTCCAGATCGGCCCGGCCGGCTCGAGCGCGAGCCACGCGAGCAACCCGATCTCGGTCCAGGACGTCTTCTTCCGGATCGGCGGCGACATCGCCGGCCAGGCCACCAACAGCCTGGTCGTGAACTCCAACAACACCCTCATCGATGACGTCTGGGCCTGGCGCGCCGACCACGGCAACTCGGGCACCGTCGGCTGGACCGTCAACACGGCCCAGCACGGCCTCGTCGTCAACGGCAACAACGTCCTCGCGACCGGACTGTTCGTCGAGCACTACCAGAACTACGACGTCCAGTGGTTCGGCAACGGAGGCGAGACCATCTTCTTCCAGAACGAGATGCCCTACGATCCGCCCAACCAGGCCGCCTGGATGAACGGCACATCCGACGGGTACGCCGCCTACGAGGTGGGCCCGAACGTAACCACCCACCAGGCCTACGGGCTAGGCAGTTACTGCTACTTCGACGTTAATCCGGCGGTGGTCGCAGACCACGCGTTCGAGGCGCCCGATGTCCCCGGCGTGCAGTTCCACGACATCCTCACGGTCTCCCTGGGCGACGTCGGCACGATCGAGCACGTCATCAACGAGACCGGCGCGGCAACGCCCACCAACACCACCCCGTCCACGGTAACCAGTTACCCATAGCCAACCGGTTACCCCTAGCCAATCCGAGCACACCCAGCCGGCCTGCGCACCCCCCGCGCAGGCCGGCTGCTCTGTGTCTAAGTACGCGCCGACTCAAGCTCCGGAGGTAGCGTGATCAATTCCCCGTGCGCGGAGGCGAAGGCGTGCATGGAAACGATGAATTCGTGTTCCCTGATAGACCGCTCCGGATCACGGTCGTCGTCCAGGAACGCGCGCCAGTCGACGTCGCCGTTTTCATAGCCGGTGATCATTATGCCGGCCGCACCCCAGAGATTGACGTCGTGCTCGCGGTCCGGAAGGCCGGACTCCCGGCAGTCTTCAAGCCAAACTCGGTAGAGCGTCTCCCCGGCCAGTGCAGAAATTGCCGGAAGATGCACTTCGGAGAGATACTGCAGCCACAGTGGCGCGGCCTCCCACCCGTCGCGCTTGAGAACGAATATCCTTGTATTAGGGATATCGGCCGCGGCCGCCCGGCGAGCGTTGTGGATGTAAGGCCACGGAATGGCGATCTCAGCGAAAGCGCGCCAGACCTCATCGCTTGCCTTGCAGCCATTGCGCGTCCAAGTCTCGAACGGCGAGAAACCGGTGAGCCCCGTCGGGTACTCAGTTGGCCAGGTCAGCGCATGGATGATGTGCTGGTTCGCGGGGTCACGACTAAAAATCTTTTCCCACGCTTCGGCGAGCCGGGCCTCGGCTGCTGCCCCGGACAATGTAGCCATGAGGGGATCCTTAGGAATCAGTAGCTGTCGTCCGCCTGGAGTTCGTCCCGCTTCTCCCGCAGCCGAATCGCGATCGCCGCCCGCTCGTCCCGCAGCGCGCTAATGCGAGACAGCGTATCCTCAAGCCGCCCCACCAGCTGATCGTTAGCCGCAATCGCCTCGTCAATCAGTTCCCGCCGCCGCGACAACGACACCTCCCCGTCCCGCAGCTCGAAGTGCACGCGGTCGAGCACATCAACATCCCCCGTGCTCAGCACCGCCTTCACCTCATCGAGCGAGAAACCAAGCAGTTCCTGCCAGTCGCGAATGCGAGTAACCCGGCGTACATCGCCCGCCCCGTAAACCCGCTCGCCCCCCTCCGTCCGGCTGGCCGGCTGAAGCAGCCCAAGCTCCTCCCAGTACCGCAACGTCCGGGTAGTGACCCCGGTCAGCTTGGCCACCTCGCCGATGCGCCAGAGCACCGGCGCAGCCTCCGCGGCGGCCCGCTTCACGGCCATCACCCCATCGCCTCGGAAGCGTCGGGAGCATCCTCGGGGTCAACAGGCGGAACAGAAGCGTCAACAGCGACGGCGACAAGCCGCTCATCCGCACCGCCCGCGCC
>Ga0302311_10003671_pt1 | contig 16714 bp, 14 predicted proteins | sample III_Palsa_N1_3_FD_200449 | JGI IMG/M metagenome (GOLD analysis project Ga0302311, IMG submission 200449) | Peat permafrost microbial communities from Stordalen Mire near Abisko, Sweden - III_Palsa_N1_3 | ecosystem: Environmental > Terrestrial > Soil > Palsa > Peat permafrost | place: Sweden... | reverse complement strand
CATACATTTAACCCCAGGAACTGTAAGCTTGCAGCATGCAAGGTGGAATGATAGCGAACAGGCTCCAGAGTGATATGAATTCACGGGATGCAGTGGTGACCTTCCAATGTGTACCACCGGATCGTGTCCGTGTGACAGAAACGGTCGACGGGGAAAGCGTTCATTATCGGGAGATGCAACGCGAGCCTGGTGTTGTGACCGAGTTGGAAGAGCGATACATGTTCTTTGCGGACCAGGCGGAGCTAGCCAGGAGGAAGGTCAGACTTGGCCAGTCCTGCGTCTTCAACGTCTATTTTCGGGAGCCGTAACCGAAGAGTGCGCGATGACGGTGCAGTTGTGAATGGGCACGCGGCTTGCTTCTCCTCGGCTGCTACAATCGATCTCTCATCCCTAACCTAACGAGGATCGACCATGAAGCTCTCACGGTACGCCCTGCTGTTTCCCTGTTCTGTCGTGCTGGCGAGTTCGCTGGCTGCTCAAACCGCTGCGGCGCCCGGCCACAAAGAGATCGTTGCCATGGTCAACCGGCACGCCGAGCAGTATCAGAAGGTTTCCAAGCAGATCTGGGACTTTGCCGAACTGGGATATCACGAGCAGAAGAGCTCCGCGCTGCTGCAGGACCAGTTGAAGGCGGCCGGCTTTACGGTGACCACGCCAATGCCGGACGAACCCACCGCCTTCGTTGCGAGCTACGGGTCGGGCGCGCCGGTGATCGGCATTCTCGGCGAGTTTGACGCGCTGCCTGGGCTGTCGCAGGCTTCCTCGCCGGAGCGCAGCCCGGTGGTTGACGGCGCACCGGGCCATGGCTGCGGGCACAATCTGCTGGGTTCGGCCGCGGCGCTGGGCGCCACATCGCTGAAAGACTACATGGTGGCGAACAACGTGAAGGGCACACTGCGCTTTTACGGCACGCCGGCTGAGGAGGGCGGCTCGGGCAAGGTGTATATGCTGCGCGCCGGGCTGTTCAAGGATGTGGACATCGTGCTGCACTGGCATCCGGCGGATCGCAACGCGGTCTTCAATGGCGGCGGGCTGGCGGTTACGTCGGCGAAGTTTACCTACCACGGCATCGCGGCGCATGCGGCAGCAGCGCCCGAGCGGGGCCGGTCGGCGCTGGACGCCGTGATGCTGATGGGCAATGGCATCGAGTTCATGCGTGAGCACGTGCCCAGCACGACGCGCATGCACTACATCATTACCAAGGGAGGCGTGGCGCCGAATGTGGTGCCCGATCTCTCGCAGATGTACCTGATGGCGCGCAGTCCTTCGGGCGATTCGCTGGCGGGCATCTGGGCGCGCATTTTGAAGATCTCCGACGGGGCTGCGCTGATGACGGAGACCAAGGTCGACGTGAACATCGTCAGCTCGGACGCCAACGTGGTTCCGAACACTCCGCTGGCGGAGCTGGCGCAGAAGGAGATGGAAGAGGTCGGCGGGTTTACGTATACGCCCGAGGAGGCCAAGTACGCCGCCGAGCTGCAGAAGTCTCTGCCACCCTCCGCGGCGGGGCATCTCGACCTGACTTCGAAGATCCTGCCGCTGCGGCCGTACGATCCGGAGGCGGGCGGTGCGTCGACCGATGTGGGCGACATCAGCTGGGCGGTCCCGACGATCGGGTTTGTTTCGGCGACGTTTGTTCCCGGGGTTGCGGCTCACACCTGGCAGGCTACCGCGACTACCGGCATGAGCATTGGCCAGGAGGGCATGCTGATCTCAGCCAAGTCGCTGGCGCTGCTGGGCGCGGATTTGTTTGCTCACCCCGACGTGATTGTCGCGGCCAAGGCGGACTTCGTGGAGTGGCACAAGACGCATAGCTACGCCTCGATGATTCCCGCGGGGCAGAAGCCGCCGCTAAACTATCGCGACGAGTAGCGGTGTCCTGCCGGACGGGCGCCCTACGCGGGCAGCGGTCACTTCGTGACTTGTACTGGGCTTCGCGGTGGTGCTCCCGATGGTCGCAAGCCGGCCTTCTGTTAGCGGGGCAATAGGCAGATTCTGTGCGGCAGGGGCGGCTAGGCGGCGCGGATTTCGAGGGTCTTGCCGAGGGACTTCATGGCAGTGGCGATGCCGTCGATCTTGGAGGCGTGGCGGAGGTTGGTGAGGCGATTGACCGCCTGCGGCGTGGTGCCGAGACGGCGGGCGAGTTCGGCTGGGCGAACCTTCTGGTGGATCATTTCATTCAGGAGCAGGATTTTGGCAGTGAGGCTTGCGGGAAGCTCGACAAAATGCTGGCCGCGCTTGATCGGAGACGGCTCCGGCACCGGGCGTAGATCTTCGAAGTAGAACTCGAGGGCCGTTTCGAGCGCATCCTGCGCAACTTCGATTGCCTGCTCGATGGTTTCGCCCTGGGTGATGGCCTCGGGGAAGTCGGGAAAGGTGACAAGGAAGAACCTGCCGTCCGGCCTAATTTTGATGGGATATCGCATGGGGCCTCCTATTTGAGTCCGAGCTGCTTCTTTGATGCTCTCGACCAGGCCGGTGCCGAGTTCCTTGTTGTGCATCGGCAGAACTGAAATCCTTCCATTCAGTTCGAGCCTCAGGTGCGATCCTTTACCCGGCTTGAACGCGACTCCCTGGTTGGCAAGCCACCGCTTGAACTCCGTGCTCTTCACGGACTTCAACTATAAACAAAAATGTTTATAGCGGCAAGGGACAACTACGGAGATTCTGAGTTGCGCTCAGAATGACGCCTAAAAGACGTTTGTGTCAGGTCAGCATGAACTCGATGCTCTAGTGGACGGCGAGTTCTTCGGGGGTGGGTTCGGCAGCGGCGAGAGGCACGCCTGGCTTGGCGGCGCCGGGGGCGGGGCGAGCGGGGCGCTTGGGCGGGAGGCGCATGAGGAACGGCAGCGGCGAGAGGCAGACGACGGCGAAGGCGAGGATGGTGAAGGCATTCTTGTAGCTGAGCATGGTGGCCTGGCGGATCATCATCTGGTAGGCCTCACCGACAGCAGTCTGGCCGGCCAAGTTGGACGACATGCCTCCGCGCATGAGCATCTCCTTCATGCGCCCGGTGAAGAGGTTGTACGCCGCGGAGCCGGGGACGACGTTGGCGGCGAGCGCCTGCTGGTGCACCTGCGCGCTGCGTGCGATGTACGTAGTCAGCAGCGCGGTTCCGGCTGAGCCGCCAAGGTTGCGCGCGAAGTTCGACAGCGACGAGATCTGATTCGTCTTAGTGGCCGGCACGCCGACATAGTTGAGCGTGCTGATGGGGATAAAGACGAACGGCAGGCAGACCACCTGCAGCATGCGCAGCACAGTGACGTGGCCGAAACTGGTGGTGAGGTCGAGCTGGGTGAGGTTGTACACGCCGATGGCCGTGCCGATGTAAGCCAGGCAGACCATCAGGCGCGGGTCCATCTTGCCGACGGTGCGGCCGGCGATGGCCATCATGGCCATCATCATGAAGCCGGCGGGCGACAGCACCATGCCGGCGCGCTCCGCCGTATAGCCGAGCAGGACCTGCAGATACTGCGGGATGAGCACTGTCGAACCGAAGAGCACCATGCCGAGGATGAGCTGCAGGAAGACGGCGGTGCCGAAGTTGCGATTCTTCAGCAGCTTCAGGTCGACGATGGGATCGGGGTGATTCCACTCCCAGTAGGCGAAGAAGACGAGCAGGCAGACGGCGAGGATGGCGGTAGTGCGGATCATGGGATCGCCGAACCAATCCTTCTCCTGACCCTTGTCGAGTGTGAACTCCAGGAAGCCGACGCCGAGCGCGACCAGGCCGAGGCCCATGAAGTCGACCTTGAGGTGTTTGGACTCTTCCTTCCGCTTCTTGAGGAACGGCGGGTCTTCGACCATGCGGTTGGAGAGGTAGAGCGAGATGAGGCCGACCGGCACGTTGATGAAGAAGATCCAGTGCCAGTTGAAGTTGTCGGTGATCCAGCCGCCGAGCGTTGGGCCGATGGCGGGCGCGACGACGACGGCCATGCCATAGAGGGCGAAGGCCTGGCCGCGCTTTTCGATGGGGAAGGTATCGGCGAGGATGGCCTGCTCGCTGGTTGCGAGGCCGCCTCCGCCGAGGCCCTGCAGGATGCGGGCGGCGATCAGCAGGGGCAACGTCTGCGCCAATCCGCACAGCATGGAACAGACGGTGAACATGGCGACGCAGGTCATGTAGAAGCGTTTGCGACCGAAGCGGTTCGACAGCCAGCCGGAGATGGGAAGGACGATGGCAGACGCGACGAGGTAGCTGGTGAGGACCCAGGTGGCTTCCTCCTGCGACGCGCCGAGAGAGCCCGCCATGTGCGGCAGGGCGACGTTGGCGATGGAAGTGTCGAGCACCTCCATGAACGTCGCCAGCGTAACCGTGATGGCGACCGCCCAGGGATTGTGATGGGGCTTCCAGTGAAGCTCGTCGAAGGTCAGCTCAGGCATGACCCCTCGCGGCTAGATTGTGCCCTCGGCCAAGAAAAACCATAGTGTGATTCTAATTTTGATGAGGCTATCTCCCAAATTGATCCAATTTAGCGGGGTGGCGAGATCGGCAACCTCGACGAGACAGGCGCGGCAATCGGCGATCGCTAGCTGGAAAGGATCGATGGCGGCTGGAAAGGATCAATGGAAAGAAGAACTGGCTTTGGGAAAGAACATTGCGACGGTGGGAGTTTATTGCTCCATCGGGAAAGGCTGCCTTTCCCGATGGAGTAGCTAAGCGGTGCGTTATCAGCAGCCCGAAGTGGCAATGGAGAAGGGCCAAAAGGTTGCTCATGCATTTGCAGATTGGAGATGAACGGGCCGGCAGAAAAACCCCAGAGGAGAGCACCTCTGCGCATCCGTGGTGAATGCTGTGTCCGTGCTGCTGGAGACGATTGAGTCCACCAAGCTTCAACTTGGAACCATGCGCGATTCGGCGAGGCTCCACGTGGCCGTCATACCTTGAGAATTATGACGGCACGTGATCGGCCTCGCCGAATAGCCCTGTGCGGTTCGAGCGCATGGCGCATCCCCGGCAGCGCATTTTCGGCAAGTCGGCCGCGCATGGACAGCGCGCATGGACGGATCGGGGTCTTCCGATTGAGAGCGACTTGCGAGGGCAAGCGCAGTGACGAAGGTCACGTTATCTCGAAAACCGGGTGCTACTTCCATGGAGTTACTCTCCACCCCAGTCGATGAAAGAGTTAATGAGTATTCGCAGAGCTACTTCAATACGCTTCACCGGGACTGGTTCAATGAAACTTCGCAACAGCTTCCTTCTTCTTCTGATTACTCCGCTCCTCCTTCCAACCCTGGTTTTGCATGGCCAGACTGCCCGGGCCCAGGTAGCCCCTGTGCCATTGTGGGTGATGGTGGCTGCGGAGAATTCGACCGTCGCGGTGGTGCTGCCGGCGGGAACCACGTACCGCTTTGGCAATGCGGCCAATAACCTGTGGAGCACGGCCACTACAGTGACCGAGGCCACCACTTTCAGCCCGGTCTACTTTCCGGCGGATGTGTTTCCGTTCTCCGATCCCGACCCGGGTGTGGTGAAGGAGCTGGACGTGCTGGAGACGGCGGCTGCGCAGGCGATCCAGGTGACTAACCTGGCGGCTGCGACGACGGTGTCGCAGATTGTGCCCGGGTCGGCGGTAGTTCCCACGTCGGTTCCGGTGCTTCCGGGGACGGCGTACACGGTGACTTTTTCGAATTTCATGATTGCTCCGACGGTGCAGCAAAACGCAGAGATGATGTCGTTTGTGAATGCGCCTGAGACGCATGCGAACCAGGCATGGCAAGGCACACAGATGAATCTGACCATCGACGGGGTGACCCTGGTATGCACGCTGGGTCCTAGCAACACCGCTCAGGCATTTTCGCTGAACTGCACGGTGCCTGGGGCGAACTCGGGTAATTAGCGGCGGCTAGTTGCCGGAGTTTTTGGCGGCGGCGGCCAGCCAGGCTCTGGCGGCCTGCATCTGCGGCAGGGTTCGGTCGGCCATCCTCCACGAGGTCAGCAGGGCGGCGAAGTCTGCCTGTGCGGCGGATTTGTTGCCGGCCGCAGCGTCGGCCTGGGCGATGCCAAAGAGGGGAAAGCCTGAGTTGGGGCGTTCGGCGAGGGCAGCCTGGTAGGCCTGCTTCGCATCGGCGTAGCGTTTGGCGCGCATCAGGGCGTCGCCACGCGTCTCGCTGACGGGGCGGATGTAGTACGGCGGCTCGCGATAGCCGAGCGCGGACTCTGCGGCGGTGGCCTTGGCGAAGGCGGCGTCAGCGTCGGCGGCTTTGCCCTCAGCCATCCGCAGCGCCGCGCGGAGTTCGAGCGCTGCGACATCCATGAAGCTGTGCACGGGCACCGCCATCACATCCTTTGAGACGATCATGCCGGGCATGTTCATGGGCGGCTCGATCGGCGCGACGGCGACAGCTGCGTCGAGCGACTTGCTGAACGCCTCGGCGCCGCCGGTGTCGCCCTTATCGAGCGCAGCCATGCCGCGCGTGTAGTCCAGCAGCGAGGCGCGCATGGCGTTCAGGTTCTTCAGCTCGGCGGGCGGGTGGCCGGCTTCGAGAAGTCGCGTCGCGTGGGCCCAGTCGGCACTGCGGAAGGCCACCGGCAGCAGCGGATCGAGGCGCGTCATGTCGTCGCGCACGTTGTTGCGGTAGAGCGTGGTGGAGCGCTGGCCGCGGGCGGCGTTCAGACGGGCCGACATCGCTGTGGCTTCGTCCAGGCGGCCGGCTTCGAGCAGATCGGCGATGAGGTACATCAGGTTGTGCACGTAGTTCCAGTCGTCGTCCACCGATACGTGTTGTGTCCGCATGTAGGTCTCGTCCGTCTGGACGGAGTTCTCGAAGGAGATGCGCGCCTGCTCGTAGTCGCCGGTGCGATAGAAGATGTGGCCGGGCATGTGGACCATGTGGCCGGAGGCGGGTGCGAGCGAGCCGAGCTTGCGGGAGCTATCGAGTGCGGACTCGGGATGCAGGCCGGGTTCCTGCGCGTGGATCCAGTAGTGATTGGCGGCGGAGTCGTCGGGATGGGCGGCGAGGATGGCGGCGAGAATGGTCTGCGCCTCGGCGGTACCGGGTTTGGACTGGGCGTTTTTGTCGAAGCCGTCAATGAGGGATTCGGCGAGGAATATCTTCGCCTGAGTGTCGTTTGGATTCAGCGCGACCAACTTGCGGAAGATCTTCGTCTCTTTGGAATCGATGTGCGGAGTGGCGACGCCGGTGACGTTCCACGCGCCTGTCTTGGGCTCGCGGGAACTCTTTCTGGCAGCGATGCTTGCTTTCTCCTGTTCTTTGGCGGCGGCGATGTAGAGCTGTTCGGCGGGCGTGGTATGGCGGGCAAACTTCTCGGCCTGCTTCAGCGCGGGTGCGGCCCAGTTGTCGGTCTCGCCGCGGAAGGCTTCGGCCAGGTAGAGCCCCCAGTAACACATGGCGCAGTTGGGATCGACGCGGATGGCCTGCTCGAATGCGCGGGAGGACTCGTAGTCCCAGAAGTCGTGGTACTCGTTGAGGCCCTGCGTGAACCACTGCTGCGCCTCGGGCTTTGAGGTGGTGATGGCAATGAAGCTGTTGCCGAGGCCGGCGATGACGACGGGCGGCGCGAGCTTTTCGGGCGGTGTGGCATCGGCCATTCCGGCCATGCCTGCCATGCCCTGCGCGGCGATATTGGCGGCGCAGATCAGCAGCGCCGCGCCCAACGTCCCAGCAACGATCAACCTTCGCATTCCCGACTCCTTCGACGCGCGTAGTACCCGCAACACTCAATATAGAGGCTGCGCCGGTTCCCTGAGGGATTTGACAAGGCGGTACATCACGTCCCCCTGCTGCTCGATGGAGGCTACGAGTTTGAACTGGGTGCGGCTGCCCGGGCGCCGATGGATGCCAGCAGGCGGGCTAGTTGCGGCGCTTCATCAGGGCGAAGGAGAATACGCACGTCGGCGGCCAACGCGGCCATCTCAGCCGTTGCGTGGCGAACGTGGCAGGCAAAGTAGAGGTCGCCGCTCGGCGAGGCGAAGAGACGACTCCAATAGTGGATGGAGAACCACAGCGGAACGTGGCAGAAGATGATGCGCAATGCCAGGGGTGCGGGCGCGACGTGCAGGCGGTCGAGCGCGGCCCAGCCTTCGCGCACGGCAAGAATGAAGCGGCGCACGGCTTCGGGATTTTGTCCCAGGCGAAGCGCGTCGCAGCCGTTCTCGTAGAGCGCTCCTGCGATGGCCGTGATGAAGACGGCATGGCGCTGCAACCAGGCGTCCATATCGCGCACCGGTTCGACAGCGAGGCCGGCCTGGCGGAAGAGCGAGAGGATGTCGGGTGCGCTCTGCTCAACTACCGTGCGCTGCTAGGGAATATCGATGTACCGGACGATGCCATCTTCGCAAGCGCCGGCGATTCCAGGAAAGGCGAGGACGGTGCGGGCACGTCCGAGGGGCTCGCGCAGGCCGTCCGAACCGTTGGCGTGATTGACCAGGAAGACGATGCGTGGAATCTGCTTCGCCGCGGCGAGGGCGGGAATCACTGCGTCGATCTGCTCGCGGCGTACCGTGACCAGGCAGACGTCCGCGATGAGATCCGGGGAGAGTCGCTCAAGGACGGGCAGCGCCTGCGTCGAGATTCGCATGGTCTTCAGATCCTGAATTGCGGCGCCGCGGCGACGCAACTCCGCAGCTTGCTGGGGCCGGGCGATGAGGGTGACTGCGTGGCCTGCGTTGGCCAGGCGTACCGCAAAGACCGTGCCTTGAACCCCGGCGCCGAGAACCACGATCTTCAATGCCGTGCCTTCTTTCGGGACGGCGCGTTTCGAGTGTCTGTCCGCGCTGACGGTGTGGCGTGCTTGGGTTCAGCCTTGCGCGATTTCGGTTGCTCAGTGGCGGCAAGCGGATCTGCGCTGCCGCTGTTTGAGTGAGTCACAATCGCTTTCGCTCGAATGCATACAAGCCCGTGATGAACAGCAGCGCGGCCGCGCTGACCCAGCGCCCCGTCACTGCATCGCTGGTGGTAGTCCAATCGACTGACACCCGAACATTCCCCTGCGGGACCGGCACGGCCATCAAGCCGCGCTCTCGCTCGGCCGCCGGCGTCACCGGAATTCCATTCACCTTCACGCTCCACGCCGGGTAATAGCGCAGCCGCAGGATGAGATATCCAGGGTGTTCGGCGACGCCCATGATCCGTCGCTGCTCCTGCATGTACGGAGCTGCCGCCGATTGAGACGCTCCCATCAAAACGGCCTGGCGCCAGGAGGAACTGCTGCAACTGGCCGATGCACCGTCCCACGCAGGAGCTGAGCCGGTGTCTCCGGGTGCGGAGGCGTCCAGCAAGCAGGCGTCCGGCACAGGCTTATCCACCTGGGGAAACTTGATGCCGGGCGGGGCGTACTCAGGCTTTCCGAGCACGCCGGCGCCCTCGCGCACGGATTCCTGTACTTCGGCCGCAAACGTGTTGCTTTCGAGGAACCACGACTGATAGGCCAGCACGCTGATTCCCAGAAACAGCGCCGCACACGCGGCCAGCACCGGGATGCGCACGGATCTGCGGTCGAACCAGGCGGCGGACGCAAAACATATCGCCAAGGGAGTTTCCAGCACCACCAACCAGCGCCAGGGAAACTGCAGCAGCCGCAACTCCGGCAGCACATCCCAAAGCGGCCGCGAGATCGGGAGCAGCAGGAACAGAACTGCCGGCGGAATGAGCGCCAGCGGGAGCCACCATCTGCGCTCGCCGGGCACGGTGCCGCGCATCCAGGCAATCGCGCCTCCACCGCAGGCGACCGCCAGCATGGTGACCGCGACCAGGGAGACTCGCAGCAACAGCACATCGTGAGACAGCATCTCCGGATCGGTATGACGCGCGAAGAGCCAGCTATTCTCCACCACAAAATGACTGAGGGTAAAGGCCAGCGGAATGCTCGCCCACTTCTTTTCCCAGATGGCTGGAATCAGATAGAGAGCTGCCAGTCCCATGCCGGCGAATGTGACCACAGCGGCCCGCACCACCGGGACCGGCGACTTTTCCAGCCAGGCAGAGAGCAACGCGACGGCAGCCAGCAGATAGGCTGCCATGATTCCCACCGGGCCGTTGCTGAGCCAGATTCCCGCCACCACCAGCGCCAGCGGAGTGGCCGAGCCGTCGCAGGCGCGCTGCCAGAAGCTGCCCGAAGGATTTCGCCTGCGCAACGCGAAAAGAAGCAGTAGAGGGATCAACGCTCCAGCCGCCAGTTCCGGATAGTCGCAGCGCTTGTAGACGTTGAACAACGCGTAGCCCAGGAAAATTGCAGCACAACCGGCCAAAGTTGCGGGGCCATCCGCCATCGTCTCCCGAGCCAGCGCGCGAGTCGTCAGTCCGGTTGCGGCAAGCAACAGGACCGAGAGTACGAGCGGAACCACGCTCCACGGCAGCAGCATGCCCAAAACCGCTCCCGCCATCTCGGCGAGCGGGGGATAAAAAACAAAGCGCGGCTCGCCCGCTCCGAAGTTCGGGCTATAGGCCCAGTGCGGGTAGAGGATGCCCATCGAGATGCTCTGCCTGGCATCGATCCAGGAGATAAGGTGGAAGCCGAAGTCGCCGCCTCGCGCGGCACCATGCCAGAGCAGCGGTGCTATTGCGACCACAGCCGCGACAACAATGATCGCCGGTCCCGTCCAGCGATTCGAGCGCGACGAAACATTCGCGGGTGCTTTCGATTGTTTCTCCGCGTGTGGCCTGCTGATGATCGGACCTCCATCCCTGTGCGCTGCCAATGTGCCCAGGGCTCGCGCCGAAGGCCTGCGGGGTTGCGTCGACTGACTCAGGATATCCCGTTCGTCATTCGCTTCAAATTGAACGGCGGCACATCGGGCGGAGCGCTTGACAGGGTTGCGGGCGGAGCGATAGCGTCGGTTTCCAGGTGGGAAGAGTTTACCCCGAGGAACTTCGCCTCAGGAGCAACCATGCGAATTTCGAGAACTCACGCTTCCGTCGCCTTTGCTGTGGCGGCCATTGCTCTGACGGCGCCGCTTGCGCGGGCGCAATCTGGGCCGCAAGTGACGCCGGAGATTGTTGCCGCCGCGGCCGCTGCGCCAACGCCGGTGGCGCCGGGGCCGGTCGAGCCGACCTGGGATTCGATCCGCGAGCACTACACCGTGCCACAGTGGTTCATCGATGCGAAGTTCGGCATCACCATGCACTGGGGGCTGTTTTCGGTCGCGGCGTATCACAACGAGTGGTACGAGAAGTACATGTACACCACTTTCAGCGACTGGCACACGCAGAACTTCGGACCACCGGACCAGTTCGGTTACAAGGACTTGATTCCGAAGTTCACGGCGAAGGACTTTAACGCCGACGACATGGCCGAACTGGTGAAGGAGTCCGGCGCGAAGTACTTTATGCCGACGGTGGAGCATCACGACGGCTTCTCGCTGTGGAAGTCTGCGACCAATCCCTGGAACGCCGCAAACATGGGACCACACCGCGATCTGGTGGGCGAGATGGCCGTGGCCACGCGCAAGGCGGGGCTGAAGTTTGGCATCTGTAGCCACAACATGGAGCACTACACGTTTGTGAATCCGACGCCGGGCCTCGCGACTGACGTCGACGATCCGAAGAACGCTGACTTCTACTGGCACGATCACTCGGACGCGCGACTGCAACAGTTCCTCGAGAACTGGGTAAACAAGAACATCGAGCTGATCGATCAGTATCAGCCGGACGTGATGTGGTTCGACAACGGGGTGAACTCGCGCGCTTTCGACCCGCTGAAAATGAAGGTAGCGGCGTACTACTACAACCGGGCGTTGCAGTGGCACAAGCAGGTGACCATCGAGACCAAGGACTCGGCGTTCCTGGCAGGCAGCGTGCTCGACTTTGAGAAGCTGAACCCGCGCGGGCCGACGCAGATCCTGAAAGGCGTGTGGGACGCGGAGGAGGCGATCGGCAGCACGTGGGGCTACTCGGCCGCGAACCCGGTGGAGACTTTTCGCGGTGCAGGCTCGATCATCAATGAGCTGTCGACCATCCTGAGCATGAATGGCAGCCTGCTTCTGAACTTGTCGCCGACAGGCACGGGTTCGATCAATGAGCAGCAGCGGACGGCACTGAAGGAAGTGGGCAAGTGGCTCGCGGTGAACGGTGAGGCCGTGTACGGCACGCACAACTGGGTGGCGGATGGCGAGGGCTTTACGCCGTTGCCTCCACGCAGCGCGCAGATGCGCAGGCCGGGCGCGGCAGCAGCGGCAGCGGCGGAACAAGGGCCGACCGCGGGCGTTGCGCCGGCAGCTCCAGCCGCAACCGCGCAGCCGCAGGCGCCCAACCCGCGCTTCTCGCCGCCGATCGCGCAAGCCGCGCGGTCTGAACCTCCACCGGCGGCGGCCGTTCCCACTGCGCTGGCCGAGCCGCAGGCGCCGAAGGCTGTCGTCTACCGCTTCACGGTGAAGGGCGACAACCTGTATGCGATTGCGCAGAGCTGGCCGGGCGAGACGGCGGTGATCGCATTGCTGGCTGCGGGCAAGGCGCTGGAGGGTTCGGTTCCGGAGGGCAAGATCGCCAGCGTGACCATGCTCGGGCACGCGGGGAACCTGAAGTTCACGCAAGACGCCGAGGGGCTGAAGGTCACGCTGCCGGCCGTACGCCCGTGCGACTACGCCTACGTGTTGAAGATTACCGGGCTGAAGATGAATCCCGCCGGACCAGCGGCGCCCGCGGTGATGGCCGATCTGCGCTAGACCGAAGCCTCTTCCTGGCAGTAGACAGGTGGCGGTTCGAAGCGAAGCGGGGACCAATTTGACGCCTTTGAGTTGGCCCTGCTGCTCGCCGTCGGAGTAGAAGATCGGAGCTGCTGAGATTCTGACGTGGAGAACCGGGCGAGTTACGCGGGTTCTTTTTCGGTGCGCACAACGCGGGCTTGCGCCGGGCCGGGAAAACTTGATAGCGTGACCGAATCGCCGGCCCGTCAGAACTTCGCAGCACAGGAGAGAGCCATGGCCCAGGTACGTCTTCTCGTCGGCACGCGCAAGGGCGCGTTCGTGCTTACTTCCGATGGCAAACGTAAAGAATGGAAGGTCGCTGGTCCCCACTTCGCGGGGTGGGAGATCTACCACATGAAGGGCTCGCCGGCTGACCCGAACCGCATCTACGCTTCGCAGTCGTCGAGCTGGTCGGGACAGGTGGTGCAGCGGTCGGATGACGGCGGCGCGACCTGGACGGTGGTGGGCAACAAGTTTGCGTACGACGGCGTTGCGGGCACGCACCAGTGGTACGACGGCACGCCGCATCCGTGGGAGTTCAAGCGGGTGTGGCATCTGGAGCCTTCGCTGACCAATCCCGACGAGGTGCTGGCCGGAGCGGAGGATGCGGGGCTGTTCAAGTCGGCTGACGGTGCGCAGACGTGGGCGGAGCTGTCGGGTTTGCGCACGCATACGACCGGCTCGGCGTGGCAGCCGGGCGCGGGCGGGCTGTGTTTGCACACGATCCTGCTCGACCCGACGAATGCGGGGCGGATTGTGATTGCGATCTCGGCGGCGGGCGCGTTCCGGACGGACGACGGCGGCGCGACGTGGAAGCCGATCAACCGAGGGCTGCGCTCCTCGCATATTCCGGACCCTGCGGCCGAGGTGGGCCATTGCGTGCACCATATTGCGGCGCATCCGAGCCGGCCAGGGGTGCTGTTTATGCAGAAGCACTGGGACGTGATGCGGTCCGACGATGCGGGCGACAACTGGGTGGAGGTGTCGGGAAATCTCCCGACAGATTTCGGATTCGTGATTGACGTGCACGCGCACGAGCCGGAGACGCTGTACGTGGTGCCGATCAAGAGCGACGCGGAACACTTTGTGCCGGACGGGAAGCTGCGGGTCTTCCGCAGCCGGGCTGGAGGGCATGAGTGGGAGCCGCTGACAAAAGGGCTGCCGCAGGCGGACTGCTACGTGAATATCCTGCGCGACGCGATGGCGGTGGACCGGCTGGACGAGTGCGGCGTGTACTTCGGGACCAGCGGCGGCCAGGTGTACGCGTCGGCGGATGCGGGCGACAGCTGGACGGCGATCGTGCGGGACCTGCCGCCGGTGCTGTCGGTGGAGGTGCAGACGCTGGATTAGGATACCCACCCCCCACCCCCTCCCCCTAGGATGTTGGGGAGAAGTCGTTTGATTGGAGCGGTTTACGGGTGAGATGGTGCCCGCAAAGTATCCGATCTAAAGGAGTTGCCGCTAAGAACGTCAAACGGTGTGGGTTACGGGTGGGGTGAATGGGCTGGAAGGCCCGTGATGCGGGGTGTCGGAGGCGCGCAAATCTCCCCATAGTTCTAATATACGGGATTGGGCATAACTCGCGCGCCGACCTATTTCCTTGTGGGTCATAGAGTTAGGCGGTTTGGGGCTTGACACGCGAATTTGGGCTGGGAAGATCGAAGAAAACAGCTTTTGAGTCGACGGCCTGAAAATCCATGCTGCCTAGACGCAGTCGGGGGCCAGGGGCACGGTGTTGTCGAGCCAGTGCAGGTAGGTATCGATGCTGTGGTAGCACCCCAGGTTTTTCTTGGCAAAGAGCGAGGAGTCGAATGGGTAGGCGACGGCGACGTGCTCGTAGTCGAGGATAAAGGGGATGGTCGGCGGGAGCTTGGGGACGACGTCGCGGGTATTGACGATGCGCCAGGAGGTGACCGGCAGGGCATCGAAGAGCTGTTTGAACTCAAGGTTGCCGACCTTGGGCGATGCCAGGGTGCTGCTGAGCGAGATGTCGAACTTTTGCTTGACGCTGTTCTCAAGCACTAACAGGGTGGAGAGCGCGGAGCCGAGGCTATGGGCGGTAACCACGGTAGGGCGCTCGCGGCGGGTGCGGCCCTGGGCGAAGGTGTGAACAACGCCGCGCTCGGTCTCGCGCCGGAGCGCAAGCTGCTCGAGCTGGTCTGCAAAGGAGCCGGCCAGTTCCGGTTCGGCAGCGGGAGCCAGGGCGGCGGGTGCGGGGTGGGGTACGGGCACAACTTTCATGGTGGAGTAGATATTGTCGAAGCCGAAGGCCACACGGCCGGCTGAGGGCACCTGCCGGAAGGGCACCATGACGATGGAGGCGGCATCGTCGAGCCACTCGACGATACCTTCGGTGCCGCGGATGGCGATGATGCGATTGTCGGGGTTGGCGATTTCGTGCACCACAATGCCGTAGAACTTCGGGTCCGTAATCTGGAAGAGGAAGTCGGACATGTTGATCCAGGCGGAGAGTTCCCAGCCGGCAGGAATGTTTTTGGGGGCAGGACGAAGGTCGGTATTGTTGACGGCATACATGTCGTAGGCGGCTGCGACGAACTGGCCGTAGAAAGCTGCCTTGACGGGATCGAGAGAAGTGCTCATGGTGTGCCTCCCTGATGCGGTACGTGTTCGAGGATGGTAAACGGGGGACGCAGCGAAGCTCAAGTCAATTTTTCGCCAACTGGCGAACGGGGGCACCCGGCACAGCGTTGACGAGGATGACACTCCACGGATTTTCGGTTCAGGTGGGTCCGGCAGGAAGCCTGTGGCCAGGAGCAGGAAGGAAGCGGGAAGGCCGAATCAGGCGTTCTGGAGGGAGGTGCCGACGCCGTTGAATGCGGTTCCGATGTGGTTTGCGACGCCTTTCATGGCTCCCATGGCCAGGAGACCAATCAGAGCGGCTGCCAGAGCGTATTCCATCATGTCTTGTCCGGATTCGTCCGCGAGAAGATTTCTAAGCCGTTGTTTCATTCGAAGTTCCCTCTTTGCGGAGTGGGGCTCGGTATCTAAAGATGCTAGCAGACTGCCGATGCCAGAACATGACCCAAATGGCTCAGGGGCTGACCCAAAAGGGGCAGTTTCCCGCGAAAAGCCGGCGGGAACGCTATGCCGCTGCAGTCTCGCTGGGATAGTTGAAGAAGAGCTGATTGCCGTCGGGATCATCGACCACCAGAAGCCTGTAGCCCCAGGAACCCTGCTTGACTGGAACGCCCCTGGCCTCGAGTTCTACGCGCAGGGCGTCCAAAGCAGCGACCGCAGCCTCGGGCGTCGCCGGCTCGACATTCAGTGAGATGAATATCAGCCCCTTGCCAATCTTCTCCGGCCAGGTGTCGGCCAGGATAAGCGCGCAGCCCTGCCGGTCGACCTGTGCGACGTGGGCTGTGCCGTCCTGGTCGTAGCGCCAGGGGCTGGTGCAGCCGAGTTGGTTTACGTAAAAGCGAAGCGAGGCTTCGACGTCTTTGACGTGCAGGACCGGGCGCGCGAACCAGTTTGTCGTCGACATGGAATCCTTCGGATTGAGGTCACTTTTCAACCTTGCTTACGCTTACGATTCCAGGGTTAGTTCAGAAACACACGCAAGCTCTTTCACGCTTGTCGGCCCATGGCGAGGTCGACGATCTCGCCGATCATCTGGGTATAGGAGAGGCCGGATTTCTTCGCGGCCATGGCAAACTCCTGCCCGCTGGAGAGCCAGGGGTTTGGATTCGCTTCGATGACGTAGACCTCGCCCTTGCTGGACAGGCGCATGTCGATGCGGCCATAGTCGCGAAGCTTGACGGCGCGATAGGCCTTTACGGCGGTCTCGGCGAGCCGGGTTGCGGTATCTTCGTCGAGGTCTTCGGCGATCGCCGATTTGGTCAGCTTGTAGGCTTCCGTGTCCTTCTCGAATTTCACATCCATGCTGGCGATTCTGGGCGTGCCCTTGGGCAATTTGGAAAGGTCGAGTTCCACCAGCGGAAGCGCGTGTGCGGTCTCGTAGCCGCCGAGGATGGCGGCGTAGATCTCGCGGCCTTCTATGTACTCCTCGATCAACGCGGGAGAATCGAATTCGGTCTGGATATAGTGGATGC
>Ga0302311_10003664_pt1 | contig 16734 bp, 14 predicted proteins | sample III_Palsa_N1_3_FD_200449 | JGI IMG/M metagenome (GOLD analysis project Ga0302311, IMG submission 200449) | Peat permafrost microbial communities from Stordalen Mire near Abisko, Sweden - III_Palsa_N1_3 | ecosystem: Environmental > Terrestrial > Soil > Palsa > Peat permafrost | place: Sweden... | reverse complement strand
GACCTTCGAGGAGAAGATCAGGCTCGAGTCGAAGGAGCCGCCGCCGCCGCGTCATTACATCTACGCAAAGAAGAACGGACCGGGCGACGTGTTCCGCCAGTTCGGCGAGCGCGCCAAGAGCGAGGCCGGCTGGAAATATTACGAGATCGACTCCAGCCACAATCCGCACATCACCTGCCCCGACGTGCTGATGTCGCTTTTGGGCGACATCATGAGCGGCAAATGAGCGAGAGCCTCGCCTACGACGTGCTGGGCCAACTCGGCCGCAAGAAGCGCGCCGACGATTCGTTGACACTGACAGGTGGCGAAGACCCGGTGTTCATCACGCCGTGGAGGGTCGCGCAGGCGGGCTCTGCGGCGCTGGGCGCAGTGGGCCTTGCAGCGTCCGACCTGTGGCGCCTGCGCACCGGCCGGCCGCAGGCCGTGACGGTCGATCGTCATGCTGCCGCCGCGTCGCTGCGCTCCAACACCTACGTGCTGAAGGACGGCAAGAAGCCGGTGTCGTGGGATCCGCTGGCCGGCCACTATCCGACCCGCGACGGCCGCACGATGTTTCTGCACACCAATCATCCGCACCATCGCGAGGGCGCACTGCGCATCGCGGGCGCGAAGGAAGCGACACGCGAGGCATTGGCCGAGGCAGTCGCCAAGTGGAACGGACAGGAGATCGAGGACGCGATCGCGGCCGGCGGCTGCGTCGGCGGGTTGTCGCGCAGCCGCGACGAATGGAACGCCCATCCGCACGGCCAGGCGGTGGCCAAGCTGCCGCTGATCGACATCGTGAAGATCGGCGAGGCGCCGGCGCGACCGCTGCCGAAGGGCGACCGGCCGCTCGCCGGCGTGCGTGCCTTCGACCTCACGCGCGTGCTGGCGGGGCCGACCAGTGGCCGTGTGCTGGCGGAGAACGGCGCCGACGTGCTGCATGTCGCGGCGCCTCACCTGCCCTATCAGAACGAAATCTTGATGGACACGGGTCACGGCAAGCGCTGCACCTGGATCGACCTGCGCGAGACCAAGGGCGTCGAGACGATGAAGAGCCTGCTGCGCGATGCCGACGTCTTCACCCAGGGCTATCGTCCCGGCACGCTCGCGGCGCGCGGCTTCTCCCCCGAGCAGGTGGCCGGGCTACGCCCCGGCATCGTCTGCGTCAGCATCTGCGCCTACGGCCACGAAGGCCCGTGGTCGCAGCGCCGCGGCTTCGACTCGATCGTGCAGAACGTGACCGGCCTTGCCGCCACGCAAGGCTCGCTCGAGAAACCCAGGAACCTGCCGGTTCAAGCGCTCGACTACATCGCTGGCTATCTCGGCGCGCTGGGCGCCATGGTCGGGCTCGCCCGCAGGGTCGAGCAAGGTGGCTCCTGGCTGGTGCGCGTCTCGCTGGTCCAGGTCGCGCACTGGCTCGCCAACCTCGGCCAGGTCGATCCGTCGAAAGGCATGGCCGAACTGCCCGAAGCCGAACTCGCGCGGATGTTCATGGAAAGCGACGGGCTACTGGGCCACCTGCGCCACCTCAAGCCCGTCGTGCAGCTCAGCGAAACCCCGCCCTTCTACGCCAAGCCCGCCGAGCCGCTCGGCACCTCACCCGCGCGCTGGGCAGCCTAGGCCGCCACCTTTGCCACGGAGCGTGCGGTCAGTGCCTCGACGAAGCGCTGCGCGTAGGCGGCCGCCGTCGTCTTGTAGACTTTTTCCTTCAGCGCCATGTGCCGTTCGATGCGCTCGGGCAGCGGCATGGTGAGCGCCTGGTGCATGGCATCGGCGATGGCGTCGGGATCGAACGGGTTGACGATCAGCGCCTCGGTCAGCTCCTGGGCGGCACCCGCGAACCTCGACAATACCAGTACACCCGGATCGGCGTCGTTCTGGGCCGCGACATATTCCTTGGCCACGAGGTTCATGCCGTCGCGCAGCGGCGTCACCAGGCCGATGCGGGCGAGACGATAGAGGCCGGCCAGGGTCGAGCGCGGCGCGGCGCGCGTGGAATAGCGCAGCGGCGTCCAGTCGAAGTCCGAGAAGCGGCCGTTGATGCGGCCGGCCAGCCGGTCGAGCTCGGCGCGCAGCTTGCGGTACTCGTCGACCTCCTCGCGCGAGCGCGGGCAGATCTGCAGCAGGTGGACCTTGCGATGATGCTCGGGAAAGCGCTCGAGCAGCGACGAATAGGCCTGGAAGCGGTTGGCCAGGCCCTTGGAATAATCCATGCGGTCGACGCCGATCGCGATCTCGCGGCCGATGATGCTGCCGGCCATGCGCTGCACTGATTTGTCGTTCACGGCGCGCTCGGCATCGCGCGCGAAGGCCTCGGCATCGATGCCGATCGGATCGGCGAAGACACGGGTGAGATGGCCGTTCAGCTTCACCCACTCGCCCTCGACCGTGGCGCCGACCATGCGCTCGGCGCAGTCGCGGAAGTCGCGGGCATGCTCCTCGGTCTGGAAGCCGACCAGATCGTAGGCGCAGAGATCCTCGATCAGCTCGCGCCCGACCGGAACCGCTTCCATCATCGACGGCGGAACGAAGGGAACATGCAGGAAGAAGCCCATCGGCCCGCGGAAGCCGCGCTCGCGCATCATGCGGCCGAAGGGGATCAGGTGGTAGTCGTGCGCCCACACCGTGTCGCCGGGATCGAGCACAAGACCCAGCGAATCGGCGTAGCTGCGATTGACCGCGAGATAGCCCTGATAATCGTCGCGACTGTAATGCATGAGGCCGAGACGAAAATGCAGCAGAGGCCACAGCACGCCGTTGGCGAAGCCGACATAGAAGGCCCTGTAGGCGTCGCTCGGCAGGTCGACGGTGGCGTAGGTGACGCCGCGCGCCTCCACGAGCGCAGGCTGGGGCGAGGGATCGCTCGAGAGCCGGCCGCTCCAGCCGAACCACATCGAGCCCGGCGTCATGATATCGCGCAAGGCCACGGCAAGGCCGCCGGCGACGGTACCGCGCGACTTCGGGATCGGGACGCGGTTGGAGACGACTACGAGGCGTGCCACAGGCCCTCCTCCCAGCTGCGCGACAGCCGCATGGCCGACAGAATGAGACCGACCTGCGAATAGGTCTGGGGGAAGTTGCCCCACAGTTCGCCGGTGGTGGGATCGAGATCCTCGGACAGGAGCCCGACGTGATTGCGCCGGCCGAGAACGTTGTTGAACAGCTCGAGCGCTTCCTCGCGCCGGCCGACGCTCGCCAGCGCGTCGATGTACCAGAAGGTGCAGAGCAGGAACGCGTTCGACGGCTTGCCGAAATCGTCGGCCTCGACATAGCGCATCATGAATCCGTTGCGCATCAGCTTCTTGTCGACCATGTCGAGCGTGGCGTGGAAGCGCGGATCGTCGGTGCCGAGCAGCCCGATCTCGGGAAGCACCAGGCTCGAGGCGTCGGCCATGTCGCGATCGAGCACGCCAGACAGCCAGCCCTCGCTCGTGGTGGATCGCTTGAGGACTTCCTGGCGCAGCACGCCGGCGCGGCCCAGCCACTCGCGGGCTTCGGCGTCGACGCCGACCCGACGGGCGATCATGCCCAGCCTGTGCTGGGCGGCCCAGCACATCGAGGCCGAGAACGTATGAACTTCTTCGCGCTCACGGTACTCCCAAAGTCCAGCATCGGGCGTCAACGCCGCGCGGTGGGCTTCGTTCCCGACCACGCAGAGCTGACGATAGAGCTCCATGTCGCCCTGCCGCGGCAGGCGTTCGTCCCAGAACATCTGCGCGGCGGTCATCACCATCGACCCATAGGTATCATTCTGCACCTGACTCACCGCGGCGTTACCGATACGGACGGGACCGTACCCGCGATAACCCGGCAGGGTGTCGATCAGGCGTTCGACGGTGTCGTTGCCCGGGGCGATGGGAAACAACGGCGCGATCTTGTCGGCCTCGCCGCGCGAGCTGCCGTTCTCGACGATATCGACGATGAAGCGCACGAAACCTTCCATCGTCTTGGTTGCCGACAGCCGGTTGAGCGCGGTCACGGTGAAGAACGAATCGCGCAGCCAGGAGTAGCGGTAGTCCCAGTTGCGCACGGTGGCCGCCGCTTCCGGAACCGACGTGGTGAGGGCTGCGAGCACCGCGCCGGTGTCCTCGAAGCTGCAGAGCTTCAGTGTGATGGCGGCGCGGATCACCGCCGCCTGCCAGTCGAACGGAATGTTGAGATCGCGCACCCATGTCTGCCAGTACGACATCGTCTCGGCGAGAAAGCTGCGCGCCAGCGTGTCGGGATTCTCCGGCACGGTCTCGTCGGCGCCGACCAGCATGGTGATCGGGCGGTCGAGCGAGAATTCCTGTTCGTGCAGGATCGCGGTGACCGAGCCGTCGGTCGTGAGGCGCAGCACCGAGGCTTCGCTGAAATAACGGATATGGTTGCTGCCGCTCGTGGTGCGCGCCTTGGCTGCGCCGTAGTGGAAGGTCGGCCGCACGCGGATCGTGACTCGCGGCCGGCCGTCGGCCGGCTCGATCCGCCGCACCAGCATCTGCGGCCGGAAATTACGCCCGAAGCGGCGGAAGCGCGGCGCGAAATCGGTGATGCGCATCGTGCCGCCCGAACCCTCGATCGTGGTCTCGAGGATCGCGGTGTTGGGCAGGTAGCGCTGCTTGCCTTCCTTGGCGCCGGCGACCGCGGCTTCCATGAAGCCACCTTGCGGATCGTTGCCGCCCAGCAAGGCATTGAACACCGGATCGCCGTCGAGCCGTTCCAGCCCGTGCCAGACATGGCGGCCGTTGCGGTCGATCAGGCTGGCGATGGCGCAGTTGCCGACGACGCCCAGATTGAGGGTACTCACGGCGAAACTCCTGTCGGGACGGTCGTGGATTTGAGGCGGCCCTCGATCTGCTCGGCGCCGCGCTTCAGCCACGCGCGCACGCGCGCAGGCTCGCCGCCGAACGCCTCGCCCACGCGCAGGCCAATGCCGCCCAGTTCCTGGGCGGCGCTGATGCCCGCTTCGTCGGTGAAGTCATCGCCGACATAGATCGGCTTGCGGCCCCGGAAAGCGGCCTGCTTCATCAGCCGCTCGACCGCCTGGCCCTTCGACGCCGCGCGCAGGCCGATCTCGACGGCCTCGCGCGCCGGCAGGAGGCGAAACCACGGATGGTCTTCCGTCACCAGCCCGCGCACCAGCCGCCAGACCTCTTCACCGCGATCGGGCGCCAGACGGTAGTGGACAGTGACGCCATGCGGCTTGGGCTCGACCAGCACGCCCGGCCAGCGCGCCGCGGCGGCTACAAGCGCAGTGCGCCATTCGTCGGGCACGGCGAGGCCGCCCGCCGCTTCCTCGCGCGTGCCGTCGCCATAACGCAGGGCGACGCCATGCTCGCCCGCGGCACAGCCTGAAAAGGGACGAAGAAGCTCGTCGATCTGCGTGATCGGCCGGCCGCTGACGATCGCGACGGCACCCTGCAACTGCTGCTGGAGCCGGATCAGGAGGTCCGGCAAGTCGGACGCCACCACCACCGCTTCCGGAGTCGCCGCAATGTCGACAAGCGTGCCGTCGACGTCGAGAAACAGCGCGGACGTCCGGTCGAGATCCGGCGGTGTCATCCTTGGCCCTCCCGGTCCCCGTTTGAAGCCCCCCGCGGACACACAAGCGCGTCCGCGCGTTCTTATAACGCTCGAGGGGCTCGGGAGTTCCCGGGTCGCCTGTCAGAATTTCAACGCAGGCACCCTGGTCTCTCCCAGAACGCCTTGCCCGATTCATAGGCTGCAGCGGCGGGCGAAATTCCCAGTTCGCGCAGACTGCGGGAGTCCATCTTCGCCAAACAGCGGCGCAGCCGGATACGACTACGCCAGAGGGCAAAGGTCAGGGCGAGGCGCTGGCCGAGGGACGCGCGCGGCTCCGCGGCGCTGCTGAGATAGAGGTTCTCCGGGGTGGTGTTGGTGCGGGACTGGAAACTCATGTGGGCCCTCCTCTCGGGTCGCACAACGAACATGGTCACGGCACCGGTCTGCCTCAATTACACGGGAGGTAATCAACCAAGAGAGCTTCTCATGCGGGGGGCCGAAAAATTTGACGCGACGCATGCTACCGTCCGCCGGATTTGAGGGAGAAAACCGACATGCTGCCGAGCCAACGGGCGCTTTTCGATATGCCGCGCGACATCTGTTACATGAACGCCGCCGGCTGGGGGCCGATGCCACTGGCCACCCAGGAGGCCGGCCGCGCCGCCATGAACCGCAAGGGCCAGCCCTGGAAACTGGGCGGCGACCTCGCCACCGTCCAGAACGAGCGCGCGCGCAGCGCCGCCGCCGCCCTGATCGGCGCCGATCCGGCCGATATTACCCTTATCTCCTCCGTGGGTTATGGCGTGGCCACGGCGGGCAAGATCCTCACGATCCCGCGCGGCAGCAGGGTCATCGTGCTCGAGAACGACCACACCTCGCCGGTGCTGGAATGGGTCGATCGCGCGCGCACCGGCGGCTTCACCGTCGACACCGTGAAGCAGCCCGCCAACGGCGACTGGACCTCGGCCGTGCTCGAGGCCATCGACCGGCCGGGCGCCGCGCCGGTCGGCCTCGTCTCGATCGCCTCGGTGCACTGGTCCGACGGCGGCGCCCTCGATCTGCCGCGGATCGCACCGGCGGTCCGCAAGGCCGGCGCGATGTTCCTGGTCGACGCCACGCACGATGCCGGCGTTCGCAAGATCGACGTCAAGGCGCTCGATCCGGATTTCCTGATCTTCCCGACCTACAAATGGACGCTCGGTCCCTATGGCCGCGCCTTCATGTATGTCGCCAAGCGCCACCAGAACGGCGTGCCGCTCGAGCAGACCTCGATCGGGCGCAAGGGCGTGTCGGCCGAGGACACGATCTATTTCCGCGACCTCTCCTATCGCGACGATGCGCGACGCTACGACATGGGCGAGCGCGATCACTTCGTGTCGATGGAGATGGCGGCGATCGGCATGGAGATGATGGCCAAGTGGGGCAACGCCGCCGTCGTCGAACGGCTGTCGATGCTGACGACCAAACTGGCCGATGGCCTCGCCAACCTCGACGTCCGCCTGCTCGACCCGAAGCTGCGCGCGCCACACATCCTGTGCGTGGCCTTCCCCAAGGGCATGGCCCCCGACCTGCCGAAGAAGCTCGCGGCGCAGAACGTCTATGCCGCGCCGCGGCTCGGCCGCCTGCGCATCAGCCCGCATGTCTACAACGACGAGCAGGACGTCGAGCGCTTCGTCGAGGTGTTCCGCAAGACCGCCTTCCAGTAAGATCGGCCCAACGAACAAGGACTACGAGGGGAAACGAAGATGTGGCAACCGAACGAGCGCTACCCCGATCCGGCGGTGCGCGTGCTCGATCCGTCGTTCAACCAGTACCGCCTGCCGCTGGCGTCGGTCGAACGGCTCTACACCGGCTGCCGCTGGTCCGAGGGACCGGTCTATTTCGGCGACGGGCGTTACCTCCTGTGGAGCGACATCCCGAACAATCGCATCCTGCGCTGGGACGAGGAGACGGGCGTCGTCTCGGTCTTCCGCAAGCCCTCGAACAACGCCAATGGCCACACCCGCGACCGCCAAGGCCGCCTCGTCGGCTGCGAGCACGATGCGCGCCGCGTCGTGCGCACCGAGTATGACGGCTCGATCACGGTGCTGGCCGACAGCTACAACGGCAAGCCGCTGAACTCGCCGAACGACGTCGTGGTGAAGAGCGACGGCACGGTGTGGTTCACCGATCCGACCTTCGGCATCCTGGGCTACTACGAAGGCCACAAGGAAGAGAGCCAGAACACGCCGGCCGTCTATCGCCTCGATCCCGAGACGAAGAAGCTCACCATGCTGGTCGACGACGTACCGGGTCCCAATGGGCTGGCCTTCTCGCCCGACGAGAAGAAGCTCTATGTCGTGGGCTCGCGCGCGGAGCCGCACCGTACGATCGTCGCCTACGACGTGCTCGACGGCGGCGCCAGGCTCGGCAACGGCAAGGTACTGATCGACGCCGGCCCGGGCGGCTCGCCCGACGGCTTCCGCGTCGACATCCACGGCAATTTGTGGTGCGGCTGGGGTATGGGCTCGGCCGAGCTCGACGGTGTGCGGGTGTTCAACCCCGAGGGCAAGCCGATCGGCCATATCGACCTGCCCGAGCGCTGCGCCAACCTCTGCTTCGGCGGCCGCTATCGCAACCGCCTGTTCATGGCCGCCAGCCACTCGCTCTACGCGCTCTATGTGAACACCCAGGGCGTCGCCGGCGGCTGATCATGCACGGCGTCGATTCGCGCTACGCCTGGTGGCGTCTGGCCGCCAGCGTGGCGCTCAGCACCTTGGGCACCGTGGGCCTGTGGGGCGTCGTCGTGATTTTCCCAGCCGTGCAGGCCGATTTCCACGCCACGCGCGCGGAGGTGTCCTTTTCCTACACGATGACGATGCTTGGCTTCGGCGCGGGCTCGATGCTGCTCGGCCGGCTGATCGACACCCGCGGTGCATTCTTCACCATGCTTTTGTCCGCGGCGCTGGTGGCTGCCGGTCACGCCCTGGCTGCCCTCGCGCCAAGTCTCTGGCTCTTCTCGGTGGCGCAAGGCGTGTTGATCGGCTTCGGCTCGGGCGCCGCCTTCATCCCGCTGGTCGCGGACACCTCGCACTGGTTCGCCAAGCGCCGCGGCCTCGCCATGGCGATCTGCGCCTCGGGCAACTACATCGGCGGCGCGCTGTGGCCCAAGATCATCGACCTGCTGGGGCGGGACTACGACTGGCGCACGACCTACATCGTCATCGCGGTGATCTGCTTCGTGGCCATGGTGCCGCTGTGCTTCGTGCTGCGCCCGCGGCTGCCCGTGGTGAAAGGCGCCACGGCCCTGCCGGCGCCGCATTCGACGCGCGCCCTCGGTCTCTCGCCCAACGGGCTGCAGGCCCTGCTTGCCATAGCGGGCCTCGGCTGCTGCGTCGCCATGGCGATGCCGCAGGTCCATATCGTCGCCTACTGCGTCGACCTGGGCTATGGCACGGCGCGCGGCTCGGACATGCTGTCGATCATGACGGCCTGCGGCGTCGTGAGCCGGATCGCCTCGGGCTGGATCGCCGACAAGATCGGCGGCATCAAGACGCTACTGCTGAGCTCGACCCTGCAGGCGATCGCGCTGCTGGGCTATCTCGTCTCCGATTCGATGGTCTCGCTCTATCTCGTGTCGGCGCTGTTCGGCCTGTTCCAGGGCGGCATCATCCCGAGCTACGGCGTCATCGTGCGCGAATACTTCCCACCCAAGGAAGCCGGCGCCCGCATGGGCATTGCCATCTCCGCCACCATCGTCGGCATGGCGCTGGGCGGCTGGATGGGCGGCAAGATGTTCGACCTCACCGGCTCCTACCACGCCGCCTTCATCAACGGCATCGTGTGGAATGCGCTGAATGGCGCGGTTATATGGTGGCTGCTGATCCGGCAAAATCGACGTCTCGTCTTCGCCTGAGGAACAAACCATGCGCATCGTTGCCATCCGCGACATCGTCTCGCCGATCCGCTCCAACATCGCCAACGCCTATATCGACTTCAGCCAGATGACCGCCTCTGTCGTGGCCGTGGTCACCGACCTCAAGGTCGACGGCAAGCCGGTGGTTGGCTACGGCTTCAACTCGAACGGCCGCTACGCCCAGCACGGCTTGCTGAACGAGCGCTTCATCAGGCGCGTGGCCGAGGCCAAGCCCGACTCCCTGCTCGACGGCGAGGGACTGCTCGATCCGGCCAAGTGCTGGAAGGCGATGATGGCCAACGAGAAGCCGGGCGGCCACGGCGAGCGCTCGGTCGCGGTCGGCGTGATCGACATGGCGATCTGGGACGCCGTCGCCAAGGCCAAGCGCGTGCCGCTGTGGAAGCTGCTGAGCGACCGCCACAACGGCGGCCAGTACGACGACAAGGCGTGGGTCTACGCCGCCGGCGGCTACTACTACCCCGGCAAGGACCTCGAGGGCCTGCAGGACGAGATGAAGCACTATCTGGGTCTGGGCTACTCCTGCGTGAAGATGAAGGTAGGCGGCGTGCCGCTGGCCGAAGACCTCAAGCGCATCGAGGCGGTGCTGAAGATCGTGGGCTCGGGCGAGCGTCTGGCCGTCGACGTCAACGGCAAGTTCGACCTCACCACCGCGATCGAATTCGGCAAGGCGATCCAGGGCTATGGGCTGCGCTGGTACGAGGAGCCGCTCGATCCGCTCGACTATCTGGCGCATGCCGCCCTGGCGACCGAGTACAGCCAGCCGCTGGCCACGGGTGAGAACCTGTTCTCCATGCAGGACGCGCGAAACCTCATCCGCCACGGCGGCCTCAGGCCCGACCGCGACATCCTGCAGTTCGATCCGGCCCTCTCCTATGGACTCGTCGAATACCTGCGCACCGTCGAGATGCTGAAGGCCAACGGCTGGTCGCCGCGGCGCTGCGTGCCGCACGGCGGCCACCAGTTCGCGCTCAACATCGCCGTCGGCCTGCAATGCGGCGGCAACGAATCCTACCCGCAGGTCTTTGCACCCTTCGGCGGCTTCGCCGACGACTGCCCGGTGGTCGACGGCCAGGTCGCCCTGCCCGACGCGCCGGGCATCGGCTTCGAGCGCAAGGCCGACCTGTGGGCGGTGATGAAGGAAGTGGCCTAGGGACCTACTCCGACTTGAGCAGGCCCGCCTTCGCCAGCGGGGCGATCGCCTCTTCGTCGACTTTCATAGCGGCGGCGAACTCCTCGGGCGTCGAGGGACGTGGCACGGAACCAAGCTCGGTCAGGCGCTTGACGACCGCCGGATCCTTGAGCGCCGCGACGATCGCCTCGTTCAACTTCTTCGCGATCGCCTGGGGCGTCTCGATGCGCACGGAAGCGCCGATCGTCGTGCCGCCGTCGAACACCGGTTCGCCCAGATCCTTGAGCGAGGGCACGTCGGGCAGCTCGGGCGCGCGCTCGCCCGCCACTACCATGAGCGCCCGCAGCTTGCCCGACTTGATGAACGGCAGTGACGACGAAAGCTGGTCGACATAGCCGCTGATTTGACCGGCCATGACGTCGTTCAGCCCGACACCCGACCCGCGATAGGGAACGACCGCGAAGTTCACCTTGTCGGCTTCCTGGATGCGCAGGATCGCAGTGTGGTTGGTGGTGCCGTTGCCGGCATGGCCGAGCGACACCGCTCCGGGATTGGCCTTGGCGTCGGCCAGCAGCGCTTTCCAGTCGGCGTACTTGCTGCCGGACGGCACCACCACGACCATCGGCACGGTCGAGAGCATGCTGAGGTGATGGAACAGCGGCACCATCGACGGCTTGCCCGCCATCAGCGCCGAGACATAGAGCCCGCCGAAGCTGGTCGCCACGATCGTGTATCCGTCCGCCGGCGCCGCTGCAGCGGCGTCCTGGCCGACCAGCCCGCCGGCACCGGGCCGGTTGTCGACGATGATGGATTGGCCGAGGTTGCGCTGCATCGCCTCGGCGACCAGGCGCACCGTGACATCGACGTTGCCGCCGGCGGCATAGGGCACGATGAAGCGAATCGGCTTGGAGGGAAATGCCTGCGCGCGCGCCGGCGCGGCAAGAGAGACCGCTGCCAACGCCATTCCGCCAACCAAAAGACCACGCCGTTCGATCGTCATCTTGCTTCACTCCCTGTAAACGCTCGTTCGGTATAGCCACCGGACGATGGGCATGACAGGGACGAAGACTGCGGGCTTTCGCGCACTGGAACGTGCGTGAGCGGAACGCTTGAGTCAGTCCGGCTTCAGCAGCTTCTTCTCGAGCAATTCCGCAACATTGGCCTCGTCGGCCTTCAACGCCTCGGTGAACTGTTGCGGCGTCGACGGCCGCACGATCGCGCCCAGCTCGCGCAAGCGCTTGTTTGCCATCGGATCCTTGAGTCCCGCGACCACCGCCTTGTTCAACCGGTCGATCAGCGGCTGCGGCGTGTCGAGCCGGACGAAGACGCCGGCCGTCGTGCCGCCTTCGAACGGCTTGCAGCCCACGTCCTTGAGCGTCGGCACGTTCGGCAGATCGGGGATGCGCTCCAGCCCGAAATTCACGAGAGCCCGAAGCTTGCCGTCCTGGATGTGCGGCATCGAGCTGGTGAGCTGGTCGGAGAAGCAGTCGATGTTGCCCGCCAGCAGATCGGCGATGCCCGGCCCCGACCCCTTGTAGGGGATGATGTTGAATTTGACGTTCTCATTGAGCTGGAGCCGCAGGATGCCGACATGGTTGGTCGTGCCGTTGCCGGAATGGCCCATCGTCACCCTCCCGGGCTTGCTCTTCGCCTCGGCCAGCAGCTTGGCCATGTCGGTGAAGCGGCCGTCGGCGCGCGTGACGATCAAGGTGGGCGAGGTGGTGAGGATGCTGATCGGCGCCAGCGCCTTCACCATCTGTTCCTTGCCCGCGAAGATCGGCGCCACATAGGCCACGGTGAAGCTCGCCATGACGAGGGTGTAGCCGTCGGCCGGCGCCGTGACCGCGGCTTCGAGGCCGACCACGCCGCCGGCGCCCGGCCGGTTGTCGACGATCACCGTCTGCCCAAGGTCGCGGCTCATCGGATCGGCCACGATGCGCGAGGTGACGTCGTAGTTGCCGCCCGGCGCGAAGGGGATCACCCAGCGGATCGGCTTGGACGGGAAAGTATCGGCCCGCGCGACGGCGGGGGCGGCTGTCGATGCCAACGCCAGTGCGGAGCCGCCCAGAAAGGCGCGTCTTTCGATTTTCATTTGTTTTCCTCCCAGTCTCGCACAGAGTATCGATACGGGCGGAAAGTGCCGTCAACGATTGAAATTCACGCTGCAACGGGCCACATCGTTGCGCAGAACGAGACCACGGGAAGGACGACCGATACCTGAACATCATACACCGCTGATCGCCACGATCGCCGCGGGTCTCATGCTGGCCTACATCTTCGGGCTGGCCGCTCATCGCGTGCGTATCCCGCCCCTCGTCGGCTATCTGCTGGCCGGCGTGGTGGTCGGCCCGTTCACGCCGGGTTTCACAGCCGATCTTCCCTTGGCCAGTGAGCTCGCCGAAATCGGCGTCATCCTGCTGATGTTCGGCGTCGGCCTGCATTTCTCGCTGAAGGACCTGGCCTCGGTGGCGCGCATCGCCATCCCGGGCGCCGTCGTCCAGATCGCCGTCGCCAGTGCGATGGGCGCGGGCCTCGCCCGCGTCCTCGGCTGGTCGTGGGCGGCGGGCTTCGTCTTTGGCCTCGCCCTCTCGGTCGCCAGTACGGTCGTGCTGATCCGCGCCCTGCAGGACCGGCACATCCTCGACACCGAGCGCGGCCGCATCGCCGTCGGTTGGCTGGTCGTCGAGGATCTGGCCATGGTGCTGGCGCTGGTGCTGGTGCCCACGATCGCGCTGCTCGATGGCGGCGCCCAGGTGCCCGCGACCCGCATCCTGTTCTCGGTGCTGGTGACCCTGGCCAAGGTGACGATCTTCGTCACGGTGATGCTGGTGGTCGGCCGCCGCGTGATCCCCTGGCTGATGCACTACACCGCGCACACCGGCTCGCGCGAACTGTTCCGGTTGGCGGTCTACGCCATCGCGCTGGGCGTGGCCTTCGGTGCCGCCAAGATGTTCGACGTGTCGTTCGCGCTGGGCGCCTTCTTCGCCGGCATGGTGATGGGCGAGAGTCCGCTCAGCCAGCGCGCCACGGAAGAGGCATTGCCCCTGCGCGACGCCTTCGCCGTGCTGTTCTTCGTCTCGGTCGGCATGCTGCTGAACCCGCTCGTCTTCGTCGACCATCCGCTGGCGGTGCTGGCGACGGTGGCGATCATCGTGGTCGGCAAGTCGGTCGTGGCCTGGCTGATCGTGCGGGCCTTGCGCTATCCCAATTCGACGGCGCTGACCGCCGCGGCGAGCCTGGCGCAGATCGGCGAGTTCTCCTTCATCCTGATCGGCCTCGGCCTCGAGTACGAGATCGTGCCGGCCGAGGCGCGCGACCTCGTGCTGGCCGGTGCGATCGTGTCGATCCTGGTCAATCCCCTGGTGTTCCGCCTGCTCGAGGGGCGTGGCCGCAGCGCGGCGGATACGGTGCCGGAGGCAAAGGCCAAGCCCATCGTCACGACCTTGTCGAACCACGACGTGCTGATCGGCTACGGCCGTGTCGGTTCGCTGATCGGCGCGGCGCTCGCGCGCGACGGCGCGCCCATGGTCGTGATCGAGACCAGCGACGGCGGCCTCGCGCAGGCTCAGCGCGATGGCGCCGAGGTGTTCGACGGCAACGCAGCCTCCCCGGACATTCTGGCCGCCGCCAATCTTGCCGGCGCCCGCCGCCTGTTCGTCACCGTGCCGGAGGCCTTCGAAGCGGGCCAGGTCGTCCAGCAGGCCCGCGCCGCCAATCCGTCGCTCGAGATCCTGGCGCGCGCCCATTCGGACGCGACCGTGGATTATCTCAAGGGGCTGGGCGCCACGCTCGTGATCTCCGGCGAACGCGAGATCGCCGAGCGCATGCTGGAGCGGATGCGCGACGGCAATTCGGCCTGAGCGGCCGTCACCCGACCGTCGTCAGCCAGCCATCGAACGCTTATAGGCCGGCCGCGCGACGAGCCGCGCCACGTAGTCTTCGAACAGCTTCTCGCCCTTCAGGCCGGGACCGCCGAACATCATGGCGAAATTGATCTCCGAGCCGATGTAGACGTCGGCCGCCGTGAAAGCGTCGCCCAGCAGATAAGGGCCGCCCGCCAGCGCCGTCTTCAGGGTCGACAGCACGTCCTCGTAGCTGCCCCAGCCGACCGCGCTCTTGCGCTCGACCGGCACGCGCTTCATCACCGTGTCGAGCAGTGCGGGCTCGAAACAGCCCGCGCCGAAGAACAGCCAGCGATAATAGGCGCCGCGCCGGGGATCGCCGATTGCGGGCGCGAGGCCCGCCTTGGGGAAGACGTCGGCGAGATAGGCGATGATCGCGGCGGTCTCCGTCACCACCGTGCCGCGATGCACGATCGTCGGCAGCTTGCCCATCGGGTTGATCTTGAGGAACGCGGGCGCCTTGTGCTCGTTCTTCGCGAAGTCGATCGGCATGATCCTGTAGGGCGCCGCCGCCTCCTCGAGCATCCAGTGCACCATCTGCGAGCGCGATTGGGGATTGTGATAGAAGGTGATCTCGTCGCTCATCGTTCATTGCCCCTAGAGATAGACGGCTTTCATCTGCGCGTCGGCGTAACGTCCGCCGGCCGCCGCACCCGGCGGTATCGCGTTCGAAAGGCCGGCCGCCTCGGCGGCCGAGAGCGCGACGTCCAGGGCCGCAATATTCTGGTCGACCCTGTCGGCTCGCTTGGTGCCCGGGATCGGCACGATGTCCGCGCCCTGCGCCAGCAGCCAGGCCAATGCCACCTGCCCCGGCGTGCAGCCCTTCGCCTTGGCCAGCGCTTCGATCGCCGCCACCAGCCCGAGATTGCGCGAAAGATTGTCGGCCGAGAAGCGCGGATGGCGGCCGCGGCCGTCTCCTTCGGGAATGTCGGAGACCTGCTTGACCGCACCGGTCAGCAGGCTACGGCCGAGCGGCGAATAGGCCACGAAGGAAATGCCGAGCGCCCGCGTCGTCTCGAGCGTCTCCTCGGCATCCTTGCGATAGAGCAGCGAGTACTCGCTCTGCACTGCGGCGATCGGATGGGTCTTGTGCGCGCGGCGGATGGTCTCCGGCTTGGCTTCGCTGAGACCCAGCGCCTTCACCTTGCCCGCCTTCACCAGCTCGGCCATCGCCCCCACGGTGTCCTCGATCGGCACGGTGGGGTCGACGCGGTGCTGGTAATAGAGGTCGATCACCTCGACGCCGAGACGCTTCAGGCTCGCCTCGCAGGCGGCCTTCACATGGGCCGGGCTGCCGTCGACGCCGTTGGCGCCGCCCGGCTTCTGGATCTGGCCGAACTTGGTGGCGAGCACGACCTTGTCGCGCTTTCCACCGGTCAGCGCCTTGCCGAGCAGGGTCTCGTTGTGGCCCCAGCCGTACATGTCGGAGCTGTCGAGGAAGGTGACGCCGCGATCGATCGCGTGGTGGATCACCTTGATGCCCTCGGCATCGTCGGCCTTGCCGTAGGCGCCCGAGAGCGACATCAGGCCGAGCCCGATCGGGAAGACGCTGAGGGAACTGCTGCCGAGCTTGCGCGGCGACACTTTCGTGACGGTCATGAGGTCCTCGCTTTCACCTTGAGGCTAGCACATCGGCGGCAGCCCGGGACTTGTCGGAAAATCACAATCAGATCACTCTTTATCTGCATGCGCGCCGCCCCTCTTCTCGCCCTGTGCCTTGTCCTGCCGCTGGCCTCCACGGAGGCCGCGAGCTTCGATTGCAAGAAGGCCTCGACGCGGATCGAGAAGACGATCTGCAGCGACCCCGAACTCTCCAAGGCCGACGAGCGGCTGGCCGCGGCTTTCGCCGGTGTTGCAGCCGTCTCCCTCTCGCCGCTGGCCTCGCGGGGTGAGCAGGCCGAGTGGCTGCGCGAGCGCGACAAGGAAACCGACGTCAGGAAACTGAAGGATATCTATCAGCTCCGGGCCGACACCCTCGACAAGCAGGCCGCCGCGTGGCGCATCGCGCGCCAAGGTGTGCCCCTCGAGCAGGCGAAGAAGATCTGCGTGCTGTCGCCCGAGTCCGAGGCCGACACGACCTGCACGGTGAGCGCGTTCGAGGCGGTCCCCGGCGATCCCGCGCTGCGCTACCAGCTGCAGACCTACAAGGACGGCGAGTTGCAGGCCGCGACCGGCGTCGTGGTGTTCCGTCTCTCGGGCGACAAGCTCACCCCAGCCGCCGCGATCGGCATGACGGACAGTGTTTATGAGGCGCCGGAGACCCTCGACTCGCCATTCGGCCGCCTTCTCTGGCTGGCGGGCCA
>Ga0302311_10003655_pt1 | contig 16744 bp, 15 predicted proteins | sample III_Palsa_N1_3_FD_200449 | JGI IMG/M metagenome (GOLD analysis project Ga0302311, IMG submission 200449) | Peat permafrost microbial communities from Stordalen Mire near Abisko, Sweden - III_Palsa_N1_3 | ecosystem: Environmental > Terrestrial > Soil > Palsa > Peat permafrost | place: Sweden... | reverse complement strand
GCGAGGGGTTCTGCCCGAGGCCGATCACCTGGGTGTAGTACCCGACCGGGACCGAGACGTTGTACGTGCCCGGCTCGAAGGCCAGCACGTACCGCTGGGTGCCGAACTGGTTCGACTGTTGCGTGTTGTACACCGCGTTGATGTCAGCCTGGATCGTCGAGGTCGCCATCGACGGAGTGAACACGTACACGTTCGAGCCCAGGTTCGGCCCGGTACCCGTACCTCCCCCGGGGCTGCCGCTCGGCAGGTTCCAGATCTGGTTCGAGGAGTCCGCGCAGGCCCAGATCTGCACCTGGGTGCCCGACCCGCCGAAGCCGGTGTCGTCCAGGCACTTGCCGGAGTTCGGGTTGATCAGCTCGCCGTTGGACTGCGGCTGCCAGACCTGCGCCGCGGTGCCGTTGCACGTGTACAGGTCGACCAGGGTGCCGTTGGCGGTACCGGCCGCGTTCACGTCCAGGCACATACCGAGCACTTCCAGGCTGCCGTTGGACTCCACCGTCCACTGCTGCGCGGTGGTGCCGTTGCAGGTGTAGACCTGGATCGGATTGAAGTCCGCGGTACTCGCGCTGCGGTCGTCCAGGCACAGGCCCTCGTAACCGGTGATCGGGCCGGTGCCACCGGTGGCGGCCGGGGTCACTGCCGCGGTGCCGGAGGCGGTGCCACTGGCTGCGGCGGCCTGGGACGCTGCCGCGATGCCCGGTCCGGCGGCCAGCGCGGTCGCGGCGAGTACCGCGACCACCCGGCGCCGCCATGGGCCCGGGGTGGCGGTGGATCTCATGAAGAACTCCTTCGTCTTCACTCCCCGGTGTCGTGGCGTGCCGACGGCGGGGGCGGCGAGCGGGGTCGCCGCAACAGGCCGGTTCCCGTACGGCGGGGGAGGCCGCTACGGCGGCTGGAGTGGGAGACACCGTGAAACAGTGTGCGCGTCGTGATTGCAACACCTGCGAATCGTGACGCGCTGCTGATTGCAGCAGTACTGCAGGTGCGCGTCAATATGAAGGATTCACTTGCCCAGGCCGCGGAACGATCGTTACGGTACGGCGATGAAACACAGCACTGTTTCACAGAATCAGCAGTCATCTGTTTCATCGTCGGACTCGGCTGCGACGGTGGTGCCGGACTCCGCGGGACGGGCGAGCGTACGCGCGGTGGCGGCGGAGACCGGGCTGTCGATCACGACCGTCTCCCGGGTGCTCAACGGGAAGGAGAACGTGGCACCCGCGACGCGGGAGCGCGTACGCGAGGTGGTCGAGCGGCTGGGGGCGCGGGCGCCGCAGCCGCGGCCGCGCGAAGCCCCGCACCTGCCGGGCGCCCCGGTGTTCGTACGTTGTCCCTACCTGCTGACGGACTACTTCGGACACATCGTCACCTCGGTGGCCGAAACGCTCAGCGCTCACGGTCGCACGATGCTCCTCGACGCGGGCGACGCCACGATCGAGTCCACCGTGCTGCGCGGCCTGCCGGGCCGACGCGAGACCCGTGGCGCCGTCCTGATCCTGCCGCCGGAGCCCGCGCGGGATCTTGAGGCGCTGGCGGCGTGCCGCTATCCGGTTGTTGTCGTGGACCCCCGGATCGCGGTGCCCCGCGGCACGGTGTCGGTGTCGTCGGCGCACTTCTCCGGCGCGCGCAGCGCGACCCGGCACCTGGTCGGCCTCGGCCACCGTCGGATCGGTGTGATCAGCGGCCCGCCCTACTGGCTGGCCCGGGACGACCGCGTGGCCGGCCACCTGGCGGCGCTCTCGGAGGCGGGGGTACTCGGCAGCCCGGACCTGATGCGGCATGGGGAACCGAAGGACGAGACGGGGGTGCTGGCAGGGGGCGAGCTGCTGGACCTGGCCCAGCGTCCGACCGCGATCGTCTGCTTCAACGACAAGGTGGCGGTCGGCGTGCTGCAGGCGGCCGCGGCGCGTGGGCTGCGCGTCCCCGAAGACCTCTCGGTGACCGGTTTCGACGACATCGACGTCAGCCGCGCAACCACCCCGCCCCTGACCACGGTCCGGCAGCCGCTCCGCGAGATGGGACGCGTGGCGGTCACCATGCTGCTGCGACTGCTCGACGGCCATCCCCACGAGGCGCTGAGCATCGAATTGGAGACCCAACTGGTCGTCCGCGAAAGCACCGGCCCGGTACCGCCCGCGGCACGCTGAAGGCGTCGCAGTACTTCGGCGCCGACCAGCACCTTCGAACTGCCCCGCTGCCCGGGGCAGTTCGACTTCCGCGGATCGCGGGCCCGCTCCAACCTCATGATCCGCACAACCCTTCTGCGCAGGTCCAGGGGACGTCTCTCCCGTGGGCCGACTGACTGTTGCCGACAACAGGGCATCGGGGCGGGCACGTTGTCGTTGCGCACTCGATTGTGCAGATCCGAGCCGACCACTTGACTGGTCTGGACCAGCCCTGGTTAAGTCCACTCAACCCACTCACGGCACCATGCCCGGGAGTGAGAGTGACTGATCCGACGGCGGGCAGCGCCACGGACCGGCCCGGCACCGTCCACAACGCCATGATCCCCCCGCGCAGGCTTCGGCAGGCCATCCGTTCCATCCGTCGGCATCACGAAACACAGCGGCGGCAGCACCGCCGAAATACCGGGCCGCGTCAACGACGTCGAGGCCCTTCACCGCAGTCCTCGACGTCCCCGCAGGCAACAACGTCACTTGGCGGGAAAGCTCAGGCCGCTGCCTCCCGTCGGCCCCCGCGCGCCGGGGACAGCCCCGCACCGCACCGCCACATCCGGCCAACCGGAACCACACCTGCCCGCGAAAGCGTCGGCGGTTCCGTGGTCGTGCACTTTCGTCAGGGCTTGATAACGCTCAACCCGATGAAAAGAGGGACCCACTCAATGAGACCGACAATGGATTCAGTGACGCGCACCGTTCGGCGCATGGTGGCTCTGCTCGGAGCCGTCGTGCTTCTGTCCGGTTTCGGGCTGAGCGTCGCGAGCGTCGCCCAGGCCGCCGGCGGTACTGGCGCGATCACTGGCTACCAGGGGCTGTGCCTCGACGACCGCGCCGCCAGCACCGCGCTGTTCAACCCGATCCAGGTCTACACCTGCAACGGCACCAGCGCCCAGCAGTGGACGGTGGAGTCCAACAGCACCCTTGAGGTGCTCGGCATGTGCCTGGACGTTTCCGGAGCCGGCACCACCGACGGCACGCTGGTCGACCTGTACACCTGCAACGGGACCGCTGCCCAGGTCTGGCAGCCCCAGTCGAACGGAGCCCTGCTCAACCCCAACTCCGGCAAGTGCCTGGACGACACCGGCTGGGGCGGCTCGGGCACGCAGGTACAGATCTGGGACTGCGCCGGAACTGCCAACCAGTCCTGGACCCTCCCGGGCTCCGGTGGCGGCAGTCCCAGCGGGTTCGTCGTCAGCGAGGCGCAGTTCGACCAGATGTTCCCGAGCCGGAACTCGTTCTACACCTACAGCGGGCTGGTCTCCGCCCTGAGTGAGTACCCGGCGTTCGCCACCACCGGCAGCGCTACCGTGCAGAAGCAGGAGGCGGCCGCCTTCCTGGCCAACGTGGACCACGAGACCGGCGGACTGGTCTACGTCAGCGAGATCGACCAGTCCGGGGACTACTGCGCCAGCGAGTCCTACGGCTGCCCGGCCGGCACCTACGCCTACTACGGACGCGGCCCGCTCCAGATCAGCTGGAACTTCAACTACGAAGCGGCCGGCCAGGCCATCGGCCAGGACCTGCTGGACAACCCCAACCTGGTCTCCTCGAACGCGGCCATCTCCTGGGAGACCGCCCTGTGGTACTGGATGACCCAGGACGGCCCGGGAACCATGACCGCCCACAACGCGATGGTCACCGGCGCCGGCTTCGGCCAGACCATCCGCAGCATCAACGGCAGCGTCGAATGCAAGGGCGGCAACACCGCCGAGATGCAGGACCGCGTCAACGACTACGAGTCCTTCACCTCGATCCTCGGTGTCTCCCCGGGTGGCAACCTCACCTGCTGACAAAGGGATCTGACTATCCGTCACGCTGAATACCGCGATGCGGCGGCTTCGCGCCGACCTTGGCTCCCTGGCAGCGCACCTGCTGTCAGGGAGCCGCTTCGGTCGTGCCCAGGCCGGTCGCTCGGATCTCCGCCCCGTCGCCAATGGACCCAATATCGGTACCGACCGAGAGGTCGAGCGTGAAGCGACGGCAGACGTGAACCCGGCGGAACTGCTCGCGCAGCAGCGTCTCGTCACGCAGGTTGGCGTGCAGGAACGCCATCACGGGCCGGAGCCCTGGCCGCCGCTTGGCGATGGCGAGGTCGGGTTCCTCGGCCCGGGTGTAGTAGTTCGCGTAGACGTGGAGGTAGCGCTCGCTCTCGGCGAAGCCCGACTTCCGGTACCAGCGCAGGGTGTCCGCGTCGTCCCTGGACCAGGCGTCGAGGGTCGTCGCGCCCAGTGCCGCGGTGCGAACAAGCGATTCGGCGAGCAAGGCGCTGCCCAGGCCCTTGCCCTGGTGGTCGGGGTGGACGGCTATGGAGTCGATGGTGGCCAGCCGGCCGTCCAGGCAGACGTCCGCGATCGCGACGACGGCGCCGTCCGCCGCCGTCGCCACCAGCTCGAAGCCGGGAGCGGCGACCCGGGGCTTGGTCTGGCAGACGTCGTCGAAGTAGGCGGTGCCGAGGAAGGCGAGGACTCGGCAGCGCAGCCAGGCGGTCTCGTCAGTGGGGGTGTACGCGCGGACGGCGTAGTTCATGGCAGTGATCCTTCGTGGGCGTGGCGATGTCCGGGCTGCGGTCGCGACGTCGAAGGGCCATGCTGAGAATTTTTCCTTGCCGTCCGGTCCCTGCGCAACCGGCTTTACCGTTGGCTGGTGGGCGGCCGTACTCGCGCCGAGGTGGGTCGGACGTGCGTCCCGGTCAGCCGCCGGCCAGGTCACGAGCGCACGTGGCCTGCGGCGTCAGCGCAGGTCAGATGGTGCGGCAATGGGTTCTGATGAATCGGTGGGTTGACGGAGTCGTGGTGGTCCGACCTCGAATGCCTGGTGGATGCAGGCGGATCGGACCAGAAGACCAGAACCGGGATGGGCACGCCCGTGACCCGGGCCGACCAACCCGGATGCAGGGCCGGCCGGTGTGCTCGTCGGTGTCCGTGGATGCCTGCCGGGTCGTGGCCGGGTCTGCCGCTCGGAGTCAGGCGGGCCGGACGGCTCGCAGCGCGAACATCAGCGGCACCTTCGGCTTATGCTCCGGTAGTCGCCACCAGCCGCCCTCGCCAGGCTCCATGCCCGTAAAGCGGGGCCACGGCAGCAGATCCGTCTCGCGAAGCACTTCCAGCCGTAGCCCCGCACCCGCCACGGCTTCGACGACATCGCCGATTCCATGCCGCCACTCGTAGCTCACCGTCGCGCCTTCCAGCGGGGGTCCGTCGGTGTACGTGCGGGCGTTGTCGATCCGCAGCGGCCCTCTGCCGCCCAGGTAGTCCCGGCGCAGCCGCAGCTGCCCCGGTTCCTCGTCCGGCTGGGGAGTAGGGCCGAGCGAGTTGAGCAGCGGGTGGAACTCCACCAGGTACAGCATCCCACCCGGCCGCAGCAGCGCGTGCACGATCTGCGCCCACCGGGGCAGGTCGGGCAGGTAGCACAGCGCGCCCTTGCCAGTGTAGACGACGTCGAAGCGTCGCCCGCCGAGCGCGGTCACGGCGTCGTGCACGTCGGCCTGGACGAACTCCAGGTTCGCCCGCGTCCCGGCTGCGAGCTGCCGGGCCTGTGTGACGGACTCCCGGGAGAAGTCGAGCCCCACCGTGTGCGCGGCACCTCGCTCGGCGAGAGCGCGCGTCTCGGTGCCCAGATGGCACTGCAGATGCAGCACCGTGCGTCCGTGCAGGTCACCGAGATCCGACCACTCGAAGGGCGCGAACCAATCGGCGCCGGAGCGGGAGCCGTCCAGCCCGTAGAAGTCGCTTGCCGCGTGCACGGGCGTACGGGCGTCCCAATTCTTCTCATTGGCTGCCAGCATCTCCGGGACGGTCGGCTCACGGCCTGCCTGTGTCATGAGGACATTCCTACCCGATCCGCCTACACCGTGACCATTGAACGCCGAGAGCGGGTGGCGTACGGCGGTGCGAACGTGAGTCTGAACAACTCCGTCACCACGAACGGGTGACACCAGACGGGCAAACGCGGGAGGTTCGGGCCTCGCTTCAGGCGGTGTCGGACCCCTGCTCCGCCGCGGTGTCGTAGGCGGCGCGGGCCTCGGTGACGGCGGACCGGTGGCGCTCGGCCCAGCCCACCAGCCCGGTCAGCGACGCGTAGAGCTCCCGGGCGATGGGCGTGAGGCTGTACTCCACCTTGGGTGGCACGGTCGGACACATGGTCCGGATGAGCAGACCGTCCCGCTCCAGCCTGCGCAGGTTCAGGGTGAGCAGCCGCCGGCTGATGCCGTTGACGGTGCGCTCAAGTTCGCTGAAGCGGACCGGGCCGTGGGCGGGCGGTGATCAGGATCCCGATGCTCCACTTGCCCGAGACACGGTCAAGCACCTCGGTGAGCGGGCAGGCGTCGTCCACAACGGCCTCGGGAACACGGATGTGACTGTGTGACATAAAAGTGCCTCCTTCCGCTGAGCTGCAAGGTTGCCGAGGATGGCTGCTGTAACAAGACATGCACCAAAGGAGAAGACATGTCCGTCCGCGCCCTCGTCGTCGATCCGTCCGCACCCGCCGCCGTCAGCCTCGCCGGGGTTCCCGCCCCTGTGGCCGGGCCGGGTCAGGTCCTGGTGGACATATCCCACGCCTCACTGAACTACGGGGACCTCAACGACGCCCGCTCCGGGCGGGTGCCCGCGGGCGCGGTACTCGGTTCGGATGCCGCCGGGGTGGTGGTCCAGGCCGCGGCCGACGGAACCGGCCCCGCGGTGGGTGCCCGGGTGGTGGCCCTGACCTCGGGGGCGTTCGCCGAGCGCGTCGCGATCGACGTGGGAGCGCTTGCCGAGGTCCCGGAGACGCTGAACCTGGCGGCGGCGGTTGCGCTGCCGGTGGCCGGAGTGGCCGCGCTGCGCTCGCTGCGGGCCGCCGGGGTGACGCCGGACACGAGGGTGCTGGTCACCGGTGCCTCCGGCGGAGTCGGCCGGTTTGCCGTCCAACTGGCGGCACGGGCCGGTGCCTACGTGCTCGCGTCCGTGGGCTCGGCGACCCGCGGGGAGGGGCTGGTCGAGGCCGGCGCCGACGAGGTGCTGATCGGCCTGGCCGGACTCGACCGGCCGGTCGACGTGGTGATCGACAGCGTCGGAGGCCCGCAGCTGGTCGCGGCATGGAACCTGCTCGCTCCCGGTGGCAGTGTGCAGAGCGTCGGTTGGACCTCCGGCGAGCCGGCCGTCTTCCCCCCGTATACGACGGTCGGCCCGGCCAAGTCGCTGACCTCCTTCGTCATCGAGGGCGACGCCGCTGCGGACCTGGCCATCCTGGCCGAGCTGGCCGCGGGGGGAGCCCTGACCGTCGAGATCGGCTGGCAGGGCTCCTGGGAACGTTTCGCTGAGGCGGCCGAGGCGCTGCGCGGGCGTCGGGTCTTCGGAAAGGCGGTTCTGGAGGTGTCACGCAGCGGGCGGTAGACGCCGGGGGCTTCCTCCGCAGGACTCGTTCGTCAAGGCCGCGCGCTCCATGGGTACGACGGCGCCGACCTGAGGCGATGACGCCTGCGGCCCCGGATGCTTGCCGTGGGTTCGGGGCGAACCCACGGGTCCCCACAGAGCACAGCATTTGCCTGACAGCAACCCGTTGTGACCGTGGCCACGGCTCAGCGCAGGATGCCGCGCTCGTCGACTCTGCGGGTCGGTGGTGTGTCGAGGAAGACCTCCGGCGAGGTGGGGACGTAAGTGATGTTGAATGTATCGAGCCGATATGACCACTGGCCGCCCCTGGTGCCGACGAACCGGTAGTTGATCTGCCATTGCAGCCACTGCCCGGGACTGAGCCGGACTGCCGGAGGGCGGCGGTTGCGTCGCGGCATGCTGAATATGCTTGTTTCCGGTGGTTGGACCCGCAGCAGCCCGTCGGCCTCGCGAAGGACCAGGCCGGGATCCGAGAGGTCCTGCTCGGACATCTGCGGACTGAACGCGTCCGATTCCCGCATGACGACCTTGTGCAGCCCGGAGCGCAGGCCCGGTGGGAGCGAGAACACTGTCGGGGCTGCATATCGCGCGGCGGCCCCGACACCGCCGCGCGACGCTTTGGTCCATGACGTGCGCACTCGTTGAACGACGGCATCCATGGAGTCGATCATCGGGTATCTCATTGCGCCACAGCCACTGCGATTTGCCGGAACCCAGTTCAAAGCGGCGTGTGGTCTCCGGGGGTATCGGCTCCAGGTGCCGCGTGCCTGGTGAGCCGGGTGGCGGTCACGTGGTGGTAGTGGAGGAGCGTGTCCGCGACGACCGGGGCGGGCATCTCCAGGAGTTGCTGGCGGATCGCAGCGCTTTGGGCTGCGGTGACGGGGATGCCGATCGCGTTGAGGTGGGCGGACAGATGGCGGCCCAGCTTCTTCAGCAACTGACCACCCAGTCCGGGACGAAGCTCGATGACCGGAAGCTGACGGCGCTCAACGAGGGCCTGACTCCCAATCTGCGCCTGCCCCTACGCCGATGGCGTTTCGGCGAGGGTGAGGCCGGTGCGCGCTGCTGCGAGTAGCTCGTTCAGCAGGACGTGGCGCACTCCAGGAATGGCGGGCGCTCCTCCGGTCGGATTGGGAGCGAAACCCAGCGGCAGGCCGACCGGGATCGGATCGCCGAGTTCGATCAGGGTCGCCGGGCCGGCCCAGTTGTCGAGCAGGTCAAGCTCCGACGTGATGGCCGACAGGTTGGCGACGCCCGTCGCGGGGATGGCTGCGGCTGATCCGATCCGCCAGCGCCGCGTGACGGGCCGTACAAACGTGACTTCTCCGTGGTCTGACCAGCCGAGGTGCGTTGCACGAAGGCGCATCTGGCCGCGGAGCTGCATGTCCCGAATGTAGACGCCGTGGTGCAGGTAGCGCCGACCGACCTCACCCATCGGCACCAGCGCGACGGTGTCGGCGAGACCGAGGTGTGAGACCTGCACGATCTGTGTCGGCGCCATCGGGCATGGCGAAACGGTCCGCATCCACTTGCGGGCCGTGTAGTCGGTCAGCCCAATGTCCATGAGGTCGGGCCGGTTCGCCCCGTAGGTCTCGATCAGGTCGCGGATGGCCTTGTCATGGCCGTGACCTGAGGCGGCCGGTCCGCCGCCAGCTTTGCGTCCATGAGCCCTGACTCCAGCCGTTCATGGACCATATTTGCACAATGTTGATCGATTTTGAGCGACTTGCGAGGCGAGTGGCCTTTTGTCGAGTTGATGTAGCTGTTCGCACCCCATGAAGGTTGTGTGCGTGTCATGGTTGCGGTGACAGCCATGGGCTCCAAGTCCTCTGTTGTACAGGTGAGTTGACGTGCCGGGCCAGTGTGTCCCGCTGTCTGCTGCCGTACTCGGGGTGGTGGCTGTTGCGTAGCGTGCTGCGGCGGTCGCCGGGGGGCCGTCGGCCTCCTGCTGCCAGGGCGCGCAGATGAGGGGGGGAGACCTTCATGTCCTTACTTCTGGCTACCCGATCGCGTCCACTGCTCGCCCGTGGTGCCTCGCGCCTGGTGGCCTCGGCTGCCGGTGGCGCTCTGGCGCTGACGGGCGTGGTGGGCCTGGCCGTACCGGCGCAGGCCGCCCCGGCCGGTACGACGACCGCGTACGTGACCAATGCCAACGCGAATACCGTCTCGGTCATCGACGACGCGTCAGGGACGGTGACGGCCACCATCCCGGTGGGCGCCGGCCCCCGCTCCCTGGCGTTCGCCCCCGGCGGCACCCAGGTCTGGGTCGGTAACTCCAGCGCCTCGTCCGTCTCGGTGATCGACACCGCCACCAAGACAGTCACCGCCACTATCCCGGTCGGCGGCATCCCCAGGGGAATCACGTTCTCCCCGGACGGTACCCAGGCCTACGTCACCAACCAGACCGACCCCGGCAGCGTCTCGGTGATCGACACCGCCACCGACACCGTCACCGCCACCATCCCGGTGGGCAACGGGCCCATCAAGTCAGCGATCTCCCCGGACGGCACGCGCCTGTACGTCGTGAACAACGGCGCCGGCACCATCTCGGTGATCGACACCGCCACCGACACCGTCACTGCCACCATCCCCGTCTTCGGCGAAGACATCGCGATCTCCCCGGACGGGGCCCACCTCTACGTGCCCAACAGCGGCACCGGGGTCTCCGTCATCGACACGGCGACCGACACGGTCAGCGACACCATCACGGTCCCCGCGGAGGCCATTGGTGTCGCGGTCACCCCCGACGGCGCCCACCTCTACGTGACCGAGCTGTCCGGCGCATCCGTCGCGGTGGTCGACACCGCCACCGACACCGTCACCGCGACCGTCCCCGTCGGGTCCTTCCCCTTCGGAGTCGCCGCCACCGCGGACGGCGCCCACGTCTACGTCACGAACGCCCTCGGCAACACCGCATCGGTGATCGACACCGCGACCGACACCGTCAGCGCCACCATCCCCGTCGGTACCTTCCCGGCCGCCGTGGCGACCGGCGTGGTCCCCTTCCCCGCACCCACCGTGACCGCGATCAGCCCAGCCAGCGGCCCGGCCTCCGGCGGCACCGCGGTCACGATCACCGGCACCAACCTGGCTGCCGTCACCTCGGTCACCTTCGGCGCCGGGAACCCGGCCACCGCCGTGACCTGTACCGCGACCACCTGCACCGTCACCGCCCCCGCCGAACCTGCGGGCACGGTTGACGTGCAGGTCACCACCCCCAGCGGCACCTCCGCCACGAGCGGCGCTGACCAGTACACCTACATCGCCGCCCCCGTGGTGACCTCAATCAGCCCTGCCGCAGGTCCCTTGGCGGGCGGCACCACCGTCACGATCACCGGAACCGCCCTGACCGGCGCCACCGCGATGACCTTCGGCACCAGCCCGGCGAACACGTTCTCCTGCACCACCACCAGCTGCACCGCCACCGCCCCCGCCGAACCCGCGGGTACGGTTGACGTGCAGGTCACCACCCCCGGCGGGACCTCCGCCGCCGGCAGCGCCGACCAGTACGCCTACACCGCCGCACCCACCGTGACCTCGCTCAGCCCCACGACCGGCACCACCGCCGGCGGCACCACGGTCACCCTCCACGGCACCAACCTGGCCGGGACCACCGCCCTGACCTTCGGCACCGGGCACCCGGCCACCGCCGTGACCTGCACCGCCACCACGTGCACCGCCACCGCACCGCCCGGCACCGCGGGCACCGTCGACGTCCAGGCCACCACCCCCGGCGGCACCAGCGCGACCAACAATGGTGACCACTACACCTACGTCACCCCGTTCACCTTCACCGGATTCCTGCTGCCCGTCCTGAACCCGCCTTTCCTCAACCCCCGCATCCCGGGCCTGAGCACAGCGGTCCCGTTCAGCCTGCACGGCAACAAGGGCCTGGGCGTCATCGCCAGCGGATCCCCCACCAGCCAGCCCGTGAACTGCCTCACCCACGCCCCCACCGGTAGCAGCACCACCGCAACCGGCACCCTCAGCTACGGCCCCCTGCTCGGGATCTACGTCTACACGTGGAAGATCTCGGCCTCCTTCCACGGCACCTGCCAGCAGCTCACCCTCACCCTGACCGACGGCAGCACCCACACCGCCTACTTCGCCTTCTGACCCACCCCACCCCGCACCGGGGCACGACAGCAACCCACACCGGCCCCGCTCTCCCGTCACCAGAGGGAGACCGGGGCCGGGTACCAGCGATGGCGTCCGACCGCTCGCCCGCGCCACCCCTGCCGCGCGGAGGCTCATGGAGCAGGCAGCAGCGCTGTCTGTGGATCTTGTGCTGACCTGCGGGGCTGCCAAGTCGATTGAGAACCTACGGCTCGGGGTTCCCTGGACGGAGCCGTCGCAGCACCGTCGGGGAAGTGGACCTGGAGGGGCAACGTAGTCGGACTGACGGAGGGTCAGACAACTTTGGGCTCAAGTGTGGTGGAGTTCCTGGTCTGCGACAGGGGCGCCACTGCGCGTGGTGTCCAGTGCCGTATCAGGCAACGCCTGCCCTGCATCGCCGGACGCAGCGGTAGCTGGTCTGACAGGGTTCGGTTATGCGCGATCAAGGGTTGGATGACGGGGTGGTTCGTCTTCGCGAGTGGGCTGATGACGACGCGGGTTGGTATGCGGAGAGTGTGCGCGACTCGTTGATTCAGCGGTTCACCACGGACTCGCCGACGTTGGATGCCGGCCGGGTGTTGGCGGCGATCGTTCGGTTGCGCCAGGCCGATGATGCCGAGGGTTTCCTTGTCTGCGATTCGGTCACCGGGCAGCGATTGGGCAACATTGCGTTGCATCATGACGGGCAATCCGGCGAGGTCTCCTACTGGGTGGCCGTCGAGGCGCGCGGGCGCGGTGCGGCGACGCGGGCAGTGGCCTTGTTCAGCTCCTGGGCCTTCCAGAGCGTGGGCCTGAAGGAGGTGTGGCTTCGTGCCCATCGCGACAATGCCGCCTCGCAGCTGGTGGCGGTGCGTGTCGGCTTCTGCCGTGATCCGGAGCGTGACAAGTCGCAGGAGGTGAAGGGCGAGGTATGGCCGATGCTCGGGTATGCGCTGGCCCGGCCGGAATCGTGATTTGTGGACGCATTCACGCGACGTTGGCCCTGGCCACGACCTTGCGCAGGCGCTTGTCGGCGGCGTGGGTGTTTCGCCAGACATCCGATGCGGTTGATCTGTCAAGCGGCCTCAGTGATATCGGGCGTCTTGGGGGTGGGGAAGGCGATTTCCTCGTTGTAGTCGGTGCGGCGGGTGAGGCAGTGGTGGAGGCAGCCGAGCATGCGGTTGAAGAGGTTTCTCTGGGCGGCGGTGTGCCGGTCGCCGGCGTCTCTCTGCGGCGGTCGTAGTGGGCGCGGGCGCCGGGTGAGGCGGTCAAGGCTGCGAAGGCCCAGACGTAGCCGACGGCAGCCAGGCGCTGGTTCTTGACCCGGCGGGCCATGACTGCCACGCTCTTGCCGGACGCCCGGGTGACTGGTGCAGCCCCGGCGAATGCTTTGAGACCCCTGGCGTCGGCGAAGCGGGACCGGTCGTCGCCGATCTCGGCAAGCACCCGGGTACCGGTGAGTGACCCGAGTCCTGGAAAGCTGGTGATGATCCGTGCATCCGGGTGCTGCTCGAAAGACTCCACCGCAGCCTGTGCGAGGTCGTCGGCGCTGGTGCAGGCGGCCCCCAGCTTCCGTACCAGCATGACGGTCCGGCGGCCCATCGCGTCTTCTACCAGAGGCAGTTGACGCATGCGGGGGCGCCGGAATGCCTCACGCAGCCGCTCGGTCTCCGCGTCGATGCCACGCTGGCGGCCAGCTTTCTTCAGCAGGGCCCGCAACTGGGCGCGAGTGAGCTCAGCGGCCTGCCCCGGGGTGTGGGCGGAAGCCAGGATGACCAGTGCCGGGGGGCGCACACCTCCAAGCCGAAGCGGTCGGAGGATATGTGCAGGTAGGCCGCTGGGCGCTTGGGGGTGTAGGAGGCCAGGTGGTCGTGGAGGTTCAGGGTAATCTGGCCGCGGCGGGCCTGTACGGGGACCTCGGAGTCGTCCCACGGGGACATGGCGGCGGTGGGCCTGGCGTTGTCGGCTCCAGGGCTCGGATCCTTCGGACGCCCGGTACTTTCTTCGGCTTTCGCGGTTTGGCCGTGCCGCTGACCTGCGGTAAGTTGCCCGGCCGCGGGGCGGCATACTGATCGGCATGCGCATCGATTTCGATCCCCAGGCCATGGACGCCACAGCGTTCTACCGACTGCTGACCGCAGTGGTTGTTCCCAGGCCGATCGCCTGGGTCTCCACGGTCTCCTCGGCAGACCCATGTGTAACGAACCTTGCCCCGCACTCGTTCTTCACGGTCGCCTCCGCGGCGCCGCCGATTGTGCAGTTCACGTCGGTGGGGCGGAAGGACACGCTGAACAATGTCGAGGCCACGGGGGAGTTCGTGGTGAACTTCGTGCCGGAGGCGTTGTTGGAGCAGGTCAATGCGACCGGTACGGATTTCCCGCCGGGGGTGGGGGAGTTCGAGGCGGTGGGGATCGAGCAGGAGCCGTCGTTGCTGGTCAAGCCGCCAAGGGTGGCTGCGTCCCCGGTGGCGTTGGAGTGCCGGCTGCACAGCACCGTGCGTCTGGGGAACTCCACCGTCGTCTTCGGTGAGGTCGTCCATGCCGTGGTGAAGGAGGAGGTGCTGGTGGACGGGCATCCGGAGATCCGGCTGCTGCGTCCGCTGTCGCGGCTCGGGAAGAACGAGTGGGGGACCACCGGAGAGATCCGTGACCTGGCCCGCATCCCGTTCGCGGAGTGGAAGGCATGAGCGCCGCTCCGCTGCGGGTCGGCGTTATCGGGCTCGGCGACATCGCACAGAAGGCGTACCTGCCCGTTCTCACCGCCGAACCCGGCCTTGAGCTCAGCCTGATGACCCGGGACCGGGCCAAACTGGACCGCCTCGGAGATGCCTACCGCATCGGCCCGGCAGCGCGCTTCACCGACCTCGGCGAACTGATCGGCAGCGGTATCCGGGCGGCCTTCGTGCATGCCTCCACCAGTCAGCACGTCCCGATCGTTGAGCAGTTGCTCACGGCGGGCATTGACGTCTATGTGGACAAGCCGCTCGCCTACGACCTTGACGGTGCTCGCCATCTCGTGGAACTGGCCGAGCAGCACGGCCGGTCGCTGATGGTGGGGTTCAACCGGCGGCACGCTCCTGGCTACGTGGAGGCGAGCCGGCACCCCCGCGACCTGATCGTGTTGCGGAAGAACCGCGTGGACCTCGCCGAGGCACCGCGCACGATGGTCTTTGATGACTTCGTTCATATCGTGGATTCTTTGGCTTTCCTCGCCCCCGGTGAGATCGAGCACGTGGACGTGCGCGCCCGCCGCAGGGAGGGCCTGCTTGAGCACGTGGTGCTGACGCTCGCCGGGGACGGCTTCACGGCGCTGGGCATCGGGGACCGCGCGAGCGGATCGACGGACGAGGTGCTGGAGGTCTCGGGCGGGAACCGACAGCTCACGGTGGTGAACCTCGCTGAGGTCATCGACCACCAGGGAGGAGACCCGACGGTCCGCCGTCGGGGGGACTGGATTCCGGTTGCCCGGCAGCGCGGCATCGAGCAGGTCGTGCTCTCGTTTCTCGACGCGGTCCGGTCCGGCAGGACCCTCTCTGCCCGCTCGGCCCTGCGGACGCACGAGCTGTGCGAGCAGATCGTGCAGCGGATCGAGGCCGGTGACGGCGCCGGCCCGGCGCGTTGACCGGCCCGGCGTCCGACGGTTGATCAGCGGCGGTTGAACAGCAACGGTTGATCGGGGACGGTTGATCAGGCTGACCGGGCGGCCAGGGTTGGTGGCCGTCCGGTCATCGGTCACGCCACGGTTGCGTCGGGGTCCGGACTCAGGCTGCGCTCCAGGGCGGTGCCGACGTCCGGGAGGAGGTCCCGGTGGCGGCGGCGCAGGATGTGCAGCCAGCCGGCGCCGAGGGCCAGGTAGCCGAGGAAGAGGTACGGGAAGACGGTCGCCGGGTACGCGGGTACCGGGTAGAAGCTGCCGATGGTGGGCACCAGCAGGCACAGGAAGGCAGTGACCGCCACGGCCAGGTCCCGGCGCCGCAGCTCGCCCAGCTTGCGCAGGTAGGCCGGGGCGGCGGCGCTGATCAGGAAGTACGCCAGCAGGAAGCCGTAGGCGGCGAGGCTGCCCGCGTCGTTGAAGACCGTGAGCGGGTCGTTGCCGAACGCGGTGAGGACCACCGGGACCGCCAGGATCAGCAGGATGTAGCCGGTCACCGCCAGGTGCGGGGTGGCGTTCCTCGGGTGGGTGCGGCCGAGGCCGCGCGGGAAGACGGTGCTGCGGGCCATCGGATGGATGATCCTGGCCCCGGCGTTGAGGCAGGACAGGGTCAGCGAGAAGAAGCTGACCATCGCGCCGACCGACAGCGGGATCCGGAACCAGCCGACATGGAACAGCTCCGAGAGGTTGTTCAGCGGAGCCGCCAGACCGGCGAGGGAGACCGCTGAGTGCCGGGTGCCGTAGACCTCGGCGTAGCTGATCACGGTGAAGAACAGGCCGGTCAGCAGCAGGCTCCAGACCACCGCGCGGGGAATGGTCCGCAGCGGGTCGCGCGCCTCGCTGCCCATCGCGGTGGCGCTCTCGAAGCCGACCAGGCTGAAGATGCAGGTCACCACGGCCAGGCTGATGCCGCTGACCCGGATGCCCTTGAGCGACAGCTGTCCGTGGTCCACCGGCAGCCCGTGGCTGAACAGCACCACGCAGGCCAGCGCCAGGATGCAGAGCACGGACAGGCCTTCCAGCACCAGCGCGAGCAGCGAGGACAGCCGGATGTCCCGGTAGGCCAGCGCCCAGCAACCGGCGGCGCTCACCGCGTAGTACAGCACCGGCGGCAGGCTGCCGTGGAAGCCCAGCGAGGTCAGCAACTGCGCGCTGAAGACGGCGAAACCGGACAGTCCGGCCACGCCGATGAAGAGGTACGACCAGATCAGCGTCCAGCCCGAGAGCACGCCCGCGCCGGGGCCGAGGCCGCGCCCGGTGTAGGCGTACATCGACCCGGCGGTGGACGACCGGTGGGCGAAGCGGTTCAGGCCGAGGACGACGAACAGCAGCATCACCGTCCCGAACAGGTACGCCAGCCAGGTCCCCTGACCGGCGTTGGCGAAGGCCAGCGGGATGATCAGGACGGCGGTCATGGTGGGGGAGATGACCGCGATGGACTGGGCG
>Ga0302311_10003649_pt1 | contig 16749 bp, 13 predicted proteins | sample III_Palsa_N1_3_FD_200449 | JGI IMG/M metagenome (GOLD analysis project Ga0302311, IMG submission 200449) | Peat permafrost microbial communities from Stordalen Mire near Abisko, Sweden - III_Palsa_N1_3 | ecosystem: Environmental > Terrestrial > Soil > Palsa > Peat permafrost | place: Sweden... | reverse complement strand
TCGCCAATATGGGCTTCGCCGAGGCCGCCGACCTGCCGGTGATTCTGGCCGGCGACATCGAGCGCGGCGGCGTCATCGCGCAGCTGGTCGGCACCCATGTCCTGCTGCCTGACAACGAGCGGGCGCGCGTCAAAGGCTTCATCGTCAATAAATTCCGCGGCGATCCGTCTCTGTTCGACGAGGGCATGCGCACCGTGGAGGCGCGCACCGGCTGGACGCCGATCGGGCTGGTGCCCTGGTTTGCAGGCGCCTCTGGTTTACCGGCGGAGGACAGTGTCAGCCTGGCGGCGGGGCGCAAGACGGGCGCCCGCGTGAAGATCGTGGTGCCGATGCTGTCTCGCATCGCGAATTTCGACGATTTCGATCCGCTCGCCGCCGAGGATGCCGTCGATCTCGCTTTCATCCCACCCGGCACGCCGCTGCCGGCCGATGCCGATCTGGTCATCCTGCCCGGTTCCAAGGCGACCCTGGCCGACCTTGCTTTCCTGCGCGCCCAGGGCTGGGACATCGACCTGCTCGCCCATCACCGGCGGGGCGGTCACGTCATGGGCATTTGCGGCGGCTATCAGATGCTGGGCACGACGGTCTCCGACCCCGAAGGCATCGAGGGTAGTCCGGGGAGCGCGCCGGGATTGGGGCTGCTGCAGGTCGAGACGGTAATGGGACGCGAGAAGACCCTGGTCGCGGTCGAAGGCGAAGCCCGGGGCGAGGCCGTGCGCGGTTTCGAGATGCATATGGGCGTCACCACCGGCCCCGATTGCGCGCGGCCCTTTTGCAGCCTGGCCGGCCATCCGGACGGGGCCGTCTCGGCCGATGGCAGTGTGACGGGCCTCTATCTGCATGGTCTTTTCGCCGCCGACGCGTTCCGCCGCCGCTTTCTGAACCGTTTCGCGGAAGGCGCTGCGAGCGACCTGGCCTACGAGACCCGGGTCGAGGCGATCCTCGACGATCTCGCCGCGCATCTCGAAGAGCATCTCGATCTGGACCGATTACTGGCCCTGTCGGAGCGTTGACGCGCCACCCCGATTGCGGGAGAGTGCCCGCCAGAAAATAGGAGAGTGCCGTTGAGCGTCAGCAGCATGACCGGTTACGCCCGGGTAAGCGGCGAACAAAGCGGTCTTTCGTGGGTGTGGGAAGTCAAAAGCGTCAACGGCCGCGGCCTCGACGTGCGGACCCGTATGCCGCCCGGCTACGATTTCCTCGATCTGCCGGTGCGCGAGGCGGTGCAAAAGCGCCTCAAGCGCGGCAACGTCACCGTCAATCTGAACATCACCCACAAGGCCCAGCAAAGCGCCGTCGCCGTCAATGAGGCGCTGCTCGACCAGTTGATCGCGCTGTCGCGCCGCTGGCAGGAGAAGGCGCCCGACCTCGCCGCCCCGCGCCTCGACGGTCTTTTAGCCCTGCGCGGCGTGCTGGAGAGCGGCGAGGCCGCCGAGGCCCCCGGCGAGGATAGCGAGCTGTCCAAGACCCTGCTGGCCGAATGCGACAAGGCGTTGGTGCAGCTCGAAGCCATGCGCGGCGATGAGGGCAAGCGCCTCGCCGAAGTGATGACCGACCAGCTCAACGAAATCGCCTTCCTGGTTACCGACGCGGTCGGCTCGGCGGCGCTCGATCCGGCGCAAGTGAAAGCGCGGCTGCGCCAGCAGGTCGCCGCCCTGCTCGAAGCCGGCGCCCCGGTCTCGGAGGAACGTCTGGCCCAGGAAGTGGCGCTGCAGATCGGCCGCGCCGATGTGCGCGAGGAGCTCGACCGGTTGGGCGCCCATCTGACGGCGGCCCGCAAGATGCTGGCCGCGACCGAACCGGTGGGACGCAAGCTCGATTTCCTCTGTCAGGAATTCAACCGCGAAGCCAATACGCTCTGCTCGAAATCCAACGACATCCAGCTCACCCGCATCGGGCTTGGACTCAAGGCCGCCATCGAACAATTCCGCGAACAGGTCCAGAATATCGAATGACTGATACCCTTCCTTCCGTCCGCCGCCGCGGCCTGATGCTGGTTCTGTCCTCCCCCTCGGGTGCCGGCAAGACCACTATCGCCCGCGAATTGCTGGCCACCGAACCCCAATTGGAAATGTCGGTATCGGCCACCACGCGCCAGCCGCGTCCCGGCGAAGTCCCCGGCGAGGATTATCACTTCGTCGATATCGCCACCTTCGAACGTATGGTGGCGGATGGCGAAATGCTCGAACATGCCAAGGTGTTCGACAATTACTACGGCACGCCGGCCAAGCCGGTGCGCGAGGCCTTGGCTTCGGGCAAGGACGTGCTGTTCGACATCGATTGGCAGGGCACCCAGCAATTGAGCCAGGCGGCGCGCGGCGATCTGGCCAGCATCTTCATCCTGCCCCCCGCCGTCGAGGAGCTGGAGCGCCGCCTGAAATCGCGCGCCCAGGATAGCGACGAGGTGGTCAGGAAGCGCATGGCCAAGGCCGGCGACGAGATGAGCCACTGGCCGGAATATGATTACATCGTCGTCAACCACCAGCTCGACAGCTCGGTCGCCTCGGTCAAGGCAATCCTGACCGCCGAGCGGCTCAAGCGCGAGCGCCAGGTCGGCCTGCCCGACTTCGTTAATGGACTCAGAAGCCAGACGTAAGAGCGGCGGCGACTTCGCGGATCACCCCGGCCCAGTCGCCGGGGCTCTTCTGACGGAACAATCGCAGACTGGGATACCAGGGCGTATCGGCACGGTCGAGCTGCCAGCGCCAATCCGGCGTATAGGCGATCAGCACCCAGGCCGGACGCCCGATGGCGCCGGCCAGATGGGCGATCGAAGTGTCCACACTAATCAGCAGATCGAGACCGGCCAGCGCCTCGGCGGTATCGGCGAAATCGCCGATAGTGTGGGTCAGATCCGTTGCCCCCTCCGGCGGCGGGCTGCCGATCTGCAGACTGAACCAGTCGATATCCGAATTGGCCAGCAACGGCGCCAGCAGCTCCTTGGGCAGCGAGCGCTGACGGTCGTCGGGATGCTGCGACGAGCCGGCCCAGACCAGGCCGATACGCGGCTTGCCCTCGTGCGGGCGAGGCGCCGGCGCCGGCAGATAAGGCGCCGGGGGAATGTCAGGGAACAAACGCGGCAGGCTCATCAGCGGGCACTGCAGATCGAACATCGGCAGGGTTTCCCCCCGCGCGACAACCCGGCTGATCCCCGGCAGATGGCGCAGCAACCGCGCCAAGGGCGGATGCACTTCCAGTACCACCTCGCCGCCGGTTACCCGCGGCGCGTAGCGGCAGAATTGCAGCACGTCGCCCAAACCCTGCTCGCCATGCAGCAGAAGCCGTTTGCCGTTCAACGGCGCGCCGTCCCAGTGCGGCTGGATGAAGCCGCGCTGATAGCTGTCGAAGATCGCGGTCTTCCAGCGCCATTCATGCTGGGCCCAACCCTCCTCGAATTGACCGGTCAGCAGCAAAGCGGTGCCGTAGTCGGCATTGACCATCGCATGGCCGGGCTCGACGGCCAGAGCGCGCTGATAAAACGCCAGCGCCTCGTCCAACCGATGCGAGCTGCGCAGCGCTTGGGCCAGATTATACCACCCCTCGACCATGCCCGGATCGATCGCCAGGGCGGCGCGCAGCGGAGCGAACGCTTCGCCGGCCCGCTCCTGCTTGGTCAGGGCGCTGCCGAGATTGTTGAGGCTGCGCGACGGGTCGGGCTCCAGCCGGGCGGCCAGGCGATAGAGCGGAATGGCCGCGTCGCGCCGTCCCGCATCCTCACCGAGCACCGCCAGCGAAAAGGCGGCGCGGGCGTGGGCGGGGTCGAGCAGCAGCGTAGCGCAAAAGGCCCGCGCGGCGTCGGCGGGCCGGCCGGACTCGAACAGCGCCAGCGCCAGATCGGCGTAGAGAAAGGCGGGCGTGGGATCGAGGGCCAATGCCTCCAACATCAGCTTCGCGGCCATAGCCGGATCGCCGATCTTATGGACCAGAACGCCCAGCATATGCAGCGCGCCGGCGTGACGGGGATTTGCGCGCAGAACCTGCTTGTAGAGGTCCATGGCCTCGCCCAGCCGCCCCGCGCGATGCAGGGCGACGGCTTGACCGAACGGATCAGATGCCATCGTCGACGGCGCGGGCCAGGGCGCAGAAGCCTTCGACGGGGATTTCCTCGGCACGGCGGGTCGGCTCGAGACCGGCCGCCTCCAGCAGCGCCTCGGCGTTGCCCAACGTCTTGAGGCTGGAGCGCAGCATCTTGCGGCGCTGGCCGAAAGCAGCGGCGGTAACCTTTTCCAGGGTCGCCATGCGGGCCGGCGCCAGAGGCTCGGACCGCGGCGTGATCTTGACCACCGTGCTGGCCACCTTGGGTGGGGGCGTGAATGCTTCGCGCGATAGCGAGAAGAGCGGCTTCACCGTGCAAAGCCACTGGGTCAGCACCGACAAGCGCCCGTAATCCTTGGTGCCCGGCGCGGCAGCCAGGCGGTCGACCACTTCCTTCTGGAACATCAGGGTGAAGCTCTCGAAGGCCTGGGCCTGGGTCAGCCAGCGGGTCAGCAGCACGGTCGAGATATTGTAGGGCAGATTGGCGACGATCCGGCGCGGCGCCTCGCCCAGAGTGGCGATATCCACCTTCAGCGCGTCCTCGGCGATGATCTCCAGGCGACCCGGATAGGCAGCCGAGATCTCGTTCTGAATGGCGATGGCGCGATCGTCGCGCTCGATGCCGATCACCCGGGCCGCCCCGGCTTCGAGCAAGGCGCGGGTCAGGCCGCCGGGGCCGGGCCCGACCTCGATGGTGGTGCCGATCGTGAGGTCGCCGGCGCCGCGGGCGATGCGCCCCGTCAGATTGAGATCGAACAGGAAATGCTGGCCGAGCGACTTCTTGGCGTCGAGCCCGTGGGCGGCGATGACCTCGCGAAGGGGGGGAAGGGGATCAGCCATTGCGGCGCTCGGCCATGCGGGCGGCCAAGTTCAGCGCGGCGATCAGGCTGTCGGGACGGGCGGTGCCGGTGCCCGCGATCCCGAACGCGGTGCCATGATCGGGCGACGTGCGGATGAAGGGCAGCCCCAGCGTCACATTGACCCCGCCGTGGAAATCCAGCGTCTTGACCGGAATCAGCGCCTGGTCGTGATACATGCCCAGCGCCACGTCGTAGGTAGCGCGCGCTTCGGCATGGAACATCGTGTCGGCGGCCAGCGGACCGACCGCGGCGATACCCTCTTTCTGCAGAGCGGCCACCGCGGGGGCGATGATGTCGAGATCCTCGCGCCCCAGCGCCCCGCCTTCGCCGGCATGGGGATTGACCCCGCACAGGGCGAGGCGCGGGCGGCCGATGCCGAAATCACGGCGGAAGCCCTCATCGACGATGCGCCCCGTAGCGACGATATCCTCGATAGTAAGGCCGGCGAGGGCGTCCTTCAGCGATTGATGGATGGTAACCGGCACCACATTGAGCGCGGGACTGGCGATCAGCATCACCACCCGCTCGACACCCGCCAATTCGGCCAGAAACTCGGTATGGCCGGGGAATTGGAAGCCGGCCTGATAGAGGCTTTCCTTGTGGATCGGATTGGTGACCACCGCGCCGGCGCGGCCATCCCGCACCAGCCCGACCGCCTGTTCGATGGCGGCGATCACCGCCAGCGAATTGACGCTGTCAGGCGTGCCCGGCATGGAGGGAGCCGGCAATGGGCGATGCAGGACGGGCAGCGCGCCGGTGATCTCGGCCGCTTCCTCCGGCCCGGAGACGGCTTTGATCGGCACGCTCCAGCCCAGGCGGGCGGCCAACTGCTCGAGGCGATTGGCGTCGTCGATCAGGAAGAAGGGCGGCAAGCCGCCCTTAAGCCAGGCCGCCAGGGCGATCTCCCCGCCGATCCCGGCGGGTTCGCCCATGGTCAGCGCCAGCGGTAGCATGGAGTCATCTTGTGGGGGCCGGCCCCCACACCCACTCGGCTTCGCCGAGACTCAACCGAATTGCATGCGAAGCATGCGCGGTCCTCGCTACGCTCGTCCGAGCGCGATGAGTCCTTCGTGAGCTTAACTGCCATCGCGCTCTAGATTCTCACATCCACGTAAGCGTTGCGGCGCAGATCGCGCAGATACCGCCGGGCCAGATTCTCCAGCTGATCGTTCTCCATGCGGCGCTTGATGTCGTCATAGGAGGGCAGACCGTTAGGCTGGTCGGCATGGCGGCCGCACACCGCGAAGAAGCGGCGCGAGTTCACCATATCGAGCGGGTCGGACAGCTGCCCGATTTCGAGCTTGGAGATCAGCGTCACCACTTCGGGCGGCAGGCCGTTCTCGGGAACCTTATCGACGCGGCTATAGGTGGTCGAGGGCGTTTCCTTGCTGGCCTTTTCGAGATTATCGCAGCCGCTGATCGCCGCCATCTCGGTCTTGAAGCGCTGCAGCTGGGCGTCGCGCTCCGGGAAGGTGGCCGACGGCAGGCTGTTGAGCTCGAGCGTCAGCAGATCGACGCTGGGACCGCTCGACATGCCGTCGCCGATCTTGCGCTTATCGATCAGCAGCAGGATGTGGTAGCCGTCATTGGAGCGGATCGGCGGCGTGATCGAATTGACCTGCAGACGACCCAGGGCGCGCATCAACTCGTCGTCGAGCATGCCCTCGGACACCCAGCCCAACTGGCCGCCGCCGCCATTCTGCGAGAACTGCTGGGCCAGCGACTGAAAGGGCGCGCCGTTGCGCAGCTGCTCGATCAGGCGCTCGGCAAGGCTCTTGACCTGTTCCTCGTTGCGCGGCCCGTCGACCGCGAGGAAGATTTCGCCGGCCAGATATTCCGGCTTGCCGATATTGGATTTCAGATTGTCCAGGCGCGTATTGATCGCATCGTCGCCGACATGAATGTCGCGGGTCAATTCCTGGCGCACGGTTTCGTTCCAGGCCAGATCGGCCTTGATCTGCTGGCGCAGCGTGTCGGGATCGACGCCGCGCGCGCGCAGGAGCTTCTCCATCGCGCCGTGGGGCATGTTGTTCTGACGCTCGATATTGCCGACCGCATTGACGATTTCGCCGCCTTCGATCTCGACCTTCTGCTTCTGCGCCTCCTGCAGCTCGAGATGCTCGGTGATCAGGCGTTGGATCACCTGCGGCATCACGCGCGACCGGGTCTCGACCGAGTCGGGCAGGTTGGAGGAGAGCAGCACCAGCTTCAGGCGCTGATCGAGATCATGCAGCGAGATGACGTCGTCATTGACCACGGCGGCGACGCGTTCGGCTTCGTCGGCGGCCCGGACAGGTCCAGTGAACGCGGTCATGGCCAAGGCGCACACGCCCAGCAGGAGGTAAGTCGGCTTGAATGTCATGGCTTAGAACAGATCCACCGGAATTTGGCCCAACGTCTTGAAGACAAGGCGCAGATTGAAATAGTGCCCGACCGAGAAGACGGCCGACGTGGTGTGACGGCTGCCGGCGTCCGCGGTCAGGGTAAAGCAATCATCGTCGTATGTCAGTCTCGCCCCTGTTTGCAAGGGTCCTGCTTCCTCACCGAGATCCTGAATCGTGTAAATCTGGGTCGACCAGTAGTGGCTGACCTGCGCCGACAGGGTCGAGGAGACCTGCTCGCGGGCATTGTACGGGCTGTCGGGCGCAAGCTTGTCGTAGAAAGTGTAGCCGATATTGAGGTTGAGCTCGCGGGGGCCCAGCGAGGCTGAGACTTCCGAGCGGCGAAGCTCCAGATCTTCGTGGTCGAGGCGGAAGCGGTACTGAAGCACGACATTGCCCGACGGCGAGATGTCGGCGCGGCCGACGATGTCGGACATGCTCGACCCCAGGCCGGTGCCGACCGGCAATTCGTTCTGCGGGTCGAGCTGATAGCTCTGGCCCAGGACGAAATCGGCCGATTCGCCACCGCGATTGACGATCGTATATTCGAAGCCATAGGCCACGCGCGGCCCCGTCACCAGCAGGTCGTAGCCCGAAGACGGGGTCGGGCTGAAGATGTTGACGTCGTCCAGCTCGAAATCGAGGCTGTCATTGTTGGGGATCTTGATCGAATTGCCGGCGTTGGGGCTGGCCGCCACCATCACGATCGGGGTGATGGTCTGCGAGGAATGCTCGCCGATCGAGGTGAAAGGATAGCGCCAATCCACGGCGACGGACGGCACGAAGCGGGTGGCGTCCTCGGTACCGCTGAGATAGGTGTCGTTCTCGACGCCAATCAGGTTGGTCGCGGTCACCTTGCCAGGCGGATTGGTGACCAACTTGAGGACGCTCTCGGTGCCGGACGGATTGGTTACGGTACTGAGGACGGTCTGGGTGCCGGTCGGATTGTTGACGATGCCGGTGATGGTCTCGGAGCCGGAAATGACCTCGTTGCTGTTATAGGCGTCGGCGCGCACCGACGCCGTCAGGCGGAACTGCTCGCCATCGTCGGAGGTGAAGGAGCGGTGCCAACTGGTCAGGGTGTTGATCTGACGGTCGCTGCTGTCCTGAAGCCGGGTGATGACGGCTGAATGGGTGTCGAAGGTGGTATAGCCGCCCAGAGCGTCGGTGTCGCCGACGAAGGAATAGGTGACCATCGGGAAGACCACCGGATCGTGTTGCGGCGGCAACGCCCCCGTCGCCAGCGGCTGGGAGGTCAGAGTCTGGAAACTATAGCCTTCGACCGCGAAATAATTGGAATAGGTGAAATTCTCGAGGAAGGGATGAACCGTCAGATAGGGCTGCGGATACCACAGATCGATGGTCGGCAGGTAATTGATATCCGACGCCCGTTGAGCGTTGAGCCCGGCTCGCCAATTCGCGTCGATATCCGTCAGCACGGAGGTGTCGATATTCCAGCCCACCGTATTGTGCCCGGTGTAATTCGGCCCCGGCATCTCCATGACACTGCCGATCGCCCTGATCTCGGTATCGGCATCCTTGTAGCGCCACTGGACGCCCAGCATGACATCGTCATTGCTGGTGACCATCGGCGTCAGAGTGAGATCCTGATTCGCGTCGATGACGTCGAAATAGGGAGTCCGCACACCGGTGCCTAGAATGTTGTTGCTGAGCATGCTGGGCGGCAGCCAGCCCGACTGGCGCTTCACCGTCGGGTCGGCATGCGCCAGATACGGCGTGTAGGCGAACGGTATCCCATCCATTTCGAGCCAGGCATTCTCATATTCGACGGTGTGGTTTTCGCCGTCATGGATGATGCGGTCGGCCTTGATGGCCCAGACCGGCGGCTGGCTCGGATCTTCCGCGCAGGGCTTGCAGGCAGTGTAGAGGGCGCGGTCGAGCACGGTCAGCGTGCCGTCGGTGCGGCGGGCGAAATTGCCGGCCAGGCGCGAATCATCGAACATCAGGATGCGCATGCCCTGCGCCGTCGCCAGCTTCATGTCGCCGGTCACCTCGAGATAATCGGCGAAATTGATGTCGCCGGTGGTCTGGGTGAAGCTGACATTGCCGGTGGCGATGATCACATCCTGCTTGAGATTGTAGGATACCGTGTCCGCCTTGATGACCTGCTTGCCCTGATCGACCTCGACATGACCGCGCGCGGTGACGATGTCGAGATCGCGGTCATAGACCATCTGGTCCGCTGTCACCAAAGCCGGCTGATTTTGCGGGTTGTCCGCCTTTTTGCTCGACTGCGCCTGGGCGGCGGTGGCCGCCAGGCTCAGCAGCAGCAGTGAGGCGGCGGTGCGAAAAAGGGGTTTCTTCATTCGGCGAGCAGGCCGGAGGCCGGCGGGCGGCGGCCGAAGGGCAAGGTCGGCAGCAGCAGCAGCCAGGCTGGGACGGCGGCGCACACCACCGGCAGCAGATACATCAGCGGCACCCACATCAGATGCTTGGTGGCGAGATTGTTGGCGCCCAGCGCCAGAGCCTGGATCAGCACCATCAGCACGACCGCCATGACCAGGCGGCTGGCCTGGCCGCGCCGGTTGAACCAGCCGCACAACAGGCAGGCGGTCGCCAGGAAGGCAAAGGAGATATGATAGAGCGGTGCGGCAAACCTTTGATGTCCCTCGACGCGGAATTGGCGGAACTGCACCGGCCCGATCTCCGATTCGGACAGGCTGAACAATTCTCGAGTCGAGCGTTCGCGCGCATCCCTCACCCGATCGTCGTCATTGTCGGGCCCATCCGAGAACTGCATCGCATAATTGTCGAAGGATAGCAATGACAGGCGACTGGAGCCGGGCACGACCTGCTCGCGGGTGCCGTTGAACATCAGCACCGAGGGCGTGCCGTCATCGTTCTGCACCAGCGCGCCGCGCTCGGCCAGAATGGTCATGATCTTCTCGGGATTGCGCCGGTCGTGAATGATCAGGCCCAACAGCTCGCCCTTGGGGTCGCGGGCGCGCACATAGACGGTCAGGCCCTTGCTGATCTGGGTGAACTGGCCCTCCTGCAGCATCACGCCGGTCGCCGTGGAGCGCAGCTGATATTGCAGCTTGTGGAAAGCTTCGTTCGACCAGGGAATGATCCAAAGATTGAGGACCAGCCCCAGGACGACGCAGATCCCCGCCAGCACCAGGGCGGGCCGGGCCAGCGACCAATGGCTAAGGCCGGCGGCGCGCAGCACCACCAACTCGCGGTCGCTGATCAGCTTGTTGTAGGTGAACAGGGTCACCGTGAACAACGCCACCGGCAGGATGATGGTGAGGAAGTTCGGCATCACCAGCACGGTGAGCTTGATGAAGGTCCCGATCGAGGCGCCCTTATTGACGGTCAGCTCGACGAAACGCAGCGATTGAGTCAGCCATAGGATCGCGGTCAGCCCAATGGTGACGAGCACCATGCCGACCGCCAATTGGCGCAGGATGTAACGATCTATTCCCAGCATCGCGGCGGATTATGAACGGCGGGTCCTGCCTTGAACAGAGCCGCCAACTTCCCCCCTATAAAATATTACCGGGATTCATGATCCCGCGCGGATCGAGCGCCTGCTTTATTTTACGCATCAGGTCCAGCTCCACCGGCGATTTGTAATGCGCCAATTCGCCTTTTTTGAGGCGGCCGATGCCGTGTTCGGCGCTGATCGAGCCCTGCATGCCGACGACGATGTCGTGGACGATGCGGTTCATCTCCTCCCAGCGGTCGATGAAAGCCTCTTTATCCGCCCCGACCGGCTGGCTGAGATTGAAATGGATATTGCCGTCGCCGAGATGGCCGAAGGGAACGACACGCACCCCGTCCAGCGCCTTCTCGACGGCGCGGCTGGCGCGCTCGATGAAGAAGGGCACTTGGGCTACCGGCACGGAGACGTCGTGCTTGATGCTGCCGCCGGCCTTCTTCTGCGCCTCGGGGATGCCCTCGCGGATCTTCCAGAGCGCCTTGCGCTGGTCGAGCGAACTGGCCACCACCGCGTCGAGCACCTCGCCCTCCTCGATGGCCTCGCCCAGCAGGCCCTCCAATATGTCCGTCAGCCCGGCGTCGGGGCGCGAGGAGGACAGCTCGATCAGCGCGTACCATTCATAGGGCTGATCGAAGGGATCGGCGACGCCCGGCACCAGCTCGCAGCCCATCTCCAGGCCGATGCGCGGCACCAGTTCGAAGCCGGTGACCTGATCGCCGGTGGCGTTGCGGGCCCGGCCCAGCAGGGCCAGCGACGACTGCAAATTCTTCAGGGCGCAGAAGGCCGTCTGCTGGTCGCGGGCACGGGGATACATCTTCAGCACGGCGGCGGTGACGATGCCCAGCGTGCCCTCGCCGCCGATGAACAGCTGCTTGAGGTCGTAGCCGGTATTGTCCTTCCTCAGCGCCTTGAGCCCATCCCAGATGCGCCCGTCGGGCAGCACCACTTCGAGACCGAGCACCTGTTCGCGCGTATTGCCATAGCGCAGCACGCCCGTCCCACCGGCATTCGTCGAAATATTGCCGCCGATCTGGCAGGACCCCTCGGCGCCCAGGGAGACCGGGAACAGGCAATCGACCGATTCCGCCGCGGCCTGGACGGTCTGCAGCACCACGCCGGCTTCGACGGTCATGGTGAAATTGACCGGATCGACCGCGCGGATCTTGTTCATGCGTGAGAGGCTGACCACGATCTGACTGTCGTCGGTCGGGCTCGCGCCGCCGCACAGGCCGGTATTGCCGCCCTGGGGCACTATCGCGACATTCTCCTCGACGCAGATTCGCACCAGTTCGGCCAGTTCGCCGGTCGAAGCCGGGCGCGCCACGAGACGGGCCTTGCCGTGGAACAGGCCGCGCTCCTCCTCGAGATAGGGCGCCATGCCGGCGGCGTCGGCGATCAGGCCGGCGGGGCCGAGCAGCTCGGCGATGCGTTGGGTGAAAGGGTCAGACGTCATGCTTGCTCTCCGGAGGGCACCCGATGTACCCGCAAAGGGCGGCAAAGACAAGCATCCGGCCCTATGCGATAATGCCCACGCCGATCTGGTCACACCTTTAGCTCTGGCCCCCAAGGCCCTGCGTGAGGAAGGATTCAACCAATCCCTGCTGGCGCCCTATCTGGCGCAAATCGGGGAGTTCCGGGCGTGGAATTCGCTCCAGCCGTAAGGTATTCGCTAAACGATCTGTTACAATAGACCGTAATTTTGCCCCAATGCCGCCGGATCTCCGCCCCATCCGAGCGGTTTAATACTCGACATCGTCCATTGGGGACGGAGGATAAAATGCGCAAACATATCTCGAAGATCTTGGCTGTTCTGCTCTTCATTGGCATCGCCCAGACCCTGAGCGCCTGCATCGTCGAAGATGGCGGCCACTACCACCACTGGCACGACGACCATCGCTGGTAAGCCGTGCCGCTAGGAAGCAGCTCCCCGCTATGAGATAGTTTCATGTCTTCGCGGGGAGGGGGTTTCCGATGGCGAAATGGCTTGCGCCGCTGGCGTTGGCAGCAATAGTTGCCTGCGCGGCGCAAGCCTCGCCGCCCCCTTCTTCTCAGATTATCGTGTCGAATTCGGAAGGCGGCCGCCTGGTCCAGTTCATCGGCCAGGTCCTCGCCGACGCCTACGGGGAGCTCGGCGCCCAAGTCCAGATCAAAGCTTATCCCGCCGCCCGCTCGATCGAGATGGCCAATGAGGGGCTTACCGACGCCGAAGCCTGGCGAGGGCCCGGCCTCGATCGCGACTATCCCAATCTGATCCGCGTTCCCGAACCGATCCTGACCCTGGAATACCGGGCCTATAGCCTCGACAAGCCGTTCCGTGGAACGAACTGGGCCTCGCTTCGGGACCATCGCGTCTGCGTCAATCTCGGCGAGAAGCTGATCGAGGAGCGCACCCGCGAATTGCCGCGCGAACTGGCGCATGGGGTCGAAGCCGCGTTGAAAATGCTGAAAGCCGGCCGCTGCGATGTCGTGCTCAGCAATCAGTTCGCCTGGCTGACCATGGATCATTACGATTTAGGAACGTTCTGCGAGAGCTCTGCGTTGCTGGAGGTGATCCCGCTCTATCATTATGTCAACCGTCGCCGCGCCGGGTTGGTGCCGGGCCTTACCGCGGCGCTGCGGGACCTGCGGGAAAGCGGCAAATTGGAGCGGTATCTGGCTGCGGATCCGGACGAAGTGCTTCTGGCGGAAGCCAAGGCCCGTCACGATTGCGGGGTTGTTCGGAGGTAGTGATGGCCTTGCGGCCAGCAGAGGGGGTTTCCCTCCGCACCTCCCCTTGCGCCTCGTCGAAACGATTTTCGCCCAAGAACGAAAATCATTCCGCCGACGCGCCCGATTGCGGCGTTGTGCTAATACCGGCAATGGTGCGAACTCCCTAACAGGGCGCGCCAGAGTGTGATTTACCACTTGAGGGAAATCACACTCTGGGGTGCAAGGGGAGTTACAGAGGGATCACCCTCTGTTCGCCCCCTTAGGGGCGACCACCGGCGTCAATCTGGACCCGGCCGAGCCGCCAACCAGACCCTTAGAGATGCTGCCCCCCGGTGACGAACACCTCCGCCCCGGTGACATAGGCGAAATCCTCCGAGCACAGGCGATAAACCACCCCCGCCACGTCGTCCACCGTGCCCATATGACCAAGTGGAATGCGCGGAATCAGCGTCTCGTAATCGGCCGAGATCATCGGCGTGGCGATCTCACCCGGCGCGACCGCATTGACCCGTACCCCCAATTGCGCGAATTCCACCGCCATCTCGCGGGTCAGACCCGACAAGGCCGCCTTCGAGGTTGAGTAAGCCGAGCCGGCGAAGGGATGCACATGGTGCCCGGCGATCGACGTGATATTGACGATGGCGCCATGCCCCTGATGCAGGGCCGAGGCAAAGCCACGCGCCAGTTTCAGCGGCGCGAAGAAATTCAGCTCGAACACCTTGCGCCATTCCTCGATGGCGCCGTTCAGGACGCCGAGCCGCTCGGCGAACGGCGTCTTGGGGCTGACCCCGGCATTATTGATCAAGGCCTGAACCGGCCGGCCTTCCAGCCATTCATGGGCGGCGACGACGAAGCGGTCGAGACTGTCCGGGTCGGCGAGATCGGTCGGGATATGCTTGGCCCAGTTCGGGTTGCGCCGACATTCCTCGGGCATCTCCTGGCGGGCGCAGGACAGCACCACCCAGCCCTCCTGCATGAAGCGCGCCGCCACCGCATGGCCGATTCCCTGGCTGGCCCCGGTCAGAACGACGATCTTGGCTTCGGCCTCGGACTCAGACATGCAGGATTCCTCGCGCTAATTCCACGGTCCGCTCCTTGTCGCCCGAACTGTCGATCAGCGTCCAGTCCATCGCCCCGAGATCGAAATCGAGCTGACGGTCGAGCACGGCGACGGTGGCGTCCGACGCATTGTTGCGCCGCTCGGTGATGCGGCGGCGCAGATCCTCGGCTCCTGCCTCCAACCACAACCCGTCGAACGGCACGTCGAGCCGGGCCGCGAGATCGGCCAAGGCTCGGCGTTGCTCCGGGAGAGCCGAGACGGCGTCGATAATCACCGCATGACCGGCGCGCAGCACCTGGTCGGCCTGGGCGTAAAGCGCGCCATAGACCTTCTCGGTGACCGTCTCGCTATAGGCCTCGGGCGGCAGACGGGTCTCGGGCGGCACGCCCATCAGCAGTTTGCGGATCACGTCGGTCCGCAAGACCACCGCGCCGGGCGCGGCCCCCAGGAAGGGCGCGATCTTGCGCGACAGATGCGACTTGCCGGTGCCCGACAGGCCGCCAACCGCCACCAGGCGCGGCGGGTACGGCGCGAGATAGGCCTCGGCCCGCTCGAAATAGGCCCCCGCCTCGTCGGCCTTACCCTGTATCCCGGCGATATGCGAGCGGATGGCGGCGCGCAGGGACAGCATCAAGGGCAGCAGCGGCAGCGCCTCGAACTCGCCGGTGACGGACAGCCACCGCCCGAGCAGCAGGGCGGCGAACTCGCCCATGCCTTGGCGGTGCAGGTCCATCACCAGGAAGGCCAAATCGTAAGCCATGTCGATGCAGGCGATGCGATCGGAAAATTCGATGGCGTCGAACAGCACCGGTTTGCCGTCGATCAAACAGATATTGCCCAGATGCAGATCGCCATGGCAGCGTCGCACCTTGCCCGACAAACGCCTCCACTCGAGAAGATCGCGATGGCGCTCCAGCTCGGCCAGCGAGCGCGCTGTCAGCGCCGCGACAGCGGCGGGGTCGAAAATACCCGGGGCGGCGCGCCGGAAACTTTCCAAATTCCCCTCGGTCACCCACAGCAAACCATCGAAACCACCGCGCTCCGGCGTGACCTGGGCGCCCTGATGCATCGCAACCACCGCGTCGGCGAGATCCTGGACGATAGTCTTGTCGAGCGGCGCGTGGTCGAGCTGCTTGTCGCGGTCGAAGCGGTTCATCTCGACCACCCAATCCAGCACCGCGCCGGGACCGTTCCATTCAAGCCCGCCATCCTCCGCCCGGGTGACCGCCGCGACCCGGCGATAGAGCATCGGCGCGGTCCGGCGGTTCAGCGTCAGCTCGGTCTCGCAGGCATGGCGGCGGGACTCGAGACTGGAAAAATCGACATAGGGCAGCGTGACGGCGCGCTTCAGCTTGTAGACGATTCCGTCGCCGAGAAAGATCAGGGAAATATGCGTTTCCACCCGCTCGGACGTCTGACCGGCGAGAAACTCGACCACCTCCGACTGGTCGTTGCTCATCCCACCATCCTGTTGGGCTCCGGCACCCCTTCGGGATCCTGGTGGATGATGACGTCGGCGGCGGGGAAGGCTTCGCGCAGGGCTTCCTCGACCCTTTCGCTGATCTCGTGCGCCACCAGCAGCGTGATGCCGGGATCCATGGTCACATGCACCTGGATGAATTCGGCCAGGCCGGCCGAGCGGGTGCGCAGATCATGCACGCCGAGAATACCGTCCTGGGCCAGGCAGATCGCGGCAATACGCCGGCGCTGCTCGTCGGGCATCTCCTTATCCATCAGCAGATCGTAGGAGCGCCGCCCGATCTGCCAGGCGCCCCAGATCAGATAGAGGGCGATACCGATGGCGAACAAAGGATCGGCCAGCTTGAAGCCGAACTGCGAGGACAGCAGCAGCGAGACGATCACGGCCCCGTTCATCATCAGGTCGCCGGTGTAATGCAGATGATCGGCGCTGATCGCCAGAGAGCCGGTGCGGGCCACCACCATCTTCTGGAACAGAACCAGCGCCAGGGTGACGACGATGGCGATCACCATCACCACCATGCCGAACACCGCATCGCCGATCTGATCGGGCTCGAACAGGCGCTGCGCCGCCTCGCCGATCAGGAACAGGGCCGACCCGCCGATGAAGGCGGATTGCGCCAGCCCGGCCAACGGCTCGGCCTTGGCGTGGCCGAAGCGGTGATCATGGTCGGCCGGTTCCAGCGCATGACGGATGGCAAGGAAATTGACCAGGGCCGATAAACCATCCAGCGTCGAATCGAGCAAGGTCGAGAGCAGCGC